>Ga0136559_1000563_pt1 | contig 12628 bp, 7 predicted proteins | sample AntRauMeHopE1496_FD_104633 | JGI IMG/M metagenome (GOLD analysis project Ga0136559, IMG submission 104633) | Saline lake microbial communities from Rauer Islands, Antarctica - Metagenome Hop E1 #496 | ecosystem: Environmental > Aquatic > Non-marine Saline and Alkaline > Saline | place... | reverse complement strand
CCAATGAATTATCAGGTCTAGAGCAGCAGTTAATCGCCAAAAACGAGACCCTTGATAGAATCGACTATATTGACTACTACCCTTCACCTCAAGTCATAAGCACTCCCCTGAAGGCGATGAAAGAAACACTTGAACGCGAAGGGAATTCTTTCGCTACTCAATATATTGCTATTAGTGATTTCCAAAAAACTATGTTTCAACTAGATGATCTGCCTGCAGATACTGTAGGCTTATATTATCCTATTCAAGTTACAGCTCAAGATTACAGTAATATATTAATAGATTCCGTTTGGTTTGAACAACCTTTGAGAAAGCTGAACAAATCGAATAATCTTTTAGTTAGAGTTAGAAACATCAGTAATGTTGACTTGTCAAATGTTGAATTACGGCTTAAAATAGACAGTTACGAGCGCCAAACACTTTTTGATATAGCTGCCAATGGTACCCAAGTAACTCAATTTAATTACACAGATAAAACTCCCGGATGGAAGTCGGGCAAAGTTGAAGTACTGGATAATCAGCTTTATTTCGATGATTCTTTTTATTTTACTTATGAGGTGAAAAATCAATCAAATGTACTTATCGTGCAAGAAAAAGACGCTAGTGAAAACCCTGTCAAAGTCTTTGAAACAGATGATTTTTTTAAGATCAATCCCCAATTAGAAACTCAACTTCAACAGCAAGAAGTAAACTCCTCTGATGTTTTAATTATCAATGGCTTAAACTCTATATCATCTGGATTGTTGACTTTACTTGAATCCGCATTAAGTAATCAAGCGACCGTTTTCATCATTCCAGGACCATCGATCGACATAAATAGTTACAATAATGCGTTAAGCAAGTTAGATCTTCCCATTATTACGTCGAAGAAAAGTCAAAACTTACGACTCAATACTATTAACTATGGTGACCTCTTTTTTCAGGGAGTTTTTGATCGAAAACCAGAAAATATTAATCTACCTGATGTTCCTTTCATCTACGCCAATGCCGCTACTTCAAAATCTAACTATATACCTTTAATTCAATTTGAGAATAAGGAGAACCTTGCTGTTCGTCATGGTGGCAATAAAAATCTTTTTATGCTGTATAGTGGGATCAATAAAGAATTCGGCACACTTTCGGAGCACATTATATTTAGCACGATGTTATTGAGATCAGCAGAAATTGCTGGAAGCGGAACGGAAATGTATGTAATATTAGGCGAAAACACCTCTGTCTCAGCAAAAAGACCCGCAGGTTTTCAAGGAGCATTAACATTGAAGGGCGAAAACATAGAATTTATCCCTCCTGCAACGAAGAAAGGCTCCATCGACTTATTGAATTTTGACAAATCTGATATCGGCGTCTCTTTAGTTGCTGGAAATTACTCAGTTACCGCTAATGATCAGCGTGTTCGGCAAGTAGCGGTAAATTATTCTAGAAAAGAATCAAATACAGCTGTCTACAATGGTGAGGAAATAAATATGCAGCTCAATGAAGCAGGTATTCGCAATACTGTTTTAAATGAAATTACGTCAATTTCAGATATTGACTCATTAAGACTAGAAAAACCGCAAGAATACTGGAGAATTCTGTTATTTTTGGCGGTAGCTTTTCTAGCTTTAGAAATGTTACTCACCACTTTTTGGAAAGTATAAAGGATGAAGATATTACTCAAAAAAGCAACAGTTATCGATAAAAGTTCTTCCTATCATGGGCAGCAAGTCGATCTGTTAATACATGATGGAATCATTGAACAAATAGGTAAAAACTTAGTTGATTCCGAAGCGAAAGAAATTAGTCCAACCGATTTGCATGTTTCTAAAGGGTGGGTGGACATTAAAGCACATCTTTGCGACCCAGGAGAAGAGCATAACGAAGATATTCAAACAGGTTTGGACGCTGCAGCTGCAGGAGGCTATACGCATATTACTGCCTTGGGTTCAACCACACCTGTAATTGACAATAAAGGACAAATCAACTATATGATTAACAGCGCTTCTAATCATCCAGTACAACTCCATGTTATTGGGGCTGTGACTAAAGGAATGAAAGGAGAAAGCTTAGCTGAAATGTACGACATGTTTCAAGTTGGCGTGAGGTTATTTAGTGATGATGAGCAAGCTTTAAATTCAGGTATTTTATATAGAGCATTGCTCTACATTCAAAACTTTGGCGGGAAAATAATTTCATTCCCGCAAGACCCTGGCATTGCAGGAAACGGCATGGTCAATGAGGGTGAAGCATCCACACAAACTGGACTAAAAGCCTCTCCCACAGTTGCAGAAATCGTACAATTAGAACGAGATATTCGTTTACTAGAATACACGAATGGAAACTTACATGTGACGGGGATTTCCTGTGCGGAAAGCGTTGATTTAATTAAAAAGGCAAAATCTAAAGGGTTAAAGATAACTGCGGACGTGCACAGCAATCAGCTGATTTTCACAGAAATAGATGTTATTGATTTTGATACAAATCATAAAGTAAATCCACCTTACAGAAGGGAATCGGATAGAGTTGCACTTTGGAAAGGACTCGAAGACGGCACAATCGATGCAATCGTTTCGAATCATCGTCCACACGATAAGGAAGAAAAAGATGTGGAATTTGATCACGCCTCTTATGGAAACATAGCACTTCAGACCGTATTTTCATCTCTTTCATTGGCTCCAGAGTTCGATCTTGAGCTCATTATTGATAAATTGACCAATGGCGGACGCGAGGTACTTGGATTAGAAAACAACCCTATCGAAGTAGGAAATGAAGTAGATATGACCTTGTTTTTACCTTCCGATAAATTCATATTTTCGAAAGAACATATTTTATCTAAAACTAGAAACACCCCTTTTCTTGGTACTCAATTAACTGGAAGACCCATAGGGATTTTGAGAAAAGGTCACTTTGTTGAGAATTTATAAGCACACAATTTTGGAGAAAAAAAGATATTTTATAAAGCAGTTTTTTAAAGAGAAAAAAATGGTAGGGGCCGTAAGCCCAAGCTCTAAATTCTTAATGCGAAAGATGTTGGCCAACATCAATTTTAAAGAGGCTAATGTAATTGTTGAGTATGGACCGGGTACAGGTGTTTTTACTCGAGAAATCGTTAAACGAATGAAACCTACTTGTACATTAATTATTTTTGAGCTTCACGAAGATTTTTTTAAACAATTAGAAGACGAGTTTAACGATAATCCTTTCATTATTATAAAAAACGAAAGTGCGGAAAATATCGGAAAAGTAGTAGAAGAAAAAAACTTAGGCACTGCTGATTTTGTGATATCCTCCCTCCCACTAGCCAACTTTCCAGCTGAATTAATCCAGTCCATTCTAAAAAACACCACTCGGCACTTAGCCCATGGAGGAAAATATGTTCAATTTCAATATTCCCTCACATCTAAGAAACGTTTACAGGAGCACTTCAATTCTGTTCAAATAAATTTCACTGCGCGAAATATACCTCCGGCTTTCATTTACACTTGTTCGAATCGTAAGAAAATTGACTAAAAAAACAAGTCCGCATGAGGTGCGGACTTATTGTAAACCAGAAATCATTAGTAGTAGAGCGAACTCTAACTTACTACAAAAACGAATGATGAATCTAAATAGTTGTGTTAAATTTATATTTTTTTAACTTTTTTACTTTTTATCGACTTTTCAATATCTAGTCGTTAATAGATAAGTCTGTAAATCATTTGTGTATGTCATTTATTTGCTTATTTTTGATTAAACAAACGCCTTATGTCCAACATATTCATTGTACCGCACGATTTCACTAGCGTAGGTGATTCAGCTTTGAGCTATGCGTTATTCCTAGCTAAACCGAAAAGCACAAGTATTGAGCTGCTGCACATTGTTAGCGATAAAACCAAAGGACAGGCGGCTTATATAAAATTACAAGCCATTATTGATAAACTTGATTTATCTTCTTCCATTGAAGTTAAGCCTCTTGTAAAAGTGGGTAACATTTTCGATGATATTGGGAAAATTGCCGAAGAAAAAGAGGCGGCGTTCATCATAATGGGAACTCATGGAGCTAAAGGAATGCAAAAAGTATTCGGATCATACGCTATAAAAGTAGTTACATCCACTAGTGTTCCTTTTCTGGTGGTTCAGGAGTCTACACGAGAAAATAAAATTGATAAAATTGTTGTTCCATTAGACGAGTCCAAGGAAAGTTTGCAAATCATCAACCATGCTGCTAGTATAGCGCGACTTTTTGATGCTGAGGTACATATTGTTGCTGAAAAACAGCGCGATCCTCGATTAGTACAACAAGTCAAAATCAGAATCTCCTTAGTAAACAAAGAATACCAGGAAAAAGGTGTAAAATCAGAAGTTCATTATTTAGAAGGATCAAAATCTTACGCTAAAAAAATAATGTCTTTCGCAAAAAGTATTGATGCCGATATGGTGGCATTGGCCTACTATTCTTCTAGTTTGTTTTCTTTTGATAACCATGCGCAAGTTTTGTTAACCAATGATGAAAATCTGCCGTGTCTGATAGTTAATTCCAAACTACTTTCTAAACTCTATTATTAGAAGTTACTGCTTATTTTTCCGTTTCTTTGTACCAAAATCGTACAGAATGAAGATAGGAGAATACAATACATTACGCATTAATCGTTTTACAAGTGTGGGTGCTTATTTGTTAGATGAGCAAGAGAATGATGTGCTACTCCCTAATAAGTACATAACCCCTGACTTGTCGATAGAAGACATGATTACTGTGTTTATATACCGAGATTCAGAAGATCGAATTGTCGCAACGACGGAAACTCCTTTAATTGAACTTGATTCATTTGCTTATCTAACGGTTAAATCGGTGGACAATATAGGAGCTTTTATGGATTGGGGGCTAGAAAAAGATTTACTTGTTCCTTTTTCAGAACAGCGCAATAAACTCCAAGAAAAAGGAGAATATTTGATTTACATGGGTTTAGACCCAAAAACTAGTCGCTTATTTGGCTCTGCTAAAATCAATAAATACTTAAGTCTTGAAGTCGAGAATATTGACATTAATCAAGAAGTAGACCTATTAGTGTGCGAGTTAACTGACTTAGGACGAAAAGTAATCGTCAACAATAAGTACCATGGGTTGATCTTTCATAATTTCCTTACTAAAAATATTATTCAAGGAGATACTGTGAAAGGATATGTAAAAGAGATTCGGGAAGATGGAAAAATTGATATTACACTCGAAAAACTTACGGATGATAGATTTGACGAGCATTCTGAATTTGTGCTACACTGTTTGCACGAAAACAAAGGCACCTTAAAGTTCTCTGACAAAAGCGATCCTGATGCTATTCGCGCATTCTTTGGGATGAGTAAAAAATCATTTAAAAAAGCTATTGGAAACCTATATAAAGAGAAGATGATTGTTATTCATGAGGACAGCATTGAAATCATTAGTAATGACTAAATTTTCATTTACAAAAAGTAATAAAGGCTGTATCTGTTGCAACTGAATAAGGCGTATTAGTTATTACTGGTCACTCGGCAGATGTCGTATTTCTTTTTATCGTTAGCAAATAAAATGATTTCGTCGTCGATTATTTCCATGTCGGAAAAAGTTACAAACGTTCCATCAAATTTACTGTTTTCTGTAAGTACTTGTTTAGCTACAAAATTCTAATCATTGTCATAAGTAGTTAAGGTCATTCCTCCGCCTGATCCTTCTTGATACCTTAATACCTTGTAAGTGCTATTAAACTTAACAGTAAGTAGATTTTTTACTTCAGCAATCTTCTCTTGATGAATTTCTCCGGATTAAAAGCTATAGTTTTGAGCAATTACACTGCTGCTCACATTTAGCAATAAGACTATAGAATAAAACTTGAACATAATTAGTAGGATTTGTAACATTAGTACTGCAATAACTAAACAAATATCTCAAACATAAATGAAAAAAGTCCTGACAAAATTGCCAGGACTTTACTAATCATTAGTAGGATTATTATCTTATTCAGCCGCAGCTTCAGAACGTTTTTTGTATTCCAATGCTTTAGCAGTATTCCCTGCATTATAATATACCTGGTACAAAACACGCAATACAGCTGCATTGTCTGGGTCTTGCTCAACATAAACTTCTAAAGGAACAGCAGCTTGAGCATACAACTCTTCACTTTTTCGCTCAAGTTCTTCTCGATTAGGATCTTCATAATCAAGGAGTCTTACTCTTTCTTTCATTGTTTCTCCCTGCCCTAGGTAAAGTACACCTAAATCATACGCTGCTTCTGCAAACTTAGGATCAATTTCCAAGGCTCTTTTTAAGTTTTTCTCAGCTTTACCATACAAGTTATCAACTTTATTAGACTGAGTAGCATAATCTGGAGAATAAATATCCATTGCTGTTAACACCTTTTTTTCTACATCAGCATTTGTTAAATAGATTCTACCAATAGAAGCAAATAATTGCTTTTCTTCTGGATTAACTTTAATAACTGATTCTATGAAAGATTCTGCTTTTTCAAAATCTCCCAATTCAAAAGATAAGTTGATTCCTTCAATGGCTAAATCTGGATTGTCTGGAAGAAGTTCTTGTGTGGTTTCGATAAAAGCCAAGGCCTCTTTCGTTTTACCTTCATTCTTCATCGTCAACACAGCATTTTTAGCCGATACGAGCGCATTGTTTTTCATGTCTTCATCTTCAATGTCGATCATTTTACGAATTGCATACGCACCTCCAAAACCTGCAAAAGCTCCTTCAAATTCCTTTTGCTCGAACATGGCAGAACCTTGCATGCTCATCAAGCTTACCCAACGATCAATGTAGCTTTCTACTTCCACCTTATACTTTCTATCGTTGTGAGCAAACTTTAATGAAGCTTCCACTACCTCTTTCGTCTCTTCTGATTGAAACTCTTTCAGGTCTTGGTTTTCTGGAAGAGCTGAAGAAACTAACATTAATCCGAAATGGATTATTCCATTGTAGTAGTGCGCTTTTGGGTCATCTTTCGTAGATTCATCTGTCATTGCAGGATCAATGTAAGTCTTACAGTTCAATAAAACTGAAGCTGCCTCATCTATGTTTCCAGTCATAAAAGCAACATCAAATTTCTTGTACTCCACAGCCGCTGAAACTACGTTACTTTTTTGAGCTTGCGTAAACGAACCAACTAAAATACCAACTGAAAGTGCAGCTATCTTAATAAATTTGAATTTCATAATATTATTTTTTATTGTTTTTTATTCCTCAGTTTTATCATTAACCGTGCCATTGTCCGTATTTTCAGGAGAATCATCGCCTTCTAGACCTTCTTCTATTTCTCCTTCTTCCTCCTCAGAACGGGGAACTTTTGCAACTGCGGCAATTTCTCCACCCTTCTTAAGGTTAATTATCTTAACCCCTTGAGCGGCACGTCCCATTACACGAACTTGATCGAGGTGAATACGAATAGCAATACCACTTTTCGTTATTACCATTAAATCATCTTCATCCGTTACATTTTTAATAGAAATTAATGATCCCGTCTTATCGGTAACCGAAATAGTTTTTACACCTTTTCCTCCACGATTTGTAATTCGGTAGATTGGATCTCCCGTCTCTGGATCATCTACGTAAGAACGCTTACCAAATCCATTTTCAGAAACAACCATTACAGAACTATCGCTTCCTTGTTCTAAGCAAATCATGCCAATCACTTCATCCGTAGGATTACTCATAGTAACACCTTTAACCCCAATCGAATTACGACCAACGGTTCTTACGGTAGATTCATTAAATCGGATTGCATAGCCAGACTTTTTGGCTAGAATAATCTCGTTGGAGCCATTCGTTAATCTCGCTTCAATCAGCTCATCGCCATCATTAATATTAATGGCATTAATACCATTGGTTCTTGGGCGTGAATATGCTTCCAATGATGTTTTCTTAATAACACCTTTTTTGGTACACATTACGATGAAGTTATTATTTACATACTCCTCATCTTTTAGGTCTTTGACATTGATATAAGCTTTGATTTTGTCATCCTGCTCAATATTCATCAAGTTTTGAATGGCGCGACCTTTAGATGTTTTAGACCCTTCAGGGACTTCATAAACACGCATCCAGAAACATTTTCCTTTTTCTGTAAAAATGAGCAAGTAATCATGATTAGTAGCCACAAAAATAGACTCTAAGAAATCTTTATCCCGAGTGGTAGAGCCTTTGGAACCCATTCCTCCTCTATTCTGAACCTTATATTCCGTTAAATTAGTACGTTTGATATACCCAGCATGAGAAATAGTTACTACAACTTCTTCATCAGGTATTAAATCCTCAATACGCATTTCTGAAGCAGAGTACTCAATAACAGAGCGTCTTTCATCACCATACTTTTCTCTAACGTAATCTAATTCATCCTTTATAATTTGCATTCTTCTATCCTCATTTGCGAGAATATCTTTCAAGTCTGCTATCGTCTTCATTAAATCCTCGTACTCACTGCGCAACTTGTCTTGCTCAAGACCCGTCAACTGACGCAATCTCATTTCGACAATAGCACGGGACTGCAAGTCAGATAAATCAAAACGAGCGATTAACTTATCTCTCGCTTCTTCTGGACTCTTAGAACCTCTAATAATAGCAATTACTTCATCGATATTATCAGAAGCAATAATTAACCCTTCCAGCAAATGAGCTCGCTCTTCCGCTTTTCGCAATTCGTATTTCGTTCTGCGTATAACCACTTCATGACGAAATTCAACGAATTTCTCAATCATTTGCTTCAGGTTCAGCATCTGTGGACGACCGTCAACAAGTGCTATATTATTTACTGAAAATGAGGTCTGTAAAGACGTATACTTAAATAATTTATTTAAAACAACATTAGGAATAGCATCTCGTTTTAATTCATAAACGATACGCATACCTGTTCTATCTGACTCATCGCGGATATCACTTATTCCGTCTAACTTGCCATCATTCACCAAGTCAGCCGTCTTTTTAATCATATCCGCCTTATTCACTAAATAAGGAATCTCCGTTACGATGATCTGTTCTCTGCCCGTCTTGGACTCTTCAATTTCAGCTTTGGCGCGCATAACAACACGTCCTCTACCTGTCTCAAAAGCCTGTCTCACCCCTTCGTAACCATATATAATACCTCCAGTTGGGAAGTCAGGAGCCTTTACATGTTGAATTAACTCATCAATCTCAATATCACGATTATCGATATAAGCATGAATACCGTTTATAACTTCCGTTAAATTATGTGGAGGCATATTCGTGGCCATACCAACCGCAATACCACTTGCACCGTTCACTAATAAGTTAGGGATTTTAGTAGGTAAAACAGTAGGCTCTTGCAAACTATCATCAAAATTGTTTGCGAAATCAACTGTTTCTTTATCCAAATCACCGAGCATATCCTCCGCAATCTTTTTCAATCTTGCCTCAGTATATCGCATTGCCGCAGGACTATCCCCATCGACAGAGCCGAAGTTACCTTGTCCATCAACTAACGGATAACGCAGCGACCATGTTTGAGCCATACGCACCATTGCGTCATACACAGAACTATCACCATGCGGGTGATACTTACCTAAAACTTCCCCAACAATTCTTGCAGACTTTTTATGTGGTCTATTTGAAACTATTCCTAAATCCTGCATTCCATATAATACACGTCTGTGAACAGGCTTAAAACCGTCACGCACATCTGGAAGTGCACGGGAAACAATTACCGACATTGAGTAGTCAATGTAGGCTGACTTCATTTCATCTTCGATGTTAATCTGAATTATTCTTTCTCCTTCTGCCATCTTGTCATTTAATTAAAATCTCGTAAAGAATTTGTGTAACTATTGCAAGCTTCGAAAATAACTATTAAAAACGTACATAAAAGTAATGAAATCGGCATTTTACTAACAAAACTCTGTGAAAAATTGTGAACAACTTTGTCATTTTAATGAATAAATGGTTTTATATTTGAGAGGTCATCCAAATTAATTGGTAATTTTAAAATAAGATGACTATACAACAATAAATATGGAGGCAAAATTTTCACCACGTGTAAAAGATGTAATCAACTTTAGTCGAGAGGAAGCTCTTCGACTGGGTAATGATTATATTGGTGTAGAGCACCTTCTTCTTGGATTGATTCGAGAAGGAGAAGGACTAGCCATTCAGGTGCTTAAAGAATTCAATTTGGATTTAACACAAATCAGGCAGCAACTAGAAAGTTATTTATCCCGATCAACTAAAGTAAATGCTAATCTCACCAATATACCTTTAGTTAAACAAGCGGAAAAAGTATTGAAAATAACTTATCTAGAGGCTAAATTATTTAAAAGTCCTTTAATAGGAACAGAGCATTTATTGCTTTCTATATTGAAGGATGAGAATAACGTGGCATGTCGCACGCTCAATAAATACGGCATTATTTACGAAAACATTAAAGACGAAATAGAAGCTATGTTAGAAGAACAAAACAACCCTAAAGCTGAATTTCCAGGCTCAGAAGATGAAAGCGGAGACGCTGGATTTGCAGGTGGAAGTGGCGGTCAGCGCAAAAGTGCTGACCCGAAATCTAAAACACCGGTATTAGATAATTTCGGTAGGGACTTAACTAAAATGGCGGAAGCTGGACGTTTGGATCCGATTGTTGGACGAGAAAAAGAAATAGAAAGAGTGAGTCAAATTCTTTCGAGAAGAAAGAAGAATAACCCAATATTAATTGGAGAACCTGGGGTTGGTAAAAGTGCCATTGCTGAAGGATTAGCCATACGCATTATCGAACGAAAAGTATCTCGTGTGCTTTTTAACAAACGCATTGTGTCGCTAGACCTTGCTTCTCTTGTAGCAGGAACTAAATACAGAGGTCAATTTGAAGAGCGAATGAAAGCTGTCATGGCGGAGATAGAAAAAAATCCTGACATCATTCTTTTCATTGATGAAATACACACGATAATTGGCGCTGGTGGTGCTAGTGGTTCATTAGATGCTTCAAACATGTTTAAGCCTGCCCTAGCGAGAGGTGAGCTTCAAGCAATCGGTGCAACCACATTAGATGAATACAGACAATATATCGAAAAGGATGGAGCCTTAGAGCGTCGTTTCCAGAAAGTATTGATTGAACCGACTTCTAGTGAGGAAACTTTTCAAATCTTAAATAACATTAAAGACCGTTACGAAGAGCATCACAGTGTGACGTATACTCCAGAAGCAATTAAAGCTTGTGTTTCCTTGACGGAACGATATATTTCAGATAGACACTTGCCAGATAAGGCGATTGATGCTTTAGACGAAGTTGGATCTCGTGTTCATTTAACGAATATAAATGTTCCTCCAATAATTCTTGACATTGAAGCTAAAATCGAATCTGTTAAAGAAGATAAAAACAATGTAATCAAATCACAGCAATATGAGAAGGCCGCTGAGCTGCGTGATACAGAACGTAAATTACAAGAAGAGTTAGAATCTGCTAAAAACAAATGGGAAGAAGACACTAAGAATCATCGTGTTACAGTTACCGAAGACCATGTTGCAGAAGTAGTTTCCATGATGACTGGAATTCCAGTGAGCCGAGTAGCCGAAAAAGAAAGCGGTAAACTTGCGAAAATGGGCGAAGAAATTAAAGGAAAAGTAATCGGCCAAGACGAAGCTGTCGATAAAGTAGTTAAAGCCATTCAACGAAATAGAGCTGGTTTGAAAGACCCAAACAAGCCTATTGGTTCTTTTTTCTTCCTAGGACCCACAGGTGTTGGTAAAACACAATTAGCAAAAGTACTTGCCCGCTACATGTTTGATTCAGAGGATTCTTTAATTCGAATTGATATGTCTGAATACATGGAGAAATTCTCTATTTCAAGACTAGTTGGAGCACCTCCGGGATACGTTGGGTACGAAGAAGGTGGACAACTTACTGAAAAAGTAAGAAGAAAGCCCTACTCCATCATTTTGTTAGATGAAATAGAAAAAGCGCATCCAGATGTGTTCAACTTACTTCTTCAAGCGCTAGATGATGGACACATGACAGATGGTTTAGGTCGAAAAATTGATTTTAAGAACTGTATTTTGATTATGACTTCTAATATTGGTGCTCGCCAGCTTCAAGATTTCGGAACTGGTGTTGGATTTGGAACAGCTGCTAGAACAGCTGCATCTGAAGACGATCAGAAAACCGTTATTCAAAATGCGTTAAGAAAAGCTTTTTCTCCTGAATTCTTAAATAGAATAGATGATATGATTTTATTCAAATCATTATCGAGAGAAAGTATTCATGTCATTATTGACTTAGAGTTAGATCATTTATACAAAAGAATTAATGAGCTTGGCTATCAAATCACTATGAACAAAGAAGCGAAAGACTTTATTGTTGAAAAGGGGTATGATGAAAAGTTTGGTGCGCGACCTTTAAAGCGGGCAATTCAAAAGTATGTTGAAGATCCGCTCGCGGAGCAAATTATTAATGCAACGATTCAAGAGGGAGATAATATAGAGCTGAAGCTGAATAAAGACAAAAATGGTTTAGATACTATTATTAAAAAGAAAAAGCCTAAAGCTGACAAAAAATAAACATCAACTACCTTAATGCAGGGGAGAATCGCAATGACTCTCCCCTTTTTATATTTAATCTTTTAGTCTAACATGAAATCACTTGTACTATTTATATTTTCATTGACCACCTTTTTTTCTATGGCCAGCACTCTTTCATTAGTT
>Ga0136559_1000562_pt1 | contig 12650 bp, 8 predicted proteins | sample AntRauMeHopE1496_FD_104633 | JGI IMG/M metagenome (GOLD analysis project Ga0136559, IMG submission 104633) | Saline lake microbial communities from Rauer Islands, Antarctica - Metagenome Hop E1 #496 | ecosystem: Environmental > Aquatic > Non-marine Saline and Alkaline > Saline | place... | reverse complement strand
ATTTGTGATGGGCCCGACATTCGACACAACTGCCGCACGTCTGGTCGATTATGCAAAACGGGCGGGCCGGGACAGAATAGTCGTGCTGCACGCCAATGACATCGGCGGGCAACTGGGGCGAAACGCGATCCAGAAGGCGATCGCTGCCAATGGCGCGACCATGGCAGGCTCTGTTGACTATGCGCTCAGCCAGACCGCCGTGCAGGCCGCTGTGCCGCGCGTCAAATCGCTGATGGACAGCACCGGTGCGAATGCGCTGTTCCTCACCGCCAGTTCCTCTACCGCCCTGCCGCTGTTGTCGGAGATGCTGCCTGCGGCGGGTGTGAGCAATGCATCGTCACAGTTCATCGGGCTGACCCGCTGGGACATCCCCGCCGAGACGCTGGCGCTGCCCGGCATACAGGGCGGCTGGTTTGCGCTGCCTGATCCGGGCGCGTCAGCAGCCTTTGCCGCGCGCTACTCTGCAGCCTACGGGGACCGGCCACTGGACATCGCCGGGCTTGCCTTCGACGGCATTGCAGCCATCGGATCGCTGGTAAAAAGCGGCAGGTCCAATGCGCTGACCACAACAGCACTGACACAGAATGCCGGCTTTCGCGGTGCCAGCGGCATCTTCCGCCTGCGCAGTGACGGCACCAACCAGCGCGGTCTGGCTGTGGCCACGATCCGCAACAATCAGGTCGTCCTGCTCGAGGCCGCACCTCAAGCCTTTGGCGGCGCCGGTTTCTGAGCCAGCCGTTGACCCAGGACCAGATCCCCGGCGAGATCCTGCATTCGGATGTGGTCCTTGCGCCGCGTCTGGGAGCGCCTGCCAAGGATATCTATGACCACGCCACAGTAGATGCGCGGATCGCTGCGGCAGCCCGGTCCGGCAGCACCGCAGACCTGCGCGCAGCGGCGGTCCAGACCCTGCGGGAGGCGCAGACGCAGGGGCGTGCCGCAATCGCCGCCGCCTTTGCAGCCCAGCCGTTCGATGCCGCAGCCATGACCTCCTCCTATACCTACCTGACCGATGGCATCGTAAAATCCGTGCTCTCGCTCACCACAGACCACCTGCATCCCACTCCCAAAGACGCACCCGCGCTCTGCCTTATTGGCGTCGGCGGCTACGGGCGTGGCGAAATGGCGCCCTTCTCGGACGTGGATCTGTTGTTTCTGCTGCCCGGCAAGATCACGCCCTGGGCCAGCAGCGTCATCGAAGCGATGCTCTATATCCTCTGGGATCTGAAGATGAAGGTGGGCCATTCCAGCCGCACGATCCGCGAATGTGTGCAGCTGGCCAGTGAGGATTACACCATCCAGACCGCCCTGCTGGAGCACCGATATGTCTGCGGCGATGCCGATCTGGCGGCCCGGCTGGACGAGACGCTGAAGCGCGATCTGTTTTCCGGGTCGGGCCGCGATTTCATCGAGGCCAAGCTGGCGGAGCGTGACAGCCGCCACATCAAGCAGGGCCAGCGCTATGTGGTGGAGCCCAACGTCAAGGAGGGCAAAGGGGGTTTGCGCGATCTGCAATCGCTGTTCTGGATTGCCAAATTCATCCACGGGGTAGAGCATTCCGCCGATCTGGTGAATGAGGGTGTCTTTCGCGTCGATGAGTACGAGACCTTCAAGGAGGCTGAGAATTTCCTCTGGGCGGTGCGCGGCCACCTGCACCTGCTGACCAAGCGGGCCACCGAACAGCTGACCTTTGACATGCAGGTCAGCGTGGCCGAGGCCATGGGCTATGAGGACCAGGGCGGCCGCCGCGCGGTCGAGGTGTTCATGCAGGCCTATTTCCGCCATGCCACCGCAGTGGGGGACCTCACGCGCATCTTCCTGACCAAGCTCGAGGACATGCACGTCAAGTCCGAGCCGCTGCTGGAGCGGCTGTTCCGGCGCCGCCCGCGCATCAAGGACGGCTACGTGGTCGTCCACAACCGCATCGCCATCGCCGATGACAAGGTGTTCCTGGGAGATCCGCTCAATCTGCTGCATCTGTTCGAGGAAGCGCTGCGCACCGGCATGCTGATCCATCCCGACGCCATGCGCACGGTCAAGGCCAACCTGCATCTGATCGACGACAAGATGCGCAACACCCCCGAGGCCCAGCGCATCTTCCTCGATCTGATGCTCAAACATGGCAACCCCGAGCGCGCGCTGCGCCGCATGAACGAGCTGGGCGTGCTGGCGGCCTTCATCCCCGAATTCGAGCCGATTGTGGCGATGATGCAGTTCAACATGTACCACAGCTATACCGTGGACGAGCATATCATCCAGACCATCGCCAACCTCGCCCGCATCGAGAAGGGCGAGCTGGAGGAGGAGCTGCCGGTCGCCTCCTCGATCCTCAAGCGCGGGGTGAACCGCAAAGTGCTCTATGTGGCGCTGCTCCTGCATGACATCGGCAAGGGGCGGCCCGAGGATCATTCGATCCTTGGTGCGCAGATCGTGCGCAAGGTCGCCCCGCGACTGGGGCTGAAGCAGGACGAGGTGGACACCGTCGAATGGCTGGTCCGCTACCATCTGCTGATGTCGGACATGGCGCAGAAGCGCGACATTGCCGATCCGCGCACCGTGCGCGACTTCGCCAAGGCGGTGCAGACAGTCAGGCGGCTGGATCTGCTCTGCGTGCTGACGGTCTGCGACATTCGCGGCGTCGGCCCGAACACCTGGAACAACTGGAAGGCGGTGTTGATCCGGGGCCTCTACCGCCAGACGAAACGGGCGCTGGAGACCGGGCTGGAAGACCTCAACCGCACAAGCCGCGGCAAGGAGGCCAAGAAAACCCTGCGCGACGCCCTGCCCGAGTGGCCCAAGAAAGCCCTCAAGCTGGAAACATCGCGCCATTACGATCCCTATTGGCAGGGTTTGCATGTGACCGCGCATATTACCTTTGCCAATATGCTGCGCGACATAGAGCCTGACGGCGTGCGGATTGATCTGCACCCCGACGAGGACCGCGATGCGACCCGCGCCTGCTTTGTCATGCCCGACCATCACGGCATCTTCAGCCGCCTTGCCGGTGCGCTGGCGCTGGTGGGGGCCAATGTGGTGGACGCGCGCAGCTATACCACAAAGGACGGCTATATCACCGATGCCTTCTGGATTCAGGACAGCGAGGGCAACGCCTATGAGGCGTCCAAACTGCCGCGCCTGCGCCAGATGATGGAAAAAACCCTACGCGGCGAGATCGTCGCCCGCGAGGCGCTCAAATCCCGCGACAAGATCAAAAAGCGCGAGCGCGCCTTCCGGGTGCCCACTTCCATCACCTTCGACAACGACGGCTCCGAGATCTACACGATCATCGAGGTGGATACCCGTGACCGGCCCGGCCTGCTCTATGATCTGGCGCGCACGCTGGCGGGGGCCAATGTCTATATCGCCAATGCCGTTATCGCGACCTACGGCGAACAGGTCGTGGATACCTTCTATGTCAAGGATATGTTCGGGCTGAAATATTACTCCGAGAGCAAGCAGAAATCGCTGGAGCGTAAATTGCGCGAAGCCATCGACGAAGGTGTGGCGCGCGCCGACAGCTGAGCGCGCGCGTCAGAAAACCGAATGATCGCCCCGCGCGACGGAGGTGTCTTCCGCGATGAGCGTCTCGTAGAAGTCAAACAGCGTATCGCTGCCCGTCTCCGGCGTGGCATCCGCATCATAAACGCCGCGTTCGGGATCCCACAGCAGCATGGATTCGGTTGCGTAGTAGCGCCCGATCGCCGCCAGCTGGGCCTTCTCCGCCATCTTGGGGCTGAAAACGCCCACCCCCCGCAAACATGCGCGAATGACGCTCAGCAAGGCGACCGGAACGCGCTTGACCTTCACCTCACGGCCCAGCAGCCGTGACAGCGCCGCCGCCTGATCCATCGGCGTGATCGCAGGCCCCGGCCCGCCGATGGGCAGAACCGCATTGGCCCGCGCCGGATCGGTCACACAACCCGCGATATAGGCCCCCAGATCCGCATCGCTGATCGGCTTGCAGGCCGTCAGCCTGCCATCGCCAAACACCAGAAACGGCTTGCCCGCCCGCACGCGGTCTATCTGCCCCGAGAGTGATTTGAAGAAGGCCGTGGGCCGCACGATGGACCAGGTCAGGCCAGACACCCTCAGCTCCGCCTCGAAGGCCAGTTTCGCGTGCTGAAACGCCAGCAGCGGCTTTTGCACGCAAATGGCCGACAGCAGCACGAACTGCCCGATCCCCGCCCCCTGTGCGGCCCGCAGCAGTGCCAGATTACCTTCGTGATCCACCGCCCAGGCATCCTGCGGCACACCGCTGCGCGAGGCGATGCAGGAGACGACCGCATCGAAATGCTCGCCCCGGATCCCGTCACGCGCCAGTGACGCCTCGGAAAACAGATCGCCCATCCGCACTTCGACACCCAGATCCACAGGCAGAGCCGCCGGGCCGCGCGTGAAACACACGACCTCGTGACCGGCGGCAACCAGCGCCTGCAGCGTGGCCCGGCCCGCAGTGCCGGTCGCCCCGGCCAGAAAGATGCGTTTGCTTTCCATACAGCCCCTGTCTGGGCAAAATTGCAGGCGCTTGCAAGCACCACAAAAGGCAATTGCACAACCCCTGATAGGGCGCTAGGCCATACCACAGCCGCAGCAAAGGTCACCCCATGAAACCCATTCGCCTGATGGCAGGCTTTTTCACTGTCGGGATCTGGACCTTGCTCAGCCGGGTGCTGGGATTCGTGCGCGATGTGATGATCGCCGCCTACTTAGGCTCCGGCCCCGTGGCGGAGGCGTTTCTGGTCGCCTTCTCCCTGCCCAACATGTTCCGGCGCTTCTTTGCCGAAGGGGCCTTCAACATGGCCTTCATCCCGATGTTCTCCAAGCGGCTGGAAGCAGGCGACGACCCGCAAGGCTTTGCGCAGGATGCCTTTGTCGGCATGGCCTTCATACTCACGATTTTCACGGTTCTGGGCATTGTCGCGATGCCGGCACTGGTGCTGATGATGGCCTCGGGATTTGCCGGCGATGCGCGGTTCGATCTGGCGGTCACCTACGGGCGGCTGGCCTTTCCCTATATCCTGTTCATCTCGCTGGCGGCGCTGGCCTCAGGTGTTCTCAATGCCACCGGCCGCTTCATGGCCGCCGCCGCGGCACCCGTGGTGCTGAACCTCGTTCTGGTCATCGCCGTTGTGATCGGTGCGGCGATGGGCCGGCCGCTGTCGGACGCGCTTGGCCTCAGGCTGGATGAATTGCTGGGGGTTCAGGTTGGCACGACGCTGGCCTTGTCGGTGCCCATTGCCGGTGTGGCGCAGCTGGCGCTGGTCTGGTGGGCCGCGCGGCGGGCGGGCTTCACGCTCAAGATCGCGCGCAGGCCGCGCCTGACCCCGGATCTGAAGCGTCTGGCGATCATTGCCGCCCCTGCTGCCCTGGCCGGGGGCGTGATGCAGATCAACCTGCTGGTGGGCCGTCAGGTGGCCAGTTTCTATGACGGTGCGGTGGCATGGCTCAGCTATGCGGACCGGCTCTACCAGCTGCCGCTGGGGGTGGTGGGCATCGCCATCGGCGTGGTGCTGCTGCCGGATCTGTCGCGCAGGCTCAAGGCCGGGGACGCCGCAGGCTCGCGCCTGACCCTCAGCCGCGCTGCCGAAGTGTCGCTGGCGCTGACCATTCCGTCGGCAGTGGCGCTGGTGGTGATCCCGCTCACGCTGGCCTCCGTGCTGTTCCAGCGCGGTGCCACCACCGTGGATGACGCCGCCGCCATTGCAACCGCCGTGATGATCTACGGGCTGGGCCTGCCCGCCTTCGTGCTGCAAAAGATCCTGCAACCGGTGTATTTCGCCCGCGAGGATACTCGGCGGCCGTTCTACTACGCCGTCGTGGCGATGATCGTGAACGTGGTCCTTGCCATCGGGCTTGCGCCCGTCCTTGGCTGGATCGCCCCTGCGATTGCAACGACAGCGGCAGGCTGGGCGATGTTTGCGCTGCTGGCCATCGGCGCGCGGCGCTACGGCGATGCGGCGAAATTCGACGCCCGCTTTCACCAGCGGATCTGGCGCATCATCGCGGCCAGCCTGATCATGGGCGCGGCGCTGTGGTTTGCGGATCTGCAACTGGGCGCACTGATGGCCACCAGCGGCTGGCGCAGTCTGGGCCTGCTGATCCTGATCGTGCTGGGGGCCGTCACCTACTTCGGCTCGGGCCAGCTGATCGGGGCATTCCGGATGTCGGAGTTCAGGAGTGCACTGCGGCGCGGCGGCAAGACCTGACGCTCAGCGCTGGCGCAGCCGCCGCAGGATGCGCGCCCATTCGCCCGGCGCGCAAACAAAGCTGAGCAGGAAACCGCAGAAAAACCCCGACAGCTCCGCCACCCAGCCGTAGCCTACGGAGGCAAACAGGCTCCAGGCCAGCTGCAGCACCATCAGCATTGCAATCAGCGTGAACGCCTCAAGCTGGCGGCCGCCCGTAGCCACCTGTTTGCGCCACAAAAGAAAACTGTAGCCCCCGATCAGCCCGTAGACCGCCGGATAAGACCCCACCAGCCAGACCGGATCATCCAGCAGCGCCGCATAGACCAGCGCACCGCCAATGCCCGACAGCACGAACAGCGCCAGCATCGCGAACTGCCCCATGACCTCTGCCGCCATCTTGCCCAGCGCCAGCATCAGCACGATGGCAATCAGCGCATGGCTGAAGCTGAGGTGGATGAACGGATAGGTCAGCAGCCGCGCCAGATGTTCGGGCGGAAAATCACGGCTTGCCCACATCGCATCGAACATATTGCCGGAAAATCCCCAGTCGCGCACCAGACCCAACCGCCAGCCAATCGCCTCCGGCCCGCCGACCAGCCCCGCCTCGCCTGCGGTCAGCACCAGCTCAACGCCGGCCATCAACACGAACAGCACAATCACCACTGCAGGCAGCGTGTTGAAGGGGGTCTCGAAGGGGGGATCATTCTGGTCTGACATAGGGCTACTCTCGGGGTCTGGTTGACGGGAACCTGCACCATGGGTAAGCCCGTTGCTGCAGCATATCCAGCCCCAACCGGAGCCTCCCATGACCGAATCCACCTTTGCCCCCCGCGTCTTCTCCGGGATCCAGCCTTCGGGCGACCTGCATCTGGGAAATTATCTGGGCGCGATCAAGCGGTTCGTCGACATGCAGGATCAGGGCGATTTCCAGACCATCTACTGTATGGTCGATCTGCATGCGATCACGGTGTTTCAGGACCCGGTCAAACTGCGCCACAGCACCCGGGAGCTGGCAGCGGGCTTCATCGCCTCCGGCATCTCCCCCGAGAAATCCATCCTGATCAACCAGTCACAAGTCCCCGAGCACGCACAGCTGGGCTGGATCTTCAACTGTGTGGCGCGGATGGGCTGGATGGGCCGCATGACGCAATGGAAGGACAAGGCGGGCAAGAACGCCGAGGCCGCCTCGCTGGGCCTGTTTGGCTATCCGGCGCTGATGGCCGCCGATATTCTGGTCTACCACGCGACCCATGTGCCGGTAGGCGAAGACCAGAAGCAGCATCTGGAGCTCACCCGCGACATCGCGGCCAAGTTCAACCACGACTACGGCATCGATTTCTTTCCGCTGGTCGAGCCGGTGATCGAAGGGGCGGCGACGCGGGTGATGTCCCTGCGCGACGGCTCCAAGAAAATGTCGAAGTCCGACCCCTCCGACGCCAGCCGCATCAACATGACCGATGACGCCGATGCCATCGCCAAGAAGATCCGCAAGGCCAAGACCGACGCAGACGCCCTGCCTTCCGAGGCGGCAGACCTGCGCGACCGGCCCGAGGCACGCAATCTGATCAACATCTACGCCGCCCTGAACGAGCAGACCGTGGAGCAGGTGCTGGCCGATCATGGCGGCCAGCAGTTCGGCACCTTCAAACCCGCGCTGGTGGATCTGGCCGTCGCCAGACTGGCCCCCATCTCAACCGAAATGGCGCGGCTGATGGGCGATGTAACCGAGATCGACCGCCTGCTGGCCACAGGGGCGGAGCAGGCCCGCGAAATCACCGCGCCGATCCTGAAGAAAACCTATGAGATCGTCGGGATGGTGGGCAGCTAGAGACTTTCGGCAGCATCAGGCCTTTGGCGTTATTGCAGCTGACGCAGCACCGCCTGCGACGGGACGCCGGTGGCAGGCTGGCCAATGCTGGCCTGATAGGCGCTGATCGCTCTTTCGCTGTTCGGCCCGATCACCCCGTCCGCGCCGCCGGTGTCAAAGCCGCGCGCGGTCAGGCGCTGTTGCAGCAGCATCCGGTCATCCTTGGTCAACCCGTTGGCATCGGGCGGGAAACTGGTGCGCAGCGGGCCTGCCCCGCCGATGCGGTCCGACAGATGGCCGACCCCTATCGCATAGGCATCCGAGTTGTTGTAGCGCTTGATCACCCGGAAATTGCTGGTCACGGCAAAGCGCGGGCCGCCCGGCTGCGGCTGAATGATCGTGCCTTGCGGCGCGCCATTGACCACCTCGGCGCCCCAGGCCAAGCCGCGCGTCCAGCCGTTGCGCTGCAGATAGACGGCGGTGGAGGCCAGCGAATCCGTCGGATCCTCTGACCAGATGTCGCGGCGGCCATCGCCGGTGAAATCCACCGCAAACGCTTCATAAGACGTGGGGATAAACTGGGTATGGCCCATGGCCCCGGCCCAGGAGCCGGTCATGCGGTCCGCCGGAATATCGCCGTTCTGAATGATCTTGAGCGCGGCCAGCAGCTGGCTCTCGAAAAACGCACCGCGCCGCCCGTCGAATGCCAGCGTGGAGGTCGCCGAAATCACCGGCACATCGCCGCGCCGCTCACCATAGAAACTCTCGAGGCCCCAGATCGCGCAGATGATCTCTGCCTTGACGCCGTATTGCTGCTCCAGCATGCGAAGGGTGGCGTTGTGGCGGGCAAAGGCAGCGCGGCCCTTGCTGATCCGCTCGTCCGAGGCGGCGATGGCCAGATAATCCTCAAGCGTGCGGCTGAATTCGGTCTGGTTGCGGTCGCGGGTGACGCAGCCGGGCAAAAAGCCGGTGCCGCGAAAGGCCTCGGTCAGCGTCGATTGCGAAATACCCTGCGCCGCCGCGCGGGTGCGAAAGCTGGCGACCCAGGCGTCATAGGCGGGATTGGGCGCAGGCAACAGATCGGGCGTCAGCCCCCCGCCGATGTTGGCGCTGCTGCTTTGCGGTGCGGCACCGCTGCTGCAGGCGGCAAGCGTCAGCGCGCCGAGGCCAAGGCCGAAACTGCGCCGTGAAATCCTGCCTGAAACTCTGGTGGTGTGGTCAAAGCGCATGCTGCTGCCCCGCTGTTACCGGCTCTGTGGCCGTTTACTGTTGCCGCATGCTACCTGAATGGCGCGCAGGGGCAACGGCTGTTGCAGCGGCGCGCGCGATCTCTTGCCGATGCGCCGGGGGAACGGGAAGCGGGCGTCACGTGGCGGTAAAGACCTCCGCAAAGCGCAGGCGCAGATCACGCTTGAGGATCTTGCCGCTGGCATTCTTGGGCAGCTGGTCCGTGAGTGCTATGTGCTTGGGCGCCTTGTAGCGGCTCAGATGCACCTCGCAATAGGCGTGCAGATCCTCCGCCGCCAGCACCCTGCCGGTCTTGAGCACGACAACAGCCACCACCGCCTCGATCCATTTGGGGTGCGCCACGCCGAACACAGCCACTTCGGCCACATCCGCATGGCGGAAAATCGCCTCCTCCACCTCACGGCTGGCGACGTTTTCACCACCTGTCTTGATCATGTCCTTCTTGCGGTCCACCACATAGAGGTAGCCTTCGGCATCAAAACGCCCCAGATCGCCACTGTGGAACCAGCCACCGCGAAAGGCCTCGGCGGTCTTCTCGGGGTCCTTGTAATACTCCGTGATCAAATGCGGGCTGCGGTGCACGATCTCACCCACCTCACCCACCGGGACGGGCTGGTCAGTGTCATCGACCACACGTGTCTCCACGTTCAGCGCGGGCCGCCCGGCAGAGCCCAGTTTGCGCAGCTGGTCCTCGGGCCGCAGGATCGTGGCGACGGGGGCCATCTCCGTCTGGCCATAGAAATTATAGAGCCGCATCGCGGGCAGGCGCTGCGACAGCTCCTCGATGATCGCGGTCGGCATGATGGAGGCCCCGTAATAGCCTGCATTCAGGCTCGACAGGTCGCGGGTTTCGAAATCGGGGTGGCGCAGCAGGGCGATCCAGACCGTGGGCGGGCAGAACAGCTTGGTCACGCCATGCGCCTCCACCGCCGCCAGCATCTCGGCGGGGTCCGCCTTGTCGTGCAGGATCGACGTCACCCCGAGATAAATGTCGGGCGAGAGGAAACAATCAAGCTGGGCACAATGAAACAGCGGCAGGCAATGCAGCGAGACGGCATTGGCCGTCATCTCCCCGTCCACGATGCAGCTCATGTATTGCGCATAAAGCGCGCCGGAGGAGACCAGCGCACCCTTGGGCCGCGATTCCGTGCCGGAGGTATACATCATCTGAACCGGATCGGTGCTGTCCAGATCGGTCCAGACCGGGGTGGCATCTGCATGCTCCAGCAGCCGCACGACGGGCTGCCAGCCGTCCGGTGCCTGCGTGCCCGCATGGGGGATCACGAATTTCGGCATGTCCCGGCCCAGAAGGGCCAGCGCGCCATCCGCCACCGCACAGAGCGCATCCTCCGCCACCAGCAGGCACGCACCGGAGTGATCCAGCAGGTAGGCGACATCCTCGGCGTTGAGCATGAAGTTGACCGGCGTCGTCACCGCCCCCAAACGCGCCAGCGCAAAGCGCAGCACCACGAACGTGCGGTTGTTGTGCGTCAGCAGCGCCACCCGGTCGCCCTTGGTGATGCCCTGTGCTGCCAGCCCGTTTGCCGCACGGTCCACCGCCGCGTTCAGCTGGGCAAAGCTGTCGCTGTGATCCCGAAACACCAGCGCCGTCTTGTCGGGCAGCCGCGCGGCCGAGCGGCGCAGCAGATCGCCCAGTTGCTGCGAACGGGCGCGGGATACGTCAGGGGTCTGTGGCATTGAAGGCTCCGATGCGAGGCTACTCAAACAGGCGCGGCAGGGCCAGCACCAGATCAGGGAAGGCGCAGAGGATCGCCACCAGGATGAGGTCCATCACGATGAACCAGATCACACCGCGAAAGATCGCGGAGGTCTTGACCAGATCGCCCACGACGCTCTTGATGACAAAGACGTTCATGCCGATGGGCGGCGTGATCATCCCGATCTCCAGCAGCTTGGTCAGCACGATGCCGAACCACAACAGGCTCCAGCCCGAGGCATCGACCACCGGCAGGATGATCGGCAGCGTCAGAAGCATCGCGCCGATCGGCTCCAGAAACATCCCGATCAGCAGGTAGACGCAGACGATCCCGATCATCAGCAGCACCGGGTTGGAGGAGATGGACAGGATCCCCGTCGAGAGGTAATCGCCCGCCCCCGACAGCGCCAGAAACCGGGTGAGCAGGCTCGCTCCGATGGCGATGATCAGCAATGCTGCGGTGGTCATCAGCGTCTCGCGCGCGGCGGTCAGGAAGCGGTCTAGCGTCATTTCCCGGGTGACGATGGCCACCAGACAGGCGAGGAACGCGCCGACAGCACCTGCCTCCGTGGGCGTAAAGATCCCGCCGAACAGGCCACCGAAGATGCCAAGCATGATCAGCAGCAGCGGCCAGGTGTCCTTCAGCGCGCGGATCTTTTCGGCCATGGTCACGCTCTCGTCGCGTTCAGGGGCCAGCGCGGGGTTCAGCTTGACGCGGATCAGCACGACGATTATGTAGCCAAGCGCCGTCAGCAGCCCTGCAGAGACCCCCGCCAGAAACAGATCCGTGATGGAGACCTGAGCGATCACGCCGTAGAGGATCAGAATGATCGAGGGCGGGATGAGCGCGCCGATGGTGCCCGCCACGGCCACGGTCCCGGTGGCCAGTTCCGGGTGGTATTTGTGCTTCATCATCTCGGGAATGGCGATGCGCCCCATGGCCGCCGAACAGGCGATGGAGGAGCCCGAGACCGCCGCAAACCCCGCTGAGCCAAAGATCGAGGCAATGGCAAGCCCGCCGGGCACCCCCGCCATCCAGACCCTTGCCGCGTTGAACATGCCCTTTGTCAGCTGCGTATGATAGCTGATGAACCCCAGAAACAGGAACATCGGGATTGATGACAGGATCCAGCTCGAGGTGAACTGATAGGGCACCAGCCCCATCGCGCCCCACGCCACGCGTGGCCCCATCAGCACCCAAAGCCCGCCGAACGACACGCCGATCAGCGCGATGCCGATGGGCACCCGCATGGCAATCAGGGCGATCAGGGTGGCAAGGCCGCTCAGGCCAATTCCGACATCAGTCATTTATGAACTTCGCATTTACATCCGTTTCATTGAGGCCACTGCGCGCGCCCGTCAGGGTGGCAATGACGCGGTAGGCCGCGACCAGCGCCATCAGCGCGGCACCCACGGGGATCGCCCAATAGCTCTGCCAGATCGCCACCAGCTGCGATCCTTGCTCCATCGAAGCGCCAATGTTGGTCTTCTTCACCGCCTCGCCGTAGCCTGCGATCATCAGAATGGTGATCACGACCACCGTCAGGATGCCGGAGAATATCGAAAAGACCGATTGCACCTTTTCGGGCAGAAGATCCGTGATGAATTCCACCGAGATATGGGCACGCTTTTCCTCGGCCACGCCGATGGCGATGAAGACCAGAAAGATCATGTAATAATTGGCCACGAT
>Ga0136559_1000561_pt1 | contig 12666 bp, 11 predicted proteins | sample AntRauMeHopE1496_FD_104633 | JGI IMG/M metagenome (GOLD analysis project Ga0136559, IMG submission 104633) | Saline lake microbial communities from Rauer Islands, Antarctica - Metagenome Hop E1 #496 | ecosystem: Environmental > Aquatic > Non-marine Saline and Alkaline > Saline | place... | reverse complement strand
CAGCTTTATAAAAAGAGCTGGCGAGGTCAAGATTGGAATAAATCGCTCTGACCCCCTGAAATTAGTAGGATTGTAGAAGAATTTGTTACTGTGGAAATCCCGCTCTAATTCCCGGATGGATCGATTGGTGACAAACACTGAATCTTGAAATCCAGCAGGGAAAACAATTGGTCTAGTACCTACTTTTTTCACTTCCAAGAGATTGCCATAGATCGGCAGCGGAGATCTCTCGGCCGAGTAGTCGAAGTAATAATCATCCCACTGCCAACCGTAACCAAAGGCGGGAGCGTCTACATTTGCATCGGAATAAACAACGTACTTGTAGGGCTGGATTAACTTTTGGATTCCCGGATCCTGAAATTTTTTGTATCTCCATGTCGGATCGCCGGCACCCCAGATTCGGATAGTATCTCCTGACGTTACGTAGCGAAGTGTCTGCGTGCTGTCATTTAGGATCGTAATAGCCGAGAAAAGGGTAAAAAGCTTGGTGGTAGAAGCCGGGATAAAATTCAGATGGGAGTTTTTCTCATACAAGACGATTTGCTCATCCATATCCTGAAGAATAAAACCTGAGTGATGCTTGTTGAAAAAACTTCTTGATCCAAGGGCAGCTTCCATTTTGGCAATTTGATCAAAAGTAAGTTGCGCTTTGGCCGTGAAAGAAATAAGAAATACGACTGCGAAGAAAAGCGTTTTCTGCATGGAAATGGAATTAGGCATTTTTTGTAACTGCCAAAAATAGAAATCCCCAACCTGCAATAAAAGCCACGCCACCAAGCGGAGTAATTGCGCCCAACCATGTAATCCCCGTTAGGGAAAGCACATAAAGCGAGCCTGAGAAAATCAGAATCCCAATACTCATCAGGATTGCGGCAGTTGACAACTGCTTCCAATCGGGCTTAATTATGGAGAGAATCCCAACCATCAAAATGGCTAAAGAATGATAAAAATGATACTTCACGGCAGTTTCAAAAGTTTCCAGTCTGCCAGTTTCCGCTAGAATAACTTTCAGGCCATGAGCTCCGAATGCTCCGATTCCAACTGCAATAGCTCCAAAAATCGCTGAAGTTTGTATGATTTGTTTGGCGTTCATGTTCTTAGGATAGGTTTGTTTGGAATAATGTCAGAAGCCTTATTTCGCTGATAAACAGGATGGTTATCGATGACAGATGCAGCAATAGGGTCCGATGTGAAATTCTTTTTGTCAAGTTTTTCCAAAAGCAGAATAGACTCTTCATACTTCTATCAGCTTCGAGCTCCAAAAATCGATGAGCCAATTCGCACCATTGTACTTCCTTCTTCCTGAGCGGTCTGATAGTCTCCACTCATACCCATGCTGAGTTCTTCCAATTGGACAAATTCGGGGAGTGCTTTTGATTTCAAATCTTCAAACAAGCTTTTTAACCCTCGAAATTCCTTTCGGACTTGATCTTGGTTCTCAGTGAAGGTGGCCATTCCCATCAGTCCGATTATTTTGACATGAGTCATGGCTGAAAAATCTGCATCTGCAATCATTTCATCCAGTTCGGCATGATCAAAACCAAATTTGCTTTCTTCCTCCGCAATATGAATTTGAAGCAATACCGGAATTGCACGATTCACTTTTTTGCCTTGCTTATTGATTTCTTTCAAAAGCTTGAAGGAATCCACCCCATGGATCAGATGCACGAATGAAGCAATGTATTTTACCTTATTGCTTTGCAAATGCCCGATCATGTGCCATCGGGCGTCTTCAGGCATTTCGGCTTGTTTCCACTGGATTTCCTGAACTTTATTTTCCCCAAAGTCCCTAATTCCAGCTTCATAGGCCTCTTTCAGATCCTCGATGGGTTTAGTCTTGCTCACTGCGATGAGTTTGCAATCCGGATTTATAAAAGATTTTTTTACTGCGAGAAGGTTAGATTTGATATCCATTGGCTACTTTTAAATACTATTTTTTTGCCCGATTGATTAAAACAAAGATATGGCGATACTCAGTACTTTACTAAGAAAAGGCATTAGACTGAAGGAAAGTTTGGAGCAGGATTACTCCAGCCCGATTGATCTTCAGCGTGAAACGCTGAAAAAATTGATGATTCACAGTCGGGAAACTGCGATTGCGAAGCGGTATGATTTCTACTCGATTTTAAAGGCTTTTAGAAAACCGGAAGATGAGTTTTATCAACGATTTCAAACTCAAATCCCCATCTACGACTACGATAAAATCTATCAGGAGTGGTGGCACCTGTTATTAGAAGGAAAAACTAATGTGACCTCTCCGGGAGCGGTGAAGTATTTTGCCTTAAGTTCAGGCACTTCTGGAGCTGCTTCCAAGTACATTCCGATCACTACCGAAATGGTCAAGGCGATCCGAAAGACAGGCGTTCGGCAGATGCTATCGCTTTCCAACTATGAGGAGTTGCCCACTTCGCTATTCAAAAGAGGAATATTGATGCTGGGTGGGAGTACCGATTTGGAATTCAACGGGACTTATTTCTCAGGCGATCTTTCCGGAATCACGACTGGGCGACTTCCGATTTGGTTTCAGCGTTTTTATAAGCCCGGAAAGATGATTGCCCGCAATAAAAACTGGGGTGATAAATTGGATCAGATCGTAGAAAAAGCAAATACTTGGGATATCGGGATCATTGTCGGTGTGCCGGCTTGGCTTCAGATTCTTTTGGAGAAAATCATCGAGTTCTATGACGTCAAAAACATCCATGAGATCTGGCCCAATCTTCAGATTTTTGTTCATGGAGGAGTTTCCTTTGAGCCATATAAAAAAGGCTTTGAAAAGCTTTTGGGCAAACCGCTGACCTACATCGAAACTTATCTGGCCTCTGAGGGATTTTTGGCTTTTCAGGCTTTTCCCAATAAAAAATCCATGCGGCTAGTGCTCAATAATGGGATTTTCTACGAATTCATTCCCTTCAATGAAGCAAATTTTGATTCTGAGGGAAATATTCTTCCTGCTGCCCAAACCTTGAAAATTGATGAGATTGAAGAACACGTGGATTATGCGCTACTGATTACTACCTGCGCAGGGGCTTGGCGATATCTGATTGGAGATACGGTTCGTTTTGTATCCAAAGAGGAATCGGAAATCATCATTACAGGCCGGACCAAGCATTTTTTGAGTCTTTGCGGCGAGCATCTATCCGTAGATAATATGAATAATGCGGTGGAACTAGTGGAGAATGAATTAAATATCTGTTTCACGGAATTCACGGTATTGGGAAAATCTGAGGGTAATCTTTTTGCGCATCATTGGTATTTGGGAACGGAAGATGAGGAGGATTCTGAGATTATCAGAAGGTTGATTGATGAGAAATTGGCAGTATTGAATGATGATTATGCTGTGGAGCGAGGGCATGCGCTGGAGGAAGTGTATGTGACACTTTTACCTTCCTCTTTCTTCTACGAATGGCTACGGAAGCAAGGTAAAGAAGGAGGACAAAGTAAATTTCCCCGGGTTTTGAAAGGGGAGAAGGCCACATCTTGGCTGGAGTTTATTTCTTCAAAAACAGCGGAAAATTGAGTCAGGCGCTAGGCGAGGGAATCAGCGTCGGATTGCTGTTGTCGGCCTTAATTGGGCCGGTGTTTTTCGCATTGATTCAGGCGAGTCTTACCAATGGTTTTCGATATGCAGCGGTCCTGGCTTCGGGTATTTTAGTGAGCGACTTGATCTATGTGCTGATTACATTTTTCGGGATTAAAATTATTGCTGGTTTCGAGTCGTTTGAATCGATTTTGGGCTTTGGCGGAGGATTGATTCTCATCGGATTTGGAATCAGTTCGATCGTGAAAAAACAAGCAAGTCGGCCAAATTCGGGTGGGATTAATCTTCCTCGGGTAAAAAAACGATCTGCTTTTGCCAAAGGGTTTAGCATCAATGGGATCAATCCTTTTGTGTTACTTTTTTGGATCTCGATTGCATCTGTGCTTCAGGTGAAAAATGACTTTACCGAATCTGATTATTTCGTCTATTACTTAGGTGTTTTGTTGACTGTATTTTGCATTGATCTGGGAAAAGCTTTTATCGCCAAGCAACTGGCTCCGCTTGTCACGGATCGGGTATTATTTTGGCTCAATAAATCCGTTGGAGTTTTGATGATGGGCTATGGAATCCGGATGATTTGGCAGACAGTTATATGAAAATCAACAGTAAAGTTTTTGTTCAAAGTAGAACTTATTATCCATTAGTTACCAACAATTTATGATGACATCCAAAGCCTTACTATTTCTATTCTCAATTATCATTTTAGGCTCTTGTATTTCCAAAACAGACAATCGAATAAACATCATCATCGATGCGGATACTGCCAATGAAGTCGATGATTTATTTGCATTGGCTGGGGCGATGGCTTCAGATGAATTTAACATTCTAGGAATCACTTCCGCGCAGTTTCACACCTCGCCTTTGGCTTCTGATAATACAGTATCGGAGAGTCAAAAGATGAATGAGGAACTGATAAGGTTGGCTGGGAGAACCGATATTTCCTTGCCGCTGGGTGCGAATAAGCCGTTAGAATCAATGGTTAAACCTAATAATTCTCCCGCTTCCAAATTTATTGTGGATCAGGCAAATTTGGTAGCAGCCGGAGATTCGTTGGTGTTGGTGATTTTAGGATCTTGTACCAATGTAGCCTCAGCGATCCTTCAAGATCCGGGAATCATCCCAAAGATACGGGTGTATTATTTGGGGATTTGGCATAATCCCGCGACCAACGAATACGATAAAAAAGAATTTAATTCTGGTAATGATACGCTTGCAGTTGATCTGTTGTTAAGTATGCCGGGATTAGATTTGACGATTATGTCCGCGACTACCAGCCAATATTTGGTTTTTGACAAAGATTTGACAAGAAGCGAATTAGCCGATAATGGTGACTTGGGTGAATACCTTATGAATCGTTGGGATACTTTTAATCGCTGGTGGAAGCCTGAGGATTCGGTGAAACAGGATTGGATTATGTGGGACGTGGCGATTCTCGAAAGTATTGCTGAGCCAGAATTGGCAGAAAAGAAAACCTTTTTAACTCCAGCTGATCTTGGTGCTAGGCCTGTGACTATCTATACTAAAATAGACCAAGTGGAGATGGAAAAACGATTTTGGAGTAAGGTGGATAATCTGAGTAAAAGGTAGGGGTGTTTTGGTTTTGGGTTAATTTTTTAGGGTTTTCAATGAGTAAATGATGATGCCATTTGAATTTCCTTGATCTACGCATCCCTATGCGAAATCTTGGTGCTCTCTCCCTGCGTCAGACAGGTTTGTGGTAAAGAATTTTTAGTAAAAAGAGAAAAATCTATACTTGAAACCTTCAAGGTCTGACAGCTCTATCACAAAATCGAAGTCTGGAGAAAAGACCTCAAAGGTTAGTCGTAGCCCATTTTTTAGCCTTCTCACTTTAGCCTGCTGACTTTCATTATGTGATTAAAAAAAAAACCTCAAATGTTGGCTACATCCCTAAATATAAATCTCCGTACTCACGCATTTGACGTTTGTTTCTTGATAGTGATGGTAGGCGGGAGGGGGAAATCCTTTGTAACTTCAATACCATGGGTTGCACCCATGGCTGTTACCGGACGCGCCTTCAGCGCTGTCGTGAAAAAAAAATTTGAGATCCTTTGTGCATCCCTCGTGTAGTTAAAGGATTTCCAAAATTCTCGCCTCGAAGTTGCGAGCAAAAAATTCATTAGTCCTTTCATTTTGTGCTCTTCGTGGTTAACGAAAAAAAAGCCTTTGAATCCGGAGAATCAAAGGCTTTATTATTTAACGGTTGGCTTGATTTAGTCAATCAAATAAGTACTTACAGGCACATAAGGCAAGTCGAATGCTTCTGCTACTGCTTTGTACACGATATCTCCATTGATGATATTCAAGCCTGGAACCAACTCAGCATTTTCCTGAGCTGCTCTTTTCCAGCCTTTATCTGCCAATTGCATCGCATAAGGAAGCGTTGCATTTGTCAACGCAAGGGTAGAAGTATAAGGCACCGCGCCTGGCATGTTCGCAACGCAATAATGAACCACATCGTCAATTACATAAGTTGGATTCTCATGCGTAGTCGGCTTGCACGTCTCGATACAGCCACCTTGATCTACTGCGACATCAACTACTACAGTTCCAGGAAGCATTTCCTTAAGCATGTCTCTGGTGATCAAGTGTGGAGCTTTGGCCCCTGGAATCAACACCGAACCAATAATTAAATCGTGATTTTTTATCAACTTTCTAATGTTGAATTCATTTGACATCATGGTGTTTACATTGGCAGGCATTACATCAGCCAAATAGCGCAGACGCTGTAAGTTGACATCCATAATCGTAACATCCGCACCAAGACCAGCAGCCATCCATGCGGCCTGTGTTCCTACGATACCAGCTCCTAGAATTAATACCTTTGCAGGGAGAACGCCCGGAACTCCACCCAGGAGAATTCCTCTTCCACCAAGTGGTTTCTCTAAATAGTTTGCCCCTTTTTGAACAGCCATTCTACCGGCTACTTCCGACATTGGGATAAGAAGCGGAAGACTTCTGTCGGCTCTCTCCACAGTTTCGTAAGCCAGGCAAACTGATTTGTTTGCAACCATTGCTTTTGTCAACGGCTCGTAGGAAGCAAAGTGGAAATACGTAAATAGCAATTGGCCTTCTTTGATCAGTTTATATTCTGATTCAATTGGCTCTTTTACTTTCATAATCATCTCAGCAATCTCATAGGTAGCCTCGATAGTAGGAACTATTTTGGCACCAGCCCCCTCATAATCTTCATCCAAAAATCCACTGCCTTCACCGGCTGTGTGCTGTATGTAGACAGTATGGCCTCTTTTTACCAATTCCTTTGCACCTGCAGGCGTAAGCGCTACGCGGTTTTCATTGTTTTTAATCTCCTTTGGAACACCTATGATCATGTCTTTGCGTTTGATGAAGTGAATAATTGCGCAAAGATAACAAGCAAAGACAAATGGAAAAGTCAGAAAGAAAATAGTATTTTGCCCGATTTTGAATTATTTGGAATTTCCAAACTTTCTACTGTGATACCTGCTGAGGATGTATAATATTTCAAAATTTAAATTCTAAGCAAGGATAATTTTGCAAATTTATTTTGGTGAAAAAAGTTTTCATACCAAAACTTCAGATTATCAAATCATGAATTAAATCGAATGTTTTTTCTCGAAAATCAAAATAATATTCTAAAAACTTATGAATAATGCATTTCAATCAGAATTTTTGATTGCTAAATTATATTCCCGAAATTTGTAAAAATTCAATATTTGGTTATTTTTGATCAAAGCAAGGATTGCAAATTTGCCTAAGCCCAATAATAACGATAGATTAAAGCATCATGTCAAAAATTCAATCGGTACCCAAAAGTTCACTTTCACCTGATCTCACTTCTGACCTTATTTTGAATGATTTCCGGATAGCTATGCTCAGTAGGCATGCTTCCCTGATCGGTCGGAAAGAAGTTTTCATGGGCAAGGCTAAATTTGGGATTTTTGGAGATGGTAAGGAGCTGGCCCAGATTGCGATGGCCCGCGCATTCCAATTGGGGGATTTCCGAGCTGGATATTACCGGGATCAGACTTTTATGATGGCATTGGGTGAGTTGAGCGTCACAGCTTATTTTGCGCAACTTTATGCACATACTTCTGTCGAGCTGGAGCCTGCAAGCGCCGGTCGATTGATGAATGGTCATTTTTCTACGCGATCTTTAAACGAGGACGGAAGCTGGAAGGAACTAACGGCTATGTATAATTCTGCCTCGGACATCTCACCTACAGCGGCTCAGATGCCAAAATTGCTGGGATTGGCTTACGCTTCTAAAATCTACAGAAAAAACAACGGCTTAAAATCCCAGACGCAATTTTCCAAAGATGGAAATGAAGTAGCCTGGGGCACTATCGGCAATGCTTCTACTTCTGAGGGGATGTTTTTTGAAAGCATCAATGCTGCCGGCGTATTGCAGGTGCCGATGGTTGTTTCCGTTTGGGATGATGGCTATGGCATCTCCGTTCCAAAGGAATTCCATACCACCAAAGGAAGTATTTCGGAGGTTTTGGAAGGCTTTTCAAGAACAGATTCTCAGGCCGGAATAGAGATTATTCGTGTGAATGGTTGGGATTATGAGGCGCTTTTGAATGCTTATCTAAAGGCAGGCGAATTGGCAAGAACCACGCATACTCCTGTGTTAATTCATGTGGAAGAACTGACCCAACCGCAAGGGCATTCTACCTCAGGTTCGCATGAGCGCTACAAATCAGCCGAGCGATTGAAGTGGGAAAAAGACTGGGACTGCAATACCAAATTCAGAGAATATATACTTTCCAATAAAATTGCCACAGCGGATCAACTTGACCAAATAGAGGCGGAGTCCAAAGCTCAGGCAAAAAAGGAGAAAGAAGCGGCTTGGGCTGCTTTTTCAGGAGAGATAAAGAAAGAATTAGCCGTTGCCGTTTCGTTGGTTACAGACGCCGCACAGCAAAGCACGAGAAAGGTGATTTTGGAGCAAATGGCGCAAGAACTTTCCAATACCATCAACCCGATTCGAAAGGATGTAATCACGACTGTGCGGAAGGCTTTGATGATGCTTCGATTTGATTCCCATGAAGGGAAAGCAAAGTTGAAAAACTGGTTTAAAGATCAAGGTTCCATTAATTTTGATCGTTACAATTCACATTTGTACAGTCAATCCGAATGGAATGTATTGGCAGTGGAAGAAATCAAGCCTGCAATAGATGACAAATCTCCACTAGTCGATGGTCGGGAGATTCTACAGTCATTTTTTGATAAGACCTTGGAAAGCAATCCTGCCTTCTTTGCTTTTGGGGAGGATGTAGGGAAGATTGGTGATGTGAATCAGGCATTTGCAGGACTGCAGGCCAAATATGGAGAAAACCGTGTTCAGGATACCGGTATCCGTGAATGTACGATCATCGGACAGGGGATAGGCGCTGCTTTGAGAGGCTTGCGACCAATTGCCGAGATTCAATACTTGGATTACCTGCTGTATGGAATCCAACTACTTTCTGATGATCTGGCCTGCTTGCAATACCGAACCAAGGGTGGACAAAAGGCTCCATTGATCGTTCGAACTAGAGGTCATCGTCTGGAAGGCGTTTGGCATTCGGGCTCACCGATGGGAATGATTCTTTCTTCGCTGCGCGGAATGGTCATCTGCGTACCTCGCGATATGACTCAGGCGGCTGGAATGTATGCCACACTTTTGAAGTCCGACGAACCTGCTTTGGTGATCGAATGCCTTAACGGTTACCGTTTGAAGGAGCAGATGCCAAGCAATTTGGGTGAGTTCACTGTTCCTATGGGCAAGCCTGATATCCTGAGAGCTGGAAAAGACATTACGATCGTTACGTATGGTTCCATGTGTCGAGTGGTTTTGGATGCAGCTATTGAATTGGCTGAGATCGGGATTTCGATTGAAGTGATTGATGTGCAGACCTTGTTGCCATTTGATGTACATGGAGTGATCGGCGAGTCCATCAAGAGAACCAGCCGCGTTATTTTTGCAGATGAAGATGTGCCTGGAGGAGCTTCGGCATATATGATGCAGCAGGTGATCGAAGGTCAGGATGTGTTCAAACACCTGGATTCCGAACCGCAAACTATTGCTGCGAAAGCGCATCGCCCAGCATATTCGTCAGATGGAGACTACTTCTCCAAGCCAAGTGTAGAGGATATCGTGGAGCAAGCCTATGCGATGATGCATGAAGCGGATCCGAAGAAATTCCCGGCGATTTGGGACTGAATGAAAATTATGAAAGGTTCCAAACTTGAAAATTGAGTTTGGTTATTGATAATTGATGATTTGGAAAATTCCCGATTTCAACCCCGATAATTATGAGAGCTATAGGCAAGATTCAACGATAACCACTTGAAAATTGAGTTTGGTCATTTATAATTGATCATTTAGAAAATATCGGTTTAAACCAGCTATTTGTCGGGACAATTGAAAAGGTTCAAGGGTAAAAACTCGAGAAGTGCACGAGGTAAGAATATTCCAAGGATATTAGGGATAAATAGGATAAAGTAGGAATAATACTTTTTTCAAACGGACAGACTTGCGATTATCCTTCTGTGTGAGGAATAGCCGCAATGGTATATTTTTTCCCATTCGAAGGTAAATAAATCTCAAAATTGAGGCGAAATGCATGGAATTAGCTCAAAAAATTATATTTTTAGTCAGAAAGGATGAAAATGGGAATAACTGCAGTTGCGGGTATAGGACGTTGGTGGCAATGCAATTAAAAAAAAATAGCTCCCATACAGTTTTGTAGAAAAAATGAAAATTGAATTTCACGAATTGTGTTTGCTGACTTTTACGAATTCCATTTTTACGACCGTTTATAAAAATATTTTTTTGTTCACAGACCGCTGCGTAGAAAGGCGAAAACTGGATTTTACGAATTGTGTTTGCGGTCGCATTTCGACTTTTGTTCGATATAAAATATTCAAAAGTACGTTTGTTATTTATTTTACAGAAAGTATTTTTTCTACCATTGTTGTTTAACTTTATAACCTTTGTTGCATATACATTACGAAATACACAAGATAGAATAATGAAAAAAAACAAACACTTCCCTCTGACTGAAAAGACAGACAAAAAATTATCGAAATCTTTTGAGGATAGTAATATGATTTTAAGCAAAAATGAAAGCAATAGAGGTTTCTCAAAAATGTATATTCATTTTTTATACCCACTGATAGAAATTGACATCAAAAATGAAACTAAAATAAAAAATATTTTGACTTGGGGATTAACGGTTTGGAATAAAGCCATATCCGAAAGCTATCCAAATCATTTTCATAGTCAAAATATTGAACTTATCTATCCGCTGTTCTATGCTGTAAACAATAAGAATTTAATAAAAAAATATATATTACGCAAACAAACCCTATTTAATCAGGGAGCTTTTTTTATTATCGGTTACGAAAACGAATGGGATAATAAGGGGAATATGGCTACAAGTTTAGCGGTTTTAAAAATTTAAAATTAGCAATTGGTGGACAATAGTGTGCAGGTAAAACCTCTGTTTTTAACAACCGCAGGGTATTTTGACTGTAATTTTTTATAAATACCTGGCATGACTTCAGTGTAGTATGATCGCTGGGTATTTTGACTGTAATGTTTTTACAAATACGTGGCACGACCCCTGTAATAAGACTGCTGGGTGTTTCGACTGACAAGAAATTAACTCGAAATAAATGTGCACAGCCAACAACATCAGCCATGCTATAATTTTGCGAAAAGCAAAATCATCGCTAAGCTAACCGCTATGCGTAATTCTGACAGCCAAATGAACCACTCGGTATTTAAAGCAAAATTTTTGTGCCATTTAAAGGAATCGATTGGAGGATCAATTCATCAAGGTTAATGTATGGAGGTTATTTTCTACTCGTAGCGATCGCTTTTGCTGCCAGTAGGCTACAATTATCTTTATCCATTGATTATTTAATTCGAACTTTATTTATTTCAATTTTAGGATTTATTCTCTATGCAGCCTATTGGGGGTCTTGTGAAAAAGAAAAGAAATATGGGAGATTGGATGGTGAAATTGAAGTTTGGTTAGATGGTATTAGACTAAATGATACCACTTATACTTGGAGTGAAATAAATAAAGTTGTGTTTTGGGTTTTTCAAATAGTTGACGAAATGTTGTGATCTGATTTATATCCAATTGCAAGATACTACGGTGGAACAGCTTATTCTCAAGGAGTAGATAACTTTATAGAATTTACGATAGGACAAAAAAAATGAAAGTTTTTATCCAACTGGAAACCCCTTCTCATAAAGTGGAGCTCAGAAGAGTGATTCGGTTGCTTTTCTTTAATGATCAGATAGATCTCTCGACCACCTACTTAGGGTTAAACTTAGAATATGAGGCAATTCAAGAACTCAAAAAAGCCAAAGTTAAGTATCTTAAAGGACAGCAATCAAAGGTTAGTTCCTGAAGCAAGCAGGTGAAATAATTATTTGTCAGTCGGCGCAAGCTCCACCTAATATTCAAGTGGTTCTTAAAAACTACTCATTTTGGCAAGATCAATATCAAATTCCGGAATTGTTTGACATTGACAGGACTTCAATTGTCAGGCATATCCGTAATATTTACAGAACCGCTGAACTGGAGGAAAAGTCAACTTGTGTAAAAATTACGCAAGTTCAAAAGGAAGGATAAAGAGAAGTAAAGAGGCAGATTAAAATCTACAATCTCGATCTGATGATTTCTGTCGGTAATCGGGTAAATTCCAAACAGGGTACGGCCTTCAGGATTTGGGCTAAATATATTATCAAAGATCATTTGGTAAAAGGCTACACTAGTAATGATTTGTTTGAATTGGTCGATAAAGAAATATTGTCACCAAGTGGATAAAAAGGAGCAGGTGCCTTTTATACCTTAAAAGGCATTGCACAACAATTGCATATATTGCACAAAAGCAACCGCTCCGAGAGACTTAACTTATAGAATAGTGCAGGTTAATGTAGCGAATTGGTGATGTTGGAGCAAGTACAACCTATGTTTTGATTGGCTTATAAGACTAAATGCCGAAAAATTTCCATCAACCTTTAAAAAACCAAACAAATAGACAGTTTAAGCTCCGATCCCGAGAGTTATCGGGGCGCCAACTTCTTGCAGCTGCAAACCGTTGTATTTTATACGGAAAAACCAATT
>Ga0136559_1000558_pt1 | contig 12698 bp, 10 predicted proteins | sample AntRauMeHopE1496_FD_104633 | JGI IMG/M metagenome (GOLD analysis project Ga0136559, IMG submission 104633) | Saline lake microbial communities from Rauer Islands, Antarctica - Metagenome Hop E1 #496 | ecosystem: Environmental > Aquatic > Non-marine Saline and Alkaline > Saline | place... | reverse complement strand
CGCCGAAACCGAAACCATTGTTGAAACCCCAAGGGCCGCCGAAACCGCCGAAACCGAAACCATTATTGAAGCCCCAAGGACCGCCGAAACCGCCGAAACCGCCGCCCCAGCCGAAACCGTTATTAAAGCCAAAACCGTTGTCTATGTAATTAATAGTTACTCCACTGGGATTTTCACCCCAGCCCGGGTTACCGCCACCGTAGTTAGCAGTAGCATCTGGGTTTTGCTGGTCATAACTGCCAGACGAGTACGATTCCACATCAGTAAAGACCGTTTCATCTTGAAAATTATTGCCATGTTGATTAACACCTTCTTGAAAACGTTGCTCGTAGTAAATAGCTGTGTCATCTCTATATTGTACAGGTTCTTGTGCGGTTTGTACGATCACAGGTGCTGAAGATGCCCCGTATATACCGTCGTTATAAGAAGCCGCATTAAACGAGCCGCAGGAGCTCAATGCTATGGAAACACCTACAGCAAGGCTATAAAATCCAAGTTTGCGACCGCTTTTAATTTTAAATGTAGTTCTCATAATCGTTGTTTTTAATGAATAGGATAAATTTAACTAGTTTTGCCGTAACTAAATAGCTTTTAACAAATATATACAATAATCGCAAGGATTATGCCAAGAAACCGATGGGAAAAAACCTAACAACAAGAGAAGAAGATTATTCAAAATGGTATAACGAGCTGGTGGTCAGCGCAGATCTCGCAGAAAATAGTGGGGTGCGTGGGTGCATGGTAATTAAGCCCTATGGGTATGCAATATGGGAGAAAATCCAGGCAGAACTAGACCGGATGTTCAAAGAGACAGGGCATCAAAATGCTTATTTCCCTATTTTTATTCCAAAAAGCCTTTTTGAGGCTGAGGAAAAAAACGCTGAGGGCTTTGCAAAAGAATGCGCAGTAGTAACACACTACAGGTTGCAGAACGACCCAGATAGACCTGGTAAACTGCGTGTAGACCCCGAGGCTAAACTAGAGGAAGAACTGATTGTACGGCCTACAAGTGAAGCCATTATATGGAGTACGTTTAAAGGGTGGATACAGTCTTATCGCGATTTACCACTGCTTATAAACCAGTGGGCAAACGTGGTGCGATGGGAAATGCGCACGAGATTGTTCTTACGCACGACAGAGTTTTTATGGCAAGAAGGGCACACGGCACACGCTACAAAAAAAGAAGCCATTACTGAGGCTGAAACCATGAACAATATCTACGCAATATTTGTAGAACAGTTCATGGCTATACCCGTGATACAAGGCCTCAAGACAGAAAGCGAGCGTTTTGCGGGAGCTGACGAGACCTACTGTATAGAAGCACTTATGCAAGATGGTAAAGCGCTGCAAGCCGGAACAAGCCACTTTTTAGGGCAGAACTTTGCAAAAGCATTTGATGTTAAATTTGCAAATAAAGAAGGTGGGCAAGAGTATGTCTGGGCAACTTCATGGGGTGTTTCTACGCGATTAATGGGTGCCCTTATTATGACACATAGCGATGATCAGGGACTGGTGTTACCCCCTAAACTGGCGCCATATCAGGTAGTCATTGTTCCTATTTTTAAAAATGAAGAGCAGCTTGCAGAAATAAGTATAGTTGTTCAAGAGGTCATAAAAGACCTTAGAGCGCAAGGCATCTCTGTTAAATATGACAATCGCGATACGATGCGGCCTGGAGCTAAATTTGCCCAATACGAGCTGCAAGGTGTGCCGCTGCGCATAGCGATAGGGGCTAGAGACTTAGAAAACGGTACCGTAGAGCTCGCACGTCGTGACACGCTCACAAAAGAGACAGCTGCGCTGCTAGGAATCGCTGGTAAAGTTAAAACGTTGCTCGATGATATACAAAGCGCGTTATACGACCGCGCTTTAGCGTACCGCAACAATCACATGACAGAGGTGAATGATTTTGAGGAGTTTAAGAACGTCTTAGACTTAAAAGGCGGCTTTTTAAGTGCCCACTGGGACGGTACGGCGGCGACTGAGGACAAAATAAAAGAGTTGACAAAAGCAACCATAAGATGCGTTCCGCTAGTTAATAAAAAAGAGATGGGAAGCTGCGTTTTTACTGGGAAACCGTCCTCACAACGTGTGCTATTTGCAAAGGCTTATTAAATTTTTTTAAAAAACTTTGTTTTGGCATTTGCATAAACCAAAAAAGGGTCTATTTTTGCATCCGCTTAACGAGCAAAGTTTTGGCCCGTTCGTCTATCGGTTAGGACGCCAGGTTTTCATCCTGGTAAGAGGGGTTCGATTCCCCTACGGGCTACTATATAAATCGGTTTAATAAACCACGTTTTACAAGATATGGCAAATCACAAAAGTGCTTTAAAAAGAATTAGAACTAGCGAGAAGAAAAGAGTGTTGAACAAGTATCAACACAAAACCACGCGTAACGCTATTAAGAGATTAAGAGAGACAACAGACAAGTCTGTTGCTCAAACATTACTAGTAGAAGTGACTTCTATGGTAGATAAACTCGCAAAGAAAAATATTATCCATAATAATAAAGCAGGTAACCTAAAGTCGAAACTTACAAAGTTAGTTAACGCATTGTAATTGTTTTAAGTTGATTAATAGAAGCCCTTGACCCACCGTCAAGGGCTTTTTTTGTTGTCTTCTAATTCATGGAAATGATGATACCTTATAGTATATGTCTCGCGCTGTATTCAAATAGGGTAACAGGAACTGTCCACAAACATTGCCGTAGTAACTTCCCTGAGACGCTCGTAGCAACTGTACACGAGTTGGGTGCGGTGTGGCCGCATTATTTACGTGCTCTCTGTTAAAAAGAGTGCTTTATGCCACAACGAGCCGCACGTTTTGAGTTCAGGAGCATTGCTGCACGGTTTGTTTGCACAAAAGCCGTATATATTTTCAAATATACGTGTGGCTCGTTGCTTTTTCTGGGTGTTTGGTTCGCAGGGATTAAGTAAAAACACCGCGTTGTTGTGTCTTGGGGCGCTAAAAAGCAAGGTTAAATGCACAGCACAGCTTTGTTTTCAGGTCGCAATTTTGGTTATAAGCGGTAAGTTTCCTGATTACATGTTTAAAAAGTTTTCAGGTGATTGTTCTATATACGCTTTCGCGGAAGCGGGCTCTTTAAAATCATAAAACCGCAAAAACGGCTGCCTTATTTAAAGACAGCCGTTTTATGGTTAGCGATAGTAATCGTTACTAATCGTTCATAGTTGCGAGGAACTCCTCGTTATTACGGGTTTGTTTAATGCGTTGTGATATAAATTCCATAGCCTCTACCGGGTTCATATCTGCAAGGTATTTACGCAGTATCCAGAGACGCTGTAAGGTCTCTTTGTCTAGAAGTAAATCGTCGCGACGGGTAGAAGAAGAGGTAAGGTCTATCGCAGGGAAAATTCTGCGGTTAGAGATGTTTCTATCCAGTTGCAGTTCCATGTTACCAGTACCTTTAAATTCTTCAAAGATAACTTCATCCATCTTAGAACCAGTTTCTGTGAGCGCAGTTGCGATAATAGAGAGCGATCCACCACCTTCTATATTACGTGCAGCACCAAAGAAACGTTTAGGCTTGTGCAACGCATTTGCGTCTACACCACCTGAGAGTACTTTACCACTTGCAGGTTGTACGGTGTTATATGCACGGGCTAGTCTGGTAATAGAGTCCAGCAGGATCACCACGTCGTGGCCACATTCTACCATGCGTTTTGCTTTTTCTAACACTATGTTTGCCACTTTAACGTGGTCGTGCGCCTCTTTATCAAAGGTTGAGGCGATTACCTCACCGCTCACATTGCGCTGCATGTCTGTAACCTCTTCTGGGCGTTCATCTATTAAAAGAATAATTTGATAAACCTCTGGGTGGTTTGCTGCAATGGCATTTGCAATGTCTTTGAGCAACATGGTTTTACCTGTTTTAGGTTGTGCCACAATCATACCGCGCTGTCCTTTACCTATAGGCGAGAACAAGTCCATAACACGGGTAGATACTGAGGAACGGCGGTCTGCTATGTTAAATTTCTCGTCTGGAAACAATGGGGTCAGGTGCTCGAAAGAGACACGGTCGCGCACCACACTTGGATCTAGGCCGTTAATTTTAGATATTTTTATGAGCGGAAAATATTTTTCACCTTCTTTAGGTGGTCGCACCATTCCTAGAACGGTATCACCCGTTTTGAGTCCAAAAAGTCTAATTTGAGATTGCGATACATAAATATCGTCTGGTGATGCGAGGTAGTGGTAGTCGCTGCTGCGCAAGAAGCCATAACCGTCTGTCATCATGTCCAGTACGCCTTCACTTTCTATAATACCGTCAAACTCATAGTCTGGGTCACGGTACCTGTTGCGGGTGTCTTTGTTTCCTTTAGGAACGGCATTTTGAACGTTTTGTTTGCGGTTATTATTGTTCTGGCGGGGGTCGTTGCGCTCATTTCGGGCCGGACGCTCGTCTGTTTTCTCGTCGCTGTTTGTATTGCTAGCAGCAGGGCGAGGTTTACGCTCTTTTTGTTGCGGGTTTTTATTATCGTTGCGCGGTTGTTTTGCACGCTGGGCAGGTTCTTTGCTAGCAAGAGCAGCCGCTGCTGTTTCTGATGCTGTAGCTAGAGGTTTAGTAGCCGTGGACTCAGCGGTAGGTTCAACCTCAGGTTCGGGTTGTGCTTGCGCTACCGCCTCATTTTTCTGGCGGTCTACCTTAGGTTTTTTTTCGACATCTTCTGCACGTTCTTTTCTAGGTCGTAGGGTTCTAGGTTTTTTATGTGCCTCTTTTTCAAAAGGGACATCTGGCGAACCGCTCACAACTTTCTGGATTTTAGAGGGATCCTCTGCCTGCAGGTCTAGTATTTTGTAGACTAGGTCCAGCTTGCGCAGCTTTTGAAATTGTGGGACTTTAAGTTCTTTTGCGATTTCCTGTAGTTCAGGAAGTTTCTTTGATTTTAAATCAGCTATTTGAAACATATAAGCGTTAGGGAATAAATTAGGTATAAAGAGTACTCTGCTATTTAAAGAGATAAAAAGAGAAAGGGATAATTGCTTAGTGAACCTGTAAAGAGATGGTTACCGCAATCTTACTGCAATAATACATTAAAATTTTAAAACGAGTCGCTATTTTCTTGCACGATGTTATATTTTTGCACCTGTCGTTAAGAAATTGTAACCACATTAGATATGATTCAACGCATACAGACTGTTTATTTGTTCTTAGGAGCATTACTTGCTGCTGTGCTGCCATTTATTTTCAGTTTATGGAGCGATGCAAATGGTAAGGAAGTGATGGCTGCTGCGCAACCGTTCTATCTATTTGCTTTTTTAGGAAGTGCTGCACTATCGCTGGTAGCTATATTTTTGTTTAAAAACAGGCAATTGCAAACGGTCATAAACCGGCTGCATATTATACTGAATTTCATTTTGCTAGGAGTTTTCGTTTATCGGTCGCTAACTGTGTCTGGAGATGAGGCGTTATCTGAGAAAGGCATTGGCATGCTCATACCTATCTGTTCTATCGTTTTTTTGGTTCTTGCAAACAGAGCCATTAGAGAGGATGAGTTGCTTGTAAAATCTGCAGATCGACTACGTTAAACACTGTATCTTAGTTTATTAGTGAGAAAAATCCTGTGAGGCGCCACCTTACGGGATTTTTTGTTTGTAACTAGTGGGTTTTGGTGAGTTCGCTTTCGCGAAAGCGTAATTAACTTAAAGCTAAACTGGAATCTGATCCTAAACCTAAACTTAAATCTAAGTTGAAATTTAAGCCTAAACCGGAACTGTAACTCAAGTCTACACCTCCTTTATAAAGGAACTAGTCGTTTAGCTCCACACGGTTATAATAAAGCGGCATACTTTTTACGCGCTATTTTAAGGTTTTGATAGGGCAATGAACTGGCAAGGTATTTTTCTTCAAAGGTTTTACTTATTTTTATCGCATGATACATGTTATAATCATAGACGACGAGTCCCATGCCAGGTCATTGCTAGATAGTTTTTTAGCTAAATCGCTAGGTGTTGAATACCAGCTTGTTGCCAGTTGCGCGTCTGTTGCAAAGGGTGTTCAGGCGATACGGGAGCATAAAGTAGATCTCGTTTTTCTAGACATTCAGATGCCCGAGGAGGACGGCTTTGCACTGCTCAGTTATTTTAAAGAGGTCGATTTTGAAATTATATTTGTAACCGCTTTTGATCAGTATGCCTTGAAGGCCATTAAATCTAGCGCGTTGCATTATTTATTAAAACCCATAGACCCTGATGAGCTTAACGATGCTTTAGACCGCTTTAAGAAAACGGCCGTGAGCAAAGCAGCTATGCGTAAAAAGCTAGACCATTTTAGTGCGTACCTCAAGGCTGGTAAAGAAGTAAGTCGCGCCATTTTTAATACCACCACAGGTTTTGAAGTCGTACTATTTAAAGATATAATGTATGTAACTGCCCATGGTAACTACAGTATGCTTTATTTTATGGACGGTGCCCATAAACTGGTGACTTGCGCTCTAAAAACGATAGAGGAAATACTGCCCGAAACTGTATTTTTTAGGGTACACGACAGCCACATAATAAACATGAACGCCATTAAATCCTATACAAAAGCATACCGGGAGATTACCCTTGTTAACGGTAAAACGCTCAAGGTTGCAGATCGCAAACTCAAATCGTTTTTAAGCCGCTTAAGTGAGACTGTTTAGCATATTTTTTTTTATTGTCTCTTTGCAACTTGCTGGGCAAGGTCATACTGTGCTTCATTACACAGACCAAGATATTTTACCTAACAACACGGTGCGCTGTTTATTTAAAGCAAACGACGGCACCTTGTGGATAGGAACAGACAACGGGCTGTTGCGCAAATTTAACAACGAGGTAACGGCTTTTTATAAAGAAGATGGTTTACCGCAAAATAATATCTGGGCACTAGCACAAGATAAGCAGCAAACCCTGTGGATAGGTTCTTATGGCAACGGTCTTGCAACGTACAGCAGCGGCAAAATAGCAGCGTTCTCACAAAACGATTTATTGCCCCATTTACAAATAACGAAACTACTCGCCCATAACAACCAGCTTTATGTAGGAACCAGCGATGGTCTAGCCATAATAAATCTGGCAAACCCAAAACGGGTGCACGCTTTAAAACCTGCACTGGTAACCGGCCAGAAATTTAGAGTTTTAGATTTTTATGAGTTGGACAACGCTATATATGCGGTGACCTATGCACACGGTATCTTTAAAATAGTACAAAGCGGCATGCAAAAACAGCTTGTTCAAACCACCACCGCTGCGCAACTATATGCGGCAAACATTTTTAAAGAAAACCTGTACCTAAGCGGTAAAGAATCGTTTCAAAAAATACCCTTGGCAAATTTGAGGGCAGCTGTAGATTTTAACGATAGCCCTAAAATTAAAAGCCCCATTTTCTGGGATTACCAGCAAACTAAAACTGGACTGTATGCAGCAGGGTGGGGAATTTACACAAATGATGGTGGTTTGTATAAAGTTAATGGTAACAAAGCAGTGCTTAAAAATGGCGACTACGGCATAGAGAGCTCTCAAATCACCAGTTTAGCTTACGATGCTGCGCTTGACCTATTGTATGTAGGAACTTTAGACAACGGTTATTATGAGGTGCAATTGCACAAAACCGTCGCTTTTCAACCTGTTAATCACGACCGTGTCATAGACCTAGCCAGTGCAGGTGAAGAAACTGCGTTACTTTTTAACGATGGGCTGTCTATTAATGGCATAGAAATAAACAGCACGCAGTTTAAAAAATGGCAAGAAAATTTTGTTGCTGTAAGTAGCAACAGCCTGCCTAAATATGAAGACCATTTTTATGAACTCGATTACAACACAAAAGCCGCTGCCATGGTTTTTTACAGTGTCAAGGCCCACAACAGGTCATTTTGGGTAAATACATCTTTAGGGATTTATGTTTTTGATAAGGCTGGTACTTTTGAACAATACTTACCGCTGCATACGCAGGCATTTAATTTTACGCCCGACGGAGCGTTGCTGGAAACAAACTTTTACCATGGTTCTCGCGTTTATACCAGTCTCAAACCCCTAGCATACACATATTATGACGTGGTTACAAATAACCAAAACCCACAACACATTGTAGGCACATTACAGCATGGTAATAAGACGTACCTCACCTCTATATTTAACGGGCTGTACGCTTATGAAAACGGAACGTTTACCTCATACCTCACAAATAAAATATGGCAAGAAAAACGCCTGCGACATAGTACAGCATGGGGAACTGACCGCATAGCGGTGTCTAATGAAGATGGCGACGTGTTTCTTATAAGTGACAGCAAACAAGCCTTTACAGCGCAAAAAATAAAACGCGACCGTGCTTATGGGAACTCGATAACCTTTTTAAGTTCCTATAAAAATTACCTTATTATGGGAACCTCGCGGGGCGTTGTGTTATATAACGACGGTAAAGAACTGTTTATAAACAAGGAGCAAGGACTCAAAAACAAGGTGTCTAGCGGCGCGGTACAAAACGGGATCCTACTTTTAGGGAGCAAGCGAGGATTTTATAAGATAGCGCTAGATGCGATGTTGCAGCAAGAAAACCGCATTACCAGCATTAAAATCGCAGACCTTAAAATAAACGGTGGTGTACGTGCATTACATAAAAGCCAGCTAGATTTAGACCACGACGACAACTCGTTGCAAGTCACACTAAGCACAAACCAGCACCCATTTCCAGACAAACTGCAATACAGTTACCGTATAAATGCACAAACCGCATGGCTGCCCGTGGCAGCAGCAGTAATTAATTTACCATATTTAGAGCCAGCTAGTTATAACCTACAAGTAAAAATAAATGACGCATCTACAGGCAGCAGTTATGAGCAAGCCCTTATGCAGTTTACCATAAACCCACCATTTTACAAAAGTTGGTGGTTTGTGGCAGGCTGCTTTATTGCCGCAGTGGGCTTGTTGTTATTCTTTTTAAGCTTAAAGCGAAAGCGTACAAAAAAACAAGCAATAGAACAAGAGAAAATTACAAAGCGCATGGAAGAAGTAAAGTTAGAGGCACTGCTTTCACAAATGAATCCGCATTTTGTATTTAATGCGCTAAATACAGTTCAATATTTTATAAGTAAGCAAGAAAACGACCGCGCGATGCGCTACCTGAGTACATTTGCCTTATTAATACGCACTAATTTAAAAAACAGCACGCGACCATTTCTTACCTTAGAAGAAGAGTTGCGCTATTTAAAAAAGTACATAGAACTAGAGAATGCCCGTTTTGACGACCGTATTAAAACCACCTTTACCGTAGACAGCAACTTGTCTTTATCACAAACCAGCATTCCCACTATGGTTTTGCAACCCTTTGTAGAGAATGCATTTGTACACGCATTTCCAGAACGCATAGCGCAGCCTCATTTAGAAATCGCATTTATGATAACTGGCGAAACCCAGTACCGCTGCGCGATTATAGATAATGGTATAGGAAGCGCGAGTTTCACTAAAAACAAACGCTACGAGTCTAAAGGTAGGAGACTCGTTGAGGAACGCTTGTCATTTTTAGGTTACGACCCTGCGACAGCATTAAAAGTGAAGCATACAGTGCACGGCACCAGCGTAACGTTACTATTAACGCGCTAGCACGTATCCATAAATACGGTGCGGTTGTGTAATGGGGTTATTTTATTGGGTTTGATGGGTTAGGTTTGATAAATTAAAGGGTGCTTGTCAGCTTATTTAGTAATATGATAATTTATTTAACAAATCAGCAGTTAACTTAAATTACGACAACGATGAACGAATTTTTGAACTTTGTTTTGAAGGCAACCGCTTCGGTATTCGCATCTGGGATTAGCTGCAAGTCAGCGGTAGATGCAAATGAACTTACGAAATAATCTAGATAATATTGGCGATGACTGAAAATAAAACAAATTCAGAATGCAGAAGTAACAGCGTTTATCGCAGTTCAAAGGGTATTGATTATAAATTATTAAATAATACATTGTATCGCAGCGGCAAGGAAACTTGGGGTTTCATTAGCAAGTTTCTTGGTTTTATCATTTACTTCACAACTATCAAAAAACCGGTTCAAGCATGACATCTATCTACATCATTTTATCGTTACTAGGGTTAATTGGGTTCGTCGCTTTGGGTTATTATCTATGGTCTAGAGCTTACGAAAAGTACGAGTACAATATTTTTAACTTAGGAGTTATAATTAGAGGTTTATTATCGTTGGGTTGTTTATTTATGGGTGGTGTCTTCCTCGGTGAAGGTCTTAACTTTGTAGATGCTATTGTCTGGCTTTTGGCATTTATCATTTTGTGGTTATGGACATTTATAGCAACATGGTTGAAAACCGATTTTTTCTTAGCGTTCTTTGCGCTGTTATATCAGCTATTTGCGGTTATAATGATTAAGACTGCGATAAGTCGCTTTATAAGAGCAGTAAATTAAATTACTTATTTCAATATTAGAGTACGGTTTAACCACAAACATAGATTCAAAAGAAACATGGGTATATTTTCACAGAATGACAAAAGGCAACTTGCATTTACGGGCATAGAAGCTGGTTTAAGTTTGTTTAATAACTTCAGAGAAGATTCAAAAAAGCAACGAGAGAAAGAAATCGAAGACGGCAAAATTGAACTCTCTGAATATCATAGAGTAGTCTCTGAGCTTGAAGAGTTTCAGACTTATTTCTACAATGTGATTTCTGACACGGAGTTAGACTGTAAGTTCAAAAAGACAGAGGATATTTTTATAATAATTATCAAAATTATCATGTTCGATTTGGAATACGACTACAAGGAAATTTTTTTAAATCTGAATAGGTTTATTGATAACGAAGACTTTATCGAAGGTCATGAGCAGGCATTACTTTTGAGGCAAAAAAGACTAGAAAAAGAATATCAAGAGGAATTGGTAAATTATGAACTACAGTTAAAAGAATACCAAATTCAACTAACACACCATAATTCTAAAAGTTTTTTTAAGAAACTGATATCTAGTGATGTTATAAATCCACCAATTCGACCAATAAAAAGGCAATGATCATGTTCTAAGTGCTCATATCCTTAGATTTTAACCGGGTCTTTTGAGAATGGCTAATAGTTAACCCTCTTTTTACTGTTAGTAATTGAACATTGCATGCAGGTAAGTTTAAATCCCATTTAGGCAGGCTGAAATTTAAATTATTATGAAAAATAACATACGAGTAAACGGAAATTTTCATTTATCGCAAACTATTGCAAAAAAAGTAAACGCGGGCAAGACATGCGCCAAATTGGTTTTTAAGACCTTATTTATTTTTCTGATAATGTTCACAAGCTGCAATTCATCTTCATCTATTTCACAGTCTGAATTAGTAGGTACTGAGTGGTCATCTGATGATGGTAAAATAAAATTAGAGTTCAAAACTGAAACGTTGGTTGTTCGTGATAACTCGTTGTTGGCTAATTATACCGTTGAGAAAAATATAATTACAATCAGTAATTCCTTTGTAAAAATACCGTTAACGTATAAAAACGGAAAGCTTACAGGAATCCTTATTCTAGGGCAAACAAATGTCTTGACCAAAAGAATTAAACCGTAATAGGTCGCACAACTGAAGGTGAGACTCGATTATTTATAGTTGTTAAATCTTGGCATAAAATATTCACATACAAACCTACCTATCCTTCTCAACAACCTCTAAATTCAAAACCTTACCAGCGATAATCTCAAAACGCAGCATCGTGCGTTTGTTGTGGAAACCGTGCATGCCTACTGCACCGGGATTCATGTGTAGGCAGTTTATTTTTTTGTCCATCATAACCTTTAGAATATGGCTGTGACCGCATATAAATAGTTGTGGTGGGTTACTATAAATTTCGGAACGTATTGCGGGGTTGTAGCGTCCGGGGTAACCGCCTATATGTGTGATCCACACGTCCATGCCGTCACAATTAAAACGGTTATGTAGCGGAAATTGCATACGTGCTTTGTCGTCGTCTATATTGCCATAAACGCAGCGCAAGGGTTTTAAAAGGGCTATCTCATCAGTAACCGCTAGGTCGCCTATATCGCCAGCATGCCACACCTCGTTTGCCCAGGTGATGTGTTTGCGCATAAAATCGTCTATATGACTGTGCGTGTCTGATAGGAGCAGTATTTTCATGAGTCAAAGATAGTTTTTCAAGTTATATGTTCCGCGTTTTTGAGTCTTTCAGTCTCTGAGTCTCCGAATTTTTGAGTTGGCAAATCGTAACGTTTGTAGTTCATTGGGTTGGTGAGTCTGCGTGTTTTTTAGTCTATAAGGTCTTGAGTCTTTAAGTAACTGGGTTTGTTAACCGTAGTTTTGACTAATAGTCAGCGTTTTATTTACAGTCTTGGCCTCAGTTTGTAGCCGTAGTTTTCAAAATCAAATTCAATCTTAAGTTGTATTTGATTTTGGGTTTTGAGCGTTTCAGTTGACCGTTAAATCTGATTTCACCTGATTCAGCGGCTTCTTCAACTATAAAAGTTTCAAAGTCTGAAATTCCAAGTAATAACCTAACCTAGTTTATACAGCGGCAATCTCTAAATGTATCATTGCAAAAATGGCATAATTTACCATATCCTGGTAGTTTGCTTCTAGACCTTCAGAGACTAATGTTTTACCGGCGTTGTCTTCTATTTGCTTTACGCGTAAGAGTTTTTGAATGATCAGGTCGGTGAGACTGCTCACACGCATCTCGCGCCAGGCCTCGCCATAGTCGTGATTTTTATCCATCATG
>Ga0136559_1000557_pt1 | contig 12701 bp, 6 predicted proteins | sample AntRauMeHopE1496_FD_104633 | JGI IMG/M metagenome (GOLD analysis project Ga0136559, IMG submission 104633) | Saline lake microbial communities from Rauer Islands, Antarctica - Metagenome Hop E1 #496 | ecosystem: Environmental > Aquatic > Non-marine Saline and Alkaline > Saline | place... | reverse complement strand
CACAGGTAAAACAACTTTTAAGGTTATTTGTATGGGTTTTGCCCCTAGTGTAGAAGCAAGTTCAGTCAACTCCTGAATGCGCTCGTTGCGGTACATATTTGCATATAGTAAAATAAAAAAAGGGGTGATAAGCAACAGCAAACTAAATATGATTCCTATACCATAAGCATCATTTATCAAGTCAGGGAAATCATTAAGCCCGTTTGTAATACCCAGATTGTAGAGCAATCTAGATAAAAAACCACTTTTAGAAAGCAACTGAAAGGTATAAAAAGCCATAACAACGCCAGGAAACGCCAGCGGTAGATACACGATATAGGAAAGTGCACCTCGTTCGAGATTTTTATACCAGGCTACCACCACTAGCAGTGCAAAAAACAACGAAAGACCCATAGTTACCAAAGCAACTACAAGACTAAATAGAAGCGTGCCCCAAAAATTAGATTCAAAAAGCACGCGTTCCCAATGCACAATTGTAAAACCTTCATTTAAAACGCCTATTAACCCAAAGCTGTACAACAAAGCGTACCCAAAACCAAAAATTAACGGCGCAGCTGCAAAGAGCACAAAAATGCTTTGAACAACAACGACACTGATTTTGTTAAGTTTCATTTGTACTATTTTATTTTCAACACTCGAGTTACTTGTTAATTATTTCTTTTCTAAAATCATCGGCCAGGTTTATCATGTACTGTGGTGCTATTTCCATAAGTGCTTTATCCTGGATGTCTTTACGCTTCGGTGAGAATTTACGGTCAGTACTATTGAGGAACCGCGCCTGCATACTTTCAGTTAACTTATCCATATTTAAAACAGTGCCGTCACCCCAAACCTCTGGACTTTGTTTTTTAAGTTGTGCCTCGGGAGATATCATAAAATTAATAACGACCATGGCTGCTGCTTTATCAACAGCATTGCCGGGAATTCCCAGATAATGCGAGTTTTGAATCGTTCCAAAATCGGGAACGTAAGCTCTGGCATACTCTTGAAACAAACCTTCATTAATCTTATTATCTACCTCAGCATCGTTATTGCTCATGGTAAAATAGAGCTCGCCACTTGCAAAAAGTTGATGCATTTGCGCAACATTTTCTGGGAAAACCTCACCCTTTTTCCATAAATATGGTTTGAGATCGCGCAAGTAGCTCCATAACTGCGGTGCATATTTTTTATATGCAGCAGCATCATAGTTACCTGCAAGAGCATCTTTACCGCCTGCGATATCTATAAGCAAAGCTTTCATAAAAGTAAGTCCGGTAAACTGGTTATCAAAGGTAAAAGTTCCGGGATACTTCTTTACATATGCGAGCAGATCTGCTCGGGTTTGGGGCAACTGTTTCACTTTTTCACTATTATAAATGAGTGTCATTTGCACATTTCCCCAAGGGGCTTCCATACCTTTTATGGGCTCTTGAAAATCTAAACCTATAAATGGGTTTTCTAGGTCTATGAGTTGGGAATTGGGCAAGCGATCTACAAATGGACCGTAGAGCCCTTTGATTTGTCTTAATTGGTAAAAAGTCTCGCCATTTATCCACATCATGTCTATATTACTTTTTTTACCTGCCTGTTTTTCGGTCATAAGCAGTTGTACTATATTGTTTCCTTGCCCGTTAACGGTTTTTAGGTCTATGTTGTATTGTTCTTTTACAGCAGGCGCAATATAGTTTTGTACGTAGGCATTTATTTTAGGATCACCGGCCCACATCATCATGTTCACAGTAGACCCACTAGCCGTTGCTTCTATTTGTTCCCATGTTAACTTTTCGAGTTGGGCGCTGCTCGGGCTTTTTTCACTCTTACCGCATGCTACCAGCAGTAAAGAGAGTAAAAATAACAACAGTACATTTAGCTTTTTCATAATTTTTAGGTTGTTCAAGAGCCTTTACACGCGCAGGCGTTTACGGTACTTGACGGGTTCTATTTAGTTCGCTTTCGCGAAAGCGTAAAAGTCACAAACCGCCGTCTATAAATTGATATGGCGGTTAGGACTATAATTGTTTTAAAATAAATAGCGCATACCAAACTGGAACTGGCGTGGTGGACCGGCGTTGCGCTGTACAAATAAACCACTGCTGGCAGGACCCGCCTGAATCTGGTTGGACTGTGTTGCATTATTGCTGTACCCGCTTAAATTTTCTACGTTAAAGACGTTAAAAATGTCTGCACGCAGCTCTATTTTGTTGACACCTACTACAAACTGGTGCTGTACTCCCATGTCAAAGTTTACAGACCACGGCAGTCTATCGCTGTTACGGGACTCCCCTGGAGAACGATCGCTGTTCCCTTGAAAATCATCGCCAAAACCGCTGCCGTCGCCATTAAGGTCGGTGGTGCCGAAAATAGTAGCGTCTGGAATACGGTTAATAGGCTGCCCACTCTGTAATAAAGATGCAAATGTTACACTGGTTCCTTTAAATGGATAATAATTAAATATTCCATTAACATTATGGGTTCTGTCATTTATAGATGGTCCATTTTCTGTCCCAAAATTATTTGCGTCTTGTGCACGGAAATTAATGTCTTCAGTATCATTTTCTAAACGCGAAAGTGTATAATTTACGCGATAGGAATAATGGTCTTTACCTCGTGATTTTTGTAGGTTTAAACTCAGCGCGTTATATCTGGATTTGCCACCATTTTCTGAAACGGTTACATTTCTAGCAACCCCAGTGCGGGTCACGCCATCTATAACTGCACTATTATTGGTAATAGCCACAGGCCTGGTAGCGTCAGCCTCGGCCATTGTGCGTGGTACAACATTATTAGGATCTACGATATACGGCGATGCTGCATTAAGGTTGCGCAATCTGAACAAATCTTCTCCGCGGTTATGGATAAAATCTACAAAAAAGAGTTTGTCGTTTGCTATTTGTGCCTGATACCCTATCGCAAACTGTTGAGAATAGGGGTTTTTGTAACCGTCTGGATTTAAAATACGTCGCTCGTTTGAAAATGCTCCTTCTCTATTATTTTGTAGTGTTGCGGCAGTAGGCCCGTTGAGATAGGTTACGTTTGATGCATTTGCAGTAAAATTTCCATTAAACAGCACGCGATCCAGGTTTGTGCTAGCGGGTAGAATTCCTAAATCTATAAATTCTTGAATCTGGGCACGGTAATCTTGCGTATCTGTATTTTGTTGCAAGGCATCGCTGTAAACAGCATAGGGGATTTTACCGTAAGAAATGGCATAACCACCACGTATGCTGCTCTTTTCAGTAAGTGAATAATTTAAATTAACGCGTGGGGCTATGTTATTGTTATCTCCTTTTGTGCTGCCACCTTTAGAAAGGTTGTCATAATCATAACGCAGTCCCAAGGTAATGTTTAAACGGTCTGTGGCAGCCCACAGGTCTTCGCCATATACAGAGTAAATAGACTGGTCTGTACCAAACTGTAAGGGATTAAGCTCCACACCATAATTTGTGACCTCAACATTACTGGGAAGGTCATTAATATTTAAAGCACTACCTACACTGCGCAATCTTAAATCATCTAATTGCTCTTGGGTAAGGTCTACGGTGTAACTGCCGTTAGGAACGCCTCCACCAAAAAGCTGGTGATCGCCACGTATGTAATTTAGACCACCTTTAAGGGTGTGGTTATTTGCATAGTACTTTATCTTTTGTTGAAACTGCACGGTGTTTTCCAGGGCGTCAAATGCAAAACCTGGATGTCCTAACACGGCTATGGTCTGGTCGCCCGGATTGCGCACTATAACTTGCGGGCTGTTAGGGTCTCGCGGTGTGGCATAGTTCCATCTAAATCTAGAGTACTGAACATTAGATTCAGCAAACACGCTGCCTATATTATAGGTGTTTTTAAATGCGATATTTATGCTGTTACGATCTTGTGCGTTACCTGCACTTGGGAAAGTTGCGCCACCGTCCAAGCCACCGCCCTGACGTTCTATATTAACAAAACCTACATTAGCGCGAAGGGAACTGCGGTAGTTGTTAGACCATTTATGATCTATTTTGGCAGACAGGTAGTTAAAGCTGTTTGTTCCACGCACCGTTTCTAGGACTCCTAGCTCTGGCGCGGTGAGTAAATTGTCCTTAACGTCTGTCGTGTGCTCCACGTTAACAAAATAAAAGGTCTTATCCTTTACGATGGCACCGCCCACACCAAACCCTGCCTGATATCTTGCAAAACCATCTTTTACCTGGTTACCAGAAAGATCACGCTGGGCAAACTGGCTCGTACCGTCTATGGACGGTCCTGGTCTGGTAATAAAGTAAGCCTCACCTGTAGTCTCGTTTGTTCCAGACTTTGTGGTAATATCTATTACACCGTTTTCAGACAGCCCATATTCTGCACTATAATTGTTAGTTAAAACGGTAACGTCTTTTGCTATACCTACTGGCACTGCAAAGCGCTGACCACCTAAAAAACGTTCATTGTTATCTAAACCGTCTATTAAATATGAGGTAAATAACGGGTTTGCGCCATTAATGCTTACGTTAGGTGCTTCTGGAAAAAAACCTGTGGCCTGCGTTACGTTGGGCAATCTAAAGAGTACGCGTGTAATGTCGCGGCCTTCTACGGGGATCTCTTCTATTTCTTTGGCTTCTAGCTCAAAAGAAACCTCGGCATCGCGGCGGTTTATTTTATTGTTGGCACTCGATGCGTTGAGCACTATTTGATCTAGTGTGTTGTCATTGTTTGCGGGTGATACACTCAAAACAATAGATGGGCTTTCGTTAGAACGTAAATCTATAGCAGCACTTTGCGTTTCTAAAAAGGCCGGCGTTCCAGCAAATTTGATCACATAACCGTCGAGTGCCTGAAGCGATTTAAAGGTCACTTTACCTTGCTGGTCAGTAACACGTTCTATGCGCAGGTTACGCGATGCGTTTTCTAGCGTAACCCGCAGGTCCGGCAGCCCTTTAAAAGTTGAAACATTAGTAACTGTTACGGTTATGTCTTGGGAAAATACGGCCATGCTGCAAAGCAACAAGACCCATAAGGATAATTGTTTCATTAACGGAATTATAAATTTAAAAACAGGAATTTGCGGAGCGAGTTGCTCCTTAGCGAGTTGCTATATTCAACAAGCGAGGCGAACCTTTATTGTAAAGAAAATAAAGGAGAATGCAACATATAAAAGGTAACACTTTGTTAAACTGCTGTTGCAGCTTATAAATCAAACTTTTTAAAAGAAATAAAATACTATCCGCAATAGGTACGCTGTGCTTAAGAATAGTTTTACCGTCTTCCACAGCATCTATGTCTACTAAATTTACAAGGGTGCGAACTTGACCTCCATTGTTGGAAATTAATTTCATTAAGCTTGTACATAAACCATGCTTATTCCACGGTAGGTTTAAAAAATGATTATGAGCTGTCGCACGCTCAAATAACTCTTTAGAAATACCCATAAGGTAAAAACCACCGTCTTGAGATGGCCCTAATGTTGCACTACCCTGCCTAAGATTTTTTTGCGCCTGTAGGAGTTGCGCGGTGGTTAGATGAGGTGTGTCGTTACCTATTACAATAAGGCCACCGTAACCCATAGAAAAAGCCGATTGTATTGAGTTACCAAATCGCTGCCCAAATGTACTGCCCCGTTGCGTAGCTTCGGTATGAACAAAATAAGGAATTCCACTATTTCTTACCTTACTGATGGTGTCTTCTGTAAGTGCATCAAACAACCTCGTCGCATGTGGCATGCCCTTACGGCGACCATCTATGCTGCCTGACTGGGCAAAAATTAAAACGGCTATTTTAGAAACGCCAGAATTGAGAACCATTTAAAAACTTGTTTGTTTAATTGCACGCTCATTTTGAGGCCGATTATCAATTGTAAATCGACGTTTGCATAATTACGTAGAAATTATCACAAAAGTTTAAAGCTAGTCCACAATTTAGATAATACATGTGCGATTGCCTTAAAGAGCTTATACCAGTGAATAAAATCTGGAATGACACCCGGCAGTGAAAACTCAAAAAGAGTACCGCTATATTAGCGAATTTTTGTAGCAGCTATTTATTTTACTACCTCAAAAAGCCTGTACCCATAAGGGGGGAATTTAAAGGTAGTGCCCTCTTGCATAGTAACCTCGCCGCCGCGAGTAAGTTCTATAAGTTTACCAGAAACTGTGGGAATCTGAAATTCTACAGTCTCATCAGACATGTTTGCCATATAAACCACGCGTCGCCCTTCATTAGTTCGTTCAAAAGCATAGATCACGCCATCATTTGTAGTCTTCAATCGATTGTAAGCTGCTGCGTTCTTACCGCCGTGTAATGCTGGGTTGTTATTCTTAACAAGAGCAAGGCGTTCCATAATATTCCAGATATGCCCTTTTTGCTTAGGAATGGTATCTTTTTCAAAAAACTTTAAGCGTTTGTCCATACCATATTCCTGACCTGAATAAATAAGTGGCATACCCGGTATGGCATAGGACATAACTAGCATGGCTTCACTTGCATCGCCCATACGCTCTTTAACGGTGCCGTTCCACGAGTTCTCGTCGTGGTTTGTAATAAAGTTCATGAGTATATCGTCTTCCTGATAGGTTGAATCTACTTTTTTCATGTAGTTATCCCATTCTTGCACGGTGGTTTTACCTTGCGCAAGCCCGTTCATAAGGTGGTGGCCTTCCCAGTTATAACCCATGTCAAAAGCTTCTTCAAAAAGGTCTCTGCTCTCACTTTCGGCAAGCATAAAAACAGGTTTTATTTGCTTAAGCGCACCTACCGCATTTAACCAAAAGGAAGTAGGAACTTTGTCAGCAACATCGCAACGGTAACCGTCTATGTCAAATTCTCTTACCCAATACTCCATACTTGCAGTCATGGCTTTGCGCAACGCTCTATTGCTGTAATCTAAATCTGCAGTATCTGTCCAGTCTGTTCCTTCTGGATGTATCATTTCTCCCTTTTCGTTTCTGGTATAAAATTCTGGGTTTGAGGTAATCCATACATTATCCCAACCGGTATGGTTTGCAACCCAGTCTAAAATCACATACATGCCATTTTCATGAGCCGTTTTTATAAGGTTTTTAAGGTCGGCTTCTGTGCCTAAATCTGTATTAACTTTGTTATAATCGGCTACAGCATAGTAGGAACCTAGGTATTTTGTGCGCTCCTGTATATCTGGAATATCCTCTACGAGTAGGTCCCCTTTTGCCTTGCGGTTTTTATGTGATATCGGAAAAACAGGCATGAGCCATAGTACTTTCACACCCAGTTTTTTAAGTTCTGGAATATCTTTTGTAAAGGCGTTAAAAGTACCTTCGGGCGAGTACTGTCTTATGTTTGCCTCGTATATTATGGCGTTTTCTAAATCACCGTTTGAAATGGGTTTCAACACCTCAACGGTATCTTTTGTATCCTTTTTTGCGTTGTCTTTGCAGGCAAATAGCCCAACTGCGAGCAGCAAGCAGGCTGCATGTTTTAATTTAAAGTTCATTATTGTTTCTTTTTAGGTTCTGTGATTTGATATTGTACGATGGCAAAATTACGGGCTTTAACCTGTATGTCATTATTAGTAGATAGGGTGTTAATGGTTTTTACGTTGTCTTTTGTAAAGTTAGGACCATAACTACCTATGTTCAAGCTTATGGCATTTTCGTTAAAATATGTATAGGTTTCCTCGCCGAAGTATGCGCGTTTTATGACAAACATTCCTGCCTCGTCCACAACCACGTCTGTAGTTCCATATAACATAGACATGGAGTTGCGTCGCAGTTTTACCAGTTCTTGCACCAGCGTTCTCAGCGCTTTTTCTCGTTCATTGAGGTCATTAAAACGCATCATCTTGCGGTTGTCTGGGTCGCCTGCTCCTATGCTGCCGTACTCGTCGCCATAATAAATAACGGGTACTCCGGGTATGCTCATATTAAACGCTTGCAACATTCCTAAACGGTCGTATGCCGTGGTGTCGCTCATGCCTACTTCTCGTGTCCAACCTGCTTTTTTAGCATCTTCTTCAAACGTTATATCGCCGCTCGCATAGGTTATAAATCGTGCACGGTCTTGGTTGCCCGAAATGTTGCCCATCACATGGTGGTAGCCGTAGTATTCTAAACCTTTACCCAGTATTTCGGCCAGGTTACTGTAGTCGTTGTCCGCTTTCGCGAAAGCAGAAACAGCACTATCATACATATTAAAATCAAACTGTGCGTCTAGCATCCCGGTGCTCACGTAACTGCGTATAAGGTCGTAGGAACCGTAGGTTTCTCCTATTTGGTAAATGGGTCTGTTTGTGTTGTTGCGCACCTTTTTTGTAAGCGTTTTCCAGTAAGCCTCGGGAACGTGTTTTGTGGCATCGTGACGGAAACCATCGAGCTTATATTTTGTCACCCAAAACAAGGCCGAGTCGGTCATTTTCTCAACAACCTCGGGCTTGCTGAAATCTAGCGTGGGCATAAACGTGTCAAACCAGGTGGTAAGCCTGTGGTCGTCCCATCGCTCTGTATTAAGCGAACCGTCTGGCAAATATAGGTTTGTCGCCCAGTCTGGATGCTCCTTGTAAACAGGATGTTCCTCGTGCACGTGGTTTGCAACATAGTCCAGAATCACGTTCATATCGCGCTTGTGCGCCTCGTCTATAATTTGTTCCATAAGTTGCTTATCGCCGAAACGGTAGTCAATTTTTGTACTAGAAATGGGCCAATACCCGTGGTAACCGCTAAATTTTGTACGCGGCTCCGGCCAGAGTCCGTATGCGGTTTCTGGGTTTTGGGTAATGGGCGACAGCCATATGCTGTTAATTCCCATATCGGTAAAATAGCCGTCTTTAATTTTTATCAAAACTCCCGCAAGATCGCCACCCATGTAGTTTGCTTTGGGGTCTATTTCTGGGTCTTGTACCCGTTTTGTGTTGCTTTTATCGCCGTCTAAAAAACGGTCCACCATCATAAAGTACAATACTTGTGTGTGAAAATCAGTACGCGTGAGTTTACTCGGGTCTTTAACTACCTGAGCGTTTTGTACCGGCACGAGTAAATCGTTAGTTCGGCCGCTGGCATCACTGGCATAAATACGCACTAACTGCGTTGTTGCTTTGCGGTTTGCAAAGTCTTTTTCGGGCAGGTTTACTTGCAAAGCACCGTCTACAATTATAGGTTCCAGCAGCTGATTCTCATAGAGAACCACGGCATTATCCAGTTGCCCGGTAGTTTTAAACGTGAAACCATTTTCTAGAATCTCGCCATAAGCAAGTTGTGCTGGTAATGCTGTGCGGCCGTTATCGAGCAGCCTGTTAAAACCGCCCTGACCGTTTGAGACCACCCCATTATCTTGTGCTGTAAGTTTTTCTTCGACACCGTCTATTAAAAACAAATACTGAAAAGTTCCTTGTGGAACGGTAGCCTCTAACTGCAGTTTACCAGCTACTGCGGCAAGGTCTAAAGGTGCCCAGTTTGTGAACTCACCTTTAAGTTGTATGTTTTTGCCGGCAGCATCGCCAGGGTAGGTAATTGTCATTTTTTTAGAAGTGCTTTTAAAAACAGGCACGTCGTTACGCACGCCGGCAGTCCAATAGGTGAGAACACTTACGGAAGTTGCATTTGTTGCGTTTATGGCAATGCTGTCTTGCAGCGTGCCGTACTTTATAATTTCTAAGCCTTTACCACCCGTAACGCTGTCTATTTTAGTAGCGCCTGGAAAATAGTCAGTAGTGTACACTGTTGTATTCTCACCGGTCGCATAAACCGGCGAGGTCATGGCTTGTATAACGCTGGGTTTTAAAGCAAGTAGCTTTTCTTTATTTGTACAGCCCAACGTTGCTAAGATGATGAGGATAGTTGTTATTTTTTTCATGTATGTTTTTTTTCGAATTTGATTCGAATGATTTTATTACCAGCTCTTATTACTATCTGTTTTATAATGACATGTGCCGCAGCTCAAAATACCGCTTTCCCCGACCCTAAACGGTGGCGCTATTCTAAAACCTGTAATGTACTTCGCTTTTTTGCTCCCTTTGGGATTGGGGAAACAAAAATTCGTTTTCAGGTTCGTGTGTCCTGGGTTGCGCTATTTTTGTTTTTACTTTTATTTTTATTTTTTTTAATCCAAATCTATAACCATGCTTGTTTTACCTGCTATTTTTAACTCGCCTGTTAACTCGACTTGTTGGTTAGAACGTATTTCTTTGCCTTGTACCTTAGTGGTAATTCCTTCTTTAAAACGCTCTAAATCCAGGGTTACTTCATTGGGATTATTGTTTATCACTACCATAACCCTGCTGCTGTCTGTATAGCGGAAATATACATAACAATTATTCTCTGGAACATATTGCAGTAGCTTTCCTGTGTGTAACACCGGTTTATTCTTACGGTAATTTAAGAGTAGTTTTGTGAAATCCTGAAAGGCTTTTTGCTCGCTTGTGGGGTTATTAAATGCGTCTATGGTGTCACCTTGCCAGCCGCCGGGAAAATCGCGGCGTATGTCGCCATCGCCTGAGGTGTCACGGTTTCCTTGCATGCCTATCTCGTCGCCATAGTATAATTGGGGTATGCCACGCGTGGTAAGTACTAATGTCATCGCTAGTTTGTATGCTTGCAAATCGCCATTATAAAGTCCATCACCATTTATACGGTTTGTATCATGGTTCCCTGCAAAGACCAGTATATTATTTATGTCTGGATAGAGAAAATCATTTACAAAATTTTCATAAACGCGCACTATACCCTTATCCCATTGCTGCTCATTTTCTTTAAAAGCGACCGTAATAGCGTCGTGCAAGGTAAAATCCATCACACTGGGTAAATGCGTATTGTAACTTTGTATAGCAGCAATTTTGGAGTCTTTTTGCCAGTATGCTATTTGCGCCTGATCATGCAGCCATGTTTCACCTACAATATTAAAAAGCGGATACTCGTCCATAATAGCCTTTGTCCAAGCGGCGATGCCTTCTTTCTCGTTATAAGAATAAGTGTCTACTCTAAAACCGTCTAGACCTGCATACTCAATCCACCAAATGGAATTTTGGATAAGGTAATTAAGTACAAGCGGCTCGCTTTGGTTCAAGTCGGGCATGCTGCTTACAAACCAGCCCTTTTCTGCGTAAATCGCGTCATGTTTACTCACGTTTGGATCCATTTGCGTGGTTTGCCTGTAACTCGAGTTTGCATAACCTGCAACTGGAAACTGCTTGCCGTCATTATCACTAAACTGGTGAATCCATGTTTTGGTGGGCAAATCTTGCATCATCCAGTGGGTCGCGCCCCAGTGGTTTGTAACATAATCCATAATGAGTTTCATGTCGCGTTTGTGCAGCTCACTCGCTAGTCGCTTATAATCTTGGTTTGTGCCGTATCGCGCGTCTATTTTGTACAAATCGCTTTGCGCGTAGCCATGGTACGAGTATGCCTTATCATTATCTTCTAGCAGTGGTGTGCTCCATAGAGCAGTGACCCCTAAATCTTGTAGATAATCTAAATGATTAATCACACCTTGTAAGTCGCCGCCGTGACGGCCACCTTTATCGCTGCGGTTTGCTTTTTCAGCAAGCTGGGAAACACGGTCATTGCTAGGGTCACCGTTTGCAAAACGGTCGGGCATGATTAAATAAATGGCGTCGCTAGAATCGAAGCCTTTGCGCAGTCTAGCATTTGCCTCACGCTTTTTAAGTTCAAAATTTTGTCTAATTTTCCCAATTGTTAACTTGTAGTTTCCAGGTTGCTTACCCGCGGTTTCTAGCGTCACAAATACGTAATTAGGGTTTTCGGTCTTGCGTTCTTTAACAATGTTCAAATCGCTTGTTATAGTTCCTGCTGCTGCTATATTTTTGCCGTAAAGCATGACCTCAACTTGCGCGCGCTCCATGCCTGCCCACCAGAATGGCGGCTCTATGCGCTCTATTGTTTGTGCCGTTAACGCTTTCGCGAAAGCGAACACCATACAAACAACCAGTAAACGAGCATATTTTATCATGGTTTATGCATTAATAGTTTGCGGCATTAATGTCGTTAAAACACCGTTTAGATAAATATCTTGTTCTGTCTCGCCTTCAAGGGTCACGGTAGTTCCCGCTGCGGTAACTGCGACTTTTAAAACCTGTTCACGGAAATTAATTTTAAAACTAAAACCGCTCCATTGTGCTGGTAAACTGGTTTCAAAACTCGGGATGTCGTCTACGATTTTAAGACCGCCAAAACCTTCAACAATGCTCATCCAGGTGCCTGCCATACTGGTAATGTGGCAACCTTCTTCAACCTCGGCATTATAATCGTCTAAATCTAGTCGCGAGGTTCTCAGGTAGAACTCATAAGCCTGATCCATGCGGCCTAATTTTGCTGCCTGAATACTGTGTACGCAAGGCGACAGCGAGCTTTCATGAACGGTTAGCGGCTCATAGAAGTCAAAGTGTTTCTCGAGTTCTTGTTTTGTAAAGTGATCTTCAAAGAAGTAAAAACATTGCAGCACGTCAGCCTGTTTTATGTAACAACTTCTTAAGATACGGTCCCATGACCATTTTTGGTTAATGGGTCTGTGCCTAGAGTCTAAGTCTTTAACAGGAATAATTTCTTTATCTAAGAAACCGTCTTGCTGTAAGTAAATCCCCAGTTCCTGATCTCTGGGTTCATACATATTATGGGAAACCTCTAGCCATGACGCAAGTTCACCATCTGTAAGATGCGTACGACCTACTACACGCTGGTAGTCGTTATTATGCCCGTTTTTTACCTTATCTAAATGCTCCACGGCTTGATTAATACACCATTTAGCTAAATAATTTGTGTACCAGT
>Ga0136559_1000556_pt1 | contig 12718 bp, 12 predicted proteins | sample AntRauMeHopE1496_FD_104633 | JGI IMG/M metagenome (GOLD analysis project Ga0136559, IMG submission 104633) | Saline lake microbial communities from Rauer Islands, Antarctica - Metagenome Hop E1 #496 | ecosystem: Environmental > Aquatic > Non-marine Saline and Alkaline > Saline | place... | reverse complement strand
TCGCTTTAGATCACCGGAGAATCCAGGAGATGGGATTTTTGGCACTACTGTGGGTGGTGGAAACGTGACAGGTGTCGAGCGAGATTGGACCAACAGCAACTTTGTGTGGGATGCTTCCTTTTTCACCATCCGAAATATTACGATGGGTTACACGTTCACCAAGCTTCCTAAGGCCATCAAATCACTCCGCTTATATGCCTCGGCGCAGAATGTGTTTGTCTTTACCAATTATTGGGGAGGACAAAATCCTGAAGTGAGTATGCAGAACAATGGTCAAGGAGACGGAGGAAATCTTAGCCCTGGAATAGACTTGGGACCTTTTCCTGTTCCTCGTACTATCACCTTTGGTGCCAATATTAATTTTTAACACAGATCTCAGTAGTTGATCAATCCCTAAACTGAAAAAAATGAAAAAATATAGCGTATTACTTCTTTCTCTAGTCATGGCTTTCTCAAGCTGCGATGACTTTCTGACGATAGCGCCTGAGACACAGCTGAGTTCGGTGACGTTTTTCCAAACTGAAGGTGACTTTGCTCAGGCAGTCAATGCTGCTTACGCCCCGTTGCGTGGGTATTACAATGGGCAAGCGTGGCTTTTAGGTGAGTTGCACTCGGACAACACCTATTACATGCGAAATGTACTCTTTGGAGCAGTAGAAAATCAAGAGGATCTGGCAGACTTCTCGGTTCCGGTGAGCAACGGAACCACCCCAAATGGAAACGTTCTCGGTGCTTGGCGTACGCTGTATCTGGTTGTAGCTCGTACCAATCAGGTGCTGGGTACAATTGATGCAGTAGAGTTCAACGAAGCGTCTAAAAATAATATCAAAGGTCAGGCGCTTTTCCTTCGGTCCTTAGCCTATTTTCACTTAGTTCGCTATTTTGGGGCTGTTCCGCTTCATCTTACGCCAGTACCAGGTCGGGAAGGTTCAGCACTACCTTTGTCAGAGGAGTCAGCAGTACTTGGTCAGATTGTTCGGGACTTGGTGGAGGCAGTGCCGTACCTCCCACAGAAGTCTCAGCAGCAACTCGGTAGAGTCACTCAAGGGGCCGCTCGGACATTACTGGCTGATGTATACGTCTACCTCAAGCGCTGGCCTGATGCTGAGCAGATTCTTGCTCCGGTCATTTCTTCAGGAGAATATTCCCTAATGCCATCCTATGCTATGGCTTTCGCTGGAAATACAAGCAATAAAAACAACTCTGAATCAGTTTTTGAGGTGCAGTATCTGGAAGGTCCAGAGGGGCTTCAGGGTTCTTTCTTGTATGGTTTTGTTCCAAGACCTATGACTGTAAATGAAGTAAGATCATTGTTTGGAACGGCCAATCCACAGCCAATTGATGGTCAGGGCAACAATATTCCTACTCCGGATATCATAGCTGCTTATGAGGCTGGAGATCTACGCAAAGAAGCCTCAGTAACTTTTCTGGAAATATCGGGACGTCCAGGACCTGTCAAGCTTACCCCGTATATCAAGAAGTTTTTGAGTACACATGCGCAGCACAACAACCACGGAGTAAACTGGCCTGTATATCGCTATTCAGAAGTGCTGCTTTTGATGGCCGAAGCACTCAACGAACAAGGGAAATCCGGCGAGGCAACAAATCTTCTGAATCAGGTAAGATCACGTGCAGGCTTGGCATCTTCTGCCTCAGCGGGTCAGGTTATGTTGAGGGAAGCCATCTTCAAGGAGCGAAGAGTGGAGCTTGCATTCGAAAATAAGCGATGGTTTGACATCATGCGAACTGACCGGATACAGGAGATAATTATTCCTTATGGTCAACGTATAGTAGCCAATCCACTTGCTTACTATTATCCGCCAATTCCAGGTGCTGTACCGAGGAACAACGTCTTTACAAACTTTAGTAAATTTTACCCTTACCCAGCAGCCGAATCGGATTTGAGTCCTTTTTTCTAATTTTTTCATAAACCAAGTACAGCCCAGCTTTTTCAAGATGTTTGCTCCTGAAAAGGTTGGGCTGATTTTTTTTCGCCATGAGATGGCAGGACAGTTTTTTAAATCACAAAAAGTAAATAGCTTAATAAATTATTTCATTGAGTTAGCTCGCAGTATTCCAACATAATACCCTTTTCAGAAATCAATAACCCCTAAAGTATATGAACTTCAAATCCTTTCTCAAAACTCTTTTCCTGAGTGCCATGGTATCCGCCGTGGTTGTTTCCTGTGCCAAAAAAGAAGAAGAAGCCCCATTAGATCCAAAGGTAGCCAAACTCAAGCTTCCTGACGGATTCAAGGCTGAGCATATCTACAGCCCCGGCGACTTGGATCAGGGAAGCTGGGTCGCCATGACTTTTGATGATAAAAATCGTCTGATTACTGCCGATCAATACGGTTTTTTATACCGATTGGAGATCCCAGCGATTGGTTCGGACTCTTTAGCTCCAAAAATTGAGAAGCTAATTATTGGAAATGTCGCTGCACCACAAGTAGGGATGGGCTATGCACAAGGGCTACTTTATGCTTTCAATAGCATTTATGTGATGGTCAATCACAATGGGAACGAGACTTTCAAAGAAAGCACCGGACTCTATCGAATCCAGGATCTGGATGGTGATGATCAATTTGAAACAGTCACTACAGTCAAACTTTTCACAGGGCAGCCGGGCGAGCATGGGCCACATTCTATCGTAGTTTCTCCTGATGGGAAGTCACTTTACATGGTAGCAGGTAATCATGTGGATGTACCGGAAATGGATGCTTACAGGCTACCACGAGTTTGGAATGAAGATAATTTATTTCCTGAAATCAAAGATCCTCGTGGTCATGCCAATGATAGAATGGCTCCAGGTGGTTGGGTAGCTAATTTTTCTCCTGATGGTTCTTACTTCGAATTGATTTCTGCCGGATACAGAAATCCATTTGATATTGCTTTCAACGAAGCCGGAGACCTATTTACCTACGATTCGGATATGGAGTGGGATTTTGGAATGCCTTGGTACCGACCTACACGAATCAATCACGTAACAAGCGGATCTGAATATGGCTGGAGAACCGGTAACCAAAAATGGTCTCCAATCTATCCTGACAACCTTCCTGCAACCATCAATATCGGGCAAGGTTCTCCGACAAACGTCATGTTTGGTACCGGAGCGAATTTCCCTGAGAAATATCAAAAAGCACTGTACGCTTTCGACTGGAGTTTTGGAATTATTTATGCCTTCGATTTGAAACCTAATGGTGCAACTTACGAAGCTACAGCGGAGGAATTTATCTCAGGATCGCCGCTGCCACTGACAGATGGAACCATCGGTCCTGATGGCGCAATGTACTTTATGACAGGTGGTCGAAGATTGGAATCAGATCTTTATCGCGTGTATTACGATGGGGAAATAGAGAAAGATATAAAGCCGCTTCAAGCGGCAGACCTGCCCGCTGAGAACAAGTTGAGACGCGAGTTGGAAGAATTTCATAAGCCTGGAGCTTCCGCAGCCGGAATAGAAAAAGCTTGGGCAAATTTGGATCATGCAGACCGATTTGTGCAATATGCCGCTCGAATAGCTTTGGAGCACCAGCCAGTTGATTCGTGGAAAGTAAAAGCCCTTGAAGAGCAGAATCCTGCCAAACTTACTCAAGCCATGATTGCTATGGCTAGACATAGCAAAAAAGGAGCAGGCACGCCAATGCTTCAAGTACTAATGGGAATCGACTACTCGAAACTTAACGAAAAAGAAAAGCAGGATTTGCTAAGAGCTTTTGAACTGATCCTATATCGTCAAGGGGAACCAACTGCAAATGTAAAAAGTCAGTTAGTTGCCTATTTGGATGGTAATTTCCCGGCAAATAATAATAATCTGGATCGTGAGCTGAGCAAACTGCTAGTATACCTAGATGCTCCTGATGCAGTAGAAAAAACTCTGGCACTGTTGGACAAGGCAAAAGATGATCCAGACTATCAGAAGACGTTTACCTCTTCTTCGGATCTTATTATGAGAAATCCACAATACGGATTGGATATCGCAAATATGCTTGCCAATGTGCCACCGGCGCAACAGACCTATTTGGCCACTGTGTTGGGTGGAGCTGAGGCAGGCTGGACGCCTGAATTGCATGAGCGATACTTTACCTGGATTCAGGATGCCTTCAAATACAAAGGCGGTCGAAGCTATGTAGGATTTATTGATCGAGCTCGGAAAATGGCTTTAACGCATGTTGCGCAAGCAGATTTTGACAAATACAACGAACTCTCAGGCGCAGCGATGCTGACCAGTAGTGGCAATGACTTGGCAGAAACCAATATTCAACCCGAAGGACCGGGTAAAAGATGGACTGTGGAGGAAGCCTTACCAGTGGTGGAAGTTCTGAGTGGTCGAGACTTGGCTAGAGGAAAAGCCATGTACGTAGCTACACTTTGTCAGTCTTGTCATATGATGCAGGGCGAAGGTGGGGCGATCGGTCCCGATCTGAGTCAGCTTGGAACAAGATTCTCTGCGAAAGATATCTTGACTGCAACGATTAATCCTAGCGATGAGATCTCCGAGCAATACGAGGCAACCATCCTGGAATTAAAAAAGGGTGGCTCGGTAGTAGGTCGATTGACCAATCAGGATGACACCAATTACTATGTGTCTCAAAATCCATTTGCACCGGAGGTAATTCGGACTGTCGCAAAAGCTGAAGTGAAAAGCACCAAAGTATCTGAAGTCTCCACGATGCTCCCGGGCATGATCAATCGACTTAATGATGAGGAATTAAAGGATTTGATGGCATATTTGATCTCCGGAGGAAATCCGAATCACGAGGTCTATCAGAACAAAGCAACCGCATTGAAATGAAATTCACAATTTTAAAGAAATACTTACTTCTGGAAGCAGCCGCAGAGGTGATGGTTCTGGGCTACTATGGAATCGAATCTGTATTTCCTCCCTATGAAAATAACGATCAGCCAGCTGTCACCACTCAGTTGGAATCTTTGCAAAAAGGGTTCAAACCCATTTTTGATGGCAAAACACTTGATGGCTGGGAGGGAGATCCAGCTTACTGGTCGGTAAAAGATGGCTCAATTGTAGGAACTATCACTCCAGAGACTTTATTGAAAGCCAATACTTTCTTGATCTGGACAGGTGGGGAAGTAGCAGATTTTGAGTTGAAAGGAGAATTTCGAATCTCAGAATCAGGTAATTCGGGAATCAATTACCGTAGTGATCGGGTGGCTGAAGTGCCGTATGCGCTTCGAGGATACCAGGCCGATATCGACGGTAAAAATACCTATACCGGTCAAAACTATGAAGAGCGAAAGCGAGCCACGTTAGCCTATCGTGGTCAGCAAACTCGGATCACTTCTCAACCGGCCGATGTGCCAAACTTGGGGGACTTTGTGGAGCGGAATGCTTGGAATGGTTTGAACCTGGAAAAGGAACTGGGTGATCGAGCTGAATTGGGATCAAAAATCAAAAAAGAAGACTGGAATACCGTCCATCTGATTGTAAAAGGAAATGTCATGCAACATTATGTCAATGGAATCCTGATGAGTGAAGTACACGATGAGGATGCAAAAAACAGAATGAAGTCAGGTTTACTTGGCGTACAGGTGCATGTCGGTCCACCGATGAAAGTGGAGTACCGAGGCTTGATGTTGAAGGAAATGTGAGTTAGGTTGCTTAATTGATAATCAAAGAGTCCAGGTCGAAAGGCTTGGACTTTTTGATTTTCAAAGATTTGAAAGCGCTCTTCAAACTAACAAAAGAAATCCAATAATTAGTTTTTAAATTTTTTTTCAAAGTTAATTTGCAATACTTGAAAACTATTTCTATCTATGGAAAAAAAATTTTTAATTATGACAACCAAAAACAACCAAAAACAACCAAAAACAACTTTTTATTAGCTGTTTTGGCAATTTTCGGGCTTGCATTAGTGACGAGCTCTTGTATCGAAGATGAATTTGAAGATATTGAAATCCCGATTTCTTCGGAGGTTTTAGAAGCCAAAGCTTGGTTCGAATCCAATGAATCCTCGTTTTGGGATGCAGGTTCTGAAAATGCACGAATCACTTCAAAGGAGATTCGGAAAAAAGTAAACTGGGATCGAGCCAAGACTTACGACCAAGCTGATGGTAAAAAGGTCATCGAAGTGCAGCTGGATTATCAGGATTTGATAGTTCCGGAACATTTAATTGGACCTTCATTCTCTGAGGAAACTATCTTACATACTTTGATTCTATTTCCCAAACCCAATGGAAATTATGTTCCTTATTTTCTTAAGGTGTATTCGGATGATCCAGAAAAGAAATTTAAGTTAGCTGACTTTGTAGCCGGGGGATATCAGAAGATCCCTGCTGACTTCTCTGGAACGTATTTATTTCACAAATGGAACGAGAAACTTATTGGTGGCTGGAGAATTAAGGATGGGAAAAAGGTCAAACGGATCAAACCCTCAAAAAAGAATAAGCAAAAAAAGAATAAGCAAAATTTTAGGATAGCGGGTGACGTTGTTTGCTATGAAATTACACACACCGAATATCAAGTTACTTGCCAAGAAGGATTTGGATGTAGTGATCCGGAAATTACAGATATATATTACACTTACGAATGTGAATATGTTGGATCTCCCCCGAGTCCAAATTTGGATTTGGGCGGATGGGGAGGAGGAGGAGGTACTCTTCCTGACTCTGGTCCATGCGAAGTTCCTGATGGGAATATCCTTGATTTACCGGTGGATTGTGAGGAGGAGAAAAGTGATGCTCAAGATGTAATTGATTACATACAGAACGAATTGAATAAATTATTAAAACCTTGTGAAAAAGATTTAATTCTATCTAACCCAATTTACGCGTTCCAAGCAATACAGGTCTATTTAAATAAAATTATAGCTGAAAATAAAACTATTGAAATATTCGGATATAATGGTTGGAATGATTGTTCAGATGCTTTTAGACATGCTTATTGGAATGCTTTAATGACTAAAACAATTGGGGTTACTGGCTCTGCCTTATTTGCAACAGCCCACGAGTGCGTTTCGGGGAATCCCGATTTAGAAAATTTAATGGATTTATTCAATAATCAAAAGGGTCGGAGTTTAGCTCTTAATAACTTAAATCTAAGTGATTTCGATTTAGCAATTATTGTATTAAATTCTTTACAAAATGGAGATTTAATGCTTATAAGTAACCTTGCTCCAAACGGATCTTTTTCTTCAAATTCAGAATTAATTAATTCTTCATCATGTCAAAATTAAAACTAGTATTGATTTTTATTTTACTTTCTGCCAGTTCTTGTCTTCGTGCCACGGAAGAGAGTTGCAAATCAATCGTTACTTCAGAATCCCAATTTAAAGATTCCATTCCAAGCGGGCTTGAAGTGAATGACGGGATTTATGCCGTATCAATCAAATTGAAAGGGAGGATTGAAAATGAAATTCAATTCAATGAATTCTTGCTTCCGTCTGGTCAAGTAGACACTTTGATTTCAAATAGAGATTATTATAGTCCCACATTCCATTACGAATTGTTAAATAAATCAGGTGGAGATGTTGAATTGGATGTTTGTATCGGCTTTGCCTATTCGCCAAATTGATTTTTGATTGGCGATACTTAATAAACCTAAATAGAAACCTTTCTCTGGGAATAGTAAAAGTGTTGGAACTAGGTGTAGTCCACGACAATTGTCGGGCGAATCTACACCTTTTATAAATTCAAATAAGTAATCTGATAAGGTGAATGTAGAAAACACAATTGATTCGCAGAAGTAATCCAGATTGTAAGGATATAAGGGTGGAGTTACAAACTTCATTCAATCACCATGGTGTATTAACCACACTCAAAGGCAGAGAAATCCAAGTCGAATGACTTGGATTTTTTTGATTCTCAAATAGTGATGAATGAATAGAAGTAGGGAAAAAAAATAAGGCCGAATGTTTTACATTTGGCCTTATCAAAAATAGGTACTATTAAGTGCTCAGATCATCTGATTAGATGGTTGAGAACTTGTAATTAAATTAATTAAAACCTGGGTTCTGATCACCTTCATTGATCAAATCATTGGCGATGATCTCTCCAATTGGAATTGGCCATGCCCATGCTCTGTTACCAGGAAGGAGTGAACAAGTAGTGAAGTTAGTTCCACAGTCTGATCTTACTAGATTTCTTGTAGTCCTCTTGACATCAAAGAATCTGTGACCCTCTACGAATAGCTCTTTTCTACGCTCCAATTCAATCGCATCTTCTAGTGCTGTGCCTGTCAAAACAACAGGAACATAACCAGTGATTCGAGCTGCACGAAGTGTATTCAGGTCATTAAGCGCATTTATTCCGCCTCCAGAAACTCTGGTATTAGCTTCAGCTCTGATTAGGTACATTTCACTTACTCTAATTGCTTTCCAGTTCACAATTCCATCAGACAAGTTTCCTTTACCAAGGTATTTAGCAACGATAGTTCTATTACTTACTGTTCTAAAGTAGGTGCTAAATCTGATATCATTCACTTGATCAAATTGGCTCAAGACTTCTGTTGAAGGTCTGAACGATGATCTATTTCCGCTGGCGAAGTACACGTTTGCAGCAGGAGTACCTTCACCAGAGTTGAATGGAATACTCCAGATCAACTCAGATCTACCAATATTCTCATCTCTCCATATTGCAGGGAAGTTTGCTCTAGATGCCAATGGCACTTGATTGATCACTTGAGTAGCAGCAGTAATTGCCTGCGGATATTGACCAGAATATAGGTAAGCTCTCGCCAAAATTGCATCTACAGTAATCGGATCAATACTCGCTCTCAAAGAGAAGTTATTAGAACCGTTTATAGTGATATCTGTATCAGCTAATAATGTTTTAGCCTCATTCAAATCAGCAAATATGGCTTGCCAAGTATCAGCTACTGTTGGTCTCGCTATATTCTCTAGATTGAACTCTCTCTTATAGGGAACTCCTAACGTGTTTGAGTTGATCGCTAGATTATCTCCGAAATATCTCAAAAGATCAAAGTGAACGTATGCTCTGATCGCCAAAGCTTGTCCTTTGATTCGATTGTGTTGACCTGGGTTTTCAGAATTTCAAATCAAGATTTCGTTTTTGACGGGAACGTGCACTTATTAGGATACACATATAATTTAATCTTCTCAGTCATTAGGAATTTATTTTTTTATTGGTTCGAATCTGGTGTATATTTGCATCAAAAATTTCATAATAATGGCTAGACAAAGTATTTCCCTAACCCCACCAAATGATGAATGGTTGAAGGATCAGGTAGCAAGTGAGGAGTATTCCAGTAAATCAGAAGTCATTAATGACTTGGTTCGACAAGCTAGAAAGGAACGAGAACAAGTGGATTGGTTGAGAAAAAAGCTCGAAATCGCTGAAAAAAGTGGCTTTACATCTGAATCAAAAGAAGATATATTAAATCAGTCCAAAGCCAGTTTAAATGGCTAATTATAAATTAAGTATTACAGCCAAAGAAGATCTTATTCGAATTCACCAATATGGTAGCAATCAATTTGGGGCTTCTCAAGCCGACCAATATTTTTTTAGAATTTTTGATTGTTTCGAGATAATTGCTGAACGTCCCCTTGCCTTTGAGTCTGTAGATCAAATTAAATTAGGTTATAGAAGATGCGTTTGTGGGTCTGATTGTATTTTTTATCGAATCCAAAATAAAACCGTGGAAATTATGACCATTGTAGGCAGTCAGGATGTTTCAAGAATATTCAAATAATGTGGGAAAGAAATTTACAGCTTACCACCTTCTTTTTGACTAACGGCACTTTTTAGCCCTTCATTATTTTTAACTTAAAATCAAATCTTCCCAAACTACCATATACCGCAGGATAGTGTCAGGAAGGCTTTTTTTTAGATTGGCAATTCTATTAAAACCCAAAATGAACCCAAAAGACAGCCAAAACTGGAAATATAAACTGTCCAATACTCGCCAACTCGGTGGGATCGAAACATCCATACTAGACAATGGCGCAGGTAAAGGAACCCGAATCGCCTGGATTAACACAGGAACTGGGCTTCGCTACAAAGTCGTGCTGGATCGTGGAATGGACATTCTTGATGCCTTTTTCAATGAAAATAGCCTGGCCTGGATCTCTCATGCGGGAGGCCTTGCACCCCAGCCTTTCTCCAATCAGGGGATCGACTGGTTACGGACTTTCGGTGGTGGATTACTAACTACTTGCGGCCTATCAAATGCTGGCCCGCCTAATTCAGATGAAAGTGGTTCGAGAGGGCTTCATGGTAATTATTCAAATACTACGGCGGAGCTGATCTCGATCAAGCAACCTGATATTTTCTCGGGTGATCTAAGTTTTGAGATCGTAGGGAAAGTTCGGGAAACCACCACTTTCGGGCCAAGTCTCGAGCTTACACGACGCATCTCAGGAAGCTTGGGTTCGGCAGAAATCCATATCAAAGACTCCGTCATCAATCGCGGAAATACACCTGCGCCACACATGCTTTTGTATCACATCAATTGCGGTTGGCCGCTGATCGATGAAGGAACTCGCATCATCTGGAAAGGAGAGAAAAAGCCAAAAGCCACCGATGTGAATAATACAGATTTCAATCTCAAGCATGAGTTTACCCAATGTGCTGCTCCGATGGATGAACATGCAGGATTTGGTGAAGATGTGGCGTTTATCGAACCTAAAGCTGATTCAAGTGATGTGGTGACCTGCGGCTATGCAAATGATACCTTGGGACTGGCATTGAAAATTGAGTTTCAAAAATCTCAACTCCCTTGGCTGATCAACTGGCAGCACTGGGGAAAAAATGAATACGTGACAGCTCTTGAACCGGCAACTCATCCGCCAATCGGTCAGGCAAATGCCCGAGCCGATGGTAGCTTGATCTTATTAGAACCTGTAGAAAAGCGAGAGTATGAGTTAAAGCTTTCGGTTTTAATTGGCGATAAATCCAGAGAATTTAAAATGTAAAATGAATAATTTAAAATTTGGAACAAGCGGAGTATCGGAATTCCAAAATTGTATAAAGAATATATCGAATGTCGAATGCTGAATGTTTAATAATGAAGTAACTCAAAAGCGAATTTTCCAATCTTTCAATTTTAAAAATCATAAATACCAATGAGCCTAGTAAAAAAAGCCCTCGAACAAGGGGAAGGAATTTTAAGATTAACACCTACTTGGGTGCCAAGATCATTTTGTGTGCCCGGTCGCCGAATCAAACTCCATCCGGATGATTATTACAGCCTTGGTGGAAACCGTGGAGGAATTGACGAGCGGTGGTTTGCTTCAACCACTGCCGCACAAAATGGGCCATTGACTTCCGGAAATGAAGGCCTTAGCCATATCGCTTTTGAAGATGGGGGCAAAACCGAACTCTTTTTACTGAAAGATGCAATTGATGAACTAGGTGCTGACATTATCGGTGATCGACTTTGGGATGGCCACAAATCCTGGCCGATGTATTCTAAGTTTTTTGACAATATGGGGCCGCTGCCGCATCACATTCACCCAAGTGATGAATTTGGAAAGTTGACTGGTCAAAACGGAAAACCGGAGGCCTATTATTTCCCGCCTCAAGTAAATAATCATGGAGGAGATTTCCCCTACACCTTCTTTGGAATCGCTCCCGGAACCAGCAAAGAAACGATTCTGGATTGTCTGAAAAACTTCAACAAAGGCGATAACAAAATCACAAACTATTCTCAGGCTTTCCGACTTCAGCCTGGCACAGGTTGGAATGTGCCACCGGGAATGCTCCATGCACCGGGTTCACTTTGTACTTACGAGCCTCAAAAAGCTTCAGATATTTTTGCTATGTATCAATCACTGGTGAATGAGGCGATTATCCCAGATGAATTGCTGTGGAATGCTACTCCAAAGGATCGATGGGGAGATTATGAGCTTTTGGTCGAGATGATCGATTGGGATCTGAATGTCAACCCAAACCTGATGGATAATCATTACATGGAGCCAAGACCCGTTGAGGCAGTAGAAAAAATGCATGCTGCAGGCTACCATGATGCTTGGATTTGCTATCGCTCACATGACTATTCTGCTAAGGAATTGACCGTATTTCCTGGTCAAACTGTAACCATTACCGATAATGCAGCCTACGGAATGATTATGATGCAAGGACATGGCACGATGGGAAATTGGGATATCGAAACACCTTCGTTGATTCGCTTTGGACAACTCACACATGATGAGTATTTTGTATCTGAGTCGGCTGCTAGAGCTGGGGTGAGGATTATTAACCTTTCGAAAACCGATCCTATCGTAATGCTGAAGCATTTTGGTCCGAAAAACCCGGACTTGAAAGTTTGGGAGTGATCAGTATTCGGTGGGCAGTAAACAGTGTGCACTAGAAAATAATAAATGTAGAATGATGAAAATCGAATAATGAAGTTGGATTAATCGAACTTCCAACCTATAACTAACTATTAACCCATAATATCATGAGTCAAAATAACTTTCCAAAATTACACAATGCCACTTGGCCGGGGCTGGTCGGTAAAGGCCCGGATTCCGAGCCTATCATTCCATTTGATTCCTTGCTTGAAATGACCGCTGCCGCTGAGGTCAACGGAGTGAAATTTGACGGGATCGATGTAGGCTTACTAGAGCCACATTTTGAGTTGAATAATCCTGACGAAGCCAAAAAACTCGCGGACAAAGTTTCAAAATACAATTTGAAAGTAGGGTCACTTGTCGCTCCGATCTGGGCTGGTTCGGCAATGGGTACTGCAGATCAGCGAAAGACTTTCGTGGAGATGGTTCGTAAATCTTGCGAATTTGGT
>Ga0136559_1000555_pt1 | contig 12723 bp, 6 predicted proteins | sample AntRauMeHopE1496_FD_104633 | JGI IMG/M metagenome (GOLD analysis project Ga0136559, IMG submission 104633) | Saline lake microbial communities from Rauer Islands, Antarctica - Metagenome Hop E1 #496 | ecosystem: Environmental > Aquatic > Non-marine Saline and Alkaline > Saline | place... | reverse complement strand
TAACGCTCCTCCTATTTCACGATCTTAATCACCTTCTCATTGGTTTTTACAAGATACATTCCACTTGGCAGAGATACAGTATTAATATTTGTATAATTCGCTGTTGCAATTCCCTCGAAAACAATTGATCCTTTGGTATCCATTATCATAAATGGTGCTCCCGTTTCAAGGCCTTCAAGAATAATTGAGTTGGTAAAAGGATTCGGATAAACAAGAATACTGTTTGCCTCCTGTTCCCACTCATTCACGGATAAATAAGGTCCTTCAGTGACTCTGAAATTATCAAAGCCTCCCTCTGTCGCATTATTATTTGGTGCCAAATCCGAAATATTGATAAACAATTGCATCGTAGTAGTTGGTATCATGTAATCGTTGATCCTTTTGCTCACAGGAATCCACATCTCCAATTCGCTAAACTCACTTCCTACTTTATCTATCTCTACCATGTCCGTGCCGTTGGAAAGAACTACGCGCAATGTGTCATCGGGATCATTATCTCCAAGGAAATTGAAAAACCAGCGTTCATAAAAAACATGAGGATCTGAATAAATTGTTCCATCAAAAACTGGAGAAACTAAAGTTACTGTCCCATCCGTTACATTATCTGAAGCTCCAGGAAGGTTTCCAGTTACATAAGCAAATTCACCACAATCATCTTCACTATCTTGACTAGCATTCGAGCTAATACCACCTCCAATTTCAACATAAATGGGTACGGCTCTTTCCCATAGTCCTGCTGAAGCATCGCCAAAAGCGGCCCAACCAAAATCAAAAACGAAGTCATCATAATAACCTGTGGCCAAGTTAACTGTTAACTCTGGAGTTGATTGATCAAGAAATATAATTTGACAATCGTTTACTTTACCCCATTGTCCTATTGTAATATCATAATCATCGAAATAAAATAATTCAAACTCAGCTTCGCCTATCCCGTTGGTTAACTCTTCCAAGACAACACCATCGTGCACAATTCGAACTGAAGCATTCAAAATAGGATTACTAGCTGCATCGAGCGCAATTATTTTAAAGTCAAATGGCGTGATCGGCACTAGCTCAACGTCCTGAGTGATAATCGTGCCGTTGACAAAATTTATTGGAATAGTCTGTGGAAAATAACCGTATTTATTAAAAGTAACATCCAGTGTACCTTCTTCAACCGTACCTGTTTTATAGTCACCTAAAAAATCAGACAACTCTACTTGATTATCTCCTTGAATAACTACATCCACGCCATTCACAGGATTTAAAGTAACTGAATTGATAATGTTTCCTTCTAGTCTACTTGCAATTTTATAATCAGGCGTCAAAACGTAAAAGCCCGTATTAATATCAGTTGCTAAGATATTGCCAGATGGTAAAAAAGGATAAGCTCCCCAGCACCCAGTTGTATTATTCGAATTGCCTGGGTGCGTGTCGTAATTACCAACTTCAATCATGTTAAATGGGTCGGATATATCGTGAACGGTTACACCATCGGCATAATAAGAAGTAATTAAAAAATCTCCTAAAACGTGCACATTATGCGGCACTGTTCCAAACCCTGGATTCGATTGTATTCTATCCGTTTCGAAAATATTTGAAGGATCAGATACATCGTAAGCGTCTATATAAGCGTCTGATACCTCATCCGTAGTAAATACATAATTACCATCATCACTCGGCCAAATATTGTGCGAAAAATTGGAGGAAGTTGGGTGCGTACCCAGTAAAACAGGATTTGCCTTATCAGTTACGTCAACAATAGAAAAAGTGCCTTCGTTAATGTGTCCTAAATACATCAGGTTATTGCGAACAAAGCCATCGTGTACATACCATGGGTCAAATATCCCTACTTCCACGGGGTTCAATGGATCTGTAGCTAAGTCATAAATAATAACCCCCCCATTCCCTCTACCGGAACCGAAAATATAACAAAAACCATTTTCATCAATGTATAAGTTATGCGCTGTAGACCAAGTTTGTCCAATTTGTCCAAAAAAATTAGTTACAGAAGTGATGGGATTCGCTGGTAATGGAGATAAATCGATAATCATTAACCCTGAATTAGCTTCAGTAGTAATATATGCATAGTCACCCCACGTTTTCAAATCTCTCCATACACTCTCTGTGTCTGGTGCCCAAAAAATCTCTGTTGGGTTTTCCGGATCAGTAACGTCTACAACGGCTACCCCTTTTCGAGCGCCTACTATACCGTATTCATTTCCATCTTCGTCAACATAGCCCCAAACATCGCTTAATCGCGTATCTCGGGTATTATCGTAATCAATCACTCCCCTTACCTCTAAATTAAGACCTTGAGCAAAAGTAAAAACGGACAACAAAAAAAGGGAAAGGGTAAGTACTAGTTTCATATTAGTATATTAAGATTAAAACGATTATCTATTCAAACATTGAAAGTTACAAAATAAAAAGGGCAGCTAGGGTATAAATGATGATAATAATTACATATTGCCCAATCTCCACAAAGTAAGGACACTATTTATTAATCTTCTCCTTGATCTTACCAAAGATACGTATTTGTTTACATGTCCATGAATAAATATCGTCTAATTTCAGCGCAACATGATGCTATTTGAATCAATTTATTAATTTTGCATCGCTGTATGAAGCGAAAAGTCTATGCCCACGTGGTGAAATTGGTAGACATGCAATCTTGAGGGGGTTGTGCACTATGTGCGTGCTGGTTCGAATCCAGTCGTGGGCACTAAAACAGAATGGGAGACAACTTAAAACTTGTATTACTCATTCTGTTTTTTTTATGCTTAATTCTTAGGCTTAAAGTCCATGTATTAGTTTATTCTCGCTCATTCAGCGCTATTAATTGTCCTTTCAAAAACTTCTTCTTTCAAAAGGAAAAGCTATCTTTGTAGTGGATGATTTCTCTCCCGAAACGAGGAACCATATTGCTTTGTATTAAAGCAATCTAAATTTAAACATAAATAGTATGAGTTCAACACTTGAAAAAATGTCCTCTGAACAATTAATCGGACTTGAAGACAAACATGGCGCACACAATTACCACCCTCTTCCGGTTGTATTAGCTAGAGGTGAAGGAGTATATGTTTGGGATGTCGAAGGAAAGCGATATTTTGATTTTCTTTCTGCCTATTCGGCAGTTAACCAAGGTCATTGTCACCCGAAAATTGTTGGCGCAATGAGAGAGCAGGCAGAAACACTTACGTTAACTTCTCGCGCATTTTACAATGATGTTTTAGGACCTTATGAGAAATACGTAACTGAATATTTCAATTTCGATAAAATACTTCCGATGAATACGGGAGCGGAAGCAGTTGAAACAGCTATAAAGCTTTGCAGAAAATGGGCTTACGAAAAGAAAGGTATTGTTGAAAATCAGGCAAAAATAATCGTTTGTGAAAACAATTTCCACGGAAGAACCACAACCATTGTTTCGTTCTCCAATGATGAAACTGCTCGAAAAAACTTTGGGCCATTTACACCTGGTTTTGTTCGTATTCCGTATAATGATCTAGATGCCTTAGCAAAAGCACTAAAAGAAGAAAATGTAGCCGGATTTCTTGTTGAACCTATACAAGGTGAAGCTGGAGTATTTACTCCTTCAGAAGATTACATGTCGTCTGCCAGAAAATTATGCTCCCAAAACGGTGTTCTTCTGATAGCAGATGAAGTTCAAACAGGAATTGCTAGAACGGGAAGTCTTTTAGCTGTATGTGGAAATTGTAACTGTGAGCAGCATTGTGAGCAGCAATCCACTTACAGTAAGCCAGATATTTTAATTCTAGGAAAAGCACTATCGGGTGGGGCGTATCCTGTATCCGCAGTGCTAGCTGATGATGAAATTATGATGGTAATTAAGCCTGGACAGCACGGATCTACCTTTGGTGGAAACCCTGTAGCTGCGAAAGTTGCAATGGCAGCTCTGGAAGTAGTGAAAGATGAGAAGCTTACAAAAAATGCACGAGTTCTTGGTGAATTGTTCCGAAAGGAAATGAATCGCATCATTGAACATACTGACTTAGTAAACTCTGTTCGCGGAAAAGGGCTCCTTAACGCTATTTTGATCAATGATTTACCAGATAGTGAAACTGCATGGAATATTTGTATGGCTTTAAAAGAAAATGGACTTTTAGCCAAACCTACCCATGGAAATATTATCCGTTTTGCTCCGCCTTTAGTAATGACAGAGTCCCAACTGATGGACTGCGTAGCTATTATTGAAAAAACGTTGACTGAATTTAAAAAATAGAAAAACACCACTTAAAATAGAAGGGACATCTGAATAGGTGTCCCTTTTATTTCTAACTATATTTCTAGGTTTTAATCCCTTCTATTTCTATCTTGTCCAAAAAAAAGATGAAAATAGTTCTCCCATCGTTAGTAATAAGTGCGTTTCTTCTTGTAGGAATGAGTTGTACAACCTCTAAAAAAACTGAAAACAAACCATCGAAAGAGTGGACTTATAGCATCATGGAAACTGGAAACATGTTTGGAGCTGGGGAAGAAGGATTGAACGAAGGAGTTCTTTCCGCTAAGAACATGGAAGAATTCAATGCCGTTGTTCAGCAAATAAATAGCATTAATAAGGAAATAACAGATGATTTAGTTGCAACAACTGATTTTTTTAAAGAATCAATGCTACTTTTCATTTTTGACAAAGTACGCGGATCTGGCGGTCATACAATGGAAGTAATTAACATCACCCACACTTCTGAAGCGTTAGTTGTGAGTATTAAAAACACTGCTCCTGAGGGACCTGCCTCAACCGTTATGACGCAACCTTTTGTTGTTTTAAAAACTGCTAAATCTTCTTTACCTATTCAAGTAAAGGTTATTGGATTATAAGCTTTTTCGTTGCACGACTTCCGTCTTGGACCAGATTCACTAGATACATACCTGGAGCGATATCTTTCGTGTCCATATAAACCATGTTATTCCCTACTTGCGCATTGATTAAATGATCTTGTACTACCTTACCATTCACATCGGTAATTTGAACAATCACACTTCCAGCATTAGTTTTAGTAAACTCAACATTCACTTCCCCATCTGAAGGATTAGGATACACTGAGAATTGATTCAACAAAGTGTTTTCAGCTAGATTTACAATATCATCGGAGGGCTCTCCTTGATACATGTTGATATCATCTATAAAGAAATTGTTTCCTCCATCACTTTCAAACTGGAACATAACTCTAAAGTCATTTGAAAAAAAGCTACTCGTCACATTAGTCATGTGCACAGTGGTCCAATCTGCTGGTCCATCTGGAGCCCATGAATTAGATTCAATCAGCGGAGATAAGTTATTCCCTTGAATCGTTCTTCGTAGCGTCCAAGAACCTAAACAATCCGTACGAATAAATAACCTCAACCATTCGTTATTTGAAGCATTTCTCTTTCTGTATGCATATCTAAAACTTAGCGTAACATCATCTGACGGGTTTAAAACAGATAAGTCGATAGGTCCAGAAATGAGTTCGTCAATTGCTTCGCTTGGTTGACCAAAGTTTTGTAATCTTGCCGACTTATCACCAGACAACGCAGCTACCGTGGAAACAGAGAATGCCGCTGGCCCCAATCCAAGACTATTAGTTTGCCATCTATCATTATTATTAAATGACGAGTAATCTTCAAATCCATCAAAGTAAGGAAGTGTCGCTGTTGGTATAACGTTAATGTAATTCGTTTGATAGATCGAGTCAACACCAAAACCATTATCTACCACCATAGCTACGTCATAATCTCCAGGAGCTGCATAACAAACTTGAGGAGCTGCGTCAGTAGAAACACTAGGTGTACCTCCAGGGAAATACCATGTAATGGAAGCCGTAGCATCTGTATTAATTGACTCATCGGATAATGTAAAACAATATTCTTGACCCGCTGAAGCGCAGTCTATATCAAACCCTGCAAAAGGTTCACTCCAAAGACAACCGAATACATCATTTGTTTTTTCAATAGCAATTGCTCTCTCGCCTATTGCCCCATCGTTGTTTCTTGATTTAACAGAGAACCAAGTTTCCACAGCAGCCCCAAGGTAAATCACAATACTTGTATCAGAAACAGTGGTTAAACTATCCATATACATCGCTCCTAACATACTTACTTCGTAGCTATCAGCACCTGTAACGGGATCCCATGTTAACATTAAAGAATCAGGACAAGACCACTCCACTCCTAAACTAGTTGGTGTTCTAATTACAGAGAATACTGATTCACTTTCCCCCACAACACCATCTCTTTCAATTCGTATTAATCCTTCGCTAGTTACCGCATTATTAGAAATATTCCATGAAAATATACGCGCATCACTAGGAGCTGTACCAACTTGGTCCCAACTAACACCATTATCTTCTGAAAAAGAAATGGTGAACTCATCAACACCTTCAGGCGCATCCCAACGAATAGTTGTATTTGTAACAGGACTCAAGCCTTCACCACCATTGGGATAAGTAATGATAATATCTTCCATTTCAAAGTAATACGTGATGTAATAATCTTGAGGCCCTTCTGGAATACTAAAACCATCTATATTTACAACATACTCTCCAGCATCTGGATCATCGATAGTTATTTGCTCCATATTATTCAGGTGATCTTCTCCTGGCGCTGCATCCGCATTTAACGCTGCAACTGATGGAGAAGGGTCGAGTACCCAAGGCTCAAAAACTGAAGCAGAAGGATCTGTTAATGTCATATCTAAATCATTCACCAAGGCAAGAGACGCACCAGTTGAACCTTCATAATCCGTCCAATAAAGCATTACGCGCAGCTGTTTTACATTTGTAGGGACAGTAATGGAGTGATTATTATTTCCTCCATTCGCTATAAGGTCTGTCAAATAAGTTTGATTTTTGAATACTTCGAAAGCACGACGAGCATTTAAACTTCCCCATCCATATCTAAAATCTGGCCCAGGGTTACCAAAATCATCTGCGGTATTAAGAATTGTTCCTTTCACCAATGCCGCATTCGGATTATCTCCAGCGTTTAAATCTCTGTAAGCATCAAATAACTGGGCTATTGTTCCAGAAACACCAGGACAAGACATTGAAGTCCCCGTAAAAGACGCATATTGATTATCGAAAATAGTTGAACTCACTGCTGTACCCACCCCGCAAATATCAGGCTTGATTCTTCCGTCAGTTGAAGGCCCTCGGCTACTAGAGCCAGCCAAAAGTCCCGTGCTTGTAAGGTTCCCTACCGCAATAACATTTTTACCTGACTTATGACCGCCTGTAATATTTCCCCAACCATTTCCTGCACCGTAAGCGCAATCATCAGCACCACTATTTCCTGCTGAAAATACGTGCACTAATGAAGGATATAAGCGGACTTGTCGGTCTAGTCCTCTGGTCAAATTACTGTAACCACTATTACAACCGTCACTATAACTTTTAGACGTTATGAAAACTTCATCATCTTGGTACAAGTCTGGAACATCGTTATAGTTATTATTAGAAGCGTTGTATACCCAAAGCTCTACTCCATGCGCCATTCCTCTAGTACTTGGGTCAATATTTCCTGCTCCCATAATTGTTCCACCTACATGGTCTCCGTGATTATCGTCTGGAGAAGTGCTGCATGGAGAACAAAAGCTTTGATTCGTTCTCCCTGTAAAGTCAATATGAGGACCTATGGCACCATCGTCTTGCATCATCACGCGAACACCATCACCTCTATACTTTAGGCCATTTTCTGAGTATGAATAAAGTGAATTACTTCTGTGACTTGTTCTTCCCGGCAAGTTTTCTGGCTCACCTGGCGGATTTGGAGTTTCAAAGTATTGGAATTCGGCAATAGTATAAAGTGCGTTTAATTTGGCTTTAGGAACGCGCAATAATAAGGAATGATTATCCTGATTTTCTTCAACAACTTGAATACCTAGCGCAGAAAGCTTATTTGATATGTCTAGCGCGTTGGAACTTGAGAAATATTGAGATATAATTTCAATATGGTCATCTCCGTAAAAAGCCCAATGCGGGAATTCATTTCGAACAAGCATGGCGGATAACTTAAACTGGTCATCCATTTTAATTATCCGAGAGATATTAAATTGAGCTCTGTCTGATTGACTTAGCACAGCATCTAGTCTTACGTAAAAAGCATTTCTAGGCAAATATCCTAGCAGGTTAACCCCTACTCTCTCGAGTGCTGCTTTTTGGCTATTACTCGGGAGTTCATTGAAAACGATTATTCCATAATTATTTCCTTCATGAATGTTTTCTTGACTGATTTCCGGATAGTCTTTGGGATTGTAAACACCCGATTTCAAGTACAACTCTTGCGCAAATAAAAGGGCTCCAGAGAAAAATGTAAGTAAGGAAATAATAATGATTTTGTTCATAGCACATTGTTTTCAGCCCACAATTTAACCAAGAACTATGTAATATCCTAACTTACTGTTTTAGAAAGTTTAGAAAGTTGTGACAAATGACAAATAAAAATCGATTATTTTCATTCGACGAGCGTTATGTAGATTGCGTAAATTAAACTTTTAGCAATTGAATGGATTCCGTTCCACTTTCTTTACGGATGATTACACGATACATACCTTTTTCTATGCCGTCAAGCTCAATTGGAATATGATGTGTCACATGCGCCAACTTCCCTTCGTACACGAATTTAACACGTGCTCCTTTAAGATCAACAACCTCAATATGAACCATACCTCCTGTGCCGTCAATCTTTAATGTTGTTTGAGTTTCCGCAGGATTAGGATAAATAAATGAAGTACTTTCAATTTTACTCAATTCTTCTGTACTTAATTCGCACCCTCCGATAATATTATGATACGTCACTGCATGCTCGAAAAGTGAATTTACAGTTGTTTCCTCCACACCAAACCAGAAGCGTAAAATGGAAGCGTAAATATCTCGAAAGTCAATTTGCATAGGGAGTCCCGCCTGACCAACAACCGTGTCTGGCACAACAGGATTAGGCCCATAAATGGGTGTACCTAAGCAATCGCCGAATAAAAACAAAGGTGCAGCATCACCGTGATCAGTACCAACACTTGCGTTAGAAGCTATTTGTCGTCCAAATTCTGAAAATGTCATTCCTACCACTCTTTTTTCTAATCCGAGAAGGTTTAAATCATCTTGAAAAGCGTGAACAGCATCCGAGACTCTTTTCATTAAATTAGCATGTGCACCTTGTGTAGTATCTGTTTCTAAGACTTGATTATCGTGGGTATCGTAACCGTTCACATTCAACACATATACCTTGGTTCGTAGTCCTCCCGAAATCAAGAGAGCAACATTTCTAAGTTGTTCGGCAAGCGGGTTTTGGGGATCATACAAGCTCGAAAGAGAATTGCCTGCGTTTGCCGCACTAGAAATCTGAGCACCATATTGATTCGTTTGCGAAATAATCCCTGCCAAATATTCCATGTGGTCACCATAATAAGTTCCGTCATTAGTTACCGCATTATTGGGTAGATTAGTGGCATCAAAAGGGTTTACAACAGTATGGGAGAAATTAGCTAATAAACCTTGACATGTCGCCGAGACTTCGTAGCCCATTGAAATGGCAAATGGATCTGGATAATCAATATTCGGATAACCGTCTGGATAATCTGGATGATCAACGGTAAAGTTTCTACCCATCCATCCTGTCGTTTCTTGAGGATTCATCTGCCCTGTTGTCCAAATATCCATCGAACGAAAATGCGACCTATTCTGTTGAGGGTATCCCACGTTTTGAATAATGGAAAGATTACCATTATTAAACATTTCCCCCATCCCTGTCATGACTGGATGAAGCCCATTATCACCAGCAACTGGAATTAAACTCGTTTCGGGCAAAATAATATTTGCCCGTTGAATCATCAAGTTGGCATATTGATCTAGCGGAACAACAGTATTCAACCCATCATTTCCTCCATTCAAACGGATAATTACTAACACCCTATCCTCAAATGCCTTTGGAACAGTAAATAACTTTTTACTTATCGCTTCAAACTGCATATTATTGAATACAAATGGAACTCCGACAGAGGCAAACGATACATTTTTTACAAAACTTCTTCTTTTCATACTAATCTCTTTGAATCGTGTTTGCGAACTTATATCGCTTGAAACTCTGGCATTTTATATAATGTGGATAACACAAAGGCAATTCTTTGTCTGACTGGGTCAACAACAACAGGGTTTGTTGGGTCAGATAAGTATTCATTGTACTGGATTGTCCATTCAAAATCGGGAAGTCCGTTGGTTAGAATTGCTTTTAACGTAACTTTCTTTAGAGCGTCCAACCCTTTAGCGCAAAAAACTGTTACGATGTCGTCTATGACATCTTGCGGTGAGCTTGGGTTTGATAAACCATCTAAGAAATCAATATGATTCACACCCCACGTATTGCCATTCACGTTGATTCCTCCGGCTATCGTGAGCAAATCAGAAATATCAAATCTCAACTTTATGAATGATGAATTCGCCCACAACCGAGAATATGCAGGAGCCTGATAATACGCTGTCCAACCACCAACACTTGGTGGGTTTGCATAGTCCATTCCCAAGACAGTTGAACCGTTATATGCAAACAAGTACAACTCATAATTCTCCGCTAAATTGTAGCTAGGAGTTGATAACGTAGAATTATACATTGAAAAGATATATTCCACTGGATTTTTTATAATTGTGCCGCGCAGCGACACATCATAAAAATGCTCACTTTTAAAAAGCTGGGATAATACTGGTAAGATTTCATAATTGTTCGAAACGAACGTAGCACTCATTTCTGCAATGATCGTATCTTCAACAATTTGTGTCAAATCATAATTTACAAACCAACGATAAAGTTTCTTACATATAAAAGTAGCCACCTCATCTTGAAGAAAAATAACGTCAATCAAGTCAGCATATTCGTTTTGACCATTCCCTACAATTTGTTCGAAATCAAAATGTTCTGACAATGTTTTTGTCGACGTATCGTGCAATACGGGTACAAATTCAGAGGAAGTAGTTGTTTCCGTATCACTTAACAGACCAACTACTGTCCATCCTGTTAGTATTTTCGAAGCCTCTTGGATATCTAGCTCTTTAAAATTCGTATAATCACCTAATGCAATTTGAGGTCCTTTACCTACCGTATATAATTCAAGAAGTTCTCTTGCAAAATTTTCATTCGGACTGAATTGATTGTTAGATGCTCCACTTAAAAACAACAACATACTAGGGTCAATTGTAATATCTTTTACAAATTGTTTATAGTTCCCTAACGAAGAAGTCCTTATCAGTTCATGATAATTGTAAGATGCGCGCGAATCGAATGTAAATACTGCAGCAAAGTGATTTTGCCAAAACAAACACATTTTCTCTTGAATGCTGAACTCACGTTTGTTTAACCGTTCCATCATCCAGGCTGCAAACGAAGACCTCCGCGCATTTTCAGTTAGCTGAGGGCTCACAGAAGGCAAAACGCTATTCACCCAAGTTTGACCTATCGCCGCAACTTCTTCGTCTGAACTTGTTGTCAACGGTGGATCAGTCGGTACTAGCGTTAGCAATTGATCAACAGCATCACTCATACCTAATGCAACTGTGTCTTGAATTTGTTGAAAAGTTGGTCCAAAAAGAGTTCTTCGCAATAAATGAGCAGCCTGTTCCGCTCCCCATGCCCCAGTGTAGGGGTCAATACTTAACGATACAGGAACGTCTATTTCATCTTGTTGGCGCATAGTAGTAATTTTTAAAACTCTAATTTAGAAGGTTATGATTAAAAAAACAAATTAATACAACAAATATTTGGCACGCATCACTTTGAAGGAGTTTAAATCTGTCTGCCAAGAATCTCGAATTTCTGAAGCCGACTTTCCTTGAATAATTTGATTTCTCAGGGAGGAACCTCCAGCGAGTAAATCAAACCATCTATTTTTTGTTATGAAGAAATCATCGCTTGGATAGTTATGATATGCGTTGATTAACCAGTCAATATTTAATTCCTTTAAACGATCTGTTTCATCCGATAATTTCAATCCGTTACATAATTGGCCTTCTAATTTAGGATATTTTGATCCAAAACCAGACACAGGAGTAAAGGAAAATGTATACATCGAATCAGGGAGATTAGGGTGACCGAAAACTTCGAAAGGATAATCAGTACCGCGACCTTCACTCATGATAGTTCCTTCAAACAAACATAAACTTGGGTATAAAGCAATAGAGGCAGGTGTTCGTAAATTAGGTGAAGGAGAAATGGGAAGATGATATTCCATATCCCGTGTGTAGTTTTGGCAAATAACCGTTTCCAAATCGCATTCAACGCCTCCTTTTAACCAACTTTCTCCGTTAATCATTAAAGCGTATTCGGCAATTGTCATTCCATGAACGATCGGAATTGGATGCATCCCAACAAAAGAAGTATACCCTGGCTGCAACACGGGTCCATCCACATAATACCCGTTAGGGTTAGGGCGATCTAACACCACTAGGGTTTTTCCATTTTCAGCAGCTGCCTCCATCACATAATGCAATGTTGAAATATAGGTGTAAAAACGCGCGCCAACATCTTGAATATCAAAAATAATTATATCTAAATCTACGATCTGTTCCGCTGTTGGCTTTTTATTTTTACCGTAGAGTGAAATTAAAGAAAGACCTGTTTTTAGGTCCTTTCCCGACGTCACTTTTTCTCCTGCATCAGCATCTCCCCTAAAGCCATGCTCAGGAGAAAAAACACTAACAATATCTATATTTAAGCTCAACAAAGTGTCTACAATGTGAACACCATTGACTAAACTTGTTT
>Ga0136559_1000552_pt1 | contig 12763 bp, 8 predicted proteins | sample AntRauMeHopE1496_FD_104633 | JGI IMG/M metagenome (GOLD analysis project Ga0136559, IMG submission 104633) | Saline lake microbial communities from Rauer Islands, Antarctica - Metagenome Hop E1 #496 | ecosystem: Environmental > Aquatic > Non-marine Saline and Alkaline > Saline | place... | reverse complement strand
TTCCTTGGTCTATGGAATCCTGCACATTTCTTACGATAAGCCGAAGTCCCAACTCGGCCACCAACTTATCCCGAAAGGCAATGGTTTCGGGAAAATTATGCCCCGTATCGATATGCATCAAGGGAAATGGAATTTTAGCCGGCCAAAAGGCTTTTTGGGCCAAACGCACCAGAGTGATGGAATCCTTCCCACCGGAAAATAACAAGACCGGTTTATCAAACTGCGCCGCAACTTCCCTAAAAATATAAATGGACTCGTGTTCCAGTGCATTAATATGCGAAGTATCGCCCTTAGCATCAAATTCAAGTTCAAGTTCAAGTGCCAAGTTCAAATCTTTATTGTTATCCATATTAAATCAAATTCAAATACAAAAGTCAAATACAAATACAAACAATTTGGTTAGGTAATGGATAACCGCTTTTTGTATCAAAACCTGCTAATCGCTTTATTACTCGTTTACTTTTTATTGGTTACATGTTTATTATTCCGTATATTTTACACTAGAGGTTCTTACTATAGCACCATAAGGCTATATAACCCAGTAAGCATTTTTTAATACATTGCATTGTCGCGCCAACCATTTTTCTTAACCTTCAATCCTGTATTTCACTCCTCACAAAGACCTTTATAATTTCGCCAATCACTTTTTACTAATTACTAACTACTTTTCCTTGCCTAACTTCTAAAATCTAATGTCTAACTAACTATGCAATCCACATTCCCTGTTCTCCAATACCTTGGTGGGATCAAAATAGGTATGTTCGTTGGGGAGGTTTCGCTCCTTTAGATATACATCCAGTTGGGTATCGTTATAGTGATAGAAGGGGCATACCTTCAACACACCCTCCTTGCTCAGGCTCAAAATATCCAAGGAATTTCTGTGGGCGGTCTGGCCTTTTCTGAGGTTGGTAAACCAAACATCCGGTTTGTGGGCGTCCATTGCCCGCTTAAAGGGCTCCAGCTTTACCTGTTCGGTAAACAAAGCGTGTTTTGGATCATCTATCTGTGGAATGCCCAAGACCGCATCCCTATGGGCGGTGGTCTGCTTGGGTACGTACAAGTCTATTTGCAATTGCAGGCTGTCAATCAATTCTTCGGCATGTTTGTAGGTATTGGGCGTGTTGTATCCTGTATCACACCAAATTACAGGAATATCCTTTTTTACTTGGGATACCGCATGTAAAATAGCTACCTCGTAGGGTCTGAAATTGGTAGTCACCACCGCCTTTTGGCCATACTCAATAGCCCAAGAAATAATTTCCTCTGGCGGAATGCCCTTCAACTGCTTGTTCAATTTTGTAATTTCTTCCTGTGTAAAGCTCATATCCTTTTAGTGTTTGCCCCAGGTAATTTTGTTCCACAAACGCTCGTGAAAAAAATACAGAAACATTTTTGTTATAAAATCGATAGTGGCGATGGAAGCGGCGACGGCGACTTCCCCTGTAAGTAAATAAGAAATCAACAAAGTATCTAAAGTACCTATGACCCTCCAGCTTATGGCCTTTACCACACTGCGCACGGGCCTTTCTGATTTTTTGTCGGTGCCGTATTTACTTTTGGCGGATTTTTTATCGAGAATCAATTGGTCGACAATCATATTTTTGAGACTAATTATTACCCTACTAATTTAATAGGATAACAAACATAAAATTAATTATTGATCCCATCCTACTAAATCGCTATAAATTTATAATTATCCTATAGAATTAGTAGATTAATAACAAATGTCAACAAATTTTGAGGATTGCTTAATGAATCAGCTAAGGCACGGAAAGGGAAATAAAAGTCTTGAGATAGTGGGTAGTGGGTAGTGGGTAGTGGGTAGTGGGTAGTGGGTAGTGGGTAGTGGGTAGTGGGATAGAAAGAAAAATTTAGAATTTAGAAATACGACATAAGAATTGGATGATAATCATAAAGTTATCAAATAATTTGAATTCGATTTCTGTGTTTTATTTAAATTTTGCATTTGAAATAGAGGTTAGCAAAAAATGTGATGAGTGATGACTTGACATACTAAATGAAGCGCAGAGCGGATCGCGCAGAGCGGATCGCGCAGAGCGACTAGCTATATTCAATCTCTATCTTATGATATCCGCCAAGGTATTATTTCGATATACCGCTAGGTTGGCATCGCGCACCATGAGCATCAATTTGTGCACGGAACAGGAAGCCTCATCCGGACAGTCATCACATTTTTCATAAAAATTGAGACTTACGCAGGGCACCATGGAAATAGGACCTTCCAGTACCCGCATGATATCGGTCATTAAAATATCCTCTGGATTTTTGAGCAAGTAGTAGCCACCACCCTTTCCCTTTTTGGAACCCAAAAAACCTGTTTTCCTAAGGGAGAGCAAAATACTTTCCAAGAACTTCTGGGAGATGTTCTCATGCTCGGCGATTTCGGCGATTTGCACCGGCTTTTTGTCTTGCTGCGCACCAAGGTAGGCCAAGGCCTTTAGTCCGTATTTTGTTTTTTTGGAGAGCATGTGGCTAAGATAGGGAAAATTGGGAAGCCAGCTTCCCCTGCAAGGGAAAGGAACAGATGATGCTTATTTTACGGCATAGCACCTGAAATTTACCCCATGTGACTCAGAATACAGTCCTATTCTTCCGTCAGCACCCCAATTTCAGCAAAAGATGCCCTCGGGTCTTCGCCCGCCGTTTTTATGGCTTTTAATTTCATATAGCGCGCCTTTGTGGCTGTAAACCGTACTTCCTGTTCGAGCCGACTATTGACCACATTCGAAAATTCTCCGGCTGCTGCCAAATTCCATTGCGTTCCGTCCGTACTTAGATAAAAGGCATAGTCGGTCACAATGCCAAAGGGGTAGCGTTCCTGACTGGGTACATAGGTAAATCCGTTTACCGTATACCGATTTCCCAGATCAATTACAATTTCTTGTGGACTTGCCGTCTCATTGTCCGTTGCCCAAAAGGTTTCTGGGTTTTCGTCCATTATACTTTGAATATTCTCCCGCGTACCGGAAGACATCGAAACTATCTTCCAGTCTTTCTTGGGAATATCTATATGCTTGCTTACCGATGCTGTTGCCGTAGCTGTTGCCGCATCATAAGCGATTGCTTTTAAGGTAGTTGGTGTTTCTACCATAAAAGGTGCTTCATATTTTTGGGAGTCCTCGGTAGGCTCGCTTCCATCCAGCGTATAAAAGACCGAAACCGCCGTTTCCGGCACGGTAAAGCGTACCATGCCCTCCCTATTCCTTTAAATACTAGGCTGAACCAATAAATTTGGAGCGCGGTATACCTCCAAATTAGAAATTAAGGGTACGCCTTTGGCATCTTCTATATCCAAGCGAAAAGCCGTTGCTTTAACCGTATTAAAACGCAGTATGCGTTTGTAACCAATGGTGGTTTGGGTATCTATTGGAATCCACTCCTCCCCCACTTTTGCGGCTATGTAAAATTGCCTGACCCGTTGCCCCAAGGGAATGTATTCCTGTAACAACACCCGATTGATTTCCGTAGGCTCCGTAAAATCTACCGTAAGCGAAGCGGTAGTGACGCCGTCATCCGCAGCCCAATAGCTCGTGTTGTTGCCGTCTGTTGCGTTTTCAGCGGCATAGGAGTCATTATTTCCCCGAACATTGGTCGCTGAAACCTTGGCACCACCAGCGAGTTCTTCGGCAAAGTCGGCGGCTATTTGTTCTTTTAAAAGCATCAATTGGCGGGCATCGTTTTCATGCACCAAACCTCTGGCATCCACAGGAAGGTTCAATAGGAAATTCCCGTTCCTACCTACGGATTCGTAATACGTATCCACTAGGCGTGTGAGGGATTTCACCTGATGGTCTTCCCCAGGATGATAGTACCATCCAGGCCTGATAGAGGTATTGACCTCAGCAGGCAACCAATGTGTTCCGTCCTCGTGTCCGGAGCGCAATTCCACATATCTAGGCCATCCAGGATAAATTTCATCGCGTCGCATAATACTCCAGTTGGTCTCATTGGCGAATCCTTCTTCCGTACCCACCCAACGAATATCCGGCCCGCCATCGCTAAAAATAACGGCGTTGGGCTGCAGCTCACGAACAATTTCCGTAATTTTATCCCATTCGTAGTAGGTTTTACTATCAATTTTTCTGGTTTCATTGGCACCGCCGTAGTAGCCGGAGCCACCATTGGCACCATCGAACCAGACTTCAAAGACTTCTCCGTAATTGGTCAACAATTCCCGCAGTTGTTCATGAAAATCGGCCACGTATTCCGGCGTTCCGTAATTACCTGCATTCCGATCCCAAGGCGATAAATACACCCCGAATTTCAACCCAAATTCTTTACAGGCTTCGGACAACTCTTTGAGCACATCTCCATTACCATTTTTCCATGGCGAATTTTTTACCGAATGTTCGGTAGTTTTCGTTGGCCATAGGCAAAACCCGTCGTGATGTTTGGCGGTAATAATGACACCCTTCATACCAGCATCTTTAACCACTTTTGCCCATTGGCGGACATCCATTTCCGTAGGGTCAAACTGCGCCGGAAGTTCGCCTCCCGTACCCCATTCCATATTGGTAAAGGTGTTCATGTTAAAGTGGATAAAGGCATAGTAGCCCAATTCTTGCCATTCCAATTGTCGCTCGGATGGAAGTGGCCCCACAGATTCTGGTGGAGCTACCTGGGAACAGGAAATACTCAAAAAGAGTACTATGGAAAATGATAAGATTTTGAAAGAGGAGTTCATACTGGTATGTAAGGGTTTAATTTTAAAAATACAGTTATTGGGACAATAAATCTTTCACTTGATGCCATTCCTTCCCATTTAATTGGAGGGTTGCGTTTGGCTGTGGAGTACCTGCGGTACTTCTTCCGTTTTCAATATACGAAACCATCAAGTGGGTCAATTCGGTTACTACATCGGGATGCCGGGCTATTACATTTTCACTTTCTGATGGGTCGGCAACTACATCATACAATTGATATTTTGGCAGACTGCTTACATCGTCCTTACCCGGTATAGGATAGCTCCACCCGCCGGAACCTGGAGCAAAAATGAGTTTGTAGTTTCCTTTTCTAATGGCAAAACTCCCGTTTATAGAATGATGGACGGTGGCTTCGCGCGCAAAAGAAGTAGTATCCTTAGCATCGAACAGCGGCATTAAAGAAAAGCTGTCTTCGCCTTCGTTATCCTTTAACGGAGTATTGACAAAATCAGCGCATGTAGCCATGAGGTCTGTCAGAGAAACGGTAGCATTGGAAGTACTGTTGGGTGCAATCTGCGCCGGCCACTTCACGATAAAGGGAACGCGGTGACCACCTTCATAAATATCGGCCTTATGCCCTCGAAATCCTGCGTTGGGATCGTGTCCGTGTTCCGCTAAAATTTCAAAATCCGCCTGCGGGGAACAGCCATTATCGCTGGTAAAGATAATGATAGTGTTCTCTGCGATGCCCTGAGATTGCACCGTGGCCATTACTTGTCCGACATAATCGTCCACTTCCATCATAAAATCCGCATAGGGATTTATACCACTTTTACCTTGCCATTCCGGTGTAGGCAGAATAGGCGTATGCGGCGATGGCAATGCCAGATACAGAAAGAAAGGCGCATCCTGTTCCGACCTTTCCTTGATATACGCCATCGACCTTCTAAAAAAATTAGGAGTAACATCTTCATGCACAAAATCGGCCGCCGTCGGGCCTTTGCGCCACCACGTATATTTTCCAGTGTCCTCCGTCACGCTATCTATATCGGCAGTTATTCTTTCATTTTCGACGTAGACGTATGGCGCCATATCCAAGGAACCCGAATGTCCGTAAGCGTAATCAAAACCTAAATCGTTCGGCGAATGGCTGATGTTTTTCGTGAAATCGAGGTTATTAAAATCTTCAAAATTCCATCCTTCGCCACCAAAATTTGCCGTGTCCTTTTCGGCCCAGTTCCAGCCCAGGTGCCATTTCCCTATAAATGCCGTATGATAACCCGATTTTTTGAGCAGCGACGCTACCGTTGTCCTGGTTTCGGGAATCAATGCTTTTGATTTTCCGGTAAGCACACCGCTTTTTAAGGGGCTTCGCCAACTGTAGCGTCCCGTCAGTATTCCATAACGCGTTGGTGTACAGACCGCAGACGGACTGTGGGCATCCGTAAACCGAATGCCTTGGGCAGCTAGGGTATCGATATGGGGCGTTTTGATTTTTCCCGATGGATTATAGCTTGATATATCCCCATAGCCCAAATCATCGGCCAAGATGTAAATGATATTGGGTGCTTTTTGCTGTACAACAGGAGCGACTTTTTCTTCCTTACAGGAAATGAATATGAGAAGTAGAAAAATGGTTGTCACTTGAAGGTGTGATTGTTTTGGCATTGCGACACGGTTTTAATTATATCATTAGCTAAAATACACAATAAAGACTATTAATTCTTCTGACATAACTGATCCTAAAAGCACTCGTTCATTTCGGCTATCCCAACGCCTGCCGAATGTCCGCTATAATATCATCTATATGTTCCAAGCCAACGGAAACGCGCACCATGCCGTCCGTGATACCGGTTTCTTCCCGTTCTTGCACGGATAACTTGCTGTGTGTTGTGGATGCCGGATGCGTTACAATACTCCTACTATCGCCAAGATTGGCAGAGAGCGATAACAATTTTATGGAATCGAAGAATTTTTGTCCGGCCTGCAATCCTCCCTTAACTTCAAAAGCCACTACGCAACCTCCGGCCTTCATCTGCTTTTTGGCGACTTCATATTTTGGATGTGATTTTAGGAAGGGATATTTGACCCAGTTTACCTTTTCATGTGCTTCCAAAAACTCCGCCAACTTTAGTGCGTTTTCACAATGCCGATCTACACGAACGGCCAAGGTCTCCAAACTTTTGGAAAGCACCCAAGCGTTAAAGGGCGATAAGGCCGGCCCTGTAATTCGGGCAAAGCGATATACCTTATCTATCAATTCCGAATTGCCAACCGTGATACCTGCCAGAACCCGACCTTGTCCGTCCATCAGCTTTGTTCCGGAATGGATGACCAGGTCGGCACCAAATTTTATGGGCTGCTGTAAATAAGGCGACGCAAAACAGTTATCGATAATCAAAATGAGCTGGTGTTTTTTTGCAATTTCTCCCAAGGCTTCCAAATCGAGTACATCTACAGCGGGGTTCGTAGGCGTTTCCGCATAAATCAGTTTTGTCTTGGGCGTAATCAAGGCTTCTATACTATCTAAGTCGTCACTTCTAAAATAGCTATGGGCAATATTCCACTTGGGAAAAAAATTGTTCAAAAGGGAATGGGTAGAGCCGAAAATACTACGAGCCGAAATCATGTGATCGCCACTTTCCAACAAGGCCGCCAAAGTAGAAAAAACGGCCGCCATACCGCTAGCAAAAGCAAAACCGGCCTCGGCACCTTCCATTTGGCATACTTTCTCTATAAATTCGGACGAATTGGGATTGGAGTACCGCGAATAAATATTCCGTTCTTTTTCCTCTGCAAAAGAGGCGCGCATATCCTCCGCGTCCTCAAACACAAAACTAGAGGTCAAGTACAGCGGAACGGAATGTTCCAGATGTTCTGTGCGTTTCAATTGAGTTCGGATAGCGTTGGTTTCGAATCGTTTTTTCATATTTTTTTCATTCCCGTGCTTTTGCTGCCCCGACGCTTCCGGGCATTTCAGTATAGGCGAGAGTCTTTTAATGTTTTCTTACTTTTTGTTAGGTGCAGCGTTTTACACCTCCCTTAATCCCTCCTCATTAGGAGGGAAATAGCACCCGAACATCAATAAAATTTGTTCAAAAAATAAGCTTTCTCACTAATGAGTTACTATTTATTTTGTGATTACATGCCCCTTTTACATACTTCTGACGGAACACTTTTCATCAATCTTTATATTCTTTTGCTATTTACTACTGTCTAACAACTACCCTCTACCCACTATTTATTCACATTTTCTCCGCAATCCTCAAAATATCCCCAAAAACACCTCTTGCCGTAACTGCGGCACCGGCACCGGCACCTTGGATTACAAGCGGATTTTCTCCGTAGGATTCGGTATATATTTCTATGATGGAATCGGAATTCTTTACTTGGCCCAGTGCGCTTGTCTTTGGTACGGAGACCAGTTTTACGTCCAGCATTCCTTTTTCCTTTTGCAAATTACCGTGCAGATCGCCCACATAGCGCAGTACATGATCCGGTTTCTGATTGTTTTTGATTTGCTTGAATTTTTCGTCCAAAACGGCCAAGTTATCCATAAAGAAATCGGTCTCCACGGTATGTAGGCTTTCCGGGATAAGATTTTCGATGTTGATATCGGAAAACTCATTGCTCAAGTCGAGCTCACGGGCCAAGATCAATAGTTTGCGGCCTACGTCGTTGCCCGATAAATCTTCCCTCGGGTCGGGTTCCGTATAACCACGCTGCATGGCCTCTTTAAGGATGGATGAAAAAGACGCATCCACCTCGGAAAACGTGTTAAAGATATAGCTCAATGAGCCAGAAAACACCCCATTGATTCGGGTAATGTTCTCTCCGGATAAATGCAATAATTTTATGGTATCTATTAACGGAAGCCCCGCGCCCACATTGGTTTCGTACAAATATTGCTTTTGGTGCCTGGCCAATTCCTCACGCAACAATTGATAATAATCAAAGCCCAAGGTATTGGCAATCTTATTGGAAGACACCATATCAAAACCGTTCTCCACAATATCGAAATAATGGGCCACAAAATCCTGACTTGCCGTATTATCCACCGCAATCAGGTTTTCTAAATGATGTGCTTTGGCAAAATCAAAAATATCCTGCTGGCTGTAGGGCTGCCCTTTGGTGTCGAGTTCCGATTTCCAATTCTTGGAAACTCCATCGGCATTCAAGACTACCATTTTGGAATTGGCAATGGCAAAGACCCGCAGGTCTATGTGCTTCCTTTTGGCTATGGACTTGGTCGATTTTAAAATCTGGTCTATCAGCGTACCACCCACATTTCCATGGCCAAAGATAGCGAGATTCACTTTTTTACTGAATCCGAAAATTTGTCCGTGCATGACATTCAAGGCCTTGATCAAATCATGCTTGTTTACCACCAAACTCACATTCTTACCTGACACCGTGTTGTTAAAAAGCAAGGGCGTTATCTGATTTTTGATAAGCGCATTATACGGTTTATGGAAGGTACTCAAATCCTGACCGACAATGGAAATAACCGATACCTCGGCAACTACTTTAATCATACTGATGTCCTTGGCCTGGAAATCCCTTGCAAATTCCTGTTCCAGGGCTTCCTTGGCCTTTTGGGCTTTGTTTCGCTTTACAACAAGTCCGATACCACGTTCCGATGAGCCTTGGGAAATAATGCTTACGCTAATATTATTGGCTTCCAAGGTCTTAAAGATTCGGGCATCGATACCTACTTTCCCCAAGAGTCCCCTACCCTCTAAATTTACCAATGCAACATCCTCTATAACAGACAAACTCTTGATGCCTTCCTTGCTGGATTTGGCACTGATCAGCGTTCCTTTGCTATCATCGTTATAGGTATTGAGGATACGTAAGGGAATATTTTTTTCGATAAGCGGGATGATGGTCTTGGCATGCAATATCGTTGCGCCAAAATTCGCCAATTCATTGGCTTCGGCATAGGACAGATGGGACAAGCGTTTTGCCTCTTTCACATAATCGGGATTCGCCGTAAAAATACCGTCAACGTGGGTGTAGTTCTGTAGCTCATCGGCATCTAAAAAGTTGGCCAAAAGGGCGGCGGAATAATTACTGCCGTTTCTTCCCAAAGTCGTCGTTTGACCATCGGCCGTAGCGGCTATAAATCCCGTAATCACCGGAACGGTATCCGCGGGCAAGTCTTCCATCAGGGCAATCAGTTTTTCTCTAGATGGCTTTTCCAACACTTTGGCGTCGCCAAAAGTCGCATCCGTAACTAAAAAAGTGCGCGAATCGATAAAACTTGCTTTGACACCTTTTCCTATCAATAACTTCGTGACCATTTTTCCCGAAATAAGCTCTCCATAAGCGAGCACCTCATCCTTGATTTTGGCACTATAATCGCCCAGGAGGGATACACCTTCGAACAATTTGGCCAAACCTTTGAATTCGGCCGAAAGGTCTATGTTTTTGTAGGTGTGCCGTTGGTATTTTTCAAAGGCCTCAAAATCGGCAATATAGTCCTTTCCCTTGGCCGCTTTTTCCAACATAGTTTCCAATTGGTCGGTCGCCTTTTCCCTAGCGGATACCACAACGGCAAAATGCTCTCCTCCTGTAATCTTATGAGTTATGAGTTCCAGTACATGTTCCAGTCCTTCGCCGTTACTCAAGGATTTCCCCCCGAACTTTAGCACCTTTGGCTTTCCTGTTTTTCCGTTGGCATTGAAAATATTGTCCAACAATTTTTCCAACTGTTGAAACTCTATCAAAAAGGCATCATGACCGTGTAAGGACTGAATTTCTCCGTACGTAACATTGCTATTGGCCTGCGCAATTTGCTTAAAGGTATCCTTGTTCTCCTTTGCCGTGAAGAACAGGTCGGAGTCCACGCCCACAATATGTATGTTGGTATCACTGTTCTGCAGGGCGATAAACTTTTCCTCTCCGTCCCGCGTCACATCAATGGTCCTCAGCAATTGATTCATGAGCTTATAGGCCGATAATTGAAAACGCTCCTGCAGTTTTTTCCCGTGATGGGTTAACCAACTCTCTACATTGAAGACTTGAAGCTCTTCGTTTGTGCTTCTTTTGAAACGCTCCTTGAACGATTCCGGAGTGCGATAGCACAACATGGCATGCATACGCGCATCGTGCACCGGTTGTTTGGAATTGATCAAGAACTGTTCCTGTATCTGGCAGTTGGCAATGAGCCAATCGGTAGATTTCCAATCGGAAGCCACGGGGATCAAATGCTCGGTCAAATTAGGATGTAAGACCGCCATTTCCCAAGCGATACCACCACCCAAAGAGCCCCCGATAATGGCGAACAATTCGTTTACACCCAACTGCTCCAGTCCCAATAAGAATATGGATGCCATGTCGCCCGCCACAAAATCCTTATAGTTTTCTATGACAAATTTATCGTGACCATTGCCCGGAATATTAAAGGCAAGTATGGTATATTTCTGCGTATCGATACATTTTTTGTCCCCGATCAGGGTAGACCACCATCCCTCTGGCCCGGTAATATTGGAATCGCCGGTTAAGGCATGATTCACCATAACGATGGGTGCCGTGTGCAGCTCCCTACCAAAAACCTGATACGACAATTGAATATCCTGTGTTACGCCGCTTCTAGTGCGGAAGTCCTTTATCTGTAGCTGTTGTAGCATTGTAAACTTAAAAAGTGTCCCTATAATTTAAAAAAGGAGGATATCTATATCCAATTCCGTACGTCTTTGCCAAGCACGAAGCAATCTGTGACTTCGTCACCGGCAAGATAAAAATGACTTCACTTTTCTAGCATAAACGGCTATTAAAGTTCGTAATGACGCTTTAGATTTAGTCTACAGACATCCTCCCAATCTCATGATTTTTAAACCAAAATGGCCTTATCTACTTTGGCAAAAGCGTTTTCCAAATCGGTCTTCAGATCACCTAGATCCTCCAATCCTACGGATAAACGAATTAAATCCTGACCTACGCCCGCACTTTCCTGCTGCTCCACCGTTAATTGTTGGTGCGTGGTACTGGCAGGATGTATGATCAAGGATTTCGTATCCCCGATATTTGCCAATAAAGAGAATATCTCTGTAGCATCCGTGAACTGTTTTGCGGCCTCAAAACCACCTTTAATACCAAAGGTAATCAAGCCACTTTGTCCCTTAGGCAGGTATTCCTGAGCCAAATCGTAGTATCTGTTTCCTTTTAACCCGGGATAATTTACCCAAGCGACCTCGTCCCTACCTTCCAACCAAGTGGCCAGTTCCAATGCACTGGCACTGTGTTGCTTTATCCTTACCGGTAAGGTTTCCAATCCTTGGATGATTTGGAACGCGTTGAACGGACTCAAAGCTCCGCCGTGATCCCGTAATCCTTCCAAAATCAGTTTGAAGGTAAAAGCGGCTGCGCCCAAAGCCTCGCTGTATACCAATCCATGATAGCCAGCGGACGGCTCCGTAAACTCTGGGAATTTACCGTTGGTCCAATCAAAGGTTCCGGCGTCTATGATGGCACCACCTAAGGTTGTTCCTTGTCCGCCAATATATTTTGTTAAGGAATGGATGACCAAATTGGCACCGTGTTCAATTGGATTCAATAAGCTGGGTGTAGCCACCGTATTATCAACAATAAATGGCACCTCGGCCGCCTTGGCCTGCTTGGATATCGCTTTTAAATCCAATACATCCAATTTTGGGTTTCCTAGGGATTCCACAAAGAAAGCCCTGGTGTTTTCCTGTACGGCGTCCTTAAATTTTTCAGGTTGCGATGCATCTACAAAAGTGGTGGTTATGCCCAAACGTGGCAGGGTCACATTCAATAAATTAAAAGTTCCACCGTACAGACTGCTGGAAGCTACAATATGGTCTCCAGCTTTTAAAAGTGTCATTAATCCTGTAGCGATTGCCGCTGTTCCCGATGCAAAAACAACTGCGCCTATACCACCTTCGACAGCGGCCAGGCTATCCTGTAAAAACTGGTTGGTAAGATTGTTCAAACGGGTGGAGATAAAGCCTAATTCCGCCAAGGAGAAAAGATTTGCGGCGTGGTCCGTGTCGTTAAAAACATAGGATGTTGTCTGATAGATGGGTACCGCCCTGGTGCCTCCGTGTTGTTTGGTGTCGTGACCTGCGTGTAAT
>Ga0136559_1000551_pt1 | contig 12765 bp, 7 predicted proteins | sample AntRauMeHopE1496_FD_104633 | JGI IMG/M metagenome (GOLD analysis project Ga0136559, IMG submission 104633) | Saline lake microbial communities from Rauer Islands, Antarctica - Metagenome Hop E1 #496 | ecosystem: Environmental > Aquatic > Non-marine Saline and Alkaline > Saline | place... | reverse complement strand
TTGTAGATGCGGAAGGACGGAGACGGATGCCTCTTAGAACAAGAAAATAAGGTAAAAGGATTGAAATGAAGAAAACGGATTGAAAATCCGGTGTACTGAACCAAACCAAAAAAATGCCCTCAAGAAAATTAGTGAGGGCATCTTAAAATGAAGATTAAGTTTTTCTATTTCAGACTTACACGAATCGAAAGTTCTTTTAACTGCTCTTCCGCAATCGTACTTGGTGAATCAATCATCACATCTCGACCCGAATTATTTTTAGGGAAAGCGATGTAATCTCTGATAGAATCTGATCCTCCGAAAATCGCACACAGGCGGTCAAATCCAAAGGCAATTCCTCCGTGTGGTGGTGCCCCGTATTCAAAGGCTTCCATCAGGAATCCAAACTGCTTTTGCGCTTCTTCGGGTGTGAATCCCAGGTGCGAAAACATCAACTGCTGCGTACCGCGATCGTGAATACGGATTGATCCCCCACCGATTTCGACCCCATTGATGACCAAATCGTACGCATTGGCACGAACTGCCCCGGGATCTGTATCCAACAATTGGATGTCCTCTTGCTTGGGCGAGGTGAATGGATGGTGCATAGCATGGAATCGCTTGGACTCTTCATCCCATTCTAACAATGGAAAGTCAACCACCCAAAGTGGTTTGAAAATAGTCCGGTCTCGCAAACCTAGCTCCTCACCCATCTTTAAGCGAAGCTCTGATAATTGCTTTCGCACTGTATTTGTATCTCCACTGAGGATCAACATCAAGTCACCTGCTTCTGCCTGAAACGCATTGGCCCAAGTCTGAAGATTCTCAGCCGAGTAGAATTTATCCACGGTTGATTTGATAGTTCCATCTAAATTATACTTGGCGTACACCAAGCCTTTTGCACCAATTTGTGGTCTTTTGACCCAGTCAGTCAAAGCGTCCAATTGCTTTCTGGTGTATTCTCCGGCACCTTTTGCGCATATTCCCACGACCAATTCGGCATCATCAAAAATCGGGAACCCTTTGCCCTGTGTCAGCTCATTGAGCTCGACAAACTTCATGTCAAATCGAAGATCAGGCTTATCATTACCATAAAACCTCATAGCATCCGCATAGGTCATCCGCTTCACTTCTTCCAATTCTACTTTTTTCACTTCCCGGAAAAGGTGTTTGGTCAAGCCTTCGAATGTAGAAAGTATATCTTCCTGATCTACAAAAGCCATTTCGCAGTCAATCTGCGTAAACTCCGGCTGCCGATCCGCTCTCAGATCCTCGTCTCGGAAGCACTTCACAATCTGGAAATACCGGTCAAATCCAGAAACCATCAGCAGTTGCTTGAAGGTCTGCGGAGACTGAGGCAGCGCATAGAACTCACCCGGATTCACACGGGAAGGAACGACAAAGTCACGTGCTCCTTCAGGCGTAGACTTAATCAATACAGGAGTTTCCACTTCAATAAAGTCCTGCGCATCCATGTATCTGCGAGTCTCTTGCATCATACGGTGACGAAGTTGCAACTTCTCCCGCACCACGTTTCTTCTCAGATCGAGGTAGCGATATTTCATTCGCAGCTCATCGCCTCCGTCAGTTTCGTCCTCTATTATAAATGGAGGAACTTTTGCAGCATTCAACACTTCGAGATTGGACACTTTTATTTCAATTGTGCCAGTAGGGATTTTATCGTTTTTGGCACTTCGCTCTATTACTTTACCTGTCGCTTGAACGACGAACTCCCTACCTAAAGAAGCCGCTTTTTCAATCACAGACTTTTCGGTGGAGTCTTCTTCAAAAATCAGTTGAGTCAGACCATAGCGATCACGAAGATCAACCCAGATCAATCCTCCTTTATTTCTTACCCGCTGTACCCAGCCGGCTAGTGTGACTTCCTGATTTACATGATCTAAGCGTAATTCGCCACAAGTATGCGTCCTGAGCATTTTATTCTGTTTTTTTTGGGAGACCAAAGATAAAGAAATGACTTAGAGAACCCACTTTTCATTATTGGTTTAACAATTTTGCGTGGATTTTCTTTTCAAATCAGCACCAAAGGCGGGATTTAGCAGAAAATAATACTACTGATAGCCATTAGTCTAATTTTTTCTTGCCTAAAATAACTTTACCTCAATTCACGTTGGCATTGTAGTTGCCGTGTTGGAAGTCAAGGAAAATTGCCCAAAATTTGGAATTAAAGCCCTTTTTTTCTTTTTTGAACATTAATTAGAATAAACCCATATTAAAATCACCTTATGAAGAATAAATGGATTGGAATTGTCGCTCTTTTTACTGCGCTTCTAGCGGCATATTCGTTCCAGTTTCTTGACTTGCCTTTCAGGCAAAAAGCGAATGTTTACGAAGCTGAAAATACAGAGCTAAAACCCGAAGAAGTCAAAACATTTCTCTATGGTATCGACGTCACCGGGCTGAATATAATCGAAGGGACTGTTGCAAAGAATCAAACGCTAGGATCCATTTTAGCTCCTTTTAATGTCCCCTATCAAATAATTGACGAGCTGGCCCGAAAGTCAAAGGAAATATTCGACGTACGTGGGATCGCCTTCAACAAGAAATTTACCATCATCTCTCCATCAGATTCGACCCAAGCTCAATTTTTTATCTACGAGCCAAACCCGGCAGAATACGTAGTCTTCAATCTCGACTCGATCGACATCTACAAGGCTGAGAAACCAGCAGAATACCGAACCAAAGAAGTTGGGGGAATTATTGAAAACAATTTGTCCTCGGACATGTCCAAGCAAAATATTACCTACGACATCGTCGATCAATTTGCCGATTTATATGGCTGGTCGGTTGACTTTGGAGCTTTGCAGAAAGGAGACAAATTCAAAGTTGTTTACGAAGAGAAATTAATTGAAGGCGTAGTTGTCGGTGTTTCCGGTATTAAACTCGCCTATTTTGAGCACAAGGGTGAGCAGTTTCATGCGATTCCTTTTGAGCAAAATGGGGAAACAAACTTCTTCGATCAGGATGGCAACTCACTTAAAAAAGCATTTCTCAGAGATCCGCTCAAATACACCCGAATCAGTTCTAGATATAATCTGAAGCGATTCCACCCGGTACAAAAGCGCTACAAGGCGCACTTAGGCACAGATTATGCCGCTGCCACAGGAACCGAAATCAGATCTGTTGGAGATGGAGTGGTGACAGATGCCAAATATTCTTCCGCAAACGGAAATTATGTGAAGATCAAACATAACGGTACCTACACGACACAATATCTGCACATGTCTAAGATTGCCAAAGGCATGAAGCCCGGTCACCGGATCAAACAAGGACAGGTGATTGGATATGTAGGAAGCACTGGCTTGGCTACCGGTCCACACCTTTGTTTTAGATTTTGGAAAAATGGTAAGCAGGAAGATTGGCTTAGCGAGAAAATTCCACCGTCCGAACCGATATTGGCTTCAAATCTGGTTGCTTTCACTGCTATAAAAACAGAATCTCTAAACGTATTGACATCAATAAATTTACCAGGAGAGTCAATAAATCTGGTGGCCAAAAGACCTGCGGCTGGAGTTCCATCAGGGGAATAAAATTAATACCCTTATCTAAAAGTATCTGGAGCTGAAAGCCTAACTTGGGATTCAGCTCCTTTTTTTATAATATTCTCTTTCAAGTAACCAATTCCCCAACCATGAACAGAAAATTACTCGCCGGAATTCTACTCTTATTTATAGGAGTGATTCCACTTCAAGCACAAAAGAAAAGTAATCCTGCACCAGAGCAGTCAGCCTTGGCAAAACAAAGTTTTTCGGCCTTTGCCTTTCGAAATATAGGCCCTGCCTTCACCTCAGGAAGGATTGCAGACATCGCCATTCACCCAACCAACCGGAATATTTGGTATGTAGGAGTAGCTTCCGGTGGTGTCTGGAAAACAGTAAACGCTGGAATTACTTGGACTCCGCTTTTTGACGAACAAGCGGTTTTTGCCGTAGGCTGCGTCACGATTGATCCCAACAATCCTAACCGGATCTGGGTCGGTACCGGAGAAAATAACGGCGGAAGACATATTTCTTTTGGTGACGGCGTATATCTGAGCGAAGACGGCGGTGCGACTTGGAAAAACATGGGACTTAAGGACTCTCAGCATATCGGCAAAATCATTGTTCATCCAACAAATTCCGATGTAATCCTAGTCGCATCGCAAGGCCCACTTTGGAACAAAGGTGGAGATCGCGGATTTTTCAGATCAGAAGACGGTGGGAAGACCTGGACAAAAACGCTTGGGGACGAAGAATGGACAGGCGTGGCAGATGCGGTCATCGATCCTCGAAATCCCGATATCGTCTATGCTGCCACTTGGCAACGGCATCGAACCGTAGCTGCCTACTTTGGCGGTGGGGAAAAAGGTGGACTACATAAGTCGACAGATGGTGGAAAAACCTGGACAGAATTAACAAATGGACTACCAGATGGTGCCACCGGGAAAATTGGCCTGGCAATCAGTCCACAAAATCCTGACTATGTCTATGCAGCTATTGAGTTAAAAAGAAGAACTGGAGGCGTATTCCTGACCAAAGATCAGGGTGCATCTTGGGAGAAAATGTCGGACGCAGTATCCGGCGCTACAGGACCTCATTATTATCAGGAGCTGATCGCTTCACCACATAGTTTTGGGACGATCTATCTGATCGACGTTCGGATGCAGGTGTCTTATGACCATGGCAAAACTTTCGCGCAACTGAGCACCGAAGCAACACACTCCGATAGTCATTCTTTGAATTTCGTAGCAGATGAGCCTGATTTCCTGCTTTTGGGAACTGATGGTGGCATCTATGAAACCCTTGATGGAACCAAAACTTGGCGATACATCGAAAACCTTCCTTTGACTCAATATTATAAGGTAGCAGTAGATGATGCGTTGCCTTTCTATAATGTGTATGGAGGAACTCAAGACAACGGTTCGCATGGCGGGCCTTCGCGCACCGACGATTCGGATGGCATCCAAAATCGCCATTGGTCACGCGTCTTAGGAGGCGATGGTCATCAATCGGCGGTTGAGCCTGGCAATCCTGAGATTGGCTATGCCGAATCCCAGCAAGGTTATTTGAGTCGATTGGATCGAACCACTGGAGAATCTGTATTCATACAACCACAGCCGGCGGCGGGAGAAGGCGAAGAGCGATTCAACTGGGATGCTCCGATCCTCCCTAGTCAGCATGTGCCTAGCACGCTGTACTTTGCTTCGCATCGCGTATGGAAGTCCACAGATCGAGGGGATTCTTGGATTGCTATTTCCGGAGATTTGACCAAGCAGAAAGAACGCTTGGAGCAACCCATCATGGGCAAAACTCAGAGTTGGGATAATTCATGGGATGTGTATGCCATGTCGAATTTCAGTACGATCACTTCGCTGGGAGAGTCGCCGATCAATGCATCAATTCTATATGCAGGCACAGATGACGGCTTGATCCAATCGACCACAGATGCCGGAAAAAATTGGAACAAAGTAGAAGTCGGGAGTATTGCCGGGGTTCCTGCAAATGCTTTTGTCAACGATATCAGAGCTGATCTATTCGATGAAAATACGGCTTATGTAGTGCTGGACAATCACAAGGAAGGGGATTTGAAACCTTACGTGGCAAAGAGTACAGACGCTGGTAAAACTTGGTCGCTGATCAATGGTAACTTACCGACTAAGCTATTGACTTGGCGAATCGTACAGGATCATGTGAAGAAAGAGCTACTCTTTTTGGCTACCGAATTTGGAATTTATTTCACACCAAATGCCGGCAAGGAATGGATTAAATTAGACGGTGGAGTTCCTACGATCTCCTTCCGCGATATCACGATTCAGCGAAGAGAAAATGATTTGGTTGGTGCATCTTTCGGGAGAGGATTTTTCGTTCTGGATGATATGAGTGCCCTTCGGGAAATAAATCTCGAGACCTTAAATCAAGCTGCTCAACTATTCGACCCTCGGGATGGGCAATGGTATGTGGAGAAAGACACCCAAGAATACATGGGTGATAGCTATTGGACTGCAAAAAATCCGGATTTTGGAGTGAATTTCACCTATTTCTTGAAAGAGGGAATAGAAACCACCAAATCCGAACGCCAGAAGAAAGAGAAGGAAATGAAAGATCAGGCCATTCCTTTCCCGGGATTTGATGCGCTGGAGAAAGAAATGCGTGAAAAAAGCCCCGAGATTCAATTAATCATATTGGATTCAGATGGAAACACAGTTCAGAAAGTTAAGGCCAATTCTACTGCTGGATTTCATCGGACCAACTGGGATCTGTCTATGGCAAGTCAAGGAATCATCAATCCGGATGCTACCAAACAAGGCAGCTGGGGTTCGATGACTGCATTGCCAGGGACTTATACTGCTTCCCTTGAGCTTCAGAAAAATGGAGAAGCAACCAAGCTCGGTGAATCGGTTTCATTTGAGGTAAAATCGCTTCGTGAAGGAGCTTTACCTAGTAAATCCATCGCTGAAATCAAAGCCTTCCGAACCGATTTTCAAGCGTTTATGAATGGATTCATGACTACGAATAACGAATTGGAAAAAGCAACCAAAGAAGTTCGAGCAATGCAGGTCGCGTTGTCAAGATCTGCTAAATCAGATGCAGAATTGATGAAAGAGTTGTACGAAACAGAAATGAAACTCTTGGCTTTGGATTCTAAAGTGAATGGCAATCTTGCCCAGCGGGAAATCTTCGATGCAATGCCTCCTACATTATCAGATCGTCTAGGAGCGGCAAGCAGTGGTGCTGCTGGAACCTACGGACCAACTGGCATGCAAAAGGCAGCATTAGAAGCCGGAAAAACAGAGCATACTCCTATAGCAACAGCATTGAAAACAATCACAGAAACTACGCTTCCAGATCTGGCAGGGCGGCTTAAGGCAAATGGCGCACCTCCGATTGAAGGGTTAAATTATTAAAAAAGAAAAAGCTTCGGTGAATCATCGGAGCTTTTTCTTTTCCTATTGAAAAATAGAATTCGCTCCAAATCTTAACTTGCACTTTCAATCGGAAAAAAGTGGAACAGGAAGGAAACATACGAATCAATAAATATTTGAGTGAGGTGGGTTTTTGCTCCAGAAGAGAAGCGGATAAGCTATTGGAACAAGGGCGAATTACGTTGAATGGAAAAATCCCTGAGCTAGGCACCAAAGTTGCGCCGACAGATCAAGTCGCTGTGGACGGAAAAAATGTGGGTAAACCCATTCAAAATCATACTTACATTGCTTTTAATAAGCCTGTGGGCATCGTATCTACCACGGATACCAAAGGTGAAAAGGATAACATCATTGATTACATCAGACATTCAGCTCGGATTTTCCCGATTGGGAGATTGGATAAAGACAGCGAAGGATTAATTTTTCTTACAAGCGAAGGTGACATCGTCAATAAAATCCTAAGGGCTAAAAACAATCATGAGAAGGAATACATCGTCACCGTGGATCGCCCGGTAAATGACGAATTTGTAAAGCGAATGGGAGCTGGAATCCCAATTTTAGATACAATATCGGATCCTTGTGAAGTGGAGCGAATCAGTAAATTCAAGTTTCGGATCATTCTCACCCAAGGCCTTAACCGTCAAATCCGCAGAATGTGCGAGTATTTAGGATTCAAAGTCGTGCAATTGAAACGGATTCGAATTATGAATATTCATTTGGATATTCCCGTTGGGCAATGGCGGGATTTGACCGAGAAAGAATTGGAAGAACTTAATTCCCTGATAGCCGACAGTTCAAAAACTTTTGATTAACAATACCACCTTCTAAAATGGAAATCATTGAAGGAAATAATACTTTTTATACAGAAAGTGCCGAAGTGTGGAGAGCTTGGTTTGATGAAGATCATGTGATTTTAAACTCCATTTGGCTTGTTATCTATCGAAAAGAAAATGGAAAAGCGAGCGTTTACTATCCTGAGGCCATGAATGAAGCCCTTTGTTTTGGCTGGATGAATAGCAAGTCAAATAAGCGTAGCCGGGAAAGTTATTACCAATACTTCTCAGTCCAAAATCCGAAAAGCAGCTGGAGTAAAGCCAATAAGGAAAAGGTCGTTCCTTTAACTTCCGATGAGAAAATCGCTACTTCGGGTTTGGCGAATATCCGAATTACCAAAGAGACGATCACTCGGGTTACACCGGACGAAGTAGATGAGTTGATCCTTCAAGAAGATCTCGAAAATACCTTTCTGGCAAATCAAATAGTTTTTGAATATTAGAACAATTTTCAGCCTTCTATTTGAAGAAAGATTTTAGAATGGATTTTCAATACCAAAGGAACAGCTACCCGAGCAAAACGGAAGTTGAGCCCTTGCGACTGACTGCAGAAAGTACCCGATCAAATTCCTTCAATCGAAAGTAGAATTGACCTGAAAACGCAAAAAGGACCAATCGTTTCCAATTGGTCCTTAGTCTATCTATTTTAGGAGGGTGTTACTCCTCCATTGTATCTACTTTCTTCTTTCTTCCGGTGTAGCCAAAGGTGGTCTTGCCCAGTTTGAGCTCGGTTCGTCTGTTCAACTGATGCATCGCCTCAGTACAGGTCACCACATTGCAGTCATGCACCGGCTGGGTCTCTCCAAACCACTCGTAATCGAGTCGGTTTTCTTCGATTCCACGCTTCCTCAGGTACTCCATCACCACTTCACTGCGTCTTTCGGACAGCTTTTGGTTGTACTCATTCTCTCCCCGCTGATCGGTGTGTCCGCCGATATTCAGCATCAGATTCGGCATTCTGCTCAGCATCACGGCAGTTCGCTCCAATTCCAACTTGTCGGCTGATCGCAGCATGCTCTTGTCAAAGTCAAAGTAGATCGTCGGAATCGCTCTGAGCTCCTGCTGGATCAAATCCATTATTGCTTCAGGATTACAGTAATCCAGGTTCTTCAACTCCTCCGGGATATCGTAGCTCTTGCTCGGATCAGGGAAGGCTTCCAAGAGTAACTCCGAGCGTCTGTTCAACTGATGCTCTGGCTCCGGGCATGGCTTGCCATTCCCACAGTCGGTCACCAGATTCTGCTCCCCAAACCATTCCAGACGGATCCGGTCTGCGGAGATATTATGCTGCGCCATGTATTCGGTCACGGCCCTGGCCCGCTCATTGGATAGTCTGATGTTGTATTCGTCACTCGCTCTGGAGTCGGTGTGGGAGGATACCAATAGATCCAGGAAGGTATACTGGTTCATCAACTGTCCCAACTTGTCCAAAGCCGGCTTCGCATCTGCCCGAATCGCAAACTTGTCCAGGTCGTAGTACACAATGTCCACATATACCGGCAACTGGTACGGAATCGGAATCAATTTGTACTCCCGCTTGATGGTATCGCCTTCAAAGCCTTTGGTGCTGATCGTCTCGTCGGTGACCGTGAAGTAGCCCGGCTTGCTGATCGAGATCCCAAAGTCGGTCTCCGGCTCCAGCTCCGAGCGGAGCGTCCCATCGCCGTTTCGGTAGGTCTGCACCGTGCCCCCACGGCTCTTGTCGGTCAGCGTCGCCAAATAGCTGTCGCTGATGATCACGCCCTGACAGTCGATCACCCGTGCCAGGAAGGCTTTGTACACATCGGCGATCTGATAAATATCGTCCAGCCCCTGCCCACCGCTTCGGTTGGAGGACAGGTAAATCTCTTTGTTCTCCAGCTCCCGGTAGCCAAAGTCATCCAGTTTGGAATTGATGGGCATCCCTAAGTTTTGCACATTGCTCAATGCATTGCCAGCACTGTAGTCTGCCACATACACATCCATGCCGCCCATGCCTTTGTGGCCGGTCGAGCTGAAGTAGAACTTGTCGCCCTTGCGGAATGCATGGCTCTCGTTGCCTGCGGTGTTGATGGTCGCCCCCAGGTTGACTGCGGGACCAAAGTTCATGTTTTCGTCGTATTCCGAGTAGTACAGATCGTAGCCGCCCTGTGCCAGTGAATCTTTGGATTTGGGCATATCGGAGGTGAAGTACAATCGCTTCGCCGCTTCGTCCACAAAGGGATTCATCACCGAATAACCGGTCGAATCGTTGAACGGTACCGGGTAATAGCCTTCCAGCTGTCCAGCTGCATTCAGTTTGCTGTAATAAATCTCCGGGTTCACCTGGATCTCCCGGTCTCTTTTTTCTTTGGTGATCCCCCGGGTTACGGAGTAAAACATCAGCCCCGCTTCTTTTGCGTAGCTCGGATCGGAAAAATTGTAGGTGTTCGGTACGTTGGAGATTACCTCGGTGATTGCTCCGGTACTGTCTTGCTTGTATACACTGAAGTATTCTCTGCCGGTATAATCCTGCTTCTCTTCGCTGAAGATTTTGTTCCTTCCGTCGATTCGGAGCTTTGGCATCTTGTCCACAAACTCCCCGCCCCGGTCGGAGGTGAAGTAGGCGTTGCCACTGGCGTCTTTGGCATAGGTAAAGTCTGATCCGGTGGAATTCAGGGGAGCCATCGGCTCCAGTTTTACGTTACGCATGCCTGCTATCGGGGTATATTTTGGGCGCTGGGCCATCAAGTCCATCACCACCGCACTGTCTGCCGGGCTGTAGGCTTTGACTTTCAGCGTGCTCAATGCTTCGGAAAGATGACCACTTAATTCCGCGGTACGCAGGAAGCTGCCATAGTCTTCCAGTGTGGCTTTTTCATAACCTACGGTGGTTTTCCACCAAGTGTATGCATTGTCGTAGTCCCGCTGGGCATCGTAGCTCTCTGCCACCTTGCGGGAGGCGGTCTCATTGGGCTTCTTTGCATAGGCCTGTTGGAACAGGGCCGATGCGGTCTTGTAATTCATCAGCTCCATCTGCTCATCGGCATACCGGATCTTACTCTTCTGAGCCTGTGTGATTCCCACCGATCCAAAGATCAGCACTGCACTCAATACCAGTTGTGTTGCTATCTTTTTCATAATTAGAACCATCTTTGATTTCTCATCACTGCTTTTCTTGGGGTCATGTAAAAACCTACCGACAACTCGTGGGAGTTGTTCCGATAGGCATTCAGCACGTTCAGGTTGTGGTCATAGGCATAGCCCAGCCGCAATCGCTCGGTAGGGAAGATCTCGATGATCGCCGCTACGGCATTCCGGTTGAGAAGTCCTTCCTGAAGATTGTCATTCCAAATCTTCATATTGCTCCGGTAGCTCCCGCCTACCCACAGTCGCTCCATAAACAGGAACATCGCATTGATGTCGTAGTTGGTTGGCGCACCCTTCACTTCTTTGATCAAAAAGCTTGGCTTGAATTTTACCGTACTCCCCAGATCAAACAGGTAGCCCGCCGTCAGGTAGTAGTGAAAATCATGGTATGCCAAGGCGACATCTTCCCGCTCCAACGCTTTCTTGCCAACCATGTTGAACACACTGAACCCGGCGAAGAACTTATCATTGTGAAAGAACAGTCCGCTGTTCAGGTTTGGGGTAGTCAGATTGATCCGGCCTTCAGAAATCTGCGAATCCGGAAAATCATTCGGATCCAGCATGCTGCCGTCGATGGAGTACTGCGAAAATCCCGCACTCACGCCCAGACCCAGAAAGCTATTCCTTCCCACCTGGATCCGATAGGCGTAGGTCAACAGGCCTCCCGTCGTTCTTGCTGGGCCCAAATTGTCACTCATCAGCGATAGCCCGAAGCCCATCCTGCCCTCATTGGCACTCAGATCTGCGGTCACGGTGAATGTCTCGGGCGCACCCGGGAAATTCACCCACTGACTGCGGTAGGTGCTCTGAATGTAGGGCTCGCCCTTGTACCCCGCATATCCCGGATTCACATGCAACCCGTTAAAGATATACTGGCTGAACTGGGGAAGCTGCTGTCCAAAAGTAGCCCCACTCACCAAAATGGTGAGTAGTAGGGCTAGTCCTGTGATTTTAAAAGTCGTTTTCATATCGCTTCTTTTTTTAGTCTTTGATTACCTGGATCCAACCTTTGTATACATGGTTCTTGCCGGCTTTGTCTACTGTAGTCAGGATGTAGAAGTAAGTACCCGCTACTTGACCCGGAGCATCCCAATCGTTCTGATAATCCTTCCGCTCAAAGACGTGGTCCCCGTATCGGTTGATAATCACTATCTCGTTACTTACAAACTTATCCAACCCTTTGATCTCGAACGTGTCGTTGTCCCCATCCTGATTCGGAGTGATCACATTCGGAATTCGGAATGGCAATATCTGATTTACATCATCGCCCTGATTGTTCTGCTCGTTGATGTCATCCTCCTGGGCGGATACGGCTGCTACGTTGGTGATCGTACCCGCATCGCCTGCCTGTACCCTCAATCGGATCACGACCACGCCATCAGCTGGTAAGAATGGAATATTCCACGTGATTCGGGTGCCCGTCACCACAGGAGTACCGACTTGGATCTGGGTGCTGCTTACGCTTTCTACTCTTGAGCTCAGGTAAGTCACCCCGTTTGGCAAGTCGTCAACCAAGAGGACATTCGATGCCGGTGTACCACCGATGTTGCTCAATCGAATTTCATACTCAAACTCGTCCCCTTCGTAAACCTGAGCCTCAAAGCTGGTCTTCGATACCGATAGGTCGACCTGATCATTCAACAGTCTGAAAACTACAAATGCATCGTCACTGTTGTTTGGATTTGCGGTCTCTCTCAGAGTGTATTTTAATCGATAGTCTCTCGCCTCATTCACACCCGGGATCAAACTCAACTCACCATTATCATTGATCAGCAAACCGATCACACCGTCAAGCTCTGTGAATTCAAAATCTACTAAGCTAGGATTAGGCGATACAACCCCATTAAGAATGTCATTTTCAATAATATTCCCAAGTACTCCGCCAAAACTGATGAAGTGAGTACCGAAGTCGTCATCATTTGC
>Ga0136559_1000547_pt1 | contig 12797 bp, 8 predicted proteins | sample AntRauMeHopE1496_FD_104633 | JGI IMG/M metagenome (GOLD analysis project Ga0136559, IMG submission 104633) | Saline lake microbial communities from Rauer Islands, Antarctica - Metagenome Hop E1 #496 | ecosystem: Environmental > Aquatic > Non-marine Saline and Alkaline > Saline | place... | reverse complement strand
GTTTACGAAATAGCGCAGCACCGGCACGGCGCCCAGCACCGGATGATCATGTGTCGCCTGATGCGCATCGCCCCAGCGCAGGGATTCCAGCGCGCTGCCATAGCGCTCCGTGATGTCCAGCAGCGCATCGTCCAGCGCCAGCCGTGCCATATCGGCGCAGCTCTCCACCGGGGCGGACTGGAACACATCGCACCATGCGGAGGCTCCTTCCACATCGCGGAACACCCGCTCGATGAACAAAGGCTCCACATGGGCGAACTCGGAGGCCAGCGGCCCCAGCTCGTCGCGGATCAGCCGCTCCTGCAGGGCGCGCAGCCAGGTGGCGTAGATCAGCGGCTCGGGCATATGCTCGTTCATCTCACCCGACCAGTCGGCCAGAAGGGCGAGCGCGCGCTGGCGCAGCCGCTCTGGCGTGCCGTCGGGGGCCGCCTCGCCGGTGAACCACAGCTCCGTGCCGATGAGCGGCAGCAAGGACCGCGCGGTAAAGCTGACGGTGTCCAGCTGCGCCTCGATGAAGCTGTCGCGGGTATGGACCTCGCGGCCCTGCATCAGCCGCTGCCAGCGCTGCACCCGCTGCGTGTCGCCCCAGAGAAAGCTGATGTGGTTGGGAAAGGGCCGGTCAATGATCTTGTTGTTGGTATTGCCGAGGATCCCGCCCTGCGGCGCGACAAAGCCGGGGTTGGAGGCAAAAGGCATCACCCCGTCCCAGCGGTTGGCGGCGATCCAGCCGGGGCTGGGCAGGCGGCCCTGGCTCTGGTGGGCGGGGTCGCGCCGGGGCACCGCCCCGATGGTCTTGAGCGCGATCGTCGTGGCATCCACCAGCGTGAGGTTCTGCGACGGGGCGATGTAGCGTTCTGCCGCGATGATCCCCTCGGCCACGGTGCGCGCCTCCATCAGCTCCATCGCGGCCTGCAGGGTGGTGTCGCGCTGGCTCAGCACGGTCCAGTTCACGGCAGCCACATGGCCGGGCGGGGTGATCGCGCCAAGGTTGAAATGGCTGCCGGGCAGCACCGGCCCATTGTCGGTCCACCGCAGGGTCAGCGTGACGGGATCAAGGTCATTGACCGTGATGATCGAGGCGCGGGTGCGAAAGCGCTTGAACCCGTCAGGGGTGCGGTATTCCTCGCGGTTGGCGGGGTTCAGCTGTTCGATATAGACGTCCTGATCATCGAGGTAGGAGGAGGTGAGCCCCCAGCCCAGATCGGCAGAGCGCCCGCTGAGAACCACGGGGATGCCCGGAATGGTCGCACCGATGACGCCGCCGCTCTCCAGCTCCAGCCGCGCCAGATACCAGATCGCGGGCGCGGTAAACCCCAGATGCGGGTCATTGGCCAGCAAGGTGCCCCCCGAAGCCGAGCGCGACGGGGCCGCCGCCCATGCGTTCGACGCCCCGGCAAGTGCGGTGCGTTTGAACGGCGAGAGCGGATGGGCGGCATAGGGCGCTACATCGGCAAAGCGGGGCACCTGAGGAAACAGGGTGGCATATTCCGGCAGCGCCGCCACACCCGCACCGGGCGCGTCGGGCAGAATATCGCGCAGCCGGTTTCCATCGGGCAGCGCCAGCGAGACGCGCGCCCGCAGCACTTCGGCGTCCAGATGCCCCGACAGCTGCAGCCCCATCAGCTTGACCAGGGCGACCGAATCCGCAGGCCGCCACGGCGCCATAGGCGCGTTGAACACGAACATCTCCGGCGCGCCGCGGCCCAGCGCCTGCGCGTTGATCTGGTCGAGCCGCGCATTGACGCCGGCGGAATAGGCCTCCAGCGCAGCGCGCGTCCGCTGATCCAGCGCCTCGACGGAGGCGACCGACAGCGTGTAGATGTCAAGGCGGCGCAGCAGCTGGTCGATCTCCAGCGTCGAGGCGCCGAACACCTCCGACAGCCGCCCCTGCGCCGTGCGCCGCAGGGTTGTCATCTGCCACATCCGGTCCTGCGCATGGGCAAAACCCAGACCAAAGAACACATCTGCATCGCGCGGCCCGAAAATATGCGGCACATTGGCGTTGTCGCGCACGATCTCGACGGGCCGCTCGAGGTTCGGCACCTCCACTTCGGCGGTATACTCAGGCAGCGACCGCGAGGCGAGCCAGTAGACCGTACCGACCGACAGCACCGCCAGCACCAGCAGCGCAGTGGCAAGACGGATCAGCCAGCGAAACACCAAAGCCATGGGGAACCTTCCTTGAGACGGCACAGATGACGAGCCATAGCGCAGCCTTGTGCCGAGGAAAAGCAGATGGCGGACGCAGTGCCGCAGCGGGAGCTCTGCCGCCTGTGCAACGCCGTCCCGCCCAGATGTCGCCTCAGGGAGTGTCGGCTCAGGGATTACCAGTCCGAGGAATCTCCGCTCAGGGAATGATGCGGGTGTATTTGCTGCCCTCGAGCGTGGCACCCAGGCGCAGGCCCGCGCGCCCGAACACCACCGCAAGAACCGGCGAGAGCAGGGTGTTTGTATCCGCACTCAGGCTGTCGCCCCGGTCCGAGATGACATATTCGATGTTGGCCCCCGCCGCCCAGCCGGGCGAGCTGCGGAAACTGCTCAGCGCATCATTGGTCATGAAAAACAGCACATGGGCGTACTGCTGCGCGCCGATCTGCAACCCGCCTGAGGCCTTGGTCACGGAATAATAATCGACCGAGATGTTGTTGACCCGCAGCGCCCCGCGCCCGAAAGCCCCGCCAAACCCAAGGCCCGCCTCGGTGACCAGGGGCATCACCAGCATCCCGTTGGCCTTTTCGGCCAGCATGCGGGTGTTGGGAAATTCGCGGTACATCTCCTGCAGGGTGGCATCCACCCGTGCATCAATGGTGGCCGCCCCCGAAGAGCCGATGCCGTTGCCGCAGGCCGCCAGAACGCCGGTGCCCGCAACCGCACCCAACGCAAAGGCGCGGCGCGTGAAAATCATATGTGTCATCTGTCCGCCTGTCATTATGTCACTGCTCTAGTGCCGGTATGGTCCGGCTTGAATGACACTATAGGCGGTAATTCGCAGGTTGTCATCATCAGGTTGTTATGGGGTTTGGTGGACTGGGCGGAAACATGCTGTGGGGGTGGCCGCTGCACGGAAAAATCCTTGTGCTATTGCTCTGACCAGCAGTGTAGCATGACCAATGTAATATGACCGGTGCAGGCGTGGCCTTTTTCAACTCACAAGAGGTATTTTCCAAGGAGCGCATTTTAAATCCATGATGTCGACGTGCATGATCCCGGCCCATACGGTCGATGCGTGGTGCAGGTGAAACCCAACGTTGAAGCGTTTGGCGGGAAATATCTGGCCCGAGGCGGTGCCCATGAAGTGCCTGAAGGCGCTTGGGAACCGACCCGGCTTGTATTGTTTGAGTTTCCCGATATGGACAGCGCCAGAAGACTCTTCACCAGCTACGAATATGCGCCGTTGAAAGCGCTGCGCCAGAGGTGCTCAACCGGCCATGCGGTGGTTGTCGAAGGGCTATGACGGCCTGCAGCTTGGGTTTTTCATACAGCCGGCGTCACCTGCGCAGCACCCGCGCCGCCGCCGGTGCGAAATAGGTCAGGATGCCGTTGCAGCCCGCGCGCTTGAACGCCATGAGGCTCTCCATCATCACCCGCTCCTCGTCGATCATGCCTGCGGCTGCCGCCGCCTTGATCATGCTGTATTCGCCCGAGACCTGATAGGCAAAGGTCGGCGCGCCAAAGGCGTCCTTCACGCGGCGGCAGATGTCGAGGTAGGGCAGGCCGGGCTTCACCATGACCATATCCGCGCCCTCCGCCAGATCGCGCGCCACCAGCCGCAGCGCCTCGTCGCTGTTGGCGGGGTCCATCTGATAGGTTTTCTTGTCGCCGGTCAGCGCGCCCGAGGCCCCCACCGCATCGCGGAAGGGCCCGTAGAAGGCGGAGGCATATTTCGCAGCATAGCTCAGGATCATCACATTGCGGTGCCCATCCGCCTCCAGCCCCGCACGGATCGCACCAATCCTGCCGTCCATCATATCCGAGGGCCCGATGATGTCGGCACCGGCGCGCGCCTGCTCGACGGCCATGCGCACCAGCGCCTCGACCGTCTCATCGTTGATGATCTGGCCCTCCACCACAAACCCGTCATGCCCGTTGATGTTATAGGTATCCAGCGCCACATCGGTCATCACGACCATCTCGGGCACCACTGCCTTGATCGCGCGGATCGCGCGGTTCACGTGGTTCTGCGGATCCCATGCGCCTGCGCAATCCTCTGTACGCTCCTCCAGCCCGGTATAGGGAAAGAGGCAAATCGCTCCGATTCCCAGATCCACCGCTTCAATCGCGGCTTCGACGATTTTATCGACAGAGCGGCGCATGACACCGGGCATGGAGGGGATCTCCTCCACGATGCCCTCACCCGCGCGCACGAAGACCGGCCAGATGAAATCCGCCGCACTCAGGTAGTTTTCCCGCACCAGACCCCGGATCCCTTCATTCTGGCGCACACGGCGCAGGCGGAGGCTGGGAAACGGGGCTTGGATGGGATGCATGGGGAATGGTCCTTGATTGATCGTTTGGCCAAAGCTGCCATGTATCCCGGGCCGCCTCAAGAGGTGTCGGTGATCGGGCGCTATCCGGGGGGTGGGAATCGCCGCAAGGCCCGGCTATGACACCCTCAACAGCAACTGCGGACATTGTCTTGGACTGGTATCAAACCCTCTTTGAATTGATCGACATGCGCTCCTTCTCGAACCTGTGGTTCTGGATCGTGCTGGCGGTCGTGTGGTCCACCACCAGCCATTACGGCCTCGGCGTGCCGTTCGATATGGTGCTGCGCGCCAAGCGCCAGGGCGGCCAGACCGAGGTGGACCTTGAGGATCTGGTACGCATCAACACCAACCGGCTGATCTTCATCGGGCAGACCTCCGGACTTTGGATTGCCGGATTTACGTGCTTTTTCCTCACGATGCTGGCGCTGTTGGGCTTTGTCTATGGCAATGAATTCTCCCAGTCGCTGGTGCTGCTGGGCTTTCCGCTGTCGCTGGTGGGGCTGCTGAGCCTGTCCACCGCCCGCCTGATCCAGAGCGAGGAGGCCCGCGGCGACCGCTTGCGCCGCCGTCTCATGCGCCACCGGCTCTATACCCAGATCATCGGCATGATCTCCATTTTCGTGACGGCCCTCTGGGGCATGTACCAGAACCTGAGCGTGGGTCCGTTTTGACGGTTGACAGCGCCGCCGTCCGCGCCACATCACGCAGACCATGAAACCGGCCAACCATATCACGCTTTCGGGCGCGCCCGAAGGGTTTGACGCGCAGCTGGTGCTGGCGGAGGTCGCGAAATCAAAAGCGCCGCTGATCCATGTGGCGCGCGACGACAAGCGGATGGCGGCGATGCGCGAGGCGCTGCATTTCTTCGCGCCTGCCATGCCGGTGGTGGTGTTTCCGGGCTGGGACTGTCTGCCTTACGATCGCGTCTCACCCAATGCCGATATTTCTGCGCAGCGGATGGCCACGCTGGCGGGGCTGGTGCACGGGATGCCTGCGCAATTCGTCCTGCTCACCACGCTGAGTGCGGCGACCCAGCGCGTGCCGCCCCGCGATCTGCTGCGCAGTGCCGCCTGGGGCGCGCAGGTGGGCGCGCGGGTGGACGAGCGGGCCTTGCGCGAATTTCTGGTGCGCATGGGCTTTGTCCAGAGCCCCACGGTGATGGAGCCCGGCGATTATGCCGTGCGCGGCGGCATCATCGACATCTATCCGCCCGGCGATCTGGGGCCGGTGCGGCTTGATCTGTTCGGCGATGTGCTGGACGGCGCGCGCCGCTTTGATCCCGCCACCCAGCGCACCACCGAAAAGCTGGGTCTGGTGGAGCTGGCACCGGTGTCGGAGGTGATCCTCGACGACGGCGCGATCACGCGGTTCCGCCAGAACTACCGCATCGAATTTGGCGCGGCAGGCACCGATGATCCGCTTTATGAGGCGATCACCGCCGGGCGCAAGCATCAGGGTGCGGAGCATTGGCTGGCGTTTTACTATGAGCGGCTCGAGACGCTGTTTGACTATCTGCCCGCCGCGACGGTCAGCCTTGACGACCAGATCACGCCCGCGCGGCTGGCGCGCTGGGACTCCGTGGCCGATCAATACGAGACGCGCAAGATCGCCATGGCCAACCGCGCGCGCATGGACAGTGTCTACAAGCCCGCGCCTGCCAGCGGTCTCTACCTCGACGATGCGGCATGGGAGGCGGCGGTGGCCGGGCGGCGTGTGCTGCAGATGGCGCCGCTGCCTGCACCGACCGGATTGAACGTGCTGGACGCGGGCGGGCGCATCGGGCGCAATTTCGCGCCTGAACGCCAGCAGGAATCCATCAGCCTTTTCGGAGCTTTGGCGTCGCATATTAAAGCAAAGCTTGAGCAAGGGCCGGTATTGGTCGCGAGTTATTCCGAAGGCGCGCGCGAGCGTCTGACCGGCCTCATCGAGGACGAGGGTCTGGCCGAGGCGATCCCCGTACCCGACGCCACCCGCATCGGCAAGCGCGGGCTGCATCTGGCCGTCTGGGCGCTGGAGCATGGGTTTGAAGCACCCTGGGCCTCAAGTAGCGAAGCGGTAGGCCAAAAAATAACAGTTATCTCTGAGCAGGACGTGCTGGGCGACCGGCTGATCCGCCGCCCCAAGCGCAAGCGGCGCGCGGAGAACTTCCTTTCGGAGGTTCAGAGCCTGACGCCCGGCGATCTGGTGGTGCATGTGGACCACGGCATCGGGCGCTATCTGGGCATGGAGGTGATCACCGCGATTGGCGCCGCCCATGAGTGTCTGCTGCTGGAATATGCCGAGAGTACAAAGCTCTATCTGCCGGTGGAAAACATCGAGCTGCTCAGCCGCTATGGCCATGAGGAGGGTCTGCTCGACAAGCTGGGCGGGGGCGCGTGGCAATCCAAGAAGGCCAGGCTCAAGGAGCGCATCCGCGAGATGGCGGACAAGCTCATCCGCATCGCCGCCGAGCGTGCGCTGCGCCGCGCCCCCGTGCTGGAGCCGCCGCCGGGCATGTGGGACGCCTTCAGCGCGCGGTTTCCCTATCAGGAGACCGACGACCAGCTGACCGCGATTGGCGATGTGATTGACGATCTGACCTCCGGCGCGCCGATGGACCGTCTGATCGTGGGCGATGTGGGCTTTGGCAAGACCGAAGTGGCGATGCGCGCGGCCTTCGTGGCGGCCATGGCGGGGGTGCAGGTGGCGGTGATCGCCCCCACGACGCTGCTGGCCCGCCAGCACTATAAATCCTTCGCGGAGCGGTTTCGCGGCTTTCCCATCGAGGTGCGCACGCTGAGCCGTTTTGTCAGCGCCAAGGAGGCGGCCCTGACGCGCGACGGCATCTCACGCGGCACCGTGGACATCGTGATCGGCACCCATGCTTTGCTGGCGAAATCCATCAAATTCAAGGCCCTTGGCCTGCTGGTGATCGACGAGGAGCAGCATTTCGGCGTCTCTCATAAGGAGCGTTTGAAGGCCATTCGCACGGATGTGCATGTGCTCACGCTGACCGCCACGCCGATCCCGCGAACCCTGCAGCTGAGCCTGACGGGCGTGCGTGATCTGAGCATCATCGGCACGCCCCCCGTGGACCGCCTGAGCATCCGCACCTACGTGAGCGAGTTTGACGCGGTGACCCTGCGCGAGGCGCTGCTGCGCGAGCATTACCGCGGCGGACAGTCGTTTTACGTGGTGCCGCGCATCAGTGACCTGCCCGAGATCGAGGCGTTTCTGAAGGCACAACTGCCGGAGCTTACCTATATGGTGGCCCATGGCCAGATGGCCGCCGGAGAGCTGGATGACCGGATGAACGCCTTCTACGACGGCAGCTATGACATCCTGCTGGCGACCACGATTGTGGAATCGGGCCTCGATATTCCGACCGCCAACACGATGATCATCCACCGCGCGGATATGTTCGGTCTGGCGCAGCTCTACCAGATCCGGGGCCGCGTGGGCCGCTCCAAGACCCGCGCCTATGCGTATCTCACGACCAAGCCGCGCGCCAAGCTGACCACGACCGCCGAAAAGCGCCTGCGCGTGATCGGCAGCCTCGATACGCTGGGTGCGGGCTTCTCGCTTGCCTCGCAGGACATGGACATTCGCGGCGCGGGCAACCTGCTGGGCGAAGAGCAGTCGGGCCAGATGCGCGATGTGGGCTTTGAGCTCTATCAGTCCATGCTGGAGGACGCGATTGCGCGCATCCGCTCGGGTGAGACGGAAGGGGTGATCGACAATGACGGCCAATGGGCACCGCAGATCAATCTGGGCGTGCCGGTGCTGATCCCGGAGGCCTATGTGCCCGATCTTGATGTGCGTCTTGGCCTTTACCGCCGCCTGTCGGAGCTGACCACCAAGGTGGAGCTGGAAGGCTTTGCCGCCGAGCTGATCGACAGGTTTGGATCGCTGCCGCGCGAAGTGAACACGCTGATGCTGGTGGTGCGGATCAAGGCGATGTGCAAACGCGCAGGCATTGCCAAACTCGATGGCGGGCCAAAGGGCGCTACCGTGCAGTTCCACAACGATAAATTCGCCTCCCCCGAGGGGCTGGTGGCGTTTTTGCATGACCAGCGCGGGCTGGCCAAGATCAAGGACAACAAGATCGTGGTCAAGCGCGACTGGGCCACCGATGCGGACAAGATCAAGGGCGCCTTTGCCATCGCCCGCGATCTGGCAGAGCATGTGGTGGCCAAGGAAAAGGCGCTGAAAAAGGCCAAGGCGCCTGCGGCGCGCAAAGCGTCCTGAGACGGGTTACCCTACTGCGCCGCGGAAGGCCTATTACTTCAGAGCGCGCCGCGAGGCCAATTATCCCACTGCGCGCCGCGAGGCCAATTATCCTACTGCGCGCCGCGAGGCCAATTATCCTACTGCGCGCCGCGAGGCGCGGCCCAACAGGGTGATGCTGATAAACCCGCAGACCGCCATGGCCAGCACCGCGCGCACCAGCAGCTGTTCGCCGCCGTCAAAGAAAGTCCCGATCGGCGCGGACAGCGCTACCGCCCCCACCGTGGCGATGGACCCGATGACAGAGGCGGCCATGCCCGCGATATGGCCCATCGGCTCCATCGCGATGGCGTTCAGATTGCCGATGGTCAGCCCGGCCTGACAGAAGATGAACAGCTGCCAGCCGAGGAAAAAGTAAAACCCCGAAGGCCCCGCGCCGAGATCGAGCAGCACAAACAGCCCTGAGATCACGATCTGAGCGCCCAATGTCCAGGCCACCAGCCGCTGCATCCCCAGCCGCACCACCAGCAGCGCATTCGCAAGGCTCGCACTGCCCGCGACCAGCGCCACCAGACCGAACCAATAGGGGAATTCCGCATCGCGCCCGTAGGTAACGTCATAGATCGGCTGCACCAGCATCAGCGTCAGGAACAGCATCGCGGAGACCAGCATCTGGCACAGGATCGACAGGCGCACCACCCTGTGCACCACCATCTCCCGCACCGCCGCCAGCATCAGCGACAGGCGCAGCGGGCGGCGGTTTTCCATCGCCAGTGTCTCGGGCAGGCGCAGCAGCATCCAGACGGTGAAGATCAGCGCAAAGAGGATGAAGGCGGCAAAGATCCCGCGCCAGCCGACCCCGGCCATGATGAAGGATCCCAGCAGCGGGGCAATCGCGGGCACCAGGATGAAGATCGTCATCACCACAGAGACGATCTGCGCCATCTGGCGGCCTGAAAACCGGTCACGCACCACCGCCAGCGCCACGATCCGCGGCCCCGCAGCGCCCAGACCCTGCACCGCCCGCGCGATCAGCACCACCTCGAAGCTGCTGCTGGCCCAGGCCACGATGCAGGCTGCGATGAAAAGCACACTGCCACCAAGGATCACCGCCTTGCGCCCGAAGGCATCCGACAGCGGGCCGGTCAGAAACGTGCCGATCCCCATGCCCAGCAGGAACATGCTCAGGATCAGCGGGGCCTTTTGCGGCGCGCCCGGGGCCAGCTCCTGCGCGATGGCGGGCAGGGCGGGCAGCATGGCGTCGATGGAAAAGGCCACACTGGCCAGCATCATCGCGATCAGCGCCACGAACTCCGCGCGGCCCATTCTGAATGTCTCGGGTGAGGATGGCACAGGCAGCGCTCCGGGCTCTGGGGGACGCACGCGGTCTGCCGTGCCTGCCCGTCCCTAGCGCAGGGGGCGGGTTGGGGCAAGACTTGGGGGGAGGCAAGACTTGGGGGGAGGCAAGACTTGTGGCTAGGCAAGACTTCGGGGCGGCCGGTCTTTGAATGGCAGGGCTTTGAGTAGCAGGGCTTGGACCCCTAGCTGGCGGCCCGCAGATCGCGCTGTTCGATCAGCGTGGCGCGGGGCACATAGACCACCTGTGTGATTTCTTCCAGATGGTCGAACTGCCCGGTCCACTCGTCGCCCATGGCAAAGACGGAGACGTTGTAATTGATGATGTCTGTGTATTTCTGGCCGCAGTCATGCTCTGCAATGACGCGCGACACATAGCGGCAGCGCTCCAGCATTTCGCGCCGCTGCGCGTAGGGGGTCGCGGCGGGGGTGCCTGTGCGGGCTGCGCGGGCATCGGTGGCGCAGCCCACGATCAGCTCGCTGCCAAGCATCGACAGATGCCGCAAAAGCTGCGCATGGCCCTGATGGAACAGATCGAAGGAACCGTAGGTCAGCACAACACGCGACGATTGGGGAAAAACCATCTGCAAACCACTCTCACTTTACCGGGTCCGGCCACGCCGCAGCACCTGAAGCCCACCCCCGAAAGAGGGGGCTGTGCGGTGCCACTATGTCAGGGGTCGCTGCCTGCGCCTGCCCGGTTATTTGTATTATTACTGGGGCGTTAGATCCCATTTTCCCCTGATTCTAAGTCAGCCCTTCGGCCCTGCCTAGGGGTTTTTAAGCGGATCTTCCTAAATATGTCCAAGTTCGCCCGGGTGCTGCGCAAATGCAACAGCGCCCCGCATCAGGCGGCACCCTCAGCGATTTCGGCAATCACCTTCGCCCAAAGCTCGGGCGGCTGGGCACCCGGGACCGCATGGCGCCCGCCCACGATGAAGGTCGGCACCGAAGCGATGCCCATGGTCCGGCTGTGGGCGTCGCGGTCGCGGATTTCCTGAACGTCCGAATCTGTTGCCAGCAGCCGCGAGACGAGAGCCGCGTCCATGCCAACACCATCCGCGATGTCGGCCAGCACCTCGCGGTCGCCAATATCGCGGCCTTCTTTGAAATAAGCGCGAAACAGCGCGGAGACAGCGGCGGTCTGGCGTCCCTCGATCCCGGCCCAATGGATCAGGCGGTGGGCGTCCAGCGTGTTGGGCGTGCGCTGCATCGCCTCGAAGTTGATCTCGAGGCCTGCCTTTTGCGCATGCTCCACCACTGGCGCATAGGCCTTGACCGCGCCCTGCTGGCCGCCGAACTTGCTCTCCAGATAGGTGCTGCGGTCCATGCCGGCCTGCGGCATTTCGGGGTTCAGCTGGAAGGGGTGCCATTCGATCTCGAAGGGGTGATCCGGGTGCGCCTCCAGCGCGCGGTCCAGATAGGCCTTGCCGATATAGCACCAGGGGCAGATCGGGTCGGACATGATGTCAAGCTTTACGGGATCACTCATCGGGGGCCTCAACGTATTGGCGCAGCGCACGGCGCAGGATCTTGCCGTTGGCGCCCATGGGCAGGGCCGGCAAATGGACATAGAGGCGCGGCTGCTTGTAGCGCGCCATCGTGGCCTCGGCATAGCGGCGCAGCACCGCCTCGTCGAGGGGGGCCGGGGCGGTATAGAAGGCCGCGATCACGCTCACGTCCTGCCGCACCATGACTTCGGTGACGCCCACGGACGTGATGCCTGTGAGGCCCGCCAGATGCGCCTCCACCTCCAGCGGCGAGACGCGAAAGCCGCCTGCGTTCATCATATCATCGCGGCGGCCCAGATAGGTGATCTGGTGGTCTGCATCCATGCGGCCCTGATCGCCGGTCACAAACCACGCGCCTTGCATTTTGGCCGCCGTCGCCTCCGGCGCGTCCAGATAGCCCAGCATCAGGCCCGGATCGCTTCGGTGCACAGCGATGGTGCCCTCGGTGCCCAGCGGGACAGGGCCGTCATCACCTAGCAGGGCGATGCGGCGGCCGTGCTGCGGCCGGCCCAGCGTGCCCGGATCCGCAGGCCGGTCAGGAGAGGCGGAGATGAAGGTGGAGCATTCGGACATGCCGTAGGCCTCATAGACCGGCGTGCCTGTGGCTGCGTGCCAGCGCGCGGCGGTGGCCTGCGGCAGCTTCTCGCCCGCACTCAGCCCGTGGCGCAGGGCAGGCATCGCGGGCAGGGAGGTTTGGGCGAGGAGTTGGCGGTAAACCCCGGGTGCTGCTGCAAAAATCGTGGCGCCATGGGCAGCGGCAAGGGCGGCAAGGTCTGCCGGCGCCGTGCCTGCCGGTGGGATCAGCGCGGTGGCCCCGACAGTCCAGGGATCCATCAGCCCGGTGCCCAGCGTATAGGTCCAGTTGAACGCACCCGCATGCATCATCCTGTCCTGCGTCCCCAGCCCGTACCAGCCCTGATGCATCATCCGCCGCGCCCAGATCGCGCGGTGCGCATGGACCACCGCGCGCGGCACGCCGGAGGTGCCGGAGGTATAGACGATATAGCCCGCCCGCTCCGGATCGCCCATGTGCCAGGGTGCGGGCGGCAGGGTCCGCATCGCGCGCAGCTGTGCCAGCGGCACGCAGCACGGATCCGGCGGGCAGGCGACCAGCGGATCGTGCAGGATGAGCCGGGGCGTCAGTGCGACAATCATCGGGGCCACTTCGCCTGCCGTCAACCCGGCGGCGGTTGGCACCGGCACCAGCCCCGCCGCCAGCGCGCCCAGATAGGCCAGC
>Ga0136559_1000545_pt1 | contig 12821 bp, 12 predicted proteins | sample AntRauMeHopE1496_FD_104633 | JGI IMG/M metagenome (GOLD analysis project Ga0136559, IMG submission 104633) | Saline lake microbial communities from Rauer Islands, Antarctica - Metagenome Hop E1 #496 | ecosystem: Environmental > Aquatic > Non-marine Saline and Alkaline > Saline | place... | reverse complement strand
GACTTGGCCCCCAGTGACTTGGCCCCCAGTGACTTGGCCCCCAGTGACTTGGCCCCCAGTGACTTGGCCCTCAGTGACTGGCCCCTTGTCGCGCGGATGCAGCCCATAAACCGCCCACGCGCGCCGGGGGGCCTTGTGTTGCTCAGACGGTGAACCGGCAAGCCGTTGGTCTGGCCCGCGACACCCTCCAGATGCGCAGGCGGGGCACAGCACACCGCCATCTCCCTTTCGCCGTTCAGGATCGGCGCATCAGCAGCCGGATCCGCCAGTGCCGCAGCCGTCCTGCGCAGCGCGGACCGCAACGCGCCTGTCATTCTCCGCATCCTGTCCCCTCCCGCGTTTATCGGTGCCTCAGGCGAGCGTGATGGGCTGCGTATCTTCGTACACGGACCCGTCGTCATCATACCACGTGAACGTGAACTCACCCGCTTCGGGCACAAGGGCCTCAAATTCAAAGTAGGGATTGGTCGAAATCGCAGGCTCCATCTTCACGTCGATCACGTTCTGGCCGTTGAAATCGCAGGTGAAGCGGTTGATGATCGAGCGCGGAATGCTGTTGCCGTCGCCGTCCTTGCGCTGGCCGGACTCCATATTGTGGCTGATCAGCGTCTTGATCGTGACCACCTCACCGGCGGCGGCTGTCTTTGGCACTCTGACGCGCGGTCTTACATTTTCTGCCATGATTGTCTCTCCCTCTGGTGCCTCAGCCGCCGCAGCCGCCGATGGTTACCTTGACCGTGCTGGATGCCTGCACGAATGATCCGTCCTCAAGCCTGGCAATCGCCACCACGTCCTGCGTACCGGCCAGCCGGATCCGGGTGGAGGCATAGCGTGACCCTGCCAAAGCGCCGAAATTGAACTCGGCCACACCGGGCGTGGGGTTGCCCATGGCCAGCACCATGATCGAGACCGCCGTGTCGGAGGCCACCTCGATCGGGACGGTATTGCCATTCTCCGCGATCTCCGGCGCGGTCAGGCGGATGTCGCCCTCTCCCACCGCAGCACCGCCGGTAAAGGCCGCGATCTTCTCCTCTACGGCTGCCGACAGCCGCATCGGTAGCCCGGCCAGCATCAGCGCACAGGCGCCCGTGGCAAGTGCGTTTCGTCGTGTGAAATGCATTGTCTTTCCTCCTCCATAGCCCCGAAGGGGCTGGTCTCAATGCGCCCCATTGGAACTGGTCAATTCTTCGGTATCACCAGACACGCGACCACATCCCCGGCCTGCTGCACGCACAGCGGCGTGCCGTACAGCGCACCCGCAGCCTTGTTGGCATAACCCGGAAGGGTAAAACCGTCAGTCTTGCAGAACGCGGGCACGATGCTGTCCTCGACCATTACCTTGGCGTTCACGGCAGCCAGTTCTGTCATGACGAATGCGCGCATGTGTCCTCCCTGACAGGTATAGTGAGACACCGTAGCGCAGAGGTTTACGCTAGGGCAATAAAAAATTCACGCAATTGAATTGTCATTCATCAAGGCGCTGTGGCCGTCACTTTTTCTGATCCGCGAATGTGCGGGCATGGCGGCGCCGGGCACCGTGGCCACGGCAGCCCGCCCCGCAGACAAATCCTGTGGCACCTCACGGGGCAAAAAAAGATCAATGGGCAACAACAGGAAGACGAGCAACAACAGGAAGACGAGCAACAACAGGAAGACGGGCAACAACAGGAAGACGGGCAACAACAGGAAGACGGGCGGGCACAGCGCCGCCCATTTGCGCACCATGTCCTTTTCGGCAAGCGTCTCGCCGCCGAAGCCGGTCACCTCGCCGCCGCAAAACATACTGACCTGCGCCACAAAGAAATTCCAAGTGATACAGTCGGCCACTTCGGGCACCGCTATGATCCCGCCCTGCGTCTTGGTACACCAGAGGCAGCCGCGCTGCCCGATGATGACCATCAGCCGTTTGCCTTCCCCAGATCTTTGAACCTCTCGCGCATCCAGGGCGCCTTGTGCAGCCCATCTTCGCCCGGCGTTGCCGCCTGAACCTGAACGCCTGAAACTGTACCCAGACCTGTCACAAGCAGCACCGCACTGGCCATGATCAGCTGTTTCACCTGCCGTCCCTTTTCTCAGCGCAGGACCCCGATATCAGGACCGATCGCGAGCATCCACTGCGCGATGTAAGTGATTGAATTGGTTGCGATCAGCACGCCAAAGATGATCAGCAACACGCCCATCGCCTGTTCGATCCGGCCCAGATGTTTGCGGAACCGCAGCATCCAGCGCATGAATGGCCCGATGAAAAACGCAGCCCCGATGAAGGGTAGCGTCATGCCGAGCCCGTAGACAAACAGCAGCCCCACCCCAGTGGAGGCCGTGTCCGCCCCCGCCGCCGTGAACAGGATCGTGGCCAGCACCGGCCCCACGCAAGGCGTCCAGCCAAAGGCAAAGGCCAGCCCGATCACATAGGCGCCGGCCAGGCTCCCATTCGAGGTGGCGCCGGCATCGGTGCGCAACTGTCGGTCGAGAAACCCGATGCGGATCACCCCCAGAAAATGCAGCCCCGTGGCGATGATGACCGCCGCCGCGATCCAGCGCAGGATGTCGAAATAGTCGCGCACCACCTGCCCGAAGGCCGTGGCCGCAGCCCCCAGACCCACGAAGATCGTGATCACCCCGGCGGCAAAGCAACAAGCGGCCAGCACGGCCCGGTTGCGGGTGGCACGCTCGATCTGCGCCTCCGCCGAGATCTGGTTGATCCCGACACCGGCAAGATAGCTCAGGTAAAACGGCACCATCGGCAGAATGCAGGGCGACAGAAACGAGAGCAAACCTGCAAAAGCGGCCCCAATGTAGGTAATTTCCATCATGGCGGGGGATCACCTTGTGCAGTTCACACATTCAATTTACGGTATTTGTGAGTTAAAGGTCAATTTTTGATGTGGTTGCGTGTCTTGTTTTTTCTGCGCCTGACAGTTTTGCGACTAATAGTTCTGCGCCTGCCCTTTTTGCGCCTGCCAGTTTTGGGCCTGCCGGTTTTGCGCGTACCCGTGCTGGCGGGTCTGCTGATACTCTGGGGCGCGGTCGCTGCAACCGCCTCCCCGCAGCAGGCGGCGCAGCTGGTCATGGTGGAGGAAGACGGCTGCATCTGGTGCGCGCGCTGGGACGCGGAAATTTCCGCGGTGTATCCCAAGACTGCCGCCGGTCAGGCCGCGCCCCTGCGCCGCATCGATCTGCGCGGCCCGCGGCCCGACGATCTGGCCTTCACCGGCCCGCTTTTGTTCACGCCAACCTTCGTGCTGATGGTTGAGGGTCGCGAGGTGGCACGGATCGAGGGCTACCCGGGGGAGGATTTCTTCTGGGGATTGCTGGAGCAGATGATCACGCGCGCCGGAATAGAAACCGGAACAAAGACGAACACCGAAATGGGCACCAAAATGGGCACCGAAATGGAAATCGCGCACTAAGCCAGCCTGCCGCCCATCACCCCCAAAGCACCCAACGGAGCCTTTCATGATGACCCCCCGCGCCATCCCGACACCCGACGATGCCGAGGTCGTGCCCTCTTCCAGCCTCCCCCTACTCGACGCAACCATGTCCGGTGAAGACATGGACCGCATGGCCGCCAATGCTGCGGAGGCGGCCAACTTCCTGAAGGCGATCAGCCATGGGGGGCGGCTGATGATCCTGTGCCACCTCGCCTCAGGTGAGAAATCCGTGACGGAGCTGGAGGATCTTCTGTCGGCCCGACAGGCCGCCGTATCGCAGCAACTGTCGCGCCTGCGCCTGGAGGGGTTGGTGACACCCCGCCGCGACGGCAAGACGATCTACTACAGCCTGGCCGATGAGCGGCCCCGTCTGATCATGGAAGTCGTCTATGATCTGTTCTGCCGCGACCGCTGATCCCGGCCAATCGTTCAGGCAAAAGCCCTTGGCGTTCAGGCAAAAGCCCTTGGCGATGCCTCATGTGATTTCCGAAGGGCCGGGCTGTATGGCCGCGCGGATGCAAGCGCTATGAGATTTTGACGGTCAGCATCGCAGCGGTTTGTGTGTCTCGCAGCACGTCTGAAAGGCAGCACGTCTGAAGGGCAGGACATCTGGCAGGCAGCACCTCTGATGGGGGCGGGCAGCCAAAGCCGCCCGCCACATGCCCCTACCCCACAGCAACTACCCCACAGCAACACAATCCGCGAAATACTGCACCACGCCGTTCGCATCCGGCTCCTGAACCAGACCGTGAATGTCCGTCTCGAACCCCGGACATTCATGCGCAAAGGCGCGGTTGAACTTCAGGTATTCCACGATCTTGCGGTTGAACACCTCGCCCGGGATCAGCAGCGGAATACCGGGGGGATAGGGTGTGACGAGGCTGGTGGTGATGCGCCCCTCCAGATCGTCGATGGGCACCCGCTGCGTGGTGCGCGCGGCGATATGCGCAAAGGCATCCGAGGGCTTCATCGCGGGCTGCAGATCGCTCAGATACATCTCCGTGGACAGGATCGCGACGCCGTATTTCGCATAGAGCGTGTGCACGTGCTGGCACAGATCGCGCAGGCCCATCTTCTCATAGCGCGGTTGCTTGGCGCAGAATTCCGGCATGGAGCGCCACAGCGGCGCGTTGCGGTCATAGTCATCCTTGAACTGCTGCAACTCGGTCAGCAGGGAGTTCCAGCGCCCCTTGGTGATGCCGATGGTGAACATCACGAAAAAGCTGTAAAGCCCTGTTTTCTCGACCACAACGCCGTGTTCTGCCAGATATTTCGTGAGAATGGAGGCGGGAATCCCCGACTCCTCGAAGCGGCCATCCAGATTGAGGCCCGGCGTGATGATCGTGGCCTTGATCGGGTCCAGCATGTTGAACCCCTTGGCCATATCGCCAAAGGCATGCCAGCTGTCCTGCCCGTCCGAGCGTTGCACCCCTTCGGCATCCGTGCGGCGCAGGATCCAGTTTTGCGGGTTGTCGATGCCTTCCTCGTCAAGCTCCTCCGGCCCCCAGACCTGAAACCACCAGTCGTTGCCATATTCCTCGTCCACCTTGCGCATGGCCCGGCGGAAATCGAGCGACTCGAGGATACTTTCCTCCACCAGCGCGCGCCCGCCCGGAGGCTCCATCATCGCCGCCGCCACATCGCAGCTGGCGATGATGCTGTATTGCGGGCTGGTGGAGGCATGCATCAGGTAGGCCTCATTGAACAGATGCCGGTCCAGCTTGGTGTCCTGGCTGTCCTGCACGAGGATGTGGCTGGCCTGTGAAATCCCCGCCAGCAGCTTGTGGATCGACTGGGTGGCATAGGTCACGGAATGGCGCGGCCGCTCGCGCTTGCGGCCCATGGAGTGGAAATTGCCATAAAACGGATGGAAGGCGGCATGGGGCAGCCAGGCCTCGTCGAAATGCAGGTTGTCGATATAGCCGTCGAGCATGTCCTTGATGGTCTCGGTATTGTACAATACGCCATCGTATGTGGATTGCGTCAGGCTGATGATGCGCGGCTTGACCGTGTCCGCATCCACATGGGCCAGCAGCGGGTTTGCGCGGATCTTCTCGCGGATCGCATCAACCGTGAATTCATCGTGATGGATCGGGCCGATGATGCCGTAATGGTTGCGCGTGGGCTTGAGGAACACGGGGATCGCGCCCGTCATGATGATGCTGTGCAGGATGGATTTGTGACAGTTGCGGTCCACCACAACCACATCACCGGGGGCCACCGTGTGGTGCCAGACCATCTTGTTGGAGGTCGAGGTGCCGTTGGTGACAAAAAAGCAGTGGTCCGCGTTGAAGATCCGCGCGGCGTTGCGCTCGGAGGCACCAATCGCCCCGTTATGGTCCAACAGCTGTCCCAACTCCTCGACCGAGTTGCACACATCCGCGCGCAGCATGTTTTCGCCGTAAAACTGGTGGTACATCTGCCCGATGGGGGATTTCAGAAACGCCACGCCGCCCGAATGGCCGGGGCAGTGCCATGAATAGGATCCGTCCTCGGCATAATTCAGCAGCGCCTTGAAGAAGGGCGGCTTGATCCCCTCCAGATAGGCCTTGGCATCGCGGATGATATGGCGGGCGACGAATTCGGGCGTATCCTCGAACATATGGATAAAGCCGTGCAGCTCGCGCAGGATGTCGTTGGGCAGATGGCGGCTGGTCTTGGTCTCGCCGTAGATATAGATCGGCACATCGGCGTTCTTCCAGCGCACCTCCTCGATAAAGCTGCGCAGGTTGACGACCGCCGGATCCAGATCAGGACCGGGGGTGAACTCCTCGTCGTCGATGGACAGCACAAAGGCGCTGGCGCGCGATTGCTGCTGGGCGAATTGCGACAGATCGCCGTAGCTGGTGCTGCCCAGTACCTCAAACCCCTCCGCCTCGATCGCATCGGCGACGGCACGGATGCCGATACCCGAGGAATTGTCAGAGCGGAAATCTTCATCAATGATGACGATGGGAAAGCGGAATTTCATGGAGGTCTCCTCAGAGGGAATAGGCGGCCTTGTGCGGCGTTGGCGGTCAGTGTGGCACTGTCCGGCGCAGCGTCAAGGGCGGGAATATGGGGTGGCGTCGCGTCACGACCCGCGCGGCCCCTGTTTGAGCGCAGCGGCAAGCGCAGAACCCAGCGCGCCCTCGGCAGCGGGGGCAGCTTTGGGCGGGGATGCCTTGTGGGGCTGGTGCTTGGCGGGCGCCGATTTGGGCTTCTCCGCCCTGTCCGCGCGCGCGATCGGGGCCGCCCCCGCATCCTTGCGCATGCTCAGCGCGATGCGCTTGCGGGCCACATCCACTTCGGTCACGCGCACCCGCACCACATCGCCCGCCTTGACCACCTCATGGGGATCTTTGATGAACTTGTCGGCCAGCTGGCTCACATGCACGAGGCCGTCCTGATGCACGCCGATGTCCACGAAGGCACCGAAAGCGGCGACATTCGTCACCGTCCCTTCCAGCGACATGCCGGGTTTGAGGTCCGTGATGCTGTCCACACCTTCCGCAAAGGTTGCGGTTTTGAACGTCGGGCGCGGATCGCGGCCCGGTTTCTCAAGCTCTGTCAGAATATCGCGCACGGTGGGCAGTCCAAAGGCGTCGTCCACGAAATCCTCCGCCCGCAGACCCGCCAGCGCGCTGCTGTCGCCCATGATCGCACGGATGTCGCGCCCGCAGGCCTGCACGATGCGCCGCGCGACACCATAGGCCTCCGGATGGACGGATGAGGCATCCAGCGGTTCCGCCCCGCCGTTGATCCGCAAGAACCCCGCGCATTGCTGGTAGGCTTTCGGCCCCAGACCGGCAACTTTCAGCAGCGCCTTGCGGCTGGGGAACGGCCCGTTGGCATCTCGGTGATCCACCACCGCCTGCGCCAGCGACGGCCCCAGACCCGCGATATGCGACAGCAGCGGCGCGGAGGCCATATTGAGATCAACGCCTACCGCGTTCACCGCATCCTCGACCACCGCCGCCAGCGACTGCGCCAATCGGCGCTGGTCCACGTCATGCTGGTACTGGCCCACGCCAATCGCCTTCGGCTCGATCTTGACCAGCTCTGCCAGCGGATCCTGCAAGCGCCGCGCGATGGAGACAGCACCCCGGATCGACACATCCACATCGGGGAATTCAAGCGAGGCCAGCTCGGAGGCGGAATAGACCGAGGCGCCCGCCTCCGACACGATCACCGGCGTGGGGCGCGGGATGCCTGCGGGCAGCGCCTTGATCACCTCGGCCACCAGCCGCTCGGACTCGCGGCTGGCGGTGCCGTTGCCGATGGCGATCAGCGCAATGCCGTGTTTCGCAATCAGGCGCGACAGGACCTCCTGCGCGCCGCGCAGGTCCAGTCGCGGCTGGAACGGGTAGATCGTGGCCGTGTCCAGCAGCTTGCCGGTCTCGTCCACCACCGCCAGCTTGCAGCCTGTCCGGATCCCCGGATCAAGACCCAGCGTGGCGCGCGGGCCCGCAGGGGCGGCCAGCAGCAGATCGCGCAGATTGCGGGCGAATACATCAATCGCGGCATCATGGGCACGGCGGCGCAGATCGGTCATCAGGTCGAGGTACATCGTGGAGCTGAGCTTGACCGTCCACGCCCAGCGGGCGATCTCGCGCAGCCAGACATCGCCTGCACCGCTGCCGCTGATCCCGATGGTCGATGCGACAATGCCCACCATCCTCTCCTGCCCCGTCTCCGGCTCTGGCGCGATGTCGATGGTCACAATCTCCTCCTTGGCCGCGCGCAGGATCGCCAGCGCGCGGTGGGGTGCTATCACGGCCCATTTCTCCGAATGATCAAAATAATCCGAGAAATTGGCCCCCGCCGCCTCCTTGCCCATCATCACCTTCGCGCTGATCACCGCCTCGCGCTGCATCACCTCGCGCAACCGGCCCAGCAGCTGCGCATTCTCGCCCAACTCCTCCACCAGAATGTCGCGCGCTCCGTTCAGCGCGTCTTTGCCAGTGGGCACCGCCTCGGTGATGTAGCCTTGCGCCAGCCCCGCGGGATCGGCGCTGCGGTCCGCCAGAATGCCGCGCAACAGCGGCTCCAGCCCATTCTCCCGCGCGATCATCGCCTTGGTGCGCCGCTTGGGTTTGAAGGGCAAGTACAGATCTTCCAGCACGGATTTCGTACCCGCCAAGGCAATCGCGCGCCCCAACGCATCGGTCATTTTCCCCTGCGACGTGATCTCGGCCAGAATTGCCGCGCGGCGCTTCTCCAGATCGCGCAGATAGTCCAGCCGCTCCGCCAGCTTGCGCAGCTGCGCATCATCAAGCCCCCCCGTCGCCTCCTTGCGGTAGCGCGCGACGAAAGGCACCGTATCGCCGCCGTCCAGCAGGCCGATGGTCGCCGTGACCTGCGCGGGCTGCGCGCCGATCTCATGGGCGATGGATTGGGCAATGGATTGGATAATGCGGTCGGTGGCAAGGGTCATGAGGGTCGCTTTCCAAGGATCAGAGGATGGTGATAGCGCCCGGTTGCAGGCCATACAAGACGCGTCTGTTTCGCGCAGCGACCCTCTGAGGAAGACCTCGAAATACAGGTTTCTGCACAGCGGTCAGACAGTGACTGCCAGCGCTGACAGCAATCGGACCCGCGCCACCACGCCCACCGTTATCAGATCCCGTAAATATCCGAGAATTTTGCCGTCAGATAGGCCAGCAGCGGTGCCTCGGTGGGGGCCTGTCCCGCTGCGCGCGCAATCACCTCTCGCGGCTCGAACAGACCGCCGTGGGTCTGCAGATGGGCCGCCAGCCATCCCGTCGCGCGCCCGGTGTCGCCGCGCGCCAGATCAACGTCCAGATCCGGCAGCGCCGCGCGCATCGCCTCGTTCAGGCAGCCCGCATAGACATTGCCCAGACTGTAGGTCGGGAAATATCCGAACAGCCCCACGGACCAATGCACATCCTGCAGCACCCCGTTGGAGGGCCGGTCCACGGCAAATCCGAAATCGGCCCTGAAGCGGTCATTCCACGCAGCCTCCAGCCCGCTCACCTGCAGATCGCCGCGCATCAGCGCGCGCTCCAGATCAAAGCGCATCAGCACGTGCAGGTTGTATTGCAGCTCATCGGCTTCGGTGCGGATGAACCCGTCGCCGACCCGGTTCACGATTTTGTAAAACGTCTCCGCATCCGCCACGCCGAAGTCGCCAAAGGCGGTCTTCATCTCGCCAAACAGCCAGCCGGTGAAGGCGCGGCTGCGGCCGATCTGGTTCTCGTAGATCCGGCTCTGGCTCTCGTGGACGCCCATGGAGGCCCCGCTGCCCAGCGGCGTCAGCAAATAGGCGGGGTCGATGTTCTGCTCATAGGTGGCATGGCCCACCTCATGGATGGTCGAGTAGAAACAGTTGAACGGATCGGCGGGATTGCTGCGGGTGGTGATCCGCACGTCCGTACCGGAACCAGAGGAGAAAGGATGCACCGCCGTGTCCACGCGCCCCCGGCTCAGGTCATAGCCGAAGGTCTGGGCGAGCTGCCGGGTCAGCTTCATCTGGGCAGCTTCGTCAAAGATCCCCTCAAGCTTTGGCACGGGGGCGGCATCGCGGACTGCCGCGCGCAGATCCGACAGCACCGGCCGCATGGCGCCAAACATCGCCTCCAGATCGGCGCCACTGGTGCCCGGCTCATAATCCGCCAGCATCGCGTCATAGACATCGCCGCCCGCGGCCAGCGCCTGACCCTCCTCGCGCTTGAGCATGATGACCTCCGCCAGCGTCGGTGCGAATGTGCTGAAGTCATCGGCGGCGCGGGCCTGCGCCCAGATTCCCTGTGCCGCCGAGGTGATCCGCGCCAGACGGGTGGCAAGGGCGGAGGGCACCTTGCTGGTCCGCGCAAAGCTGCGGCGGATGTGGCGCATGTTGGCCTGTGCGACCGGGTCCAGCTGGCCATCGTCAATCGCATCCAGCCAGTCTGCCACCCGGGGGTCGATGCGACGGGCATGCAGCACCGATTCCATCGCGGCCATCTCCTCTGCGCGCTGCGCGGCAGCACCGTGCGGCATCACCGTCTCCTGATCCCAGCCCAGACGCCCCGCCACCTGCCCCAGCGCCTGCGTCTCGCGGGTGAAGCCCATCAGATCGGTATAGGCACTCATGCGGAGGCTCCTCTGAGCGATGTGGCAAGGGGATAGAGCGACAGATGCCGCGCGCGCAGGATCAGCACAAAGCACAGTACGGCAAGGCCCTGATGCGCCAGCGCCACCGGCATGACCGCCGCCACCAACACCGTCACCACGCCCAGCACCACCTGCGCCGTGATCGCCAGCATCACCATATTGAAGGCAGACCGCGTCTTGACATGGGCCGATCCGCGCCCCTTCAACCAGACGAGGATCGCAAAGGCAAAGAGCGCATAGCCCGCCATCCGGTGAATGAACTGCACCAAACCTGGATTCTCGATTAAGTTGGTCCAGAAGGGCTCCAGCACGAAGGCCTGCGGCGGAAAGAACTGGCCTGCCATCAGCGGCCAGTCGGTGTAGGTACGCCCGGCGTCAATGCCCGCCACAAGCGCGCCAATGAGGATCTGGACAAAGGTGAAATACATCAGAGCGGTGGAAAGCGTATGGAGATTTGCCTCCTTCGCGCGGCGCGCCTGCATCAGGTCCAGCTCCTTGCGGCCAAGGCTGAGCGCATACCATGTGATCAGCCCCATGATCACGAAAGCCAGCCCCAGATGAACGGCCAGCCGCGTGCTTGCCACGCTGACAATGGAAGTGCCCGAGGTCACACCGGAGGAGACCATCCACCAGCCGATCGCCCCCTGCAGACCACCCAGCGCACCCAGCAGCAGCAGATGCGGCGTCCAGCCTGTGGGGATCTGGCGGCGCAGCAAAAACCACGCAAAGCCGATGCCCCAAACCAGACCGATCACACGGCCCAGCTGCCGGTGGCCCCATTCCCACCAGTAGATCACCTTGAAATCCTCCAGCGTCATCCAGGCGTGTTGCAGGCGGAACTGGTCGATCAGCTGGTATTTCGCGAATTCGGCGGCCCAGTCGGCCGCGTTCAGCGGCGGGATAGAGCCGGTCAGCGGACGCCATTCGGTGATGCTGAGCCCGCTGTCGGTCAACCGCGTGGCACCGCCGACGAGAATCATCAGGAACACCAGCCCGAACAGCGACAGCAGCCAGTTGCGGATCGACGTGCGCGCACCTTTGCGGCCCCGGTCAATCACCCCTTTGGTGGCCACAGGTCTCACAGGTTTGCTGCCTGCCTCTTCAAAAAGCTTGCGTCTGGTCGCCATGATCTGCTCCGTCTTGATGCCTGCGTCTTTATACCTGCGTTTGAGGTAATCACTGCACGCGTAAAGGTCTAGCCGCGTTCCTTCCAGCGGACCATCTGCCGCAAGATGCCGTGCAGCATCTGCACATCCGCACGGGTCAGCGGCAATCGGCTCCACATGTTGCGCAGGTTGAGCTTCATGGAGGACGCCTTGTGCTCAGGATAGAAGAACGCCGCCGCCTCCATCCGCTCCTCGAAATGGCGCGCCAGATGCTCGATCTCGGCGTTGTCGGCCCAGTCGCTGCCCGCAAGATGCTGGGCCACGGGGGCCTGGCCCGTTTGCTGGCGCATCCATTCATAGCCCGTCAGCAGCACGCATTGCGCAAGGTTGAGCGAGGGGAAATCCGGGTTCACCGGCACCGAGATGATCGCATTTGCCCGCGCAATATCCTCATTCTCCAGCCCCGCACGCTCCGGCCCGAACAGCACCGCCACCCGCTCGCCTGCCCGGATCCTGTCGCGCGCCAGCTGCATCGCGGCCTCGGGCGTGTAGACCGGTTTGGACAGATCCCGCTCCCGCGCGGTGGTGGCAAAGACAAAGCTGCAATCGCGCAGCGCCGAGGGCAGATCCGGCGTGATCAATGCGCCGTCAAGCACCCGCCCCGCACCCGAGGCCATGGCCACCGCCGCCGGATTGGGCCAGCCGTCGCGCGGGGCCACGATGCGCATGTGGTCCAGCCCGAAATTCAGCATCGCGCGCGCCGCCGCTCCGATGTTCTCGCCCATTTGCGGGCGCACCAGAATGAAGGCGGGGATAGGCGCGGGTGTGGAGGGGCTTTCGGCTGTCATGCGCCCTCTTACCGCGCGGCGCGAGACTTGCCAACAGGATGCACAGCTGCTGTGCCGCCTTCCCCCCCTGTGCTGACTTCCCTTGGGACGCGGATTAGGCTAGGGACGCCCTCACGCAGTCAAGGACCGGACCCATGTCTCAGCCAGCCGAACAGCCTCAACTCTATCTCATCACCCCGCCCGAGCTGATCCTCGAGGACTACGCCGACATTCTGGCCCGCGTGCTCGATGCCCAGCCTGCCGCCTGCGTGCGTCTTGCACTGGCCTCGCGCGCTGAGGATGTGCTGGCGCGTGCCGCCGATACGCTGCGCGCGGTGACCGATGCGCGCGATGTGGCGCTG
>Ga0136559_1000544_pt1 | contig 12838 bp, 9 predicted proteins | sample AntRauMeHopE1496_FD_104633 | JGI IMG/M metagenome (GOLD analysis project Ga0136559, IMG submission 104633) | Saline lake microbial communities from Rauer Islands, Antarctica - Metagenome Hop E1 #496 | ecosystem: Environmental > Aquatic > Non-marine Saline and Alkaline > Saline | place... | reverse complement strand
TCTTGTCATTCTGAATTCATTTCAGAATCTGAATCAGCTCATGATCAATTTGGATAAAGACCTTGAAACAAGTTCAAGGTGACAAGTAAAGTTTTAAAGCTGTTTTTCTTTTGAGCTAATTTTGCCAAGTTGATTTCTTTGAGCTCCCTTTATCTAATAGATTAACTGCTACTTGATTTTGATTTGAGATTTAATTTCATCCCCAGAATCATCTTTTTTAGTAGTTATTCTTATCAGACCATCAACATCCTTAGGGTCATATCCTGCTTCTTCTATCGCTTCAACAGATTTTAAAATAAATACAGACGCTATTTCATTGTGGTTAATCTCAGAAACTTTTTTCTTATCAATTTCCTTTCCGTCAACGATGTAGATTACTGATTCATTATTGTTTAAAACTGATCTAAACGCATCGTAAGAATTTTCTGATTCTGATGTATTGTTAGTATTCTCTTTTTTGGTGGTGATTTTGATTAATCCGTCAATTTTTTTAGGATCGAAACCTTTGGCTTTTATTTCTGAAGGCATTTTGATAACGTCTATAGATTCAATTTGATCAGGTTTAATGTCATTAAGGTTTTTTTGATCTACTTCCTTTCCGTCAACGATGTAGATTACTGATTCATTATTGTTTAATGCGGATATATAATTAGCATTTTCCGACTGAGATGCATTTTCAACACCCTTTGTAATTTTAAATTTGTTAAGCATAAATGTGGTTACCTTATAATCCTTGCTAAGCTCTATAAAAAAGAGTTCCTCTGTAAGTTCGCCATTATAGATTTCTTTTATCTCATCCATCGCTTGAGATAAACCTTCGAAATAAGGCTGGGAAAATTCAGATTTAGTGGTTATGGATAAGGTCTTCGATTTGTCGTCATAAGAAGAAGTCTCTACGGGGATATAGTTGCCACCCAATTCTTCTTTATCTATCTTTTTCCCATTAATGATAAAGTTCTCTGCATTCTTTATCGTCTCATAATTCATTGCTGAATCCATTTCTGATTTAGATTTAGTTCCTACTCCAAATGGAACCTCAGCATCTTTAGAGAAGTCTCTGAAGAAATAAACCGGCTTCGAAGCAACGTCAGAAGAACTTACAGATCCACTGAAACCATCATTAGTCTCTACAGACAAAGAAATTGATAATAATTTACCGTTAGCTCCAAATTTGGCTTCAGAAAAGATCATATTTATATCGAAATCTTCTTTTAGAAATGAAACGTCAGACTCTATCTCGTCTAGAGTAGTATTAGCATCGTAAATGACTTCAATTCTTGTAATTTTACTTTCTGAAGTTGTCACTGATTCTTTAATCTGCGCCTTGGTTTCGACTTGAAAAAGAAGAAAGAAAACGACTAATAAAGGGGAAACGATAAACAGTTTCCAAAGCGATTGTTGTTGTTTGTTTTTATTGAGCATAGCGATTCTTTTTTTTATGGGGGATTGATGAAAGGAATGTTGCAATTGCGATTTGAAATTTTGTTCTGTTATTTTATACAGCGTCATTTGATAGTCTGCTTTTGCAGTTTCTGATACTGCTTTGGCATCAGCTTCATATTCTAGATTTAAGACTAAACTTTTTTGATATAACCATGCAAACGGATTAAACCAAAAGAAACTATTGTAGATATGTGACAAAAGAATATCAAAACTGTGTTTATAGACCACATGTGCTTTTTCGTGAGCCAAAATGAGTTTCATTTCTTCTTCAGAATAGAGGTTTGGGTCATAAACAATATAATTCAAAAATGAAAATGCACCTTCTGGAATAGATTGATTGACGTGAATAAAGCCCTCTTTTTTGAATGCTTTAGAACGGTTCAAAACCTTTAAAAGTTTATAGAATTTGATCAATAAGAAGGCTATAAATAGTAAGGAAATACTCATATATATAAGTTCGATAACGGAGTTTTCAGTGATAAAAGACCATAACAATTCCATTCTAGTTCTTGAAATTTCAGCAGTGGCAAATTCAGAAGAAATTGGAATAATGCTAGACGCTGTAAAATTGATTTCTTCAATTTTCGTAAATGTAAAGAGCGGTAAAATCAAGCTTAACATATAACCCAGATGAAGGTAAGCTCGCTTTAATCTATGGTAAGTTTCGGATTCCAAAAACAGGCTGTAAATCAGCCAGAATAGAGTCAAAATACAAGAAACTTTAGCTAAGTATATCAATAAGTCCATTAGCTCTTGTTTTTGATGAGTTCTAAAATATCTTCGAGGTCTTTTTCGGTTATTTTTTCCTGTTGAGCAAAAAAAGACACCATGCTTTTATAGGAGCCTTCGAAAAACCGATTGGAATTTTGATCCATAACCGTAGCGCTATAGGTTTCCCTTTCTATAACAGGATAGTATTGGTGGCTTTTACCAAAGGACGTATAGGACACAAAACCCTTCTCTTCCAATTGTCTTACGATGGTAGAAATAGTATTATAATGGTTCTTTCCTTGAAGTTCTGAAACGATCTCTTTAACAAAAGCCTTTTCTAGCTTCCACAAAACACTCATCACTTCTTCTTCTTTAAGGGTAAGTTTTTCTGGGTTTTTCATGAGGTGCTATATTTGTATTTCAAATGTAAACTATAAAATCAGTTATATAACTACAAATCCAGTTTTTAACATTTGAATGTATTTGGACTATTTAAAAACAATGATCTAAGTCGGCAGGCCTACTGTTTAGATTCTTATGAAACTAATACCAAATAGAGAATTGAGCGTATCAACTTAATTCTTAAAAAAATGGGTATCATTCAGCCTAGAAAAAGCTGCTTGAATATGGTATTATTTTCGGGGTAATCACTTTCTAGAATTCCTTACATTTGCCACAAACTAAAACGCATGCCAACCTGGGAATCTCTTTTATCACTCAAGCGCCAAGGCGACACCAATAAACGCATACGCAAAGAGCAAGATGATACCCGTTTGGGGTTTGAAGTCGATTACGATCGCGTTATTTTCTCTTCAGAGTTTAGAAGTTTGCAAGATAAAACTCAAGTGATTCCCCTATCTAAAACCGACTTTGTCCATACGCGATTAACCCATAGTCTAGAAGTTTCTGTTGTTGGTAGATCTTTGGGCCGTTTGGTAGGAAAAAAAATCTTAGAGAAACACCCACAATTAGAGGGCACTCACGGTCATCACTTCAATGATTTTGGAGCAGTTGTAGCTGCGGCTGCTCTAGCTCATGATATTGGAAACCCTCCTTTTGGGCACAGTGGAGAACGTGCTATTGGAGATTATTTCAAATTCGGAAATGGCAAACGATTCAAATCCAAATTATCGGATGTTGTTTATCAAGATTTATCTAAATTTGAAGGAAATGCCAACGGTTTCAAACTCCTTTCCGATGACAAATATGGTTCCCCGGGCGGTCTTCGGCTTTCCTATGCAACTTTAGGGGCCTTTACCAAATACCCAAAAGCCTCACTTCCTCACAAACCAACCCAACAAGTCGCGGATAAGAAGTTTGGATTCTTTCATCAGCAACAGGAAAAGTTTCAAGATGTTGCAGAGGAATTGGGTTTACAAGAAGTTATGGAAGGTGATAATATTCGCTACAAACGTCATCCTTTAGCCTTTTTGGTAGAAGCTGCAGATGATATTTGTTATACCATCATCGATTTTGAAGATGGAATCAATTTAGGTTTAATTCAAGAGGAATTTGCCTTGGAGTATTTATCCAAAATTGTTCATAAGAACATAAATACGACCAAGTATTCACAGCTTTCTACTACCAAAAATAGAATTAGTTATTTAAGGTCTTTGGCTATAGGAGCCTTAATTGAAGATGCTGTCGCTCTTTTCATGGAGAATGAAGAAGCTATTTTAAATGGTGATTATCACACGGCTTTGCTGGACAAATCCATTTACAAAGTTCAAATAGAAGATATTATCAAGATCAGTATTAAAAACATTTACCAAAGCCAAGAAGTCTTGGATAAAGAAATTGCTGGCTATAAAATATTGACTAAGATTTTAGACGATTTTACCACGGCTATAGAACATGACCATGCCGGAGAGGCAAGCAATTTCGATAAATTGATTCTAAAAAATTTCCTCAAAGACTTCGATTTTTCTGAAGCTAAGCTCGAGGATTGGCTTATAGATGTATGTTCTCACGTCGCTTCACTTACCGACAGTAATGCCCTTAGAACTTATCGTAAATTAACAGGAAGTGACTTTTAAAAACTAGCCCAAGCCCAAGAGATTCTATGCTTGAAATTTAAAACTAACTATGTGACCGGTTCACGGGCACATTGGTCAACTAATAAAAGGGTTCACTCCTACATTATTGCGATAAAAACTCTTTTAAAGTACTCAAAAGCACCTCTGGATGTTCAATATAAGACATATGGCCGCCCGGTAAAACTTCAAGTCTCGTTCGTGTAGCTTGAGCAATAGCTTTAGTTCTATCAAAATCTATAATCCCGTCTAGAGCCCCTAAGATTATTAGACTCTTATCGTGCATTTTTTTTAGTACTTCTATCCTTTCTTTTCGATCTCGTAGACCTTTCAGCGTATTGATAATTCCTTTTTGTGAACAGTGTTTAGCTTCAAGGATAGCGGTATCGATTTCTGAAGCAAATCGGTCTTGGTCTTGAGTTAAAAACAAGTGTTTTACAGCCATAGTTACAAAAGCTTGAGGGTATTTTTGTATCATCCCTATCGCTCTATTCCGCTCTTGCTTCCTTATATCGGAGTCAGCTAAAGGGGTAGAATTTAAAAGTAGTATTTTATCGATTTTTTCACAACTTGCCTGCGTTTCTTGAGCGGACAAGACAGACCGCTCAAGAAGTGATTCCGCTAAAGCTAAAGCCACATAACCTCCCATAGAATGACCAATGAGGCTAACTTGTTGAAGATTTTCAAATTGGATGAGGGCTAAAAGGATTTCGGCATAATCCTCCATTGTATGGATATATCCAATCGCTTCGGTCTCGCCATGGCCTGGCAAATCTATCGCCAAAACCCTATAGTTTTTAGAAAGCCCACTTTGAAGAGTAGTCCACATATTTTTATTTTCTAAAAACCCGTGGATTAAAATAAGAGGCTCGCCAACACCTATAGAGGAATAGTGAATTGACGTTTGTTTATAAGTGAATGTCATAGTAATAAAAAGCCCTTGTAATTTCTACAAGGGATAAATTTTAAATTTGGGTGTTTTTTTAAACTGACTATTTTTTTACAAATTTATGAATCATACTATTTTTATCCGTGTTAAGTTTAATAAAGTAAATACCAGGACTTAAATGAGAAACATCAATTTGATTTGAATTATTAAGCGAAGTAATCATCACTCTTTTCCCTTGGGTGTTAAACAATTCAATATGATTAACTGTGTTTCCACGAGTATCAATATTTAATTTATCAAACGTTGGATTTGGATAAATTGTAAATTGATTCTCATCAAAAGTTTCGTTGCTTAAATTTTGAATGTCTATCAATTCACAACTCACCCAATTATTGATTGGGTCCTCAATATCTATATCCCAAATTTCATCAATTCTAAATACCTGATTTCCATCTTTTTCAACGCATACTGTAAAATATGTAAAAAAATAATCAAATCCTTCAGGAAGAGGAACTTGTTCTGAAAACATCATTGGTAATACCCCTTCTTTAATAAATATTTCAACATACCAAGAAGTTTCAAAATATATAATTTTATAATTGCCTTCGTAAGCTATGTCACTAACAGTAACTGTGTTATCATTGCCTCCAAAAAAAGGTGAAAAAATCTCAGTAGTGTCTCCAATTTCTAATGATAAATCTGCTATTAAATAGTCCTCAGCATCAATTGTTGGCCGATACCATAACTTACCTTCTTCCAAATCCTCCCTATAATAAAAAGAAATGGGGGGTTCCGTTTGATTATACTTGAAGCGTTCTGCTTTTTTTAAAATTTCACCATCTGCTGAAACGACTTCTGTCGTGATAGAAAGAGAATCTAAATATCGGGGGTCTTCACCCAGCGTCCCGTCATCATGTACATATATAACACGGGTATCTTCCTCACCAAAAAAAGAGTGATAATTTTGAGCGTTTACTGAAACCAAAAAAAGGAGAAAAAAGTTTAACAGGAATAGATTTTTCATAATTATCTTCTTTAAAATCATAATAAAGTTAATGTTTTTAACTCTAATATGTTAATCTATCGACAATTAAAACGTATTCCTGTTTCTTCTTAAGAATTCATCAAATCCTCTATCTCATCCATTTCGATAGGAATATTAATCATCAAATTTTTGGGAGCACCCTTTTCTTGTATAACCACATCGTCTTCTAGACGAATACCCATATTTTCCTCTGGCAGATAAATTCCTGGTTCCACAGTGAAAACTTGGTTGGCTTTCATCGGTTCGTTAAGTAGACCATAATCATGTGTGTCTAGCCCAATATTATGAGAAGTCCCGTGCATAAAGTATTTTTTATAGGCAGGCCGATCAGGGTTTTCGTTTTGAACATCTGCCTTATCTAGCAATCCAAGATCTAGCAACTCGGAGGTCATTAGTTTCCCCACCTCTACATGGTAATCTTTCCAGATAGTACCAGGAACTAATAGATTGGTAGCTCCTTTTTTGACTTTATTTACCGCATTATAAATTTGCTTTTGTCTATCAGTGAACTTTCCAGATACAGGAATAGTACGAGTCATATCACTCGCATAATTCGCATACTCTGCCCCAACATCTATCAAAATTAAATCACCAGTTTTCAACTGTTCTTTGTTTTCTATATAATGAAGTACGGTTGCGTTTTTCCCTCCTGCGATAATAGGTGTATAGGAAAAGCCACGAGATTTATTCATCAAAAATTCATGCATAAACTCAGCTTCCAACTCATACTCCCATTGGCCAGGTTTGGTATAATCCAAAATTCTTCTGAAGCCTTTTTCAGTAATAGTACAAGCTTTTTGCATCACCTCTAGTTCTAAAGGATGCTTGATGGAGCGCAAGCGTTGTAAAATAGGATTGCTTTTGGCCACTTGATGGGCTGGGTAGTTTTCTTTTAACCACTTATTAAATCGATCTTCACGAGTTTGAGTGGCATGGTCTGCCCGATAGTGTTCGTTGGTATTCATATATACCAAGTCGCATTGGGTCATCAATTCATTAAAAACTTTCGGGAAGTCTTTTAACCAATATACCGTTTTTATTCCTGTGTTTTGAAGCACTTTTTCCTCATTGAGTTTTTCTCCTTCCCAAACCGCTATATGCGGATTGGTCTCTGTTAGAAATAAGACCTCTCTGTGTTTAGGGTCTGGAGCATCAGGGAATAACACCAAAATACTTTCTTCTTGGTCTACACCACTGAGGTAATAAATATTTCGATCTTGTTGAAAAGGGATGGTGCTATCTGCCCCAATTGGGTATGTATCGTTAGAATTGAATACTGCTAAACTGCTAGGCAGCATCTGACTCATGAAATTTTTTCTATTCTGAATAAACAAATCAGATTTTATAGGTTCGTATCTCATAAACTTAAATTTTTTTCAAAGGTAAGAAATGGAAGGTAAAAATTGAATTTGTTAGGTTTTAAGTGGTAATTAAAGGTTTTCTTGAGACAAATTGGGTTATAAAACTCAAAGGTTTTCGTGAAATTGATTCAATAGGCTTTAAAATTATTCTAAATTATGGCTAAACAACTGGCTTTATTTGCTTGAGAGGTTTAGGTGGTGTATTTTTGTGCTAAAATCAAATTAAGACTAATGGCTGGAATAAGCAAAACATCAATAGCGAGGAAATTTGCTATGGCTCTATCAGGACTCTTTTTAGTCCTTTTTTTAGCTCAACATTTCACAATAAACTTTACATCGGTAGTAAGCCCGTCCACTTTTAATGAGATCTCCCACTTTATGGGGACTAATTTTGTGGTTCAGGCGATTTTACAGCCTATTTTAATTTTTGGAGTTGTCTTTCACTTTATCATGGGATTTGTCCTAGATATTAGAAATAGAAAAGCAAGGTCTGTGAGTTATGCTAAATTTAACGGGGCTTCTAATTCTTCATGGATGTCTAGAAACATGATTATCTCTGGAAGTGTAGTATTGCTATTTTTAGGCTTACACTTCTACGATTTCTGGATCCCAGAACTGGTTCATAAGTACGTTGAGAGCCATCCCGATGATCCAACACGTTACTACGAGGAGACCGTAGCTAAATTTACTGGAGATCCAATTCGAACTGGCTTGTATGCATTATCATTTGTGTTTTTAATGCTTCATTTACTTCATGGCTTCGCCTCTTCATTCCAATCTATTGGTTTCAACAACATGTATTCAAAAGCGCTGAAAGTCTTTACAAAAGCTTTTGCAATTGTTATCCCAATGGGATTCGTTTTTATTGCGATATTTCACTACTTTAATAACTTATAAGCGAAAGGATTATGACAGTTTTAGATTCAAAAGTACCAGAAGGACCCATTGAGAAAAAATGGACCAAACATAAAAACGAAATCAATCTGGTTAATCCTGCCAATAAACGTAATATTGACATTATAGTTGTTGGAACTGGTTTAGCTGGAGGGAGTTCTGCAGCAACATTAGCAGAACTTGGATATAACGTGAAAACATTTTGTTTTCAAGATTCACCAAGACGAGCGCACTCTATTGCAGCTCAAGGTGGAATTAACGCTTCAAAAAATTACCAAGGTGATGGAGATTCTGACTACAGACTATTTTACGACACTGTAAAAGGTGGCGACTACAGATCTCGAGAAGGTAATGTCTACAGACTCGCCGAAGTATCTAGTAACATCATTGACCAATGTGTGGCTCAAGGTGTTCCTTTCGCAAGAGAATATGGTGGTTTGTTAGATAACAGATCCTTTGGAGGTGTATTAGTTTCAAGAACTTTTTACGCCAAAGGTCAAACAGGTCAACAGCTTTTACTTGGAGCTTATTCAGCAATGAATAGACAAATCAACAGAGGTAAAATTCAATCTTTCAATAGACACGAAATGATGGATTTGGTCCTAGTGGATGGAAAAGCAAGAGGAATTATCGCAAGAGATTTGGTAACTGGAGAAATTGAAAGACATTCTGCACATGCCGTGGTCTTAGCTTCTGGTGGTTATGGAAATGTGTTCTATTTATCAACCAATGCTATGGGTAGTAATGTGATGGCCGCTTGGAGAGCTCACAAAAAAGGAGCTTTTTTTGCAAATCCATGCTTTACACAAATTCACCCTACCTGTATTCCTGTTTCAGGAGATTTACAGTCAAAATTAACCTTGATGTCTGAGTCGTTAAGAAACGATGGACGTATTTGGGTTCCTAAACATATAAAAGACGCTGAAGCTATTCGAGAAGGCAAGTTAAAGCCAACGGAACTAAGTGAAGAAGATAGAGATTATTATTTAGAAAGAAGATATCCAGCTTTTGGAAACCTTGTTCCACGTGATGTTGCATCTAGAGCCGCAAAAGAACGTTGCGATGAAGGTTATGGCGTGAACAGAACCGGCCAAGCAGTTTATTTGGACTTTAAAGCAGCCATTGAACGTTATGGTAAAGAAAAAGCCTTTACATCTGGACACAAAAATCCAGGTGAAGAAGAAATTATAAAATTGGGCGAAGAAGTTGTTGAGTCTAAGTATGGTAACCTATTTGAGATGTATGAGAAAATTACAGATCAAAACCCGTACAAAACTCCTATGATGATTTTCCCTGCGGTTCACTATACCATGGGTGGTCTTTGGGTAGATTACAACTTAATGACAACTATTCCTGGATGTTATGCTACTGGAGAAGCTAATTTCTCTGATCACGGAGCAAACAGACTAGGAGCTTCTGCCCTTATGCAAGGTCTAGCAGATGGCTATTTTGTTTTGCCATATACCATTGGTGATTACTTAGCAGATGATATTAGAACTGGTCGCATTTCTACAGACACTGAAGAGTTTGAGAAAGCAGAAAAAGAGGTAAAGGAAAGAGTTCAAAAACTTTTTGATGCCAAAGGCAAGAATCCTGTAGACTATTACCACAAGAAATTAGGAAAAATCATGTGGGACAAATGTGGGATGTCTCGTAACGGAAAAGACCTTAAAGAAGCCTTAGAAGAAATTAAAGAACTAAGGGATGACTTCTGGGCCAATGTAAGAGTAACAGGTAAACAAGGAACTAAAAATGCTGAATTAGAGAAAGCAGGGCGAGTTGCAGATTTCCTTGAACTCGGAGAACTTTTCGCTAAAGATGCTTTAGAAAGAAATGAATCTTGTGGTGGTCATTTTAGAGAAGAATACCAAACTGAAGATGGTGAGGCTTTAAGAGATGATGAAAATTATCGATTTGTTTCAACATGGGAATATGTTGGTAACCCTAGAGATGCAAAACTTCACAAAGAAGAATTGATTTTTGAAAATATAGAATTAAAAACAAGAAGCTATAAATAATTGAATTATGAAGCTTAATTTGAAAATATGGCGTCAAGAAGATGCCCAAGATAAAGGAGGATTCCAAAAGTATACTGTAGATGGTATCGATGGAGATATGTCTTTCCTAGAAATGCTAGATGTTTTAAATAATACTCTAGTCATGGAAGGGGTGGATCCTATCGAATTTGACCATGACTGTAGAGAGGGAATCTGTGGATCGTGTTCACTCCAAATTAATGGAGAACCTCATGGACCGGATAGACGTGTTACTACCTGTCAACTCCACATGAGAAAATTTAAGGATGGAGATGACATTGTTATAGAGCCGTTTAGAGCTACCGCATTTCCTGTCATTAAAGATTTAGTTATAGATAGATCTGCTTTTGATAGAATTCAACATGCCGGCGGTTACATATCGGTTAACACCTCTGGTAATACTCAAGATGCCAACAGTATTCCTATAGAAAAAGATAATGCAGACGATTCGTTTTATGCGGCGACTTGTATTGGATGTGGAGCATGTGTAGCGGCTTGTAAAAACGCGAGTGCAATGTTATTTACTGCAGCAAAAGTCTCTCAGTTTGCTTTATTACCTCAAGGGGAAGTAGAAGCTCACGAACGTGTACTCAGCATGGTAGACCAGATGGATAAAGAAGGATTTGGTAACTGTACCAACACAGGTGCTTGCGAAATAGAATGTCCTAAAGGGATTTCTCTTGAGAATATCGCTAGAATGAATAGAGAGTATCTAGGAGCTAGTTTCTCAGGATAACTTCGATTTAAAATAAGTTATACTCATTAAGCTAAAAAAGCAGGAATTTTTCAAATTCCTGCTTTTTTAGTGATTATAGAATTCTATTTAATTAAGTTTTCTGAGAACCTAAAATGAATAACTCTCCTATGAATTTCCTTGATTTGAAATTGAGTATTAATTTGAAGACAATTAATATATACTAGGGTGTATGATAGAGGTGCTTTAGTTTTAAATGAAGGAGCGGTTTATGTACAAGTTACTTCTGCTCTAGTAAGACCAATTGTATAGATATCCTACCAGAATTTGCAAGTTTTTAAATTCGACTGATAGCAAAGATGAGGACAAAATAATTGAGTATTTTTTCGAGAAAATAAGATAAGGCTTTAAAAAAAGAAGTCTTATCATTTGGTGAAGATTGAAATATGCTGTTTGCTGAAATTGAAATTTCAGCAAACAAATAAATTTATTGAGAAAATTTAGGGCAATAAAAATAATTTTGCTAAAGATTTTTATTATATTTAATAGTGTTATTAAGCTTATTAGTTTTATAATTTATTTTGAAGCCAACTGATAACCTTGTTCTAGATAGTTATCGGATACTAGTAAATTTGATTAATGAATAATTTACTTGGTATAAATAGGGAGTTTATTTAAAAAACAATCTTTATGAAATTTAGTTCACTCAGCCTTTTATATTTTTTCATCCTATCTGTAAATGCACAAGACTCATTTTTAGAAAAATATCAAGATTATTTCGAGTTACCCCGTGAATCCATATTTGTTCATACAAATAAGTCGGTGTTTACGGCTGGAGAGCATTTATGGTATAAAGGCTATGCTATCGATAGAACTAATGGAAAATTAAGCGATAATGTAAGAAATATCCAAGTCTTTGTTTATGATAGCATTGGTAATTTGATTGATAAATCAATGGTACTAGCAAACAACGGTATTTTCTTTAATCAAATTAAAATAGATAGTACGTTTACACCAGGTCGGTACTATTTTAAGGCGATGACTAATTACATGAATAATTTCAAAAAATCTGATGCCTATTTTCAAAGGTTTGAGGTCATCGATGAGATTGTGAGATCCAAAAGAAAAGCTAAAGATATTGAAGTAGTTATTCGTCCTGAAGGACAAGAAATCGTTTATGGTTTAAACACTAATTTGGGTATAAAAATTACTAACGATATAGGCAATCCTGAAGAATCAACTCTTATACTACTTGAAAATAATATCCCAATAAAAGAATTTACAACTAGTAAATCGGGTTTAGCAAGAATGAATTTTAGACCACTTAAAAATAAAACCTACAAAGTAGAAGTTATAACAAAAGGAGGTTTTAAGAAGATCATCCCGATTGGGGATATAAAATCTAAAGGCGCTTCACTTCAACTTATCAATTTAAAAGAACACATTTATTTAAATATTGAGACCACATCTATTGAAAAAAATGAAAAATGGGAATTGTTTATTTTTCAAGATCAAAAGTTTACTTCATTCAATATTGAAATGAATAATTCTGAGAAGTCAATTGCAATAGAAAAAGATAAACTTTTTGATGGCCTAAATACAATTCAAATTTTAAAGGATGGTAAAGCTGTATTAGAACGATTGTACTACAATAAAACTATAGATGAAACTGAATTTAAAGGTGACTACAAACTAAAACAAGTAGATAAACAAGATTCTATAATTTTAAGTT
>Ga0136559_1000543_pt1 | contig 12841 bp, 9 predicted proteins | sample AntRauMeHopE1496_FD_104633 | JGI IMG/M metagenome (GOLD analysis project Ga0136559, IMG submission 104633) | Saline lake microbial communities from Rauer Islands, Antarctica - Metagenome Hop E1 #496 | ecosystem: Environmental > Aquatic > Non-marine Saline and Alkaline > Saline | place... | reverse complement strand
TTTTATGGAATCCAAGGGTGATCCCGTCCAAGTAAAATCTTCCGACAAATCCCATAATCTATCTACCGCCCAAACTTTGTGGCACGAGTCAGAACGCTTGACCGGAAAGAAATTCGTGGTTTAGGAGATCTCGTTATTTCGAAATTCTGGATGAAAAAAATCTATTTCACTAATCCATAAGTTTCTTGAAGTAGAGAAAAACATACAACAGCCTTAGCTTAAATACTATGTTGCAGGTTTCCTATTTGGTTATAGGAATGTTGATCCTATTTTCCTGTTTAATCCTTGTTCAAAAATCCGTATTGGAGTTGAAAGTTGAATATTGCCTTTTGCATTTTCAAGTTTCGAAATGTAACTTTTTTATGTGCCAACTTTGTCTGTAAATTGTTCTTGCGTAAGATTTGCACCTTTTCGGGCAGATTTGAGCATTTCACTCACAATAAACATTTGAGCGCCTTCCTCATATTTATTTCGACATTCCACTCAGATTTGACTGTGTTTTAATTCAATTAGCCGCTCAAAATTTTTTATGTTTTTATATTTTTTAAAATTTTGTGTTTTATCTTGAAAATAGTTTTCCACTATATGTATATCCGCAATTGCACCAGTAAGCTGAGTACACAAGAATATAATTTGTGCATACTTGATAATAGGTTTTTGCGGTCTTCCCTGCCTACCGGCAGGCAGGCGCCTCCTGTCCCAATAAGCGAAGAAAAGAAACTGAAATCATTGCGGACACCCATAATCAAATCTTATTTATTCAACCCTTCCATTCTTCCCTCATAGTCAAATTGTAGATCCTCATGAAGGCCGTCAATCAATTTGACAACTTTTTTGAGTTGCATTTCATACAGATTATCAATGACTGGATGCCCATGTTCAAGAAAACCATATTCTTTTAATTGCTCGCAGAAAAAAAGAATAATTTCAATCTGATTTGGTTTGTCCTTGGTCAGTTTCAATAATTGATTCATTTTTCGACGAATCTTTTGAGCTGATTTTTTTGCATAATGATAATAATCTGATCGAGATTTCAGAAACTCCTGACTCAATTCCTCTTGAACCATCTCTACAAATAATCCAGGGTTATCTTTTTCATTCAGTTTGAAAAAGAGATATGACTTATTATCTCGACTAAATTTTGATAGGTCAAGAATGAGCCCGATCAGTTCTTTCTCAGGAAGGTATGAAAGGTCTTTTTTTATTTGAGCCAAACTTGGAATTTGCATTAGGGCTTATTTTTTCGGGAGAAGATGAAGAAGTCAAGACTGTATCGACCGCAACCTGCCAGAGCCACAAACAAGGCCATCATGGCAAAAGTCATGGGTAGCATAGCATCATCAAAGATCCGAAATCCATGAGCAAATACCACCGCACTGATCAAAACAGAAAACAAAATTAAACCTGCAATTCGGATTCCCAAAAGGATTAAGAATCCAGAAGTAAACTCAATCAACTGTGAACTGTAGGCGAAAAGCGCTGGGTAGGGCCAATTAGATTCGGTCAGAAAGGAAATTAAACCATCCATTTGAGATGATTCGAAAAGATATCCACTGCTTAATTTAATCATAGTAATCCCCAAATATAGACGGAGGATCAAAATCCCCAGATCAAAATAAACAGCTCGCTTTGGCTTTCTTGGATACACGATTATTTCAAATTATTATCAAAAGTATTCGGGTTTTGTGTTACAATTTAGATCCGAAAAACCATAATTCCGCAATTAATCTAGTTCCCTGTGCAGCAGCGAAGTATTCCATATTTGACTTATGAATTTTATCATTTGGCATCCAACCTTCCAAATCGGACATTGAAGATTATGTGAATCAGCGAAGCTATATGTATACTCAACTTGGCCTCGACTTAGTTCGACTCGCTCACCACAAGTCGCTCGGCCCCCGGGTTATTCGGTCTTTTAAGGACGGCGGAGACATATCATTTATTCTCGAATTTAGGTTTCCGCCGCCCCAAACTTTCTATAAATGAAGCTGGTCCCTGAGCAAAGCCAAAGGGCAATACTTTTCAGTATTTTTATTTTGACACGTGCATTGAAGCGAATACTCCTATTAAAAATCGCATGTACCTTCACTTTTAGAGCCGCTGAAAAAGATATACCGTCAGCATTCCCCAACCCGTACCCGTAACCATGCTTAATATTGCCAGCAAAACAGCATGTGGCATCAAATCCTTTCGATAAGCAGCCGTGACCGCAGGTGCAGTTGAGATTCCTCCCAGATTAGCCATTGAGGCGATCGGGACCCAGACTAAATTCAGCTTTAAAATTTTGGCACAGGCCAACAACCCAACAAAATGAAGAAATAGCCAGATCACTACCAAAAACACAAACTCCAATGGTAAACTCAGATTACTGAAATCTAATCTTAGACCTAAAATCGCCATCACCAGTACAATAAAAATCCCTCCCAATTGAAGGGAAAAGCGGGTATTCCAAAGTTTAATCACATTGCCTAGCAGCAATCCGACCACCGAGAGACTGACAACCATTCCCAAAAACGAGATATTCAGGAAGAAAATAAGAGCAGCTATTCCCAGAAAGATCAGACAAATTATCCAAGGGTAGAGCTTCCTACCGACAGAATTGATATTAACTTGGGTTTGATCTGGAATAGGATCATATATTCCAAAAAGTGTACTCAAGGTCTCCCCTTTTTTGATAAACTGGAACATCAGGATTGTCCAGATATTCACCAAAATATTATCTAGGACCAACACCGAAAGAAAAAGAGATTCTGGTGTTTGAGCTAATTCTTTCAATATCAGTTGGCTCGTGCTCCCTCCAATCCAGCCTCCCACGATGGGAACCAAGCCCCTCCAATAACTCTCACCAATAAATAACTCAGAAGATGACGGGTCCACGCTAGAAAATGTCAAAACCAAAAGGACCGGTAAGGAGGCAATGATCAGCGAACCGACAAAAAACAAGATCAAAGGCCGAACTCCGACAATGGCGAGCTGACGCAAAGGCAAAGCACTCATCACCGCCAAAAGCGTAATCGGGATAATCCAGTTTCTACTTAAGCTGTGCAAAAACACACTCGAAAGATCCAATTCGAAAAGATGAGTGAAGCCAGCAGGAATCACATAAGCAAAAAGAATTGCAGGAAACCAATCCAGTATTTTTTCTATAATCTGGTTTTTTACTTTGCTGATTTTCAATACAAAAAGTACCGTCAGTAAAACTATTGCAACAGCAATCCAGTCCAGACTGCCCATCAATCGAAAGTTTGGGTAAGAATGCCAAGACAGGTTTGGATTCCTTCTAGGTAATTACCAATTCGTATATTTTCATTTGGTGCATGGATGCTATTGTCTGGATTCGGGATTCGGACAGAAACAGCTGGAATATCCAAAATATTTATAAAGGGTGCCATAGGTTGAGAGCCGCCTGTCAATCGGGTTTTGATGTAGTTTTCTCCAAAAACCAAAGACATCCCTTTCTCCAACCAATGCCCAAAACCAGATTCCATATCTGTGCGGAATGGTTCGGAACCGATTCGAAATTCAAATGACACCAATTTTGAATACGCTTTTCGCTCGGCCTCAGTAGGTTCACCTGCTACAAAATGATAGCCCTGGTCTTCGATGAATTGCCGCACAAGCTCGACTTGTCGTTCGGCTGGAGTCTCCTTGACAGTTCGCATATCGATTTCAACGATTGTCTCCGAGGGAATTATGGTACGAACCTCCTTCCCTACCCAAGCCGCCCTTATTCCACGGACATTCAGCGTGGGATATTGCATCGCTTCTTGGTAGCTACTACCGACTTTCTCAGCTGCTGCTATTCCCAATTCTGATTGTATTTCTTCCATACTCTCCGGCACAGCTTGCATGGCTTTGAGATCGGCATCGGTAAACTCCACACCTTCGTAGAATCCAGGAATCAATACTTTCCCCGATTCATCTTTCATGGCTGCGAGTAACCTGGATGCTGCAAAAACAGGGTTTGGCGCAAAATTCCCATACTGTCCGCTATGCAGATCCGATGATGCACCAAAGATTTTCAGGGTAATGGTGGCGATTCCTCGGGCTCCGAAAGCCAAATTTGGCAGATTAGAAAAGTGCCGGGTACCGTCCATAATCAAGATTCCATCCGCAGCGAAAAGTTTCTTATTCTCTGCAACCACTTTGGCGAGTTCGGGAGAGCTGATCTCTTCCTGAAAGTCTAAGATAACCTTCAGATTTACCGCTGGCGTGATTCCATTTTTCTCAAGTATGTCCAAAGCAGTAAGAAAAGTCATCGTGGGTCCTTTGGAATCTGATGCAGAGCGTGCAAAAATCCTCCATTCAGGGTCAATTTCGCCATCGATAAAATTCCAATTCAGAGGTTTCCAATTCCCATCGTTTTCCTCCATCAGCTCAGGAATATAGGGGCTCTCCTGATTCCAAGCGGAGGAATCTACCGGCTGCCCATCGATTTGCATGTAGACTAAAATAGTCTTTTTCTTAGAGTCCTGTTTTCCCTGCGCAAAAAGATGCGGAACTCCATTCGAACTCAAGATTTGAGTTTTAAGCCCACGCTTTTCCAAGGCAGATTTCGTCCAGTCTAAGTTTAGCTGAATGTCAGCAGGGACTTTTCCATTATTTGGCAGACTGAGATATTCTCTGAATTCAGTCAAAGAAGTTCGCAAAGACCTTGATGAAGTCGTTTGAATCTCAGCCCTTGATAGCTGGGCATTGACTTGGAATACGAGTCCAGTCAGGAATAGACATATTTGAAGAAGCGCTTTTTTCATTTGAAAAGAATTACACCCGATAATACTGAATTTTCTTCTGTCCTTGAGAAGTAAGCCCTATTTTTATGCAGATCAGTATTTTGAAACTGAATTACCCTTATGACTGAGCAAAACGCAATTATTACAGCTTATCATTCTGCAAAAATCCAAGAAACAAAAGTAGCCCTAGCGACGGTAGTCCAAGTGGATGGCTCGGCCTACCGAAGACCCGGAGCGCGCATGTTGATTACCGAGACAGGCGAATTAACCGGGGCGATCAGTGGTGGTTGCTTGGAAGGAGATGCGCTTCGCAAAGCTCAAACTGTAATTTTTCAGCAAGAATCCATGCTGGTAACTTACGATACGACAGATGAGGATGATCAGAAGTTCGGGATAGGCTTGGGTTGCAATGGAATTATTCAGGTACTGATCGAGCCAATTGATTTCGAAGATGAATTAAATCCAGTCGCACTTCTGAAGATGGCGATTTCAGATCGGAGTTCAGGCATTCTAGCTACGATTTTCTCAGTCCAAAATGCTCGATCTGCCCAAATCGGAACTCGTTTTCTTTGGAAGGAAACAGACTTTATCAAAAAGACCATCGGAATTGATGCAACATTATTACGAAAAGTTGAGGCAAATTTGAATCTGAACTCAGGGAATCAAATCATTCAAATCTCCGCTTCACATGCTGTTTTTTACGAGTTGATTCAGGCTCCGATCCGACTTTTACTTTTCGGAGCAGGCAATGATGCCATTCCCCTCGCGCAATTGGCCAAGCTGATTGGGATTGATGTGGTATTAATTGACGGAAGAGCGAGTCAAGCTACTTTGGTGAGATTTCCTTCGGTGAAGTCGATTCGAGTAGCTCCGGCGGAAACAGCTCTGGAAGGAATAGAAATCGATTCAAGAACAGTGGCTTTGTTGATGACGCACAATTTTGAGTATGAAGCGCAGGTCCTTGAAAGCCTGCTTCCGATGCAACTTCCTTATCTGGGGATTTTAGGGCCAAAGAAAAAGTCAGACAAGCTTCGAGAGCGATTGGATTCAAAAGGATTGGAACCAAACTGGAAAAATGTCTACGGTCCTATCGGTCTGGATATCGGTGCGGAGAACTCTTCGGAAATCGCTTTAGCGGCTTTGGCAGAAATAAAGGCAGTTCTCGCTGGAAAAAACGGTACCTTTCTGCGGGCTAAGCAAGGCCCAATACACGACAATACCTAATGGAAAAAGCTAAAACCGGAATCATCATCCTCGCAGCTGGGGAGTCTTCAAGACTGGGTTATCCCAAGCAAATCGCTCAATACAAGGAGAAAACATTGCTCCAATATGCTATTGATGCAGCTTTGGAAGCTAAAGTGGAAAAACAAGTGTTGGTTTTAGGCGCAAATAAAGACGAGATAAAAAAGACTTTTAGAGGAGATACGATCCCGAATATACCAAATCAAGACTGGGAAAAAGGAATGGCTTCTACCATGCAGAAAGGCTTGGATTATCTATTGAAGTTTGATGCACCCGATCAGGTGATTATCATGCTTTGCGATATGCCATATGTGGATTCCAAACTTCTCAAGAAATTGATTGCTGCTCAAAAGAAGACAGGGAAAGGAATCGTGGCCTGCGAATATTCCGATACCGTGGGCGTCCCGATTCTTTTCACCAAAGCCTATTTCAAAGAGCTGAAAAGTCTCTCAGGTGACGAAGGAGCTAAAAAAGTAGCGCTGGCTCATGAAGATGATTGTGCATTGGTCAAATTCCCGATGGGAAAAGTAGATGTGGATACCGAAGCTGATCTAAGAGATTTGAATTTGTAGGTTTTCATTTCTCGCCATGGTGCAGTGTCGCAGCGAGAGGTTTGATTTCTGAAATTGAGAAAAAGACTTCCTATTAATCTTTGAGCCGCGTATTTTGAATGCAGGATTCGTGATTCCGATTCGTTCAGAACCCCAGCGGTGCGATTTGATCTTCAATTGGATTGATCATATTTCTGGTGATGTCAGCATTCATCAAATCGCTTCTCCGAAGCTCTGATGACCATTTCCAACCTTTTTGCTACAATCAAACTGCTTCTCAGAAGCTATCGCTAACTATCGAAATTCCTAAATGGAATCAATTCACTTCCCTAAAACTGGGAAAAATCAAGCTGTCCTATCGATAAAGAATTTCGTTCTTGAACTTTCTATCTACTCAAAGTAGCGCTGGAGGTATATTTTGAATGCAGAATACACAGAAATCGTATTTTGAGTACACAGATAAAAGTTGATATCCCGAGTAAATTAATAATGTTTACAATTATTGAACACTAGTCAAAACACATCAATCGTCCAAGTTTGGACACCCGACACCAAACACCGATCATCCAATATCCAGAACCTAACATCGGTCATCCTACATCGTTCATCTCACATCGATCATTCCACACCCGGCATCAGACGCCGAGCTTGTCTAAAAATGCTTTCGCGTCAAGATTTCATTCAAAACAATTGCATCTCTTACTGTGCTGGGATTTCTGAGTAGTTGAGCGTATGGGTTTACTTTTTTGGACTTTACTTTACCAAGTTCTATTTCCAGAGATGGGATATCCGCCATTGGGGTCAGGTCACTTGCTCTTGCACGCACTTTTTCTTCGTAAGCGCCTTCGTAGTAGGTTATTTCGTCATCATTCTTGTCGTACCAAGACTTCTGTTTTTCGTAGGTGCTCGGTTTCTTTTCGTAGGTGCTTGCTGGTTTTTCGTAGCTCGATACCGGCTTTGAGTAAGTAGATGGCCGGGCCTTGAAGCTTGTTTCAGGTTTGCGATAGCTGCTGTCAGATTTCGGCTTTTCGTAGGTGGATTCATAGCCACGAGATGGCTTCTGAAACATGGGCGCAGGCTTGGGATCAGGTATCTCTGTAGGCTTAGTGGTTTGCTCCCCACGAATTTCCTTGAGTAAATCCTCAAAAGATGTCGGCCGGTCAGTAGACTCCGGAGAGTCCGTGGAATCCTGCTCTTTGAGCTTTTTCTTTTTACTTTGCGTAGCCTGATAGATAAAATAGGCAATGATTGCCAAGATGTAAACGATATTTCCCAAATCCATAGCTCAAGATACCTGTTTCTATCCACTTTCGAGATAATAAGGAGGTATTTTTCAGCTGGCAGACTTCAATAGGCGGTAGAACCCTCCAAGGGTTTGGAACCCTTGGAGGGTTGCAATCTTAAGTGAAAAGAGGTCTACAGCTATATTAATAAGTAGGCAAGCTCAACAGTTATTTGAATCAGCCTAAAGTACTTAGAGACTTGTTATACCATAACACTCAAAGACTTTATAATATCCACATCCCTGAATTGACATGTCAACTACTCTCAATTAATTGCCTATTGATATTTTTTAACTAAGAAAAATGAACCATACAAACTACTAGCTACTGCCAACTGCCAAAAGATCATTGCGAACTTCGAACTAATCAAGTCTTCGAAGTCAGTCCAAATTGCCTACAGGAGACCTCGAAGATTAACAAATACTACTTGTTGCCAATCGCTAGCTGCCTACTGATAATTCAACGATATTCCCGAAATCCTTTGACAATCTAGCATTTGGACTTATTTTGTTTTTTTATTCGCTAGGGAAAAAATGCATGCTGCTCAGTAAACTGGAAATCAAAGGCTTTAAGAGTTTTGGAGATAAAATGGTCATCAACTTCGACAAAGGAATCACCGGTGTCGTTGGACCCAATGGCTGTGGCAAGTCCAATGTCGTCGACGCCATCCGATGGGTGCTTGGCGAGCAAAAGACCCGAATGCTCCGCTCGGATAAGATGGAAAACGTGATTTTCAACGGCACCAAAACCCGTAAGCCATCCAATTTGGCTGAGGTTTCACTTACTTTTGAAAACACCAAAAATCTCCTTCCCACCGAATATACTCACGTCACCATCACTCGTCGCTACTATAGATCTGGCGAAAGCGAATATCAAATCAACGGCGTCACCTGCCGACTAAAAGATATCACTAACCTATTCATGGACACGGGGATCAACTCGAATAGCTATGCGATCATCGAGTTGAAAATGATCGATGAACTCCTCAACGATAAAAATAACTCCCGGCGTGAGCTCTTCGAAGAGGCGGCAGGAATATCCAAATTCAAAAACCGTAAGCGTGAGACACTTCGAAAGCTTGAAGATACCGATGGAGATCTATCTCGGGTGGAAGACGTACTATTTGAGATTGATAAAAACCTCAAAAGCCTTGAAAAACAAGCTAGACAAGCCTCCAAATATTTCGAAATCAAAAAGGAATACCGTGAGTCAAGCATTAATCTGGCAAAAAAAAGTATAGAGAAATACATTAATTCACTACTGGACAATACTCAAAAAATCACAGCAGAAAATGATCGAAAGCTTCAATTCCAAACCCAAATTGTAGACAAAGAAGCGTTACTTTCTCAACTAAAAGCCGACCTTATCGGTAAGGAAAAGCTTCTTGCATCCCGACAAAAATCACTCAATGAGCACGTAAATAAGATTCGGACGTTTGAATCCGAAAAGAAAATCAAAAATGAGCGACTCCGCTTTTTGGAAGATAGATCACAAAAATTGCGTGAACAGATCGATGCCGACCGCAAGTCCAACGACCGAGCAGGATTCAGCATTCGCTCGTTGGAGCAGGAGAAAGAATCCGCTGCCAAAATGCTGGCAGAGAAGGAAATGATTGTTTCCGGATTGAGAGAAGCCTTTGACGCTCAGAAAATCATCCAAACTGAAAAGCAATCAGCCCAAAAACAGCTTAATCAGCAATACGAGCAACTGAAAGAAAAGGTATATCAGCTCGGAAAGGAGCTGGAAATCAAGCAGATTCAGCTTTCTACCTTAAAGCAGGAATTGGAGCGGACTTCCTCAGACGATTCTTCACAGGAGGCCAGTTTAGTGGATTTTGAGACAAGAATCGTTGAACTCAAGACTGAATTGGATGAATCGGTAGCAGTATTTGAAAAGCTGAAAGCCAAACAGGAAGACCTCGATCAAAAGATCGAAGAGACCAACCAAGTGATCGAAATGATCCGTGAAGAGTTGACCGCCTCCTCCCGAAAACTCGATTCCAAAACCAACGAGTTCAATCTGACCAAATCTTTGGTTGAGAATCTGGAAGGCTTTCCCGAGGCCATCAAGTTCCTCAAGAAAAACTCCAGTTGGGGAAAAGACATCCCGCTCCTCTCCGACTTGCTGACTACCGACGAAAAATATCGCGTGACGATCGAGAATTACCTCGAAGGCTACATGAACTACTATGTCGTCGATACCGAATCTCAGGCGATCAAAGCGATTCAATTGCTCTCGGATTCTGCGCGAGGTAAAGCCAATTTCTTTGTTTTGGAGCATTTCGAGAAATTCAAATCCAGCCAAAGTCAGCTCTTCGCCAATGCCATAGCCGCAACAGAAATCATCGAATACGATGTGAAATATTCACGTCTAATCAATTTCATCCTGGACAATGTCTATATCGTCTCAGGCGAATACCGGGATTTCCCGCAGGGTTCGGATGGGATATTCATCACCGAAAGCGGAAAGTACACCAAAAGGAAGTTTTCCATCTCTGGAGGTTCGGTAGGCCTGTTTGAAGGGAAACGAATCGGTAGAGCCAAAAATCTCGAGAAGCTAGACCGTGAGATCAAAGACCTCAGCAAAAAAGTCAGCTCGACCCGAAATAACCTCGACAATAAGCTCTCTGAACTGATGAAGCTGAAGGAGACCAATTATCGAAAGGAACTGGAAGTCCGACAGGTGCAGATCAATGAGGTCAATCAAAACTACGTCTCCATTCGCACCAAGAAGGAGCAGCTCGCCGATCTACTGCATAACAATGCAAATAAGCGGGAAGATATCCTCGACCGCATTGCCAGTTTGCAAGAGAGTCTGGAAGGTATTGCGCCACAGCTTTCCACAGAGCGGGCCACCTTCGATACGCTTCAACTGGATCTGGAAAACCTCAATGAGCGACTGGAAAAGGAATCTACTATTTTGGCAGAAAAATCGCAGGCATTCAACGCCGAAAACATCACCTACCATCAGCAGCTCAATCGAGTAGGAAGTCTGGATCAGGAGATTGAATTTAAAGCAGCGGCCTACGAGAGCTCTAGGGAACGGATCGAAAAGTCACAGGCAGAACTGAGCCAACTCGATGGCGAAATCCGCTCGCTGCTGGACAATAATGAGATCAAAGATGACGAACTCATTGAGCTATATTCCGAAAAAGAAGGTATAGAAGGTGGCGTGCAAGAGGCCGAAAAGGACTATTACGCCCACCGCGGCGCAATCGATGACACAGATCAGCAGATTCGAAGCCTCCAAAAGAACAAAGAATCCCATGATCAGTTGATCCATGGTTTGGAAAGTGTGCTGAACGAAATCAAGCTGAAAATGACCGGAATGAAGGAGCGTCTCAGCGTGGAGTTTGAGCTGGATCTGGATCAGCTAATGGAGGAAAACCCTACTTTGGCTCCTGAATTTGAGGATTTGAAAGAAGACGAACTCCGTGACCTGGTGCGAAAACAAAAGGAAAAGCTGGATAAAATCGGTCCAATCAACCCAATGGCGATGGAAGCCTACGATGAGATCAAGGTGCGCTACGACTTTATTTCGGGCCAAAAGGACGACTTGATCAAAGCCAAAGAATCGCTTCTCTCGACCATCAGAGAAATTGATCAGGTGGCCAAAGAGACTTTTTTAACCGCTTTTGATCAAATTAAAGAGAACTTTATCAAGGTATTCCGCTCGCTCTTTACCGAGCAGGATGACTGTGACCTTACCCTTGTCGATCCCGATAATCCGCTGGAGTCTGCCATCGAGATTATTGCCAAACCTAAAGGCAAGCGACCGCTGACCATCAACCAACTTTCGGGTGGGGAAAAGACGTTGACTGCCACTTCCCTACTTTTTGCAATCTACCTGCTGAAGCCTGCGCCGTTCTGTATTTTCGACGAAGTAGATGCCCCGCTGGACGATGCCAACATTGACAAGTTCAACCAGATTATCCAGCGTTTTAGCCACGAGAGCCAGTTTATCATCGTCACCCACAATAAGCGTACAATGGCCAGTACAGATATTATTTATGGCATTACGATGATTGAGCCGGGAGTCAGCCGAGTCGTTCCGGTGGATTTGAGGGAGTTGGCTTAACTAATCATTGCGAGGGAAGAATTACAGATGCAATCTGTTTATGGTTTTGTTGAGAAGATCTAAAATTTACAATGAAGAATTAGGGCAGTTATGTCAAAGTAGCTGTGGTTGGAAAAAAGTGAAATTAGAGCGCATTGTGATTTAAATTTTTCCTAAGTTCAGTCCTAGTTTAGAATTGAGTTAGCCATATTTTTATTACAATAGTAATCTGGATTTAAAATTATTTTTTATGACAAAGGGAAAAAAGATTAATGTGCAAGGAACTGAAATCACAATCTTCAATGGAAATTCTGAAGATTACCTTTCATTGACAGATATTGCTAAATATAAGGATCCTACAAATACAGATGACATTATTAAGAATTGGCTAAGAAATAGAAACACTATTGAGTTGCTAGGATTCTGGGAGAAGATGTATAATCCAGATTTTAAACCCGTCGAATTCGACGGGTTTAGAAAGCAAGCTGGCTTGAACAGTTTTGTACTTACGCCAAAAAAATGGATTGAAACTACTGGAGCGATTGGGATCATTTCCAAATCTGGAAGGTACGGAGGGACGTTTGCGCACAAAGACATTGCCTTTGAATTTGCTTCTTGGATCTCTATCGAGTTTAAACTTTACATAATCAAAGAATTCCAACGCCTCAAAGAAGATGAAAACAGTCGTCTAAAACTGAACTGGGATTTTCAAAGAACGCTGGCAAAGGTCAACTATCACATCCATACCGATGCAATCAAAGAAAATCTAGTTCCCGAAAAAGTAAGTGCTAAACAAAGCTCAATCATCTATGCCACAGAAGCAGATGTCTTAAATATGGCCTTATTCGGAATGACTGCAAAGCAATGGAGAGCGGATTACCCAACTCTGAAAGGAAATGTAAGAGACTTTGCAACTATCGAGCAACTGGTAGTTTTATCAAATATGGAAAGTACCAACGCCCTACTGATCCATCAA
>Ga0136559_1000533_pt1 | contig 12937 bp, 5 predicted proteins | sample AntRauMeHopE1496_FD_104633 | JGI IMG/M metagenome (GOLD analysis project Ga0136559, IMG submission 104633) | Saline lake microbial communities from Rauer Islands, Antarctica - Metagenome Hop E1 #496 | ecosystem: Environmental > Aquatic > Non-marine Saline and Alkaline > Saline | place... | reverse complement strand
GTTTCGCCAAAAACGGGGAACAAATTTACATTTACAGCTCCATCGTTTACACCACAAGTTGCTTTTTGAGCATTACCTGAAATAAAAGCACCGTCCCACGCTGTTAAAAATACTGACTGCGATGCGGAACATCCGTTATCATCTGTTACTGTTAAAGAGAAGGCTCCGGCGCCTAAATTATTTAATTCAACAGAAGAAGCTCCTGTACTCCATTGGTATGAAATGTTACCAATTCCATTAATCACATCAGTTTGAATATAACCATCATTTAAAATACAGGATGAAGGGTCATATGGAAAAAGATTTAATTCTAGAGCTGGTGGATTATTTAAGGTATAAGAATAGGTTACTTGACATCCGTTTACATCCGTTACAATCGCTTCATATATCCCTGGGGTTAGATCAGCAATCGCTGAGGTAGATGCTCCTGTAGACCAAAACACAGAATAAGGCGCGCCTGGGCCAGAAATAGTTAGTGAGATTGCACCATTATTTCCATCGTGACAGCTGACATCCGTAATTTGTGGAGATACAGTGATATCTGAAGCCGCTACGGTTCCTTCGGCTATGGAAAAACACCCTTCGTCATCAAAAACATTAAAGTAATATGCTCCTGGAGAAAGGTCTGTTATGTTTAATTCATTCTGATCACCGGTATTCCAATAGGTAGAAAAAGCCCCGTTTGGTGATGTAACAACTGCCTCTATCTCTCCTGAGTTTGAGCCACATGCCGCATCGGTAATTGAGAGAAGAGCTGTAGGAGGTTCAAATAAAGCCAGCGTAGTGGTTATTTGAGAAGTACATCCATTACTCATATCGGTATAAAAATAATCCAAAACACCAGTAAAAGGATAACTACCTTGGTCATCAATTTCATTTACATTTAATAAACCAAATTCAACTCCTCCTTCAATAAATGAAAACTCTCCTCCTGTCAAATCAACGAATTCATTGAGGTCAACAATACCATCGTTTATACAAGCCGAAAAGTTTGGTTCTGTGAAGATAGGAACATTAGGGCTCACAACTTCAACAGTAAAAGTCTCCACAACTGTATCTAATCCATCTGTAAAAGAAAAAGTTATGTCGGAAAAACCTGCATTTCCGCCTATTCCGCTTATAGCCCACACGTCAGTGCTCGTTTGATATGGAATTAAAGTTGAGGCGTCTATTACAGCAGGGTTTGTGGATGCGACATCGAACAACATAACTACTTGATCATTTTCCGCATCACTAAAGAGTAAATTTTCTATCAAATTAGAAACTCCATTTGAGCAGCCTACTGCGATATCATAAGAGATGATTTCAGGGGCAGAATTCGTAACCGCAACTCTTCCATTTGTAGTACCATCTCCTCCTGCCAAATGGTAAAAAACAGCTAAGCGATCACTTGGAGAGTGGTATACTGATTTATAGGCTTCACCTTCAGTTAAGAATAAAATTGGATTTGTATTTAGCCCCACCTTCGCATTACTCCCATCTGGGAAAATCTCTTCTACATAGACATTTTCTGTAATAGGGTTTGTTCCAAAAATAAATGAACTTGCCCCAAGAGATTTACCAGAGCTCCCATTCAAAAAATTTGGAGGAGTTAGTGCCATTTCAGTATTAGGATTTGTACCTAATCCGATTCTTATATTGAGGTCCCCCCCCGTGAAGTTATTAAATACTAATTCAGGCGATTCTCCGTCTTTTTCTACTAAATCAAAAATAGTAGCTCGAGCATTTCCTGCATAAAGTGTTGATGTAATGTACACGCTTCCACCTCCAACTGGAGCAAAGTTGAGTGGCGTTGTTAGTGAGGAAAAAGCCGTAAGATCATCCGAAAAATCATTCCCGACAACATACAAGGTTGAATTCGTCCTATCTAACGCAATTTTTGGCTGTTCAGACGAGACAGCCATAACATTATCGGATTCAACATGATTACCAGTAGTAAGATCATATTTATCAATAACGATACCATTATTAGCGTCTTTTGCGACAACATAAGCTTCATTTGTGATTTCATCCACAGTAAAGTGAATAGAGCTGTTTTGAAAAAGGGCCATAGATGTAAGTCCATTGCTTACAACCGTCAGAACTTGTCCATTGGTATCCATGCGGAGGATAAAAACCTCTTCTAGCATTCCACCTACTGTTTCCGTCCACAAAACATAAAGCACATTATTAACCGAGTATGAGTTAAGAAAATTTGCTCCTCCTGCACCTGTATTTGTTTGCGACATGCTGTTCCATTGTGTGTTTAGATAATCATATCGATAAATTTCAATAGTATTATTACCTGCATTGAAATTAGTCAAATAAACTTTCCCGTTATCTAGAATATCAAGAGCACTTTTGTTCGCTAAAACATCAATAGATGGGGTATTAAATTGATTCCATATTTTATCCTGTAGTTGCGCAGAAGCAGCAAACGCAAGACTGAAAAAAACAATCGTCAAAATTCGAGAATATAGCATACTATTATGATTTATAAATTCGCCACAAATCTAGCACATTTAAAATTAAGTATACTATGTCAAACTGTTAATAGTTAAAATCTTAACCAAATAACTCCTTCAACACTTCTTCTATACGTATACATTCGATAATTTCTATTTTGAATTCCGATTGTTTTACCCCTTTGTTATTCTTTGAAATGATCACTTTTTCAAAACCTAGTTTCTCCGCTTCTGAAATGCGTTGATTCACTCTGTTTACTGGGCGAACTTCTCCCGAAAGACCTACCTCAGCAGATAAAGAAATGTTCTTTTTAATGGCTAAATCGGCATTAGAGGATAGAATGGCGGCAACAACTGCTAGGTCGATTGCCGGGTCATTCACTTTAATTCCCCCAGCAATATTGAGAAACACATCCTTGGCACCGAGTTTAAAGCCACACCGTTTCTCCATTACGGCAAGTAACATATTCAATCTACGCAAATCAAAACCCGTTGCAGAGCGTTGCGGAGTTCCATAAGCAGCAGTACTAACTAGGGCTTGGACTTCGATAAGCATTGGACGTAATCCCTCCAGTGTGGCAGCAATAGCAATACCACTCAGCTTATCATTTCCTTCTGATATGAGTATTTCTGAAGGGTTTTCAACCTCACGCAATCCATTACCAAGCATTTCGTAAATTCCGAGCTCATTTGTGGAGCCAAATCGATTTTTAATTGATCGAAGAAGTCGGTAAACATGGTTTCTATCGCCTTCAAATTGTAAAACAGCATCTACCATGTGCTCTAATACTTTCGGCCCAGCAAGCGAACCTTCTTTTGTAATGTGTCCAATTAAAAAAACAGGTGTTTCCGTCTGTTTAGCATAACGAAGAAGTTGCGCTGTACATTCTCTTATCTGAGAAATACTCCCCGGCGAACTTTCAATACTCTCTGTATGGAGCGTCTGAATAGAATCAATAATGACAATATCCGGGTTTAGATTTTCGGCATGAGAAAAGATGGTATCTAACGAGGTCTCCGTTAATAAATAGCAATTCTCATTGAGGCTACCAATTCTTTCTGCACGCATTTTTATTTGGTGGTCGCTCTCTTCTCCTGAAACGTACAATATTTTTTTAGTATTTTCTTGCATGGACATTTGAAGCAGCAAGGTAGATTTTCCAATTCCTGGTTCTCCACCGAAAAGAATCAAAGACCCAGGAACTAATCCTGATCCTAGCACTCTATTAAGTTCAGCATCTTTCAGAAAGATACGGTCTTCGGCACGCGTTTCTATTTTATGAATTTGTTGGGGAACAGATTTATGTAACGTTGATTTAGAAAATGCGGTAACTTTATTTTTGTTCGTGGAGACCACTTCTTCAATAAAGGTATTCCATTCATTACAAGAAGGACACCTACCTAACCATTTGGGCGCTTCATGACCACAATTTTGACAGAAATAAGAGGTTTTTACTTTGGCCATAATTTAAATTTGATCACTAAAATACTCCAAAATTGCTTCTTTAATAAGATGCTGCTGTTGGCGATCATCAAGAGGAGGCAATTCCTTCACCAATTCAAAATGCGGCCAATTCTCTTCGTCTCTTCCTGTAAATTCATAAAAACCGTGCGGCATTAATAAGGTACAAACTGCGACATGCATTAATTCTGTTTTCTCTTGTTTAGAAAACTTCTTGTATCCAGTTCCTAATTCTTGAACACCTATTAAAAAAATAATTGCTTGAGTATCTAGTCCTCCTCCGAATGTTTCTTCAAGTTTTAAAACAAGCTCCTTAAATTTTATTTCTACTGCATAATCCATCGCGCAAAACTAATCATTAGTTATTCAAATAATGGACAGGCGCTTGTAGAATTTCCTCTCGAACGACAAGTATTGTACATTAGGGAAATTTCATGAGAATGAAAATTTCCTCCACGAATATCAGAGGTGATAAAATCAAAACTGTATCCCACTGAAAATTTATCTAAACGCAATCGAAGCATTGCGATCAGCGCGTCTGTATTTCTATAACCTAGGCCTACTAAAAATTTATCCGTAAAGTCAAACATCAGGTTCAAGTCAACACTTGCTGGTCCTTTAGGAGGTATTCGAATTAAAATAGCGGGCAAAATAGAGTTTTTATTATCGAACGTAATTCTTGTTCCGGAAGTTAATTTCATGTGCAGCCCAAATCTTGAATTAAGCCCAATATCATCCCATTGATTTCGCGCCAGCTGATCGATAGAAGCCCCTACATAAAAATTCTTTGAATTATACCAGCCTCCTGCGCCTATCAGTGGGAATAAAAAATTACTGGCCGATTGCCCTACAGCTATATCCGGATCTATCGTAGTAACAATCGACTGATCGAAACCGAATTGTTGAACACCAGCCATAACGCCAAAACTCAACCTCTTTTCTCTGCCAATTGGTAAATGGATAGCATAAGCTCCAGAAATAGCAATGTTATTGAAGTGCCCAAACTGATCGCGCTCAATCTTACCCCCTAAACCATGATAAGGGCTATTCAACGCTTTTCTTCGCGCTTTTATTGGGGCGTTAATTGTAAACAACCCAGTTTGCGGAGCCCCTTCAAACCCGGCCCACTGCAAACGGTAGGATCCTCTAACGTCAAGACAATTTTTTAATCCAGCCATAGCCGGATTAATTGCAAATTGATTAAATGACCATTGCGAATATTGAGCAACCTGCTGACCTTTGCCTATAAAAGACATAGAAAAAAGAAGTGATATAAGGACTATTCTGCGAATCATCTTACAATTGATACAAAACCCTTGATAATATCTGGAAAGTTCTCGTCCCGCACATCAATAACGTAATAATAGGAAGACGGTGCTAGTTCTTTTCCGTTTCGCGTTCCGTCCCAACGCTTGCTCACAGAGTAGCCATTCGATTGAAAAACAACCTGACCCCATCGGTTAAAAACCTGAACATAAATATCTGGAAATTTTTCAACCCCAAGAATTTCCCATGTATCATTCGTATTGTCTCCGTTAGGCGTAAAAGTGTTCGGTATTTCTAGTGCACTCACCACATTAACAATGCAAAAATCAGTTATCGAACAGTCTCCATTGCTTGCGGTTAAGTAATACGTAATTGTTTGGTCAGGGTTAACGACAGGATCTATCAGATTAGGACTATTCATATTAAATGCTGGTGTCCATTCAAAATCAATTTCTGAGGTATTTCCTTGCAATTGAACCGACTCGCCAGCAATAATATCAAAGTCAGGTCCTGCATCGACTAAAAATGAAGTCACTGTTATGGGTATTCCTCCACTAACGATCGTTTCTACACAGTTTTCGAAACAATCAACCTGAGCCGTAACCGTTACATCTTGGGTAAGCTCGTCTGTAATAAAAACTGGTTCAGAGGATTCGCCAATAAAAACCCCATCTGCAAACCATTGGATATTTTGTTGACTATCACAATCAGTAACGAGCGCATTAAATGTAAGCGTTTGACCTAGACAAGCGTTCGCTGTGTTCGTTCCAATTACAAGAGTTGGGTTTCGCTGAACACCTGGTCCACTAATTAGCACATCGAATGAAGCCTCTGCATTATCCGTAGCGCCCATGGAGCCGTTCACTACAATAAAATAAGTAGTACTTGGAGCTAAAGCGGCGCCGTTCAACACGAAGTCATTCGTTTCATTATTCGTGCAATTGGAGATTAATGAGTAAGAAGAAGCGATGCAGGGATTTAGAGTTTCGATCATGGCCGCTTGCAATTCACTCCCTTGACCCAATTGATTTAGAAAATTCAAATTTGAAAAAAATACTTGAACATCTCCCCCCGTAGCATTGGTTTCAAACTGAAACCAAACTGTATTTTCACCTTGAAAGCAAAAATTAAAATCATCTTCACAATTAGGGCAAAGTGTACTTGTTGCTCCAATATTATTCACTGTGACGGTTTCATTTTGACATAACTCTAGTGCATTACTGCATAAGTCATACGGCTCTTGAGCACACAATAATGACCCACTCAAAACAAAACCGATAAAAAAAAAGAGTTTACTCATCAATATGTCCAAAAATTTGGTGTTCACAAATTTACGAAATGAATTCATTGTAAACAAAAAGAAAGTAATACTCAAGTTCATGTTGGAGAAAAAATAAATGTGTAGTACTTTAGCCAAAAAATTACGTGCTTTCTGTTTCTGTTTGGCACAGTAAATGTAAATCAGGTGTTTACAGACACTAAAATTAAACTTATGAAAAGATCGATACTTCTATCCGTTGTTTTAATAATCAGCGCTTTAACTGGTTTTTCTCAACGATTTGATTATGATAAAAGTTCTAATATATTCTTTGGGCTCAACATGGGGAGAACGTGGCAAACAACGGATGTTGTTAACCAAACTCGGCCAATAGGAGGCGCTGGATTTATTTTCGGGGGAACATTCGGTCGTGAGTATGGTAGAGCAGTGTCTTTTGATTTAAGACTTCGTTATTTAGGAGGAAATTGGTATGGTCAAGATAGCGATACAACTGCGGCTATTAGTCAAAATATCGCTGTAAATAATGCGTACAGCTCAACAGGATATGCTGTTCAAAACTTTCGAACTACAAACCATAGCTTGTCTATTGAGCTTGCGATTCACGCCAATCGATTAAGAGAAACCACAGGATGGGATCCCTATATTTTTGCTGGAATTGGTGGTAACATAAGATTTACGGAAGGTAATTTGCTCGATAATGATGGATTTATATATGACTACGCATCGAATCCAACTTCCACATTTAGTAACACAGGATATGAGACGCCATTAGATTTAACGGCCTCCGAAACACATGATGAAGCAGGGTTTTATCACCCTTACTGGACTCCTAGCCTTGGAATTGGAATTGGTTACTATTTCGGAAATAGATTTTCTATTGGACTGGAGCATATGACAACCTTTGCAAGAGATGATTACTTCGATGGGACCATAGCCAATCAAGATGGCGACTTTAATGGGAGAAATGATGTATTTCATTATACCAACATTTACGCAAGATGGTATTTGAGGAAAGGAACTAGAGAAACTACTCCTCCTCCTCCACCACCGCCGGTAACACAGCCGAATCCGATTAACGGAACTAATAACAACTCAAATCAGCCACCTGTAGTTAATTTTACGAATCCGAATACAACCCCACAAGTTGTCAATTCCCCTACATTCATATTGAGAGCAGATATATTGAACGTTGCTGCTTCCCAGAATGTTACTTTCCGTCAAAGTGGAGCGGTTAATAACAGTTTTACATTTAACCCTTTATCCACTAGATTTCAGTCAACTGTTCAATTAAATCCTGGACAAAATGTATTTAGCCTCCGAGGAACTAATCAAGTTGGTTCTGATGAAGAATCAATAATAATTATTTATGAAAGAGATAATGTTTTACCAAACAATCCGCCAATAGTAAACATTACTGACCCAGCAGTATCTCCCCATACTACTGAAAATGAAACATATATAGTAAAGTCAACCATTGTTAATGTTTCTGCAAAGAATCAAGTTTCTGTAAATGTTAATGGAGTTAATTTTTCAAACTTCTCTTATAGTCAACTATCGGCTAATCAATCAGCAGTTACAGTTCCGGTTACTCTAAATGCAGGTGTTAATACCATTACTATTGTAGCAACCAACCCAAGTGGGCAGGATTCTGATCAAGCTACAATTATAAAAAGAGAAGAGCCAGTAATACAACCACCTGTTGTAAGCTTCTTTAACCCTTCTCAGCAATCAATCACCGTTACAACTCCAAACTTCAATTTAGTTGGTCAAGTTTTACATGTTGATAGCAAGAATAATGTAGCATTTTTCCAAAATGGTAATGTCAATCAAAACTTTACGTTTGACCCAACGAATAAGAACTTTGCAAGTCAAGTACTGCTCGTTCCTGGACAAAATATTTTCCAATTAGTTGGTTCGAATGCAGCAGGGACGGATCAAAAAACTGTTGTTATCAATTACAACATCCCAAGTCCGAAGCCACCAATAGTAACGATAACTAGTCCTGTTATTCAACCATTGACAACAAGTAACGATACGTATAATTTAGCCGCTACAGTGCTTAACGTAACGAACGCTAACCAAATCAATATGCTATTGAATGGTTCACCGTTCTCTAACTTCAGTTTTAACGTAAATAATTCTTTACTCACTGCATTGATTCCGCTTCAAGTGGGAACTAATGTCATTAAAGTAACTGGAACCAATGCAGATGGAACGGATAGTAAACAAACCGTTATCATTTACAATAAACCCACAGTTATTTTGCCACCAGTAGTTGAGTTTGTCAACCCTGGGATAAACCCATTCCAAACAAATACTCCTTCTCATGGTATCATTGCATCAGTGTTTAACGTTGCTTCTAGTAATCAAATAAACGTGAATTTAAATGGGCAAACCATTACCAATTTTATATTCAATCCAGCAACACATGTAGTTACTTTTAACGCTCCTTTGATTCAGGGAGCAAACACTATCACCATAACCGGTACAAACACAGCAGGAGTTGACTCTGATAATCAAACTATTATTTATAGAGACCCTTCTACTCAACTTCCGCCAGTAGTAACCTACTTAGACCCTGTAATTAATCCTTCCACTGTTTTTACTGCTTCTTACCCAGTATCTGCGAAAGTTAAATACGTGACAAGTGCACAAAATATCGTTTTAAAAATAAACGGCGTTTCAACAACAAACTTTGTGTATTCACCAAGTTCAGAAATAATGAACTTTACTACTAGCTTGTTGGTTGGGGCAAACATTATTGAGATTACGGCTACCAACAACTACGGACAAGATATCGCCTCTACAACAATTATTTACAAGAAACCAAATCTTGTACTTCCACCTGTTGTTACAATCACTTCACCATCGAGTGAGCCTTACCTAACCGTTCAGCCGAGCGTATCTTTAAATGCAACAATACTTAACGTTACCTCTATTCAGGATATCACTGTGGTTGTAAACGGGGTGAATACAACGAGTTTCACCTTCAATAACTCCATTAAGAAGCTGAATATTAATGTGCCGTTAATTCAAGGTAACAATACCGTGAAGATTACCGGAACAAATACCGTAGGTACAGATTCAGATACAAGAACAATAATTTACAAGCCTGAACAAATAATTGAGCCTCCGTATGTAACGTTTATTAACCCTAATACCCCTGGATTGGATGTGTCACTCCCTGCTTATCAAATGATCGCACAAGTGGTGAATGTAGAGCAAATATCGGGAATAAATGTAATTATGAATGGGCAAACTATTAGCCCACAACTTTACACGTTCAACCCAATAAATAAAGAGGTTACTTTAAACACGAACCTCAATGTGGGAAATAATACGCTTTTTGTTCAGGGAACAAATTCCGCTGGAAGCCATAGTGCATCAACAAATATTGTGTACAAAAAACCTGTTATAGCTTGTGATGAACCAACTATATCTTTTACTGCTCCTGCCAACACGCCTATAACTGTTGAACAAGACTTTTTCGATGTGCATGCATTAATTCACCACATAGACAATTCCAATCAAATTATCCTTAAGGTAAATGGTTCGGTGATTGGGAGCTTTATGTATTCTCTTGCAAGTGACGAATTAATAAGAAAAGTTGATTTAACAGAAGGCAATAATGTGATTGAAATTGAAGCAATTAACAATTGTGGAAAAGCTACGGCAAATACGTTAATAATATACCAACCTGAAGAAGCTCCCTGCAACGCTCCTGAAGCAGATATCATCACTCCTATATCACAATCAACTATTACTCAGGAGTTAACAAAAACGCTCACTGCTTCAGTTACGAATATTGATAATTCCAATCAAATCGTGGTAAAAGTAAATGGTGTTCCAATTAACTTTAGTTTTGATGCTGCAACACATATTATCGAAGCTGTTATTAACTTAAATGAAGGAGGTAATAACATTACTATTGACGTCACAAATGATTGCGGAACTGCACAAGCTATGTGCAGAGTGAAAAGAGAGTTGTGCAATGAACCCATAATTACTATTTCCCACAATGGAATACTTGTTCAAGGAGTAGTTAAAAATGAACTACTTACTATCATCGGCACAATTATGAACAGTACTGATGTTGGATTCACTCACAATGGAATTGCTAAAAATTTCGTGTTCGATACACAAAATGGTAGCTTCACTTCTACCGTAACACTAGACGAAGGAATAAATAACTTCTCTATTCAAGCAAGCAACAACTGTGGAGATGTTTCACAAAGTATTTCTGCTACTTATAAGCCTGTTATTGTTCTTCTTCCTCCAACTGTTGACATTACTGATCCTTCGGTAAGTCCGCACGAAACAAGTTTGCCGAATAAAACGATAATCGCTACAGTTACAAATATTGCTTCAGCGGCGGAGATTTCCGTAACGAATAACGGGGCAAATACTGCATTTAACTTTGATGCATCCACTGGAATTGTAACGTTTAGTGCGTCATTGATTGAAGGGGCAAACCTGGTTGTTATTACTGCAGTTAATACTGATGGGACAGCAAGTGACAATACTCAAATAATATATACTAAACCTGTGGTTATTAAGCCGCCGGTTGTACAAATTACGAACCCAAGTGTTTCTCCTTTCATTACTTCCGCAGGTACGTACCAATTTACGGGATCAGCAGAGCATTTAGATAACCCTGGTCAATTAGAAATATACTTAAATGGGCAGCCTTTTCCAAATGTGCTTACGAATGTATCCAATGGACTACTAAATTTCACCGTTCCAGTTGTTTTAAACTCTTCGCAGCCCTCTTATGAATTGATTGCTATTGCAACAAACACTGCTGGGTCAGATCAAGATAATGCATCCATAGAGCTTGAAGTAGAGATAGACACCGTTGTCACCAATTGTCTGTCAGTTGTTACTGCTCAGTTTATGGGAAAACATCAACGTACTTTTGTTTCAAGCGATATGGACTTAACAAATGTAGTGTTGCAGTTCTCTGATGGAACGACCCAAAAATTCGATGGTTTATCTGGCATGACAGGTGCTTTTGCAGGCACTGGAGCACATGTTGGAAAGTGTATTACTGGAATATGGGTATTATCCGGGTGCAACGAAAGCGGTGACGGACCAGATTATGGAGAGTGGATTCCAAACTCTAGCTATGACGGATCTTGCGAAACGACTCCGTGTACCCCTCCAACGATGAGTATAATGAGCGGAAATAGTGTGACCAATGCAAATTACAACCTCCAAGTTGTGGTTAATAATGCAACAGCCAACAACATCTCAGTGCTCTTGAATGGAGCCGTTGTAAATGCGAACTATAATACTGTTAATCAATTACTTTCTGCACCTTTAACTCTAATTCAGGGTGCAAATGAGATTGTTATAACTGCTAATGAATGTGAAATAGTAACCCAAACAATTACAGTTAACTACACTGTGCCATGTAAAGCTGTCAGTTATTCGTTAGCGTTTCCAGCTCAGACAGCTAGTAATGTAAGCGATGCGGTAATATCTTCGTTAAACTTAACCGTTTTTAACGTTGTAAATACTGGAGTGACTGCAACAGTAAATGGTGTTTCAACGAATTTTGTTCTTGTAGGGAACAACTTATCGGTTCCTAATATTAATTTAACTCCTGGAGACAATAGCATCATCATAACTCTTTCTAATGCTTGCAGTAATGAAACAATAGCGTATGACATACATTATGATGCACCTGCAGGGCCATGTGGCACAAGAATTAACCCAGGAAGTAGCGAGGACTGGCAATTTTGCTTAGTAACACCATCGGGAACTTACAATAGAAGTGATCTTGCAGCTAATCCAAACTTTACGTATAGTGGACCCGCGTCGAGTGTTTATTTCTTACCAATTGCTGGAGGCGGCAACGTAACGGTAAACGGCAGTCCTTTCGCTGTTGATAATGGAACATACTATTTATTTCAAGGAAATGTGACAGTAACGGTAAGTTCTAATCAACCAGGTGCAATGGGTCATTGGACAGTATGTTTAGAGACCGATCAATTACCTAGCTCTGGAAAAGGAAACAACAGACCTCAAAGTCCTTGCGAAACTGGAAAAGCCCTTCAAAACGGGGGTACTGGTGGAGCTATTAATGGAACTCCAATAAATAGAACGAAGCAGCCAATTACTAGGCCCAAAACTACCACTCCAATTGCTCCAAAAGGAAATAAAACACCAGCACCTACATCAGGTGCAAATGGAAAAGCAGGAACAACCACTCAACAAACTCGACAAACTAGAGGTATTACAGTACCTGTAAAAGCGAAAGAAAAGGAACAACCTACTGCAACACCTGAAGGAAAAGTAAGCGAACCTATTCAGAAACCAGTGGGAGGTAGAAGGCCAAATTAATTAATAGAGCATACTTATTGATAACGGGATGAACGTTTGTTTATCCCGTTATCAATGGTTCATCATTTCAACTTATCAGAACCTAAAAATCTCTTGTAGCTTAAGTGCAGACTATATTTACAGCATAAGAAATAGTTCATT
>Ga0136559_1000531_pt1 | contig 12957 bp, 15 predicted proteins | sample AntRauMeHopE1496_FD_104633 | JGI IMG/M metagenome (GOLD analysis project Ga0136559, IMG submission 104633) | Saline lake microbial communities from Rauer Islands, Antarctica - Metagenome Hop E1 #496 | ecosystem: Environmental > Aquatic > Non-marine Saline and Alkaline > Saline | place... | reverse complement strand
CACCGCCATGCTATATTCTTTCTTTGGTAGCTGTAAAATGCAGAACATAAATCCCAGAATATGGCTTACCGATACCCTCAATAAAATCCAAGATCATAACATCCAAAAACTTGAGGAACTACTACCTGGATATCAAAACAGTACCATGTAGTTGCTCGGATGCTTACTCCAGAAAAGCGGTTATTCCCGATATATACAAGTGTTTTACGGGTTTTAAACCAGCTTTTTTCAGTTCGCTATATTCTTCAATTACTGGTAACAGCTCGTGCAACTTTTGGTGTAGTTCTTTTTTAGGTAGTACTTCCGTTCAGCATCTAGCCACGGGGAAACCCTCTTTGTGCATTTATAAAAAGACTATGTGCTTTCTACTATTACCAGTGCGCAGTGTGTAGCCTAAAGGTTGCTGCCAGCCTTCTTGTATTTTACTACCTATACAAATACTCCGGATACAACCTCACTAGTCTTTTATGCGTAGTTATAAAAGCACTTAACTTTAAATCAACAGCAACCAACGCGTTTTTTTTATGAGGATACTTCCTCTACTAAAACAGCATTGCCGCCATTAAACATGCTCTGAAACCATACAGCCATTCCTACGGTAAGAAAAGCACCTAGCGGGTTGAGCCATAAAAAGGGCAATATTTCTATACCGTCTACAAACTCATGCAGTATGGCACAGGTTGCTACTATTATTTGGGAAATGACGGCTGCTATAAAAACCGCTTGTCCTTTTACCTTTTTTATATAAAAAGCTACTAAGAAAATTCCCAGTATCGTACCGTAAAATACAGAACCTATAAAATTCACCAGCTGTATGAGGTTATCAAAAAGCGATACAAAACTGGCAAAAGCTATAGCGAGCGCACCCCATAATAAGGTAAACCACTTGCTCATGCGCACATCGTTATCATCAGTGCTATTTTTGTTTGTGAAACGTTTGTAAATATCTATGGTCGTGGTGCTGGACAACGCATTAAGCTCTGACGCAGTAGATGACATAGCGGCACTTAAAATTACGGCAAGTAGCAGGCCTATAAGTCCTTTAGGTAAATGATTGAGTATAAAATGTATAAAGACAAAGTCTTTGTCGTTTGTCTCAATGCTATCGTCTGCTTTTTCTATGAGTATCCTTGCTTGTTGTCTGTTGTCCTCTTCGGCAGCGCGCAGGGTTTCTAGTTGCTCTGATAGTACCATGGGGTTTGTGAGTACAGCCTCACCGCTCAGGCTCGCTGCATACTCTTTTTGCACGCCTTGCTTCTCGGTTAGGATACTTGCATGCCTGTTTTGCAATGCTTCATAGTCTGCTGCATACGGACTTTCCATAACGGCTTTTTGCGCCGCGGGATTAAAGTTAAGTGGTGTGGCGTTAAACTGATAAAAAACAAAAACCATAACACCCACAAGCAGTATAAAAAACTGCATGGGCACTTTAAGTAACCCGTTAAATAATAACCCTATGCGCATTGCTTTAACGCTCTTGCCTGATAGGTAACGCTGCACCTGTGACTGGTCTGTGCCAAAATAACTAAGCATTAAAAAACTAGCTCCAAACAGTGCAGACCATACATTATACCGGTCGTCTAGCGAAAATTTAAAATCGAGAATCTTCATTTTGTCCGCATCGCCTGCCATGGTAAGCGCGTTATCCATCGTTACATTATCAGGTAGCTGGGTGACAATAAGCACAAAAGCTGCAATCATACCACCCATAATCACAACCATTTGCTGTTTTTGGGTAACATTTACGGCTTTTGTACCGCCAGAAACGGTATAAATAACAACTAGGACGCCTATGATTATGTTTAAATATTTAAGTTCCCAGTCTAGCACCGCGCTTAAAATAATAGCAGGTGCATAAATGGTAATACCTGCTGCAAGGCCGCGCTGTATTAAAAAGAGTATAGAGGCAAGAGATCTGGTTTTCAGGTCAAAACGTTTTTCTAAAAACTCATAAGCCGTATAAACCTTTAACTTGTGGTAAATAGGAATAAACGTAACGCATATAATAATAACGGCTATGGGTAGGCCAAAATAAAACTGCACAAATTCCATCCCGTCAGTATATGCCTGTCCAGGGGTACTCAAAAAGGTAATGGCACTGGCCTGTGTTGCCATAACCGACAAACCTACCGTCCACCAGCGGGCATCGCCGCCTTTTATATACTCTGCCGCAGTTTGTTTACCACGCGTTTTATAAACTCCGTAAAGCACAATAAAGGCTAGCGTAGCGCATAAAATAACCCAATCAATTGCCTCCATACCTGCCGCTTATAACGTAAAATATAATTGCAAATAACAGGTTTGCAATAATTATCATGGCATAGGCCGTGTTCCATTTTTTAGAGTATAGACCTTTAGGTTCTTGTTTCTTTGAGTCCATTAGTTGCTTATATTTAACATGTTAGCAAGTAACCTGTAAGCGCCGGGGACGCCGGCTGGCAACTCTCTAAAAAGACTTAAACCTGTGTAAATCACATGGCCTTTACCATAAGGCGCCACAATAAGACTGCCTGTGGTCATCTCTTCATCGCCGTCGTTCATGCCCAGTATAGGCTCAAAAGCGGTATCCCAGGTATCGGGAAAATACAGCCCGCGTTCTTGAACCCAATTTTTAAAATCGTCTTGGGTAATTTTATTAGGTGTGTTCAGTATTTTATGGTTGGGTGCGAGAAATGTTACAGCAGCGTTTTCGTCGGTTACCCGCTTTCGCGAAAGCGTAATATCTAGCGGCCCTAGTGCGTCTTTATCAAACCTACCAGCGGTGTTATATTGCATAATGAGTGTGCCGCCGTCGCTCACAAAGCTTGCAAGACGGGATTGTATAACCGGTAAGTCGTCGTGCACGTTTGCAGCGCGTATGCCTACCATGACCGCATCATAAACGCTCAGGTCACTTGGCACGTTTGCAGGAATAAACCGGTCCACGGTGGTTCCTATAGCTTCTATGGCTAGGGCAACCTCGTCGCCAGCACCTGTTATGTATGCGACGCGTTTTGCATTATTAATAAGGGCAGGTTTTACGACCGTAGCCGCAGCATCTACTATATATTGCTGGTCTGGAATATGGTTGTAATCTAAAGAAATTATTTGCTGGGAATAGGTACGGTTATCTACCTCAGCCTGTGCTTGTATGTTTCCTTGCGATGCGTTTTTAGGTGCAGTAAGGGTAAAGGTTACTTGTTTAGCAATGCCTTTTTTAAGGTTTTGTAAGCTGTGATTTGCAGGTGTTACTGTCCAGTTTTTAGGGTGGTTAAGTACAAGGGCTGCGGTGGTAATGTCCTTAAAAGGTGTTACTGTTATTTGCACTTCTTGCGAGTTATTGTTAAATACATAAACCGGATTTGCAATTGCCAGCGACAATGCTGGAACTACATACAAAGGCTCACGCACCTCGCCACGTACAGGGTCTGTGCGCTTAAAAATGAGGGGTACTGCTTTTCTAATAGTTGCCGTGCCTATCGTAACAGAGACCATGGTGTTAAACGCGGCTGGTGACTCGGGCAAGGTGATATAGTTTTTATCATTTACCGTGTACATGCCTGTGGTGCCAGGTTGTTGCAGCCAGTAAGGCGTGCTGCTTTCATAACCTTGTGGAATTTGCAAAACCATTTTTGTATCGGCGCTTTCATTTGCGGCTATATCGTGGTCAGTAGTTGTGGCTTGCAGGACGTTATTGCCTTGTATGCTAAATTGTATGTTTTGCGAACTGCGATTGGTAAGTTCTAAGTTCAGGCTATAAACCTCGCCCGGTGTTGCATGTGGCTCTGACGCGCTTAGTTCCATATAAATTCCGGCTACTTGCAAGATTATGTTGTCGATAGCCTCTAGTTTGATCTTTTTCCATTGTGCATCTTTCAAGTTAATTACAAGTTCACGCATTTTTATAAGTTCTGCCAAGCTCGCTTCCGGATTTTTAAAATCATAAGCTGCGCATATTTTTTGCCATTGTTTACCTACAACTTCACCACCTTTAACACGTGTCCATGTGGTGTTAATGCCAGAGAATAAGTCGGCTTTGTTTGTAGGGAAACTACCGTCCAGAAATTCCAAATACTCGGTTTGTGTACCACGTGAACCACTAGAGCCAAAACCTTGTGACTGGTGTCTGCTTCTACTTAACGCTGCAAGCTCGCCGTTTGAGTAGCCGTTCCATGGAAAATACGTGCCTGCATCTAGCTGTATAAGATTTGTTTTGTCCGCTTTTGCAAAAGCGTCTTCACTACCATAAAACCACCAACTTGTATTAAAAAATATACGTGCTGCCTGCCAGGGTTCCAAGGTCGCTAGTTGTTGTGCATACGCTGTTTTTAAACCTGCACTTTCGTAGGCCGTCATGCTCAACATGGCACTGCTGGTGTGATGGCCATGTGTTGTACCGGGCGAGCGATGGTCGAAACGGTTAATAATAACGTCTGGTTTAAAGGTTCTGATAATGCGCACCATGTCTTCGAGTACCTCTTGTTTGTTCCATATTTTGAGCGTTTCGTTTGGGTTTTTAGAGTAGCCAAAATCGTTTGCGCGCGTAAAAAACTGCTCGCCACCGTCTATATTTCGGGCTTCGAGAAGTTCTTGGGTGCGTATAAGTCCCAGTTGCTCGCGCAATTGTGGTCCTATAAGATTTTGTCCACCATCGCCGCGCGTTATAGACAAATAGGCTGTACGTGCGTTGCGCTCGTTTGCAAGCCACGAGATAAGGCGTGTGTTCTCGTCGTCTGGATGCGCGGCTATAAAAAGGGCAGTACCTAAAAAGCCTAACTTTTCAATTTGATGATAAATAGCTGCGCTAGATGCAGGTTTTTGCGTAAGCCTGTTCTCTTGTGCAGTCATTGTTAAACCTGCGGTGAGCGATAATAAGAGTAATATAAAATGCTTAATCATGGTGTGAAGATACTATTTGCAAGCTTTAAAATAAAGGGAAATGCGCATGAGGTTTATTAAGCGCACACGTGCAATATAAAAAAACAGGAAACGGCGGTATAACGAAGCGCTAAAAACTAAAAAATAAGGGTATGGTTTAAAAATAGCCTTGCCTCACTAGTGCACCGTCTTACCCTAACTTATAGAAAACGGCAAGGCAGACAAGAACGTACTAGCAAAATCCTGAGGCACCTCACGCACTCGGGGAAAACAGTCGTTTCAGCAGCCACAAACCGGCTGATAGTCGTTTAAAGAACACCATCAACCTTTTCATGATTTTGCCAGACTCTACGAAAATATAAGGTACTACAAAACCAGAGGATGTTATGCTATGGTAAAAACCTGGTTTTTTCCTGCGGTGCGCCTGTTTTAGAACTAGTGGAAACGGTTTAACAATCCCATATTAAAACCCTAACTGTTAATCATATCTCAATAGCTGCAATACGTAAACATTTCCAGGTTTTATGGTGTACCTTGCTAGGGGCGACCCTGAACCTTTTGTGCTCTTATAGCGTACGAGCCGTTGTTTGCCACTTTTAAAAAACCTTATATCGCCATAGCATGAAAACTACTTTTAATGTACAACTAACAGATTTTGAAACCATAAGAGAATTGCCCAATGCCTGGACTAACGAGCAGTATACGGGCCTACTAGACGCGCTAGATTATGGCGATACGACCCAAATACCAGCTGCTGAACTGCGTGATATGTGCATGCTTGCCATTGTAGATGTGGAACCGCACGAGGCTGCCATTGCAGCACTTACCTACATGTTTAGGGAACATCTAAACGACGGTCAGATTGTGAACCTAGCGCACGAGATGCTGGAAGAAAAAATGTGGGAAGAATATGCAGAAATCTGGATGCACGAGTCGTTCTATAACATTGGGACGCTTTTGTATACTTCTTATAACGGTAAATTCCCGCTGCCCGAGGCTGTGCGTTTTAACCTGCTTGTTACGGGTATTGCAGATGCCGATTTAGCTATTTTTGATGACCATACTGCCATACCATTGTTGCGTTTGCTTGCGAGCGGTATGCCCGAAAACACCTTGCTCAACAGGCTTTTTACCGCGCAACTGACCGGGGATCCGTTTCCAGAGGCTGCACATATTTTGTGGCAACTCAAAAAGTTAGACGCTGCTGAAAACAGCCTCTCTTTTGAGGTGATATCGTCGCTATACTGGTTTCACGATTTGAAATTTACTGAGCAATTTGATGGAACTACCTGTGCAGACGAGCCTGACGTAGAGGCGTAAAAGGGCAGTCTTTGTGCTATCTTTTCGCGTTTTAATAAAAGGTAACACATTGCAGCATTGTTTGTTAAAAATTTAATTCTCATGTAACGCTTTAGGTACGTCGTTTTGTTTGCTTTCGCGAAAGCGAACTCCCATAAATTCTCGTAAACCGAAAACAGGTTGTTGTCTGGCAATAATCGCAGTTGTAAGGTTATCTAGGTAATCTCATCAAAGATACTTCACGGTGCATGGCGCAAATAATAGTACCTTGCCTGTGTACTCTTAAAAAACCGTAAAAGCCTATGCATTTGAATATGTTCTTTTTAACGGCCTCGTCTGCTTCTATAGATGCGATCATTGTGCTGGTTTCTATACTGGCTGTGGTTGTTATAGGGTTCAGTATTTTTTTACGTAAAATGAATCAGACCTATATCATAGGCTATATTCTAACCGGTGTTTTGCTGGGTGAGCACGGGTTAGAGGTGGTTAAGGACAAAGAATCTATTTACCTGCTGGGTGAGTTGGGCATTATTTTACTGCTCTTTTTTATAGGTATGGAAATTAACCTTGTGGATTTTGTGAGCCGCTGGAAAGTAGCCGTGGTGGGCATTCTGGCGCAAGTGAGCCTGAGTGTTGCCATTGTGCTGCTTATAGGATATTATATTAATTGGGATATCGCACAGTCCATCGTTTTAGGTTTTGTGATCGCTTTGAGCAGCTCGGCTGTGGTGATAAAACTGCTCGAGGACAAGAAAATGATAGAAACCAGAATGGGTAAAAACGTGCTGAGCGTTATACTTGCTCAAGATGTCGCCCTCGTGCCGTTGCTCATTATTATAACCCAGCTGGGTGGCCGTGAGCAGTCGCTAGAAGAAATATTGTTAATGGTACTGGGGTCGCTGCTTATACTGGGTTTCTTAATTTACATTTATATTAAAAAAACCATTCACTTGCCTTTTTCCCAAAAAATAGAAAGTGACCACGAGTTGCAGGTTTTTGTGGCTATTTTTCTGTGTTTTGGTGGTGCGTTGTTAACACAGGCTTTTGGCCTGTCTGCCGCACTAGGTGCTTTTGTGGGTGGTATGATTATAAACGCGTCTAGTGAGGCGCACTGGATTCACGACACCTTGCACTCGTTTAGGATATTATTTGTTTCGTTTTTCTTTATAAGCGTGGGCCTGCTCATAGACTTGGACTTTTTAAGGGAAAATATGAGCATTATTCTTGTTGTACTGCTTGCGGTGTATGTCACAAACCATTTTTTAAATTCGGTTATTTTGCGCATGTTTTCGTCTAACTGGAAAGAGGCTATTTTAGGTGGCGCATTGCTTGCGCAAATAGGCGAGCTTAGTTTTTTATTAAGTTCCTCGGCACTCAGTCTGGGTATTATTAAGGAATATGCTTATAAATTTACGATAAGCCTTATATCGTTAACACTTATTATAAGTCCGTTTTGGATAGGTCTTACCGAACGTTATATTGAGTACATGGCAAAGCGCAGGCTAGAAAAATTAAAGCGATTGCGCAAGGCTGTGAAGGAGTAGTGGTGGTTACCGGCTCATGCCTATTTTAAGACCGGCAACCCGTTCTTAACACAACGAGCTGTGTTGTAATCAACCTTTTAACTTTTCTGTAATTTTGTAAAAACGAAGTAAGTCACAAAAATGTATACGATATGAAACTACTAGTATTCTTTTTAGCAACAAGCCTCTACAGCGCTGCACAAACGCAGACTGCTATGAACGCAGATGCTTTTGAGGCTTATAACAAAGCAGACTTAGCACTTAATGAGGCATACAAACTCCTAAAAACCACCTATGCGGCAGACACTTTGTTTGTAAATCAACTAAAAAAAACCCAACGCGTCTGGATAACCTATCGCGATGCATCCCTAGAAATGAAATATCCTGCGCTCGACAAGCGGCTAACGTACGGCAGCGTTTACCCCATGTGTGCGTCTTATTATTTAAAAGAACTAACAAACGCACGCACCGCACAACTGCAAGAATGGCTAGATGGCACACTAGAAGGTGATGTTTGCAGCGGTTCTGTACGTAACAAATAAAGGTCTATCGCCTGTTTTTTTAACAGGTGTACGCCTACATTAATGTGTTTTTAATGCGGCTCAAGTTTCTATTTTAATACCTTGCAGTTATGACCACACAAACACAAACCTACCACATCGCGGGCATGACCTGTAATGGCTGCCGTACAGACGTTGATAACAAGCTAAACGCCATGCCACAAGTGAGCAATGCCACTGTAAATCTAGCAAATGAAGAAGCGGTTATACAGTCTGATAAACCCGTTACCGCCGCACAATTGCAGCAAGTATTGCCCGCCAAATACACGGTTACGCAGCTTGTGACCCTTGATAAGATAGGTGAGGAGCACGCTTTCGCGAAACCAGCCTACCAGACAGACAGGGCAGAACAACCACAATCCAAGCTGCAACAACTCAAACCATTATTTATGATACTGGGCTACATAAGTATTGCAAGCGTGTTATTGCACCGCGCCGACTGGAACTGGCAAGAAATGATGCTCGATTTTATGGGTTTATTTTATATTGTGTTCAGCTTTTTTAAATTGCTGGACTTAAAGGGTTTCCCAGTAAGCTTTAGCATGTACGACCCGCTGGCAAAGGTGTTGCCGGTGTATGCCTGGATTTATCCGTTTTTAGAAACTGCGCTTGGACTGCTCTTTTTACTGCGCTTTCAAATTCCCGTGGCGCTCGTAGTCACCATTATTATATTAAGCGTTACCACTGTGGGCGTTACTAAAACATTACTCGATAAAAAAGCGATAACCTGTGCCTGTTTGGGAACAGGCCTTAAACTACCCATGACAGAGGCTACGTTTATAGAAAATGCAATTATGATTGCTATGGCTGTAACGATGTTGTTCCATATAGGCTTTTAAATAACAGTTCTAGTGCGGTAAGTACCTCTTAAAAACGCCATACAAGAACGTACCTAAAAGTGCACCAAAAATAACGATAAGTATAGCAGGGAAACCAGCACCGGCGAGCACATACATGGGTCCAGGGCATGCACCTGAAAGTGCCCAGCCTAGGCCAAATATTATACCGCCAAACAGGTAGTTTTTATAACCGCTATTTTTAGGCGTTAACCGTATTTCTTTACTCCCTAATGCTTTTATATTAAAGCGTTTAATGAGCTGTACACCAACTATTCCTAGAGCTACTGCCATGCCTATAATACCGTACATATGAAAACTACCAAACTGGAACATTTCATAAATGCGAAACCACGATGCGGCCTCGGACTTATACATGACAATTCCAAAGCAGAAACCGATTACTAAATAACTAACCACACGCATAACTAAAATATTAAAGGAAGTAAAAAGTGGTTCATAAGCAAACCGCCTATAAAAAAGCCTACAACGGCAATGAGCGACGGTAATTGCAAATTGCTCAAACCAGATATGGCGTGGCCAGAGGTGCAACCACCAGCATAACGTGCCCCAAAACCTACAAGAACACCACCTAACAAAAGAATAACAATGTTGCTTGGGTTAGTCATGTTTTCAGTTCCAAACAGCTCCGTAGGCAAATAAGCGTTGTTTGTGCTTGTGATATTCAAATCTTGCGCTAGTTTTAAAGTAACTGCAGCGTCTATTTGTACCTGATTGTTGCTTAAATAACGTGATGCTACAAAACCACCAGCGACTGCACCCGCTATAACCATAAGATTCCACCGCTCTGCACGCCAGTCAAATTTAAAGAGAGAAGCCGCTCTACCAGCACCTGCAGCTGCACAAACGGTGCGTAATGCTGAGGACATACCAAATTGTTTACCTACAAACAATAAAGCAAACATAATTAAAGCAATAAGTGGCCCTGCTACGTACCACGGCCAAGGTTCAAACATAAAATTCATAACAGCTTCATTTAGCACAAATATCAGTCATCGAGCAATGGGACCGTGTAACAATTGTTACATAGCATTAACGACGTGGTTTTACGTATAAGTCAACGCTTGAACCAGAGCTCTTGGATAAGTTTAATAATCTTATTGTAAGGTGTTTATAAATGCGGTACGCTGTTTTGATTAGCTGGTGATCCGTTTTTTTTTGTAAAAAGGTAGGAATTTGCCGGTTTTAGATTTGTATTTTTCGTATTCTGGGTATTTTAGGGTGAGTAATTGCTCCTCATAAGCTGCTTTAAAGTAGAACAATATAAGTAATGCCAGACAAAGAAGCAGTTTGAAAAGAGATTCAGTAAACAATCCGTATCCGAAGGTCGCAGCAAGTATTGCTGTGTAGATAGGGTGTCTAGCAACTGCATAAGCACCCGTTGTAAGCAACCTGCCCGTAGCAACAGGCGTGGGAAACGGAGACAGTTTGACATTAATTTGCAATAATGCGAGCACGCCCAGTAACACGCCAGCAAGGCCAACAAAAATGCCCGTATAACCCAGCCATGTGGGTATTTCTATGGTAATAAGGGTAATGGGAATACAGTAAAGTACAAAAAGCACTAGTTGCATGCCCACATAGCTATAGTCCTTTCTCAAAATTGCTTTATTTTCTAGGACACGTAGTAATGCCCAAAATAGTGTACAAGCCACAAAAACGAACAAAACTGGTCGCTACTAGCATAACTGCAACTGCTAGTAATGCAAAAGCAAGAGCTCCTGCTAACATGTCTTGCCAATAAAGTACAGCGATGGTAATGGCTATTGCGATTCTAACGATGCGGTCTGTAGTGCCTATATTTTTTGTCATAATTGTATTGTTTGAGACGGCTTTATATTGTCATGTTGCTGTTATAACAACTACAAGAGTTGTGTGTACCATGCAGGATATACGCTGTTTTGCTAAACGCGTGCTGTTGTCGCGTTGGTTTTTTAAATGTACGGAATAAAGTAACACTATGCTTTCGTTTTTGTTATGGACTAAGTGCTCTTAAAAGTAATCGTTGCTTTTAACCGCGCTTGGTGTTTTGATATTCCTAAAACCACTCGGTTTTTTTTAACTCGTTATTATATTGCGGCTACCCTGAGGGCTGGACATCTACCATGAAATTTGATTTTAAAAACTGAAATTCTGCCATTCACAAAACGGTCTTTTAAACCCGAAACGTTGACTTTTTAGTTGCCCTGTTTACAACTTGTTGTTCTTTTCGGTCATTGCGGGTATATTCACCACACGGTGCGTTAGCTAGCAATTATTCTTACTTATAAACTGGTTGCAGTTGAAAAATTTTGGGGGCTAACAACAAATACATGGTGCCTGGTGCATTTTAAGCATCGGGGGAAACTAGCAGTGGGCTATTGTTACAGACAGCGGCACTGCGGCAGTACAACAGCAAGTTATACTTGTCGATTATTTATGTAGAACGTACCATAAATCTGCGATTTGTGGCAAAACTGGGCGGAACGATGTTTTTGTTTGCCAAGTCCCACGCAGAAACTATAAAGAATCTTTAAGTGCTTTCATTTTCCTGAAACCGCTTATTCCTGCAGCAATAGAAAGAACCAGCATGGCTGGCACAGCCACTTTCCAGAGCGGACAAGCAAAATAGGCGCAAACCATAAGACCTAGGGCAAAGCCGCTTACCCAGAAGAGCATGTTGTAAGATTTTAGCATAGCGTATAGAGTTAATTTAACAAATGAGTTAATTTGCAAAACAAGGTATCAATTACGTTTATCGAAATGGGTTGTAATAGCGATTTACAATTGAAAATTTGATGTAAATAACTGATTATCAAATATACCATAAAAACGGGGTTTAAAAATTTATTAGCAAAATTATAATTTTCAAAACTAGAAAAAATATATGCAATAGTTTTTCGCTTTTACGGAGCATCTATTTACAATGATCGCTACAGTTAGTTTATCAAAAAAACCGCAGCTCAGCGGTTGAGAATTGAACATAAGCGCGTTTTTTAAGAATAGGTATACACGTCTGAAATTCTTGTGAGGGCGTTTTCTGGCCGTTTGGTATTTAATGACTTAACGAAGCGGCAAATTTCTTTAAATTTTGTAATTTTTCCATTGAATCATGTAACGGTACTCATAACATTTAAACTGACTTTTGTGAACAGAGAAAATTAATTCTCCGTGTAAATTAAAAATAGAATGGGAACTGAAACGACAACAAAAAAAGACATTGTGGCAATTGCTTCAACAGATTGCAAAACGCTTGCTGCGGCTCTAAATGCTGCTGGCTTAGTAGAAACTTTGCAAGGTCCGGGACCATTTACGGTTTTTGCACCCACTGATGCAGCCTTTTCTGAAATACAATCAGAAGTAGATAAATTATTAAAGCCAGAAAGTAAAGCTAAACTTGCTAAAATTTTAACGTACCATGTTGTAAGTGGAAAAATGAATGCCGCAGATTTAAAAGACGGGCAAGAGTTAACTACTGTGGAAGGCGGGAAGTTATCGGTATCTATCAAGGATGGTGAAGTAAATGTAGGTGGTGCTAAAGTTGCTGCTGCAGACATTATTGCTTCAAACGGGGTAATTCATGTTATTGATGAAGTATTATTACCTAAAGATTAAATCAAAACAAATTAGCAAAATTACGTGCTAAAAGTTATTGATTTAGCTTAATGAAACTACATAGTATGTCAGATTGGCTTAACGGGTATCATGAACAGTGCAGTTTTCCAATCTTCATGCATTGACCAACGAAATGGTAGTCGAGCTTGTAACCGTTTATTATGTACGTTTCGTTAAGCGAATCTTTGTGAATGAAAATAAAGAATTTCAGAAAACCGACGCTCTGCCAACTTTTAAAAAAAGGAAAAGCAATTCATAGGGTTATTT
>Ga0136559_1000530_pt1 | contig 12974 bp, 9 predicted proteins | sample AntRauMeHopE1496_FD_104633 | JGI IMG/M metagenome (GOLD analysis project Ga0136559, IMG submission 104633) | Saline lake microbial communities from Rauer Islands, Antarctica - Metagenome Hop E1 #496 | ecosystem: Environmental > Aquatic > Non-marine Saline and Alkaline > Saline | place... | reverse complement strand
CGGTAGTTTTCCAGGAATCCTGTAATATGTTAAATTTCTTAAAGGTAGTGCCTATATTTTCTTCCTCGTTTATCAGGTTTTTAATCCCTTCTATAATCGCTCTTTTTTTATCGAGGTTGTCTTCTTGCTGCTTGCGCACTTGTCGTTGTAATTCCCCTTTTTGTTTGCGGTATAGTGCATGTAGATCATAAAACTCTTTGGCAAGTGGGTTTTTATATTCAAATTTAGGTGCTAGCTCGTCATCACTAGGTGTTGCGGTTGTCTGAAATGCGTCGTGAGCCTCTTTTTCCTGTGCGGCGTCTGCTGCTTCAAAGGCTTTTTTAAGCTGCTCTGCCTGGTCTCTGAAACTGTTTATAGGATATTCTTGCATGAGGTGGCGCAGCTCTGTAATAATGGCTGGCATGTCCATGGTATTGTAATCTTTTTCAGGAATTGCTTTATCCTGGTCTTCTTCGTGGTCGTCGTCGTTATCGTCGCCGTTTGTCGTGACTGGTTTCACCTCTACTTCTACAGTTGTGTTAGAAATAATTGTGGGGTCCAGTGCTGCTGTTCCGTCTTCATCTTCGGTTGTAACCACGGTTTCTGGTTCAGCTGCTGCCGTTTCAGGAGCATCATCGGCAGTCGCTTCATGTTCAACTTCGGCGTCATTTTCGGCGTCAACGATAACAGCATTCTTTTCCTGCTGTACTGCGCTGCTCTCTGCTACCATCGCATCTTCATGCGAGGTGTCGTCGTTACGCACAGCTTCTCTTTTGTTATTGCCCGGTTTTACAGGCTCGTTGTCTGTTGCGCCGTCATGGTCTGTTGCGACTATGGGGTCTTGTTTCTGGTTGTTAGCTTCTTCTAGCATAGCATTTTCTAAGGCGTCTGAATTGCTGTTCTTTCCGTCTGCAGGTTGTTGCAGGTTGTCATTCGTGTTCATGGATACTGGTTTAAGGCTAGCAATATAAAAGTTTCTTTGCGATTCACCGCATTTTACGGGCTACATATTCCATAGTTCCCATGCTTTTTCTGCCTGATGCACTAACATCGCGCCACCATTTGTCACGCGAGCACCTTGTGCAGCCCCTTTTTTCATAAACAGGGTGTTTTGCGGGTTGTAGGTTAAATCATACAAAACATGGTGTTTGTTCACATGCTCGTAAGGAATAGGTGCGCAGGTATCTATGGAAGGATGTGTGCCTAGTGGTGTGGTATTTACAATAAGACCTACTAGCGCGAGCAGGTCTTTGTTAAGAGATTTGTAGTCTATGGTAAAATCATCAATTGGGTCTGGGTTGCGCGATACTTTTAAATAAGGTATTTGCAACGCCTCTAGGGTGTAGGCAATGGCTTTAGACGCGCCGCCCGTACCCAGAATTAGGGCGTTTTTTGTAATAGGGGCAAAGGGTTTCAGGCTTTTGCCAAAACCATAAGCATCTGTATTATGACCGGTCCACACATTATCTTCTATCACGACGGTATTTACCGCGCCTATGGTTTTTGCTTCGGGCGTTATGTGGTCTAGTAGTGGCAGTATAGCTTCTTTATAAGGAATGGTTACATTAAAACCGCGCACAATTTCATGCACACCGTTTGTAGTTTGTAGCCTGCTGTTGTAGGTTACGCTTTCGCGAAAGCGTACTAAATCACCAACACTAGGAATCTCAAAATTGCGATACACGTGGTCATGGAGCCCCAGCGATTCAAACTTTTCAGTAAAATAGGCTCTAGAAAAACTATAGTCTAGTTGTTTTCCTAGCAAGCCAAATACACTTTTAGGTATAATCATTTTTTCCATATCTATCTAGTAAATAAACGGTTATAAAACCCAGTGCGATCATTATAATGGCAAACCAGTTGCTAGGTGCGGTCATGTCGGGCAGGTAGCGCACGTAGTTTTCTAGTATCGCATTACCGTTCATATCGTTTATAAAATTGCCCATGCTGTCTAGCTTAAAAACTTCTTTTTTCCAAGGCCATACCACGCCTAAAGAGCCTGTGATAAAGCCTATGATGGTTGCGTTTGTCTCGCCGCGGTAGTGTTTAAAAGTCCAGCCTAATAGGTGCGATAAACTCACTAAACCCACAAGAGAGCCTAGTAAGAAAACACCTAGAACCGTGAGCAAATTCATGTGTACAGGGTCGTTCCACCAGCTGAAATCTCCAGAAAACGAGTGCACCATGGTATAGAAAAAGGCGTTAATACTGTCTACGAGAAGCAGCACGTAATTACCTAATAAAATGAGGATAAAGCTGCCGCTCAGTCCTGGTAAGGTCATGCCTGAAATGCTCACAATGCCGCAAAAGAACACAAAAAATAGGTTGTCATTATCGCCCGCAGGACTGAGCAGCGAGGTTCCTATGCCTATGAGCGTGCCCATGGTGCACAATATAATATTGCGGCGCGACCACTCATCAAAAGATCTAGAAATGTAATAAACAGAGCCCAGAATCATACCAAAAAAGAGCGCCCACACCAGTATGGGAGCCATTTTTATAAAAATGTCAAAAATTCTGCTTACGGTAAAGTAGCTTATAATTTCACCCAGAAAAAGCAAGCTCAAAAACCTGCCGTTTACATAGCGATAAAAGGAACTGAACCTGCCATGCAATAGCAGGGTTAGCGCCTTGCCGTTGAGTTTTTGAAAAGAATAAATAAACTCTTCATAAAAACCGGCAATATATGCTACCACGCCACCGCTTACCCCGGGAACTTTGTTTGCAGTTCCCATGGCTATTCCCTTTAGGACAAGAAAAAATTTATCGCTTGCGCTGCGCGTAGGTTGTAACACTAATGTTGTTTTTTAGAAGCATATTTTTCTAGCATAAGTATAAGCAAAAATCCGATGACCATCAAGCTGATAGACCATAATAAAAAGGGTTCACCGTTTACCTGCGAGGGTGCGATGCTTTTTTCTAAAAAAGGAACAATCTCGCCTCGCGAGTTTGCGCGGGTTTCTATAACCTCTTTCCACGGCCATAGTTTATTAAGGGAACCTAGCATAAAACCGGTGAGCAATGCGAGCGTTAAATTTTTATAGTTTGTAAACAACCAGGTTAGCACGCGCGAGAACATTTTAAGACCCAACAAGCAACCCACAGCAAACAGCACTAGCGTAGCAAAATAACCCAGTGCAGCGTTCCAGTTGCCTGCAAGTAGCGCTTCTACAAAGCCTGTGATACTGCCCAGAACGGTTTCATAACTACCTAAAAGTAACAATAAAAAAGCCCCAGAAACGCCCGGTAATATCATCGCTATAATAGCCACAAAACCTGAGAAAATTATATACCACCAGCTGTCTGGCGAGCCTAGCGGTGCTGCTATGGTAATGTAATAAGATACGGCTGTGCCTACAAGAATCATAATAATGGCAGCAACGTTCCACTTAGTGATTTGAGAACCTATGTACCACACGCTAGCAAGCACCAGCCCAAAGAAAAAAGACCAGACATGAACAGGATAGGTTGCTAGTAAATACGTAATAAGCTTTGCAAGGCTCAAAATACTAATGGCTATACCTGTGAGCAATGCGATTAAAAAGGGCAGGTTATAGGCTTTTAAGGTTGCTGTAAAACCATGTTGCCCGAGCGATTTCAAAACGCCCAAATCTAGTTTATCTATGGTTTTAATGAGTTCTTCGTAAATACCGGTTATAAAAGCAATGGTGCCTCCAGACACACCAGGAACCACGTCTGCTGCACCCATGAGTATACCTTTTAGGACGGTTATTACGAGCTTGTTTTGTGCCATAATGATAAACGTTGTTTAAAAAACAAATTCCAAACGCGCAAGTTGCCATTTGGAATTTATCGATTGCTTGCATAAATGTTTAATGGCGATGTATCGTCTGCTTTCTATCTGGACCTACACTCACTACTTTAATAGGAATTTCTAGTTCTTTTTCTAGAAACGCGATGTACTCGTTCAGTTCTTTTGGGAACTGTGAGGCTTCGGTCATTTGGGTCAGGTCTTTTTTCCAGCAAGGAAAGGTTTTGTAAACGGGCTGCACGCTTTCAGGCTCTATGTTATAGGGCAGGTGTTTGATTTCTTCACCTTTATAGGTATAACTAGTACACACTTTAAGCTCGTCAAAACCAGAGAGCACGTCACCTTTCATCATCATGAGTTGGGTAACGCCATTAATCTGGCAGGTATATTTAAGTGCAACCAGGTCTAACCAGCCACAGCGGCGCGGCCTGCCTGTTACAGCGCCTACTTCGTTTCCTATACGCGCCATTTCGGCACCAGCGTTGTCAAACAGTTCGGTAGGAAATGGGCCGCTTCCCACACGTGTTGTGTATGCTTTAAAAATTCCATAAACTTCGCCTATTTGGGTAGGCGCGACGCCCAGCCCTGTGCAAGCACCTGCTGCGGTGGTTGTAGATGAAGTTACAAACGGGTATGTCCCAAAATCTATGTCGAGTAGCGAGCCTTGCGCGCCCTCGGCAAGTATGGTTTTACCTGCGCGTTGTGCTTGTTGCAAATACTCTTCAGAATCTATGAAGGTTAGTTCTTTAAGTCGTTCTACGGCGGCAAAAAACTCTACCTCCATTTCGGTAAGGTTGTACTGTATTTGTACATCGTGAAAACCTATGAGCGCCTCGTGCTTATTTGCGAGGCTGCGGTAGCGCTCTTTCCAGTTTGTCAGTTCTAAATCTCCTACACGTATTCCGTTTCTACCGGTTTTGTCCATGTAAGTAGGCCCGATGCCTTTGAGCGTGGAACCTATTTTTGCTTTACCTTTTGAGGTTTCAGACGCTGCGTCCAGCAACCTGTGCGTAGGTAAAATAATATGTGCCTTGCGCGAGAGTACAAGTTTTTTCTTGTAGTCTAGGTTGAATTTTTCAAGTCCGTCTAGCTCTTGTACAAACACTACCGGGTCTATAACGACACCGTTTCCTATTACGTTTATGGTGTTTTCATGAAAAATACCAGATGGTATGGTTCTTAAAACGTGTTTAATACCGTCAAATTCTAGTGTGTGACCAGCATTAGGGCCACCCTGAAATCTTGCTACGATGTCGTAGTTTGATGTTAATACATCTACAATCTTACCTTTTCCCTCGTCGCCCCATTGAAGCCCGAGTAACAAATCTACAGCCATTAGTTTTCTTTTGTGGTTGAATTCTTATGACCGTAAAAATATAAAGAATGCTTGGTAATTTGCACATTAAAAACCTCTTCAATGGTCTTTTTTATCGACTCTATTCTGGGGTCACAAAACTCGATTACCTCACCGGTGTCAGATAGTATGAGATGGTCATGCTGTTTGTCAAAGTAAGACTTCTCGTAGTGCGACTGGTTCTGGCCAAAATGGTGCCTTCTTGCAAGCCCGCATTCTATTAGTAAGTCTATAGTGTTGTAAAGCGTGGCACGGCTTACACGGTAGTTTTGTTCTTTCATTTTAAGATACAAAGCCTCTACGTCAAAATGCTCTTCACTCGCATAAATCTCATCCAGTATCGCATAGCGTTCTGGTGTTTTGCGATGTCCATTATCGTTTAGGAATTGGGTAAAAACACCCTTCACTATTTCCTGTTCTTGTTCTAGTGTGTTGATAATTTTATTATTTTTAGACTCTTGTTACCTTGTCGATTCCGTTGAGTTTGTTTAATTTTTTTACTAAGTCGGTCAGTAAATTCTTGTTAGGAACTACGATATCTATACTTCCTGTAAAGATACCATGGTTTGTGCTAAAGCTTATATTCTTTATGTTAACATGCATGTTTTGCGATATCAATACGGTCACATCTTGCACAAGTCCCATGCGGTCTATACCTTTTAAGGTAATGGTTGCGTTGTAATCTTGCGTGCTAGAGTCTATCCATTTTGCCGCAATTATACGGTATTCATACTTGCTTTGTAGACTCACCGCGTTTGGGCAGTTGTTCTTGTGCACTTTAATACCTTCATTAATGGTCGTAAAGCCGAAAACACGGTCACCGGCAATAGGGTTGCAGCATGGGGCAAGGGTATAATCTAGTTGCTGCTGGTCTACCCCAAAAACAAGCTGGTCTAGATTTTCAGACAATACGTCTTTAAAGACATCAGGAACTTCCTTGGGTTTGCGTATTTTATTTTTGATAAAAGAATACAGTACATTACTGCGGCTGTTTGCATACTCTTTTATCATCGTGTTATCTATAGTCCCTGTTCCTACGCGGTAAAACAAGTCCTGGCTGGTCTTTAATTTAAAGAAATTTACCATTTGGTTCACCGAGTTCTCGTCCAGGTTTATCTTTTGGGATCTTAACTTGCGCGCGAGTATTTCTTTACCTTCGTCTGCAATGAGTTTTTGGTCGTCGTTCAGTGCGCCTTTAATTTTAGAGCGTGCCCTAGAAGTAATGGCATAATCTAACCAGTTACGGTTAGGTTTTGCGTTATCAGACGTTATGATATCTACCTGGTCACCGCTGTTTAACACGTGCGATAGTGGTACTAGCTTACCGTTTACACGGGCGCCGCGGGTTTTAAGACCTACCTCTGTATGTATGGAGAATGCAAAATCTAGCGGCATCGCACCTTTAGGTAAGGACTTGAGTTGTCCACGGGGTGTGAACACAAATATTTCTTTGCTGTACAGGTTCAGTTTAAACTGTTCTACAAAGTCCACGGCATTTGCTTCACTATTTTCTAATGCTTCTTGTAGCCTGTTGAGCCACTCGTCCAGACCGTCTTCTTCAGTACCTTGCTTATACTTATAATGTGCAGCATAGCCTTTTTCTGCAACCTCGTGCATGCGGTCTGATCGTATTTGCACCTCGACCCAGTTGCCGTCAGGACCCATAACCGTAATGTGCAGGGCTTCATAGCCCGTAGATTTAGGTGAGCTTATCCAGTCACGCAAACGCACGGGGTTCGGTCTAAAATGGTCTGTAACGATTGAGTAAATTTTCCAGGCGACAAACTTCTCGTTTTCTCTATCGCTGCGGTAAATAATGCGCAGGGCAAACTTGTCATAGACCTCGTCAAAAGCCACGCCTTGTTTTTCCATTTTCTTATGAATAGAAAAAACCGACTTAGGCCTGCCGAAAATGCGGTATTCCAAATTTTCTTTTTGTAGGGAATTATCGATCACCGCACTGAAGTCTGCAATAAATTTATCTTGCTCTTCTTTACTTTCTTTAATAGAATTTTGAATGCTGTTGTACACATCGGGCTCGGTGTATTTTAAGCCTAAATCTTCAAGCTGCGTTTTTATGGTATACAAGCCTAGCCTGTGCGCTATGGGTGCATAAATATAAAGGGTCTCACTGGCTATTTTCACTTGCTTGTGCGACAGCATGCTGTCCATGGTTTGCATGTTGTGCAGCCTGTCTGCTATTTTTATGATAATAACCCGTACGTCGTCGTGCAGGGTAAGAAGCATTTTTCTAAAATTCTCTGCCTGTTGCGATATATTTGCATCTGGCTTTATGCTAGATATTTTTGTGAGCCCGTCTACGATTCGGGCAACACTTTTGTTAAACAGCCGCTCGATGTCCTCTAGGGTAAACGCCGTATCTTCTACCACGTCGTGCAGCAGTGCGGCGGCTATAGCTGTTGCATCTAACCCTATTTGTTTTGCGACAATTTTTGCCACAGCAATCGGGTGGAAAATATACGCCTCGCCAGACCTGCGCCGTTGTGGTGCATGGGCTTCTACGGCTATGTCAAAGGCTTTGCGTATGAGTTTATTATCGTCTGCTGTAAGTGCCTGATAGCTCACCTTTAAAAGGTCTTTGTATGCCGCAGCTATTTTCTTATTCTCGTTTTGTATCTCAACATCAGTCATATGAGTAAAGTTAAGATAGTTTTAAATAAATTGCAATTAAAATGCAGGTTGTTTGCGGGTATTACGCTTTCGCGAAAGCGGACACCTCATAAATCCCGTCATTGAAATAACTTAGGGGTTCATAGCCAGTATTTTATCGCTTTATCGAGAAGTCTTGCGTGTCGATACGGTTTTCAAAAAAAGAATAGGTCTTGTAGGGCGTGTATACCATTTTTTCCCCTTGGGCAACGCCTTTGTACATGGCCAGCTGGTTTTCAATAGCAACACCGTAATAAACGTTTCCGGCACCAGCAAAGTAACAATTTATAGCAATAGCACAATCTTTGGGCATGTCAAACAGGTGGCGAGAGTCTATGTCGTTCATGTTAAGTGATGCAACTTCAGTCGCTACAAATACGCTGTCTGCACGTTCCCAAGTATAGAGGTAAATGTCGTGGGTGGGCATGTCACCAGGAACCTCTTGCTCATTATGGGTCTTAATTTTAAACCTGAAATCTTCTATAACAACAGGGATATCGTTGCTAACAGTCACAGCTGTAGGTTCGCCAGCAGTGTTGGCTGTAGATTCTTTACAACTGGTAAACAGCACCAAAAGTACAAGGGGTAAGGTAGCGTAGTTTAAATTCACGTGGTTATCTGTTCATGTTAAAATGAGACTTGTAAAAGTACTATATTCTCGCATTTTAACTTAATAAATGCGAGGGTTTTAATAGTAGGGGCCATACAGTTTATTATAGCTGTCGGACAGCGCGTTAAAGGCGGTTTTAAACTATTAAGTTATGACCATAAATACCGATTTTGCAAAACGTTAACATATACCCATTGTGGTACGTGTGCGATTTACGTACTTTGATGCTCTTTGAAAACCAAATCTGTATTTATGAAAATTTCTTATCGCTTACTCGCCTTTTTAGCTGTTATCACCCTGATAGCCAGTTGTGCTGCGCCTAAAAAAGCAACTACGACCACCGCAGAGAAACCTGCGCCGTCTAAATTTAAACCGTACAATAAAGTTATAACAAGTGCTGCCGTGACAGACGACGGGCTTTTTAAAGTACACGTTGTAGAAGATAAGTACTATTATGAAATACCTAATAAGACCTTGAAAAAAGATATGCTATGGGTGAGCCGTATTGCACAAATTCCAGCCGATTTAGGTGGTGGTTACATGAATGCAGGTAGCAAGACAAACGAGCAAGTAGTTGCATGGGAGCGTTTTCAAGACAAGATATTGCTTAAAGTAAAGTCTTATGCGGCGGTTGTCCTAGACTCTACCGCAGCGATAGGAAACTCTGTTAGGGTAAATAACTACGAGCCTATTTTATATGCGTTTGATATTCTTGCGTTTAGCAAGGATTCTACTGCTACGGTTATAGATGTTACCAAGTTTTTTAGTGAAGATGTACCAGCCATAAGCGGTTTAAGTAGCAGGCTGCGTACAGAGTATAAGGTACGTGGTTTAGATAAAGACCGTAGTTTTATAAACAGCGCTAAATCATTTCCCGAAAATATAGAGGTAAAGCAAGACTTTACTTATACCGCTAGTGATGCGCCGTCTAATAGTAATGTGGGCTCAATAAGCCTGCAAATGAACCAGTCTATGATATTGCTTCCTAAAGTGCCCATGCAACCCAGATTAAACGACGAGCGCGTAGGGTTTTTTACGGTAAATCAAATAGATTATTCTAGCAAAGCCCTAAAAGCCGACGCTAAAACCTATATAAGAAGATGGCGACTAGAGCCTAAAGACCCTGCTGCTTATGCACGTGGTGAGCTGGTAGAGCCAGTAAAACCTATCGTTTATTACCTAGACCCAGGAACGCCAGAAAGCTTAAAAAAGTATATAAAACAAGGTGTAGAAGACTGGCAAAAGCCCTTTGAAACCGCAGGGTTTAAAAATGCAATCATCGCCTTAGACGCACCTACGGTTGAAGAAGACCCTGAGTTTAGCCCAGAAGATATACGCTACTCAGTCGTGCGCTATGTAGCAAGTACCACGCGCAACGCCGTAGGGCCTAGCGTGAGCGACCCACGTAGCGGCGAGATTATAGAAAGTGACATTATATGGTATCATAACCACCTGCGTTCTTACAGGAACAGGTATTTACTGGAAACGGGAGCCGCAAACCCGAGTGCACGCAGTTTAGATACAAACGAATCGGAAATAGGAGAGATGATGCGTCAGGTAATTGCGCACGAAATAGGGCACGCTCTGGGTTTTCCACACAACATGGCAGCTAGTTTTGCTTATGATGTTGAAGATTACAGAAACGGTGCCTTTACCCAAGAAAATGGTATTGCAGCAAGTCTTATGGATTATGCGCGTTACAATTACATTGCCCAGCCTGGTGATCAGAACATACGCTTTGTGCGTCAAATGGGTCCTTATGACCACTATGCGACAAATTGGGGTTACCGCGTGATACCTGATGCGACAACGCCAGAAGCCGAGGTTGCAACGCTTAATACGTGGATTCTAGAAAAGGCGGGTGACCCTCGTTATAAATATGGTAAACAAAGTAGCAGTTTTGACCCACAGTCACAAACAGAATCTGTAAGTAACAACCCAGTAAAAGCAGGAACCTATGCCATGAAGAATTTAAAAATAGTTGCTGCAAATTTACCTGCATGGACATCTGACAAGACAAATGATTATGACGATCTAGGGGAGCTTTATGGTGAGCTGCTAGGGGTGTGGTCTCGCTTTGTAGGCCATGTAGTGAGCAATGTAGGTGGTGTGTATGAAAACCTTAAAACACCAGCGCAAGACGGTACGGTTTATACAAACGTGCCCAAAGCGACCCAGCAAGAATCTATGAAATGGATTAAAGAAAACGTATTCGAAACGCCTAGCTGGCTGGTGGATAAGAACATTGTACAAAACATAGATTCAGACGGGTACTTTGACAAACTACGAGGTGTTCAGGTACGTCACTTAAACAGTTTACTTGAATTTGAAAGAATAGGAAGGCTTATTAATGCAGAGACTGTAGACACAAACTACTATGCAGCAATAGACCTGTTACAAGACACACGCACGGGCATTTTTGAAAGCAATAGCATGGACATTTACAAGCGCAACTTGCAACGTGCGTATGTGGACAGGCTAGAATATCTTATGACCCAAAACAGCACACGCGCAGGTTATAATATCGCACAGAGCGACGTGCGCGCACTCGTGCGCGGTGAGCTCAACGTGTTACAAGGTACTTTGCGAGCAAAGAGAAATGGCGCAGGCAATATGGTGAATGGGTATCATTATGACGATTTAATGGCTCGGATAGCTCTTATTTTAGACCCAAAGTAGCACGTAATGCGTCACTATTTGAAAAAAAATGTCAGGAATTCTTCCTGGCATTTTTTTATGATCTTTTTTGTGATTTCAAAATAAATCCCGAGTTAAACCACAACGCCTCTTACGAGTGCTTTGACAAAATAGGCTCTGAAGAACCAGATATAATGGAAACAAGTAATTAAAAGCAAAGTTACTAAAAGTGCTGTCGGCAGTAATGCTTTATAAAGGCAATTGTGGCATATAGAATATACCATTATGACAACGGCACGAACCCCATTAAACGTACTGCTCTCAATTTAACAACTGACGGTAAAACTGTTAACCAACTTGTAACTATATGTTAATTAGTGGTTTAAAATACGGGTATTCTCATTTTATTAACAATTAAGTCTATTAGGTTATGCTATTTTTAATAAAAACAACTATATCATGAGCGACACAATTACTACCATCAATCCAGCAACAGGAAAAAAAATTAAGACTTATGAAGTTATGACACAATCGCAAGCCCACCAAGCGGTTGAAAAATGTCACTCCGCTTTTTTAGAATGGAAATTAAGGTCTTTTGAGGAGCGCGCAACAATAATTAAGAGCATAGGCATAAACTTAAATAAGCATAAAGAGGAATTTGCGTCACTCATGACTCAAGAAATGGGAAAGCTCGTGAAGCATGGTTATCAAGAAATAGATTTGTGTACCGCCATTTGTGACTATACTGCAGCAACAGGCGCAAAGGAATTAGCAAATCAAGAAAAGGAACTACAAAACGGTGGTAAAGGCATCGTTTCCTTTGCACCACTTGGGGTTATTTATGGTATACAACCGTGGAATTTCCCGGCATATCAAGTCGTGCGTTACGCTATGGTGAACCTTATGGCAGGAAACGGCATCTTGTTAAAACACGCTAAGAACGTTACAGGTAGCGCACTTAAGCTCAAAGAGCTGTTTGAGCAGGCTGGACTTCCCGCAAACCTATTTACCGTACTTATCGTTAACCACGATGTAAGCGATGCAATAATTGCACACAAGTTAGTCCGTGGAGTAACATTTACAGGCAGTGATGCTGCTGGAAAAATTATCGCTGAACAAGCTGGTAAGAATATAAAAAAAACAGTCCTAGAATTAGGCAGCAATGATGCATACATCGTTCTAGAAGATGCAGATCTGGAACTAGCCATAAAGACCTGCGTTAAAGGACGCATTTACAATAACGGTGAAACATGTGTGGCCGCAAAAAGATTTGTAGTCGTGGATGCAGTGTATAATGAGTTCAAAAAAGGATTTGTAGAACGCATGAGCAACATAAAGCTAGGCGACCCGACTGACGAGCATATGCAATTAGGCCCTATGGCGCGCAAGGATTTACGAGAGAAGATCCATAGTCAGGTTACGGACAGTGTAGAAAAAGGTGCTGAGGTGCTGTGCGGCGGAAAAATGCCAGAAGGTGCAGGTTTTTACTACCCAGCTACCGTATTAGGCAACGTAAGGCCAGGACAACCTGCCTATGATGAAGAACTTTTTGGTCCCGTAGCATCGTTAATAAAAGCCAAAGATCAAGAAGACGCCATGCGCATTGCAAACGATACCCGTTTTGGCTTGGGCGGTGGCATTTTCAGTAAAGATGAAGACAAAGCGATCATGCTAGCCCAAAAGCATTTTGACACGGGCATGGTCTTTATTAACTCGTTTGGGACTGCGCAGGTCGATATGCCGTTTGGCGGGGTAAAAGATTCCGGATATGGAAACGAACATGGTGGTTTTGGAATCAAAGAATTTGTAAACGCTAAAGCGATTAATATCTTGAAGTAAAGCAAGAACTGTATTATCCGTTAAAAATAACCCATAGCTGGCTCCAAAACGAACGCTTTGGTCATGTGCCATTGTTCTTTAGTGAATACGCTTTCGCGAAAGCGTAAAAGCAT
>Ga0136559_1000529_pt1 | contig 12975 bp, 13 predicted proteins | sample AntRauMeHopE1496_FD_104633 | JGI IMG/M metagenome (GOLD analysis project Ga0136559, IMG submission 104633) | Saline lake microbial communities from Rauer Islands, Antarctica - Metagenome Hop E1 #496 | ecosystem: Environmental > Aquatic > Non-marine Saline and Alkaline > Saline | place... | reverse complement strand
TGACCGGGAGACTCTTCTCCATTAATGGGTAGGCTGAGATAGCCCTGCGAAATCCCAAGCTTGTGATGGGCTAACAACAAATAATAAATGTACCCAAAGACTTCATTTGGACGCTTACAGTTGGCATCGGACAGTGTACTGCTGGCTGGAAGCCTATAAATACCCAGATATCTTAGCTTATTCTCCAAAAAAGTAAGCATTTACAGAGGCTGTTGAGTGAATTGGATTTGGATACTACCCCGTAAAACATGAAAACGAGCTGTTTCCAAGTACTCATAGTTTTATAATATCGATCCGATTTGAAAGTCTCGGCTGCTTGATCCACCAACTCGCGAGGGATAAAGGAAAGTAATTGACTGATAATCGGCTGGCCGGATAATTTTGTATGTTGGGTCGGGATGTTTACGGAGGAAATGAGTATAAGATTGTAATTGAAATATTTGAGCCGGTTGAAATCCATTATAATTAAAAGATTCTACCCTTAAGCTAATTTGGTTCTACTCTTAAGTGAGTGGAATATGTAGCTTCTTAAAATCTTGAATCAAAAATCTAATGAAGTGGTCTCTTCTTGATCATTCCACCTTTTGTGTCTTTGATCGGATATTGAATCACAAATGCCGTGGGGTCAATTTTATCAATTTCAGTAAGCATACGTGTTACTTCCAGTCGGGTGATGACACAGAACAGTACTTTTCGATCCGGAAGTAGATTCGCTTGGTCGCCATAGCCACCGTCAGATTTTAGTACGGTCACTCCTCGTCCCAAATCATCGGAAATCATAGATTTGATGTCTTCTGCCAGCGGTGACATGATCATCACTCCAAGATATTCTTCCACTCCGTTGATGATGAAATCTACTGTTTTGGAAGCCGAAAAATAGGTAAGTAATGAATACATGGCCGTCTCAAGATTGACAAAAAATGCAGCTACGATAAAAAGAAACACATTGAAAATGGTAATGAAGTCACCTACAGTCAAACTGGACTTCCGACTGACAGATATCGCCAAAACTTCTGTACCGTCAATGACCGCACCACCTCTGATCGCAAATCCAATTCCACTCCCCAGAAAAAAGCCACCAAAGACGGCAATTAGAAGTTTGTCGGCGGTGATGATGGGGAACTCGATAAAGTGAACCAGCAATGCTAGGCTAAATATAGCGATGGTACTTTTGATGGCGAACACCACAGATACTTGTCGCGCACCCAAAAAGATAAAGGGAAGATTGACCAGGATGATCAAAACCGAAAGATTCAACGGAGTGAGTAGTTCTAGCAATAGTGAAATTCCCATCGCGCCGCCGTCGAAGAATCCATTGGGTAGCAAAAAGCCTTTCAAACCTATACTAGCCATAAATACTCCTATGGAAATAAAAATCACATCCTTAATCTGTCGCCAAATCGTGATTTGTTTAGCCCATTTGGAATCTTGTATTTTCAGAAGTCGCTTTACCATTTGTTAAAATTAGAGTTCTAAGGTAAGTGTTTGGCTATTTCTTTGTGAAATTTCCTTTTTATTAATTTTCTCAGTCGAAATCGATTTTTCATATAACAAACCTCCCGATTCATTGCTTTTTTTTTAATGTGGATATTTTCTCCTAAATTAAAAGGGTTCTAATTTTTAACAATTCGCATGAAAACAGAAGGATATAAATCAGGAGATCACTACGATGAAATGTTTACACCTGAAGGCAAGACCCGGGATCATTACTTGGAGTTTTGTGAAACGCTTACCAAGACTACTGCAAAGAAGATGAATCATTTGCAGTTCGCTGCTAATCAGACGCAGCGCTCCATGGGGATGACCTTCAATGTATACCATGACAATCAAGGCATGGAAAAGATCCTTCATTTGGATATTATTCCAAGGATCATTCCCAACGCAGAATGGAAAAAACTGGAAGCGGGACTTAAGCAGCGAACCAATGCGCTGAATATGTTTTTGCAAGACATTTACAATGAGCGTCGAATCCTCAACGACGGTGTGGTGCCTTCGGATTTGATTCTGAAAAGCAGAGATTATCTCGAGGCCTGCGTTGGCCTCACTCCACCGAAGGGAATCTGGTGTCACATCACCGGGACAGATTTGGTCAAAGCCAAGGATGGAGAATATTATATTCTGGAGGATAATCTTCGCTGCCCATCAGGAGTGTCCTATATGCTGGAAAGCAGAGAAATCATCAAACGTGCTTATCCGCAGCTTTTCTACAAACGCGGAGTCATGCCGGTATCTGATTATCCTGCCAAACTCCTCCGAATGCTTCAGAATCTCTCGGACAAGCCTAAGCCGGTAGTAGGCGTTTTGACTCCCGGAATCTACAATTCTGCTTACTACGAGCACTCGTATCTTGCCCTGCAAATGGGAGTAGAACTGGTCAGTGGAGTGGATTTGATTGTGGAAAATAAGATTGTGTACATGCAAACCACGCAGGGACTTCAGCAAATCGACGTGCTCTACAGACGGATGGATGATACGTTTCTAGATCCGCTGACTTTCAATCCGGATTCGATGCTAGGGGTACCGGGATTATTCGAAGCATACAAGGCCGGGAATATTGCGCTGGCAAATGCTCCCGGAACAGGAGTAGCCGACGACAAGGCGGTCTATGCGTACGTTCCTAAAATCATCAAATATTACCTGAATGAAGAGCCGATTTTGAATAATGTACCGACTTATCTCTGCCGTGAGGAAGGTGATCGGCAGTATGTCTTGGATCATATCGATCAACTGGTAGTCAAAGAAACCAACGCTGCCGGAGGGTATGGAATGCTAATCGGCCCCAAAGCAAGCACTGAGGAGCACGATAAATTCAGAGAATTGATCAAAAATAATCCGACAAACTACATCGCCCAACCCACGCTTTCGCTTTCCACTGTACCGACATTGACTGATGAGGGAATCGAAGGAAGACACGTAGATCTTCGACCTTATATTTTATATGGAAAGGAGATCGAAGTAATTCCCGGAGCTTTGACCCGAGTGGCTTTGAAAAAAGGTTCTCTGGTAGTCAACAGTTCGCAAGGTGGAGGAAGTAAGGATACTTGGGTTTTGTATTAGAAATTTGATGCTGGAGGCTAAATGCCCGGTGCTAGATGCTGTTAGATGATCGATGTGGGGTGTCAGATGACCGATGTTAGATGACCGATGCTAGATGACCGATGACCGATTCTAGATGACCGATGACCGATGTTAGATGACCGATGTTGGGATGTTAGATGACCGATGTTAGATGACCGATGACCGATTCTAGATGACCGATGTTGGGATGCTAGATGACCGATGTTGGGATGTTAGATGAGCGATGTTAGATGAGTGATGTTAGATGACCGATGCTAGATGACTGATGTTGGGATGTTAGATGACCGATGTTAGATGACCGATGCTAGATGACCGATGTTGGGTGTCAGATGAGCGATGTTAGATGACCGATGCTAGATGACCGATGTTGGGATGTTAGATGAGCGATGCTAGATGACTGATGCTGGATGCTAGATGTCCGGTGCTAGATGCTGTTAGATGAGCGATGTTAGATGACCGATGTTGGGATGTTAGATGACCGATGCTAGATGACTGATGCTGGATGCTAGATGCTGTCAGATGAACGATGTTGGGATGATTGATCTTGGGTGTTAGATGACCGATGCATGGCTTGGTGTGTTAAGTGACCGAGGTTAATTGTTCTATATGTGGTGTCAGTCTCAGCAGATCGATGACCAAGGTTGATTCTTTATTATCAGTAAAATTGCGAGTGTTCATATTAATTTAAAAAAACGATGTTAAGTAGAGTAGCAAACCATATTTATTGGCTGGGAAGATACCTGGAGCGTGCGGAGAATTATGCACGATTTATCGATGTAAACTTCAATTTGATGCAGGATCTTCCGATCGATATGAAAGAGCAATGGAAGCCGCTCGTGGCCGCCACCGGTGATCTGAATATGTACAATGCATATAACGTAGGCTTTGACAGCAAGAAGGTCCTGTTCTTTTTGGCTTTCGACGAGCGAAATCCGAATTCAATGCTTTCGGCAGTACGAAGTGCCCGCGAAAATGCCCGGATCATCCGTGAGAATCTAAGCAAAGAGACTTGGGAGAAATCCAATGAGCTGTACTACATGATGCAGGATGGACTGGAGCGAAAAATCTGGAAAAGGGAGGACCCAAGAGCTTTCTTCGAAAAAGTAAAAAATCAAATTCTTTTACTTTATGGAATAGCCGACAGCAGCTTGGCTCGTACTGAAGGCTGGTATTTCCGCCAATTGGGTCAATTCCTGGAGCGCGCGGATAAAACTTCCAGGATACTGGATGTGAAATACCATATACTTTTGCCCTCAGAGGAAGAAGTAGGCACGCCACTGGATTTCTTACACTGGATGGCTTTGCTCAAATCGGTAACTGCTTTCAACACCTATCGAAGAACCTACGGCAATATCTCTCCGGCAAGTGTAGTGGAGTTTTTGGTGTTAAATAAATACTTTCCCAGATCAATCTATTATTGCATAAAGGAAGCAGAAAAATGCCTTCACAATATCTCTGGCAATCAGTCTGGAGGCTATAATAATCCCGCTGAGAAGTCCATCGGTGAACTCCGTTCCAAGCTTGAATTCGTAGATGTCAAAGAAATAATAGCCTTTGGGCTACATGAATATTTGGACAACCTTCAAGTTAAAATCAATTCCATCTCCGAGAAGATTGATAGCAACTTCTTCACCATAAAAGATAACTTTACCAAACAATCAATGAATCAGGAATGACATTTTGCCTAGGCATCAAGACCAAAGACGGTATCGTGGGCTTATCAGATACTCGAATCACCACAGGAAGCGAAACGACCTCATCCAAAAAAGTATATACCGTCAATCGTAACAAGCATACCTTTTTCATCATGACTTCGGGTCTTCGGTCAGTTCGGGATAAAGCCATCACGTATTTTTCGGAAGTCATCGAAAATAAGGACGAATCTTTTACCAAGCTTTACCATGCGGTAAACGAATTTGGAAATCAGGTTCGGGCCGTAGCCAAGGAAGACAAGGAGTTTTTGGAGGAAGCAGGTCTGAATTTCAATGTGTACTCCATTATTGGTGGACAGTTGGAAGAGGATTCAGAGCCAAAATTGTATCTGCTTTATCCACAGGGGAATTGGATTGAGATTCGCCGTGGTACGCCGTTTGTCATCATCGGAAATTCAGGATTTGGAAATCCGGTCCTGAAGCGCTCGCTCACTTTTGAAGATTCGCTGGATTATGCGTTGAAATGTGCCTTTCTGGCATTTGATGCAACCCGTATTTGTGCCAACGACGTAGATTTTCCGATTGATACGGTGGTTCTTGCCAATGACAGCTATCAGTTAAAAGAGCAGCGTTTTGAGCAGAAAGAGTTGGAGCATATTTCCACGTTTTGGAACGAACGACTGAAAATTGCCATCGCAGAGCTTCCTTCTTCAATTTTGGACAAGGCTTTCGCTGACAGTGCCTATCCTGTGCCGCAAGAATAACGATTGGTATGAAACTTAAAATCACCCATCTGACCCACTATCACTACGAGAAATCGGTAACCTTGGGAATTCATGATTTCTTTCTGATCCCACAGGAGCAGGCTTTTCAGACGGTTTTGAGTAGTGATTTATTAATCCATCCGCAACCAATGGGTAAGGCTGAAAGGCGTGATTTTATTGGTAATTCGTATGTGCAAGCCTGGTTTGCCGGTGAAACCCAAAGCATGGAAGTCAAAAGCGAAATCTTGGTCGACTGCATTAAATTCAATCCCTTTGCATTTATTGTTGATCCGACATTTCTGAAGTCGAATGATCCTTCGGGTGATCCACGATTTATTTATGCGCCTGATATTCAGCCCGTAGTTGCGGCATTTATCCATGGGAAAGTTGATTCAGTTTTATCTACAACAGCCAGCGGATTATTTGAGCAATCTTCAGATTTGCTGGATTTTTTAGTCAAAATCACAGCAAATATTCACGAGAATTGGGAGCATTTGATTCGGGAGGAAGAAGATATCTGGGCGCCTGAGTTTACTTTTTCCAGGCGAGAAGGTTCTTGTAGAGATCTTGCCTGGATGGAAATGAATCTGCTCGGCACATTGGGTCTTGCAAGTAGATTTGTCAGCGGCTACGCCTACAATCCGGAGTTGGAGGAAGGACACGAATTACATGCTTGGCTCGAAACTTACCTTCCCGGCGCAGGCTGGATCGGTTTGGATCCGAGCTTGGGCTTGTTGACCAATGAGCTCTATATTCCACTTGCTTTTCATCCCAACCCACAATTGACTTTGCCCGTCCAAGGTAAATACGGTGGGCTTTCCGGTTCCAAATTGGATACTCACGTCCAAATACAGCAAATTAAAGACTAATCACCATAGACTCCTGAAGCAGGTTTTTCGAAGATCGATGCGTCAAACTCTTCCGGTAAAAGCAACAAATCCCCAAAGCTCACATTGTAGCGAATGTTCTTGGTGGAATCATTTTCATAAATATATCCGGTCAGGATTCGGGGAAAAAAGATTCCGTTATTATCACGGTAATCCTCATACTTTAATGCGTTAAAAGTTGGGTTCTCAGTACCATAGAACGTCACGGTGTAGAGCAGATATTCCAGTCGATTAGTCTCAGGATTAATCAGCATAAAGTATTGATCATTTGGACTGTCCCCGATCTTGCTTTCAAAACTTACTTTGAAAGTAGGATAAAGGGTTCCATTAAGTAACTTATCTTTTGCTTTTTCCACTGTCACTCCAGGATCTGTAAATACGAAAGGAATCGAATAAAAGTAAAAATACAGATTGTGATAAAATCGGATCGACCTGCCAGAATAAGCCTCGCGGTTTGGACTGATCCATGTTTTTTCGCCGTCAAATCCCATTTCAAAATATTCCGATGTGATTCTGGTTTTGCGGCTATCCAGATTGATAAAATGGCTCTCCTGCGTCAGGTTGGTCTCATGCACCATTCCATAGCTCATCGCTTTGGCATCCATCCACTTTTGCCAATCGCCATGAGCGTCGAGTACTGCTTCAAATTCTGGATTGACAACTATTTCTGCTTCAGTGATAGCTTTAGGCTCTGTGCAGGAATAATGGAGCGTGATCAAGAAAACAATTCCGATGGATTTTAATATGATTTTCATGGCGAATTAGGTTCGAGGCAATTTAGTAATATGAGCATCCCAAATGATGGCAGTAATTTCTTTTTCTTTGCTTATCTGGCTGCCTGCCGCAGGCAGGCCCGCTACGACGAGGCAATCTAAAACTCCCAATTATCCAGGATGCGTCAATTATATTCTTACCTCTACTGCTTACTGACAAAGTAGGGAACAATCAAATTTAGTAAACTATCTGAGGCTCATTTGGAAGATATACCTTAATTGTAATCAGTCTAAAGAAAAATAATTCTTAGAATTAATCTAAATAAAGAAAATCTGTTTTATTTTTGTCAGGCATACAATTTCTCAAACCTCTAACTGAAACCCATGAGATCTGATCAATCTTCAATCTGGAAAATCACTCGTAAACTTTTCAATAAAGTCCATCTTTATGCTGGATTGACCTGCGGACTGATAGTTATTGCAGTCTGTTTTAGCGGTACTTTATATGTGTACAATACCGAGATCAGGGAGTTTTTTGACTCGGAACTTTACTTTGTGGAGGAATCAGGTCAGCGAATGGGAGCAGAGGAATTGAAAGCAAAGTTGGAAAATAGCGAAGGCGCCAAAGTCGTTGGTCTCAACTGGAATACCGAAATGGATCGATCGGTGCAGTTTACCTTGAAAAAAGAAGGCGAAGAAGGAAAAGGTAATACGTTTTACGTCAATCCTTATTCGGGAGATATTTTAGCAAACACGTCCGATAAGACTACCACTGCTGAGTTCATGGGCTACATGTTTAGCCTTCATCGTTGGCTACTTTTGGATCGGGTCGAGAATCCGATTTTAGAAAGCATGTCCAATCGAGATTTGGGCAGATTCATCAATGGCGTTTCTACTTTACTGTTTTTGCTTGGAGTGATCACCGGAATCGTGATTTGGATTCCAAATAAAGTGAAAAATTGGAAGCAAGGTTTGAAGGTCAAATGGTCGGGAAATTGGAAGCGCGTAAATCATGATTTGCACAATACCATGGCATTTTATTCCATGATTTTTCTATTCCTCATGTCTGCCACCGGGTTATTCTGGTCATTTACCTGGTATAAGGAAGGCTGGCAAAAGACCTTTGACACCTACCAATCCGAAGCTCAAAAAGAAGCTGAAAAGAACCTCCCGAAGCCTACTTTTATACTGAATGAGTCGATTACACTAGACGAGATTTTAGCTAAAACGAATAAGTTGCGGAATTTTGAAGGGCCGATTCGAATTTCGCTTCCGACATCCACTGAAGAAGCAATTGGAGTTCGTAAGTATCATTCTGGATTCTTTGCGAGTCCTGGTTCGGATGATTTGACGATCTCACCAGAAAATCTGGAAATTTTGGAGGCAAAACTTTTTTCAGAATTGCCTTTGCGTCAAAGGATCGGTCGCTCCGTCAAATACCTTCACACCGGAGAGATTTTTGGGCAATTCTCAAAGTTTCTTTGGTTTTTAGCTTGCGTTGTGGCGACTTCACTCCCGATTACGGGCACGCTGATCTGGTGGAATAAGCGCAAGAAAAAGAATACAAATCGGCAGACAAGCATTAATCGGGAAACTGAGATGGCTTAAAGTGACACTTAATTCAAACGATGGGGGAGTGGTTTTACTTTTATTCCAGCGCTCAAGAGTCTACCTTGGAATCATCTAACCCAACTCTAATGAAGAAGTCGATTTCTTTAATTTTACTTGTATTTTCTTTTTTGTCACTCCAAGCGCAGGAAAAATCCTGGATGCTTGGGCCTTTCATCAGGACAGAAGCAGCAAAGCCCATAATTGCGCCACAAACCAACACTTTTTTCGATGATCCGATGACGGGTAGAAAAGTCGCTTGGGAATCCATGGCCACGTTTAATCCAGCAGCGATCCTCCGAGATGGAAAAGTGCATGTCCTCTACCGGGCCGAAGAAAAACTTGGTGAAAAGGAAATTGGTGGTCATACTTCTAGAATAGGTTTGGCAACTTCATCCGATGGTTTTTCTTTTGAGCGAGAGGCAGCACCGATTTTTTACCCGAAAGATGATTCTCAAAAGAAATTTGAATGGACTGGTGGTACCGAGGACCCTAGAATCGTAGAAACTCAGGATGGATTGTATGTCCTGACCTATACCCAATGGAATCGGGATGTGCCAAGACTTGCCGTAGCCACTTCCAAAGATCTCCGAAACTGGGAAAAACATGGACCGATTTTTAAAGATTGGAAGAATGGGAAATACCACAACACCGAATCTAAATCTGGGGCAATCGTCACCGAACTGGTAGATGGAAAATTGACTGCGGCTAGAATCGACGGGAAATATTGGATGTATTATGGTGTGCCTCATATTTGGTTGGCTACTTCGGAGGATTTGATTCATTGGCAGCCTGTAGAGAACCATGAAGGAAATCGAGTATCTGTCTTGAGCCCAAGACCTGGATATTTTGATTCTTGGTTGGTCGAGGCTGGACCGCCACCGCTATTGACCGAAGCTGGAATCGTGGTAATTTACAATGCAGGCAACTCCCAGCAAGTCGGTGTCAAAGATCTTGGCAACCGCGTGTATACCGGTGGGCAGGCACTTTTCTCTGCCACAGAACCTTGGAAACTTTTGGATCGGGTCGAATCTCCGTTTATTCAACCTACACTTTCATTCGAAAAGTCAGGTCAATATCCCGAAGGCACGACTTTTTTAGAAGGCCTAGTTTATTTTGAGGGGAAATGGTTGCTCTATCATGGCACTGCTGATAGTATGGTGGGAGTAGTCTCGGCAGAAGGAGAAAATTGATTTTAAGCAAATCTTAAGCATTCGCTAAGCTGATTAATAGTCAGGATTCTCACTTTTGTTTCTTTGAGATAAGGATGAAAGAGCTGACTATTATTGTTCCGATTTATACTGAAGTTGATGGGATAGATATGTTGGAAAGTGAGTTTCTGCGCTATTTTGACAAATCGGCGTTGAATCCTCAAGTTCTACTTTTAGATGATGGTTCTACTGATGGTAGTTTGGCTAAGATCAAAAAGCTCTGCCAATCAAACCTCAAGTTCCACTATATTTCATTTGATCGAAACCGAGGTTTAAGCGCTGCGATGCTAGCCGGTTTCAAATACGCAAACAGCGAATGGGTAGGTTATATTGATGCAGATCTACAGACCAAGCCTATCGATTTTCTCAGTTTTGAGCCATTTATGAATACTTTTGATCTGATTCTTGAGTCGCGAATGGGCAGAAAAGATTCAGAAGTAAAGAAGCTCATCTCTCGATTTGCAAATTGGTTTCGTGATTCTATAGCTTCATGATGGTGTAAAAGACTCTGGCTGCCCGCTGAAAATCCTCAAAATGGAATATGCAGCAGCGTTACCTTATTTTTCTGGAGCACACCGTTTTCTTCCTGCTTTGGTCCTGATGCAAGGTGGTAAAGTGAAGGAAATCCCAATTGCTCACTTCTCCAGAGAAAATGGGAAAAGTAAATTCAACTTTCTGAATAGATCCATAGGTCCTCTTGTGGACACTTTCGGCGTGAGATGGATGATCAAGCGTAAGATTAAGTATCAAATCCAAAGCTCAGATAGAGTATCCAAAACTCCTAATTTATGAAGGGGATTGGATTACTTTCATTGGGTTTTTTGGCGCAGGGCCTGTTTTCAGCACGATTTATCATCCAGTTGATTCGGTCGGAAAAAGCTGGTAAAGTACTTTCGCCCTTGATTTTCTGGCAACTCAGTATTCTTGCCTCTTTCCTGCTGATGGTTTATGGGACTTTCCGCCAGGATATCGTGATCGTAGGGGGACAGGTTTTCGGCTACTACATTTATATAAGAAACCTCCAGCTTCAGAATGCTTGGGAAAAATTTCCCAAATGGCTCAGAGGCTAAACGCTAGTCTTACCATTTTGCTTTTTCGGATATCTATTTATTACCCATTTTTCATTTCCTTCTTTATTTTCCAATCCTGAGATTGGCACTTTGTTACTGATTTGGGGAAGTATCGGTCAAGTGTTTTTTACCGGTAGGTTTTTCGCTCAGTAGTATTATGCCGAGCAAAAAAAGGAATCGCATTTCCCGATTAGTTTTTGGTATATCAGTATAGTCGGCGCGTTGATGATTGCTTCGTATGCGATATTCAGAAAGGATGCAGTCTTATTTATTGGTCAAGCATTTGGGATATTGGTATATGCCCGAAATATTAGTATTGAGAAAAGCTTGAAATTGCTTGCTAAATCGGCCTTCCTTGATCGAATCAAATCTTATCGATTGTCACTTTTGATCGGGTTTACTGCATTCGTTTTATTTTTCAATCTGAATTCTTGGTCAGTAACCGAGTCTAGTGAAGCCCGATATGCCCAAATCAGTAAAGAGATGCTCGATACCGGCGATTGGTTACGCCCACAGCTGATGGGGATTTTTCACTATCACAAGCCTCCAATGACCTATTGGATTACCGCTTTATCGTATCGAATCTTTGGAGTAAGCCCATTTGCAGCTCGGTTTTTCCTCCAAATCGCAATTCTACTTCAGATTTTTTTGGCTTATAAACTGGGTGAAATTCTATTTAAAGACTCTCGTAAAGCCTTTTTGTCAGCTTTGCTTTACGCTTCATTTTCTGTAGTGATCATCGGCAGTCGGGCTTTGACCACCGATACCTATTTAGCCACGTTTGTATTGTTTGCCCTGTATTTTTGGCTTAGTTATCAGAAATCAAAAAAGTCATTCCTTCTGATTTTATCCTTTGTTTTTTTAGGCTTAGGATTTTTAACCAAAGGTCCGGAGGTTTGGATCGTGCCGCTGATCGTGATTTTTTACTTTAATTTGCAGCGAAAAACTTTACCAAAATTCACTGTTCCAGCCATCACCGGGATAATCTTGATGTTGGGAATTGGACTGTTTTGGTTCGTTGGACTTTATTTGGGAGATAGTCGCTTCTTGGACTATTTCCTTTTCAAGCATACGATTCAGCGATTTGCCACAGATACATTTCAGCGCGGTCAGCCATTTTGGTTCTACCCAGCGGTCTTGATCGTTACAGCCTTTCCTTGGTTTTTGATTTTGCTTCAAAAGTCGGTTTGGGTAGCAAAAAACAAATCAACTCAACTCGCTCTATTTTGGGTATGGGTGATGGTTCCTGTTCTTTTCTTCTCCATGAGTCAATCCAAATTGGTACTTTACTTCCTTCCGGTTTTTTCGGGTTTGGCGTTCGGTGCTGTTCAGGCTTGGGAAATGTGCTCAGAAAAGACCCAAAAGAAGTGGGAAACCGTACAATTGATCTTTTTTGGATTGGCTTTAATTGGTCTAATCGCTTCTCCATGGATTGATTTTAGGATTATTTTAAGCTATAAATTCTACTTTGTCTGGTTTATCCTGATGGGGATTTTGGTAGGTATTCTGATTTCAGGGATTCAGTGAAAGGATCGTGTACTGATCAATTCCTGGATATTTACCATGGGAATCGGTTTGATGACACCCTACTTTTTCAGTGCTAACTCCGGAGTAGTAGATGATACTCGAAGGGTGTCCGATTGGATCGAGACACACCGACAAGCCGGGGATCAGACTTTATTTATGATAAGCGTTTGCACTCTGTTCCTTTCCGTACGGGGCTACCAACTGTATCAATTTATGATGGCGACGAAAGTCTCAACCGAGAGACTCAGTTTCAAAAAGATGAAACTTGGACCGAAACTTTGATTAATTTGAAAACTTATCCTAATTGGACTCAGAATTCTGTTAATCTAAAAGGTCTTTGGGTTTCTAAATCAAACCGAAAACTTCCAGATCTTCCAGAAACCTTTCAATGGGAGCTTCAGACAGAAATTGACGGATGGGAAATTCACCGAATAGAATCTAAACGATAGTTATGCGAATTTTAGT
>Ga0136559_1000528_pt1 | contig 12996 bp, 12 predicted proteins | sample AntRauMeHopE1496_FD_104633 | JGI IMG/M metagenome (GOLD analysis project Ga0136559, IMG submission 104633) | Saline lake microbial communities from Rauer Islands, Antarctica - Metagenome Hop E1 #496 | ecosystem: Environmental > Aquatic > Non-marine Saline and Alkaline > Saline | place... | reverse complement strand
CTGCATCCGACCGGACAGGTCACCTTTTACACCCGCACCATCGACGCGGACGGCGTGCTGCGCGATGTCTTTGTCTCTGACCGGCGCAACCCCGATTACGCCATCATCTATACTGCCGCCGAAGCCTATCTGCTGCGCAGCGATGCGGCGGCGACGCTGATCATGGTGGACGGGCTCGCCCAGCGGCTGGAAACGGAAGGGCAGCGCCTGTCCACTGCTAAATTCGCGGATTTCTCTTTTGATATCAGCTCCCTGATGCGGCGCGACACAGCGTCTGAGCTGCGCATTGGCGATACCACCACCCCTGCAATGCTCGGGCAGAGGGGCACGATCGCAGAGGCGTCAGGCCAGAGCCGTGGCGCGCTGGTGCGCGAGCTGAACGCGCGCATCGCCCAGCCGCTCTTTTGCATCGTAGCGGCGCTGGTGGGGTTCTCGACGCTGCTGATCGGCGGCTTTTCGCGCTTTGGCGTCTGGCGTGAGATCGTGATCGCCTTCGGCCTGCTACTGGTGCTCGACGGCACGCGCGGGACGCTGTCTGCGCAGGTGTCGGGCACTGCGGCGCTCTGGCCGCTGATGTATCTGCCCTCGCTGGTGGGGGCGGGGCTGGCGGCGCTGATGCTGCTGCATGCGGCCCATCCGTCCTGGCGCGCACGCATGATCCGCCGCAGGAATATCGCATGATTCTCCACTTCTATTTCGCCCGGCGCTTTCTGCTCAGCTTTGCGCTGATCACGCTGGTGCTGGTGGCCCTCATCGTTCTGACCGGATTGCTGGAAGAAGCGCGCGGCAGCTTTGCGGTGCCTGCGGGGTTCCGGGAGATGCTGGCGCTGGCGCTGCTGGACACGCCGCAAAAGATCAATCTGATCCTGCCGCTGATCATGGTGCTGGCGACGGTTGTGCTGTTTCTGGGCATGGCGCGCTCGTCCGAGATGGTGATCACCCGGGCCGCCGGGCGGTCGGCGCTGCAGACGCTGCTGTCGCCGCTGGCGGTGGCCTTTGCCATCGGTGTTCTGGCGGTGGCGCTGATCAACCCGATCGTCGCCGCCACCTCGAAGCAATATGACCAGATGTCGGACAGGCTGCGCAGCGGCACGGCGGCGGCGCTGTCGATTTCGGAGGAAGGGCTTTGGCTGCGGCAGGGCGGCGTCGAAGGCCAGACAGTGATCCGCGCCTGGCGCTCCAACAACGACGGATCTGTGCTCTATGATGTGACCTTTGTCGCCTACGCGCCGGGGGGCGGTCCGGTCCGGCGGATCGAGGCGCGCAGTGCCGCACTGGGGCCAGAGGGCTGGATGCTGCGCGATGCCAAATCCTGGCCGCTGGAGGACGGGGTGAACGCCGAAGGCAACGCCACCACCTATGACACCCTCGCCCTCCCCTCAAGCCTGACCCTCGAGACGATCCGCGACAGTTTCGGCGAGGCGGGATCGATCTCGATCTATGATCTGCCAGAGTTCATCCGCCAGCTGGAGAGTGCCGGTTTCTCGCCGCGCCGCCATCAGGTCTGGCTGCAATCGGAGCTGGCGCGCCCGCTGTTTTTGCTCTCGATGGTTCTGGTTGCGAGTGCGTTCACCATGCGCCATACCAGATCTGGAGGGACCGGCATCGCCGTGCTGTCCGCGGTCTTGTTGGGGTTCAGCTTGTATTTCATCCGCAGTTTTGCACAAATTCTGGGCGAAAATGGCCAGATCCCCGTGCTTCTGGCTGCATGGGCCCCGCCCGTCGCCGCGATCCTGCTGGCCCTTGGGCTGCTGCTGCACCGCGAGGACGGGTGATGCTGCGGGCGGTCTTTTTCATTGTACTGATGGTGCTGCCTTTGCGCGCGGGCGCCCAGGATGCCACACAGCAGGCCGCAGTGCTGGTTGCGGATACGCTCTATATCACCCGCGACCGGGAGCTGGTGGCGCAGGGCAATGTGGAGGCGTTTCAGAACGGCGTCCGCCTGCGCGCAAGTGCGATCCGCTACAGCCAGTCGAGCGGCGCGCTGAGCATCGAGGGGCCGATCACCCTGACAGACGCGGATGGCAGCGTGATCACCGCCACCGCCGCCGGGCTCGATTCAGGCCTGCGCAACGGCATCCTGCGCGGCGCGCGTCTGGTGCTGAACCAGCAGCTGCAGCTGGCGGCGGTGCAGATCGACCGCGTCGATGGCCGCTATACCCAGCTGTACAAAACCGCCGTCACCTCCTGCCGGATCTGCGAGGATGGGCGCCCGCCGCTGTGGCAGATCCGGGCCAAACGGGTGATCCACGACGAGGTCGAAGAGCAGCTCTATTTCGATGAGGCACAGTTCCGCATCGGCCGCGTGCCGGTGTTCTGGCTGCCCCGCCTGCGCCTGCCCGGCCCCACGGTGGCGCGGGCCACCGGTTTTCTGGTGCCCTCCGTGCGCTCCACATCCTCATTGGGGACAGGCCTCAAGATCCCCTATTTCATCAAGCTGAGCGACACGCGCGATCTCACGCTCACGCCCTATCTCTCCAGCTCCACCCGCACGCTGGAGCTGCGCTACCGCCAAGCCTTCAGGACGGGCCGCATTGAATTTGACGCCGCCATCACCGGGGATGACCTGCGCGAAGGGCAGCTGCGCGGCTATCTGTTCGGGCGCGGGATCTTCGCGCTGCCGCGCGATTTTACCCTAGCCTTCGCCATTGAGGCTGTGAGCGACGATGGCTATCTCGACACTTACGGCTATTCCGACGCCGATCGCCTCAGATCTGAGCTGACCGTGGTGCGTGCACGGCGCGATGAGTTTATCCGTGCCAGCTTCATAAACTTCAAATCCCTGCGCGATGACGAGGACAACAACACCATCCCGACCCTGATCCTCGACGGCAGTTTTGAGCGGCGATTCTTTCCACAGGCCATCGGCGGTGAAATCCGCACCCGGCTGGGCGCGCACAGCCACACCCGGATCTCCGATCTGGACGTGGATGGCCCGGACGCGGATCTGGATGTGGACGGGCGCGATGTGGCCCGGCTCTCGGCGCAGGTGGACTGGCTGCGCAGCTTTGCCCTGCCCGCCGGTCTGCGTCTGGACACAGGCCTGGGCGCTGCCATCAACACGTTCAACATCTCGCAGGACAGCACCACAGCGGACGACCCGACAGAGGTGACACCGCATGCAACGCTCACGCTGCGCTACCCGCTGGCCAGGACCGGGGCATCGGGGGTCAGCCATGTGCTGGAGCCTGTGGCGCAGCTGGGCTGGACCGGCGGGGACCGTCTCTCGATTCCCAACGAGGAGAGCACGCTGGTCGAATTTGATCAGGGCAACCTGCTGGCGCTCTCGCGGTTCCCGCGTGCGGACCGCCGGGAGCGGGGCACCGTGGCGGCGCTGGGGCTTGGGTGGACGCGCATTGACCCGCAAGGCTGGGATGCCCATCTGAGTGTCGGTCAGCTGTTCCGCACCACAGCGGACAGTGACTTCACCACCAGCTCGGGCCTTGACGGGACCCGCTCCGACACGCTGCTGGCAGGGCAGATTTCCTCGGGCAACGGGCTCATGCTGACGGCGCGTGGCCTGATCGACAGTGATTTCACCCTGTCAAAAGCCGAAGTGCGCGGCGATTTCGACTTCACCCGGGGCCGCATCGGCGGCTCTTACGTCTGGCTCGAGGCGGATGCCTTTGAGGCCCGTGCATCCGAGATCTCCAATCTGTCCCTCGACGGCAGCTACCGGATCAACCCCTTGTGGACCGCCTCCGCCGACTGGCGCTATGACATCGCATCGGACCGGGCCGCCACGGCGGGATTTGGCCTGAGCTATGAAAATGAATGCGTGACCCTCGATCTGCGGGTCAGCCGGCGCTATACAACTTCAACAAGTGTTGAGCCTTCGACCGATTTCGGCTTTAACATCGGTCTGCGCGGCTTTGCCGCTGACACCGGAACAGAAAGATACGTCCGCTCATGTTCAAGATAAGTCCCGCCCTCGCCGCCACAGCCCTGGCACTTGTGATCCTCACAGCCCCTGCCGGGCCGGTTGCCGCACAGAACCTCTTTGCCCCGGCCGCCACTGTGAACGAAAGCGTCGTGACCGAATTCGAGGTGCAGCAGCGGGTGCAGTTCCTGCAGATCCTCAATGCCAGCGGGGCGGGCCGTGGTGCCGCCCTGGAGAGCCTGATCGACGAGCGCCTGCGCAATGAGGCCATCCGCGATGCGGGCCTTGCCCTGAACGAGCAGGCGATCAATGAGGGTCTGGAGGAATTCGCGGGCCGCGCCAACCTGACCCGTGATGAATTCACCCAAGCCCTCGCCCGGGCGGGTGTGGCGCCCGAGACATTTCGCGATTTCGTCGTCAATGGCATCGCTTGGCGGGAGCTGATCCGTGCGCGCTACGGCGCCCGTGTTGACGTGTCCGAGGCAGAGATTGACCGCGCGCTGGCGTCGCAAGGCAGCAGCGGCTCCAACATCCGCGTTCTGGTCTCCGAGATCATCATCCCCGCGCCGCCCCCCGAGGCCGCGCGCGTGGCCGCACTGGCCGAAGAGATCGCCACGAGCACAACTCCCGCGCAATTCTCCGCCTATGCGCGCGCCCATTCCGCCACCGCCTCGCGCGATGCCGGAGGGCACCTGCCGTGGCAGGCGCTCAGCAATCTGCCGCCCGCACTCCAGCCGCTGATCCTCGCACTCGGGCCCGGGCAGGTGACGGATCCGCTCAACATTCCCAATGCGGTGGCCCTGTTCCAGCTGCGCGACATCGAGGAATCCGGCGCGCCCCAGCGCAGCTATTCTGCAATTGACTATGCCGCCTATTATATGGCCGGGGGCCGCTCCACCGAGACGCTCCAGCAGGCGGCCAATCTGCGCGCGCAGATCGATGTCTGCGATGATCTCTATACCTTCGCCAAAGGCCAGCCCGACGGCGCTTTGGAGCGTGAAACCAAACCGCCCGCCGATCTGCCTTCCGATTTCGCCCTCGAGCTGAGCAAGCTTGACCCGGGCGAAGTTTCCACCGCCCTTACCCGGTCTGACGGGCAGGCGCTGGTTTTCCTGATGCTGTGCGGCCGCACCGCCGAGCAGAACGCCGAGGTCAGCCGGGAGGATGTCGCAAATGCCATCCGCCAGCGCCGCCTCTCCGGGTTTGCCGACAGCCTGCTGTCTGAACTGCGCGCCGATGCCCGCATCGCAGTGAAATGAACCCCGTCGTGCTGACCTGCGGCGAACCCGCAGGCATCGGCCCCGAAATCGCCGCCCGCGCCTGGGCTGCCCTGTCGGACCGGGTCCCGATGCTCTGGCTGGGGGATCCGCGCCATCTGCCCAGCGGCACGCCCTTCGAAGTGATCGGTGCGCCGGATCAGGCGGCCGCTGTTTGCACACGCGCCCTGCCCGTGCTGCCGCACCCCTTTGCGGGGGGGGCAACACCGGGCACCCCGGACCCCGCCAATGCCAGCGGCGTCATCGACGTCATCGCCCGCGCGGTGGATCTGGTGCAATCGGGTGCGGCCAGCGCCATCTGCACCGCACCCATCCACAAGAAGGCCCTGCTGGACGGTGCGGGGTTCGCCTATCCCGGTCATACCGAATATCTCGCCGCCCTCGCAGGCCAGCGCGATGTGGTGATGATGCTCGCCTGTGATCAGCTGCGCGTGGTGCCCGCCACGATCCACATCGCGCTGAATGCTGTGGCCCAGGCCCTCACACCCGCGCTGCTGCGCCGCACCATCGAGATCACCCATGAAGGCCTGCAGAACCGCTTTGGCATCGCACAGCCGCGCATTGCCATCTGCGGCCTCAATCCGCATGCAGGCGAAGGCGGCGCCATGGGCCAGGAGGAGCTGGCGTGGATGAATGCGCTCGTTCGCGACATGCAGGCTGAAGGCTACGATCTGCGCGGCCCGTTGCCCGCTGATACGATGTTTCACGCCGCCGCCCGCGCCACCTATGACGCGGCCATCGCCATGTACCACGATCAGGCGCTGATCCCGATCAAGACGCTGGATTTCGACCGGGGCGTCAACGTCACACTGGGCCTGCCCTTTGTGCGGACCTCGCCCGATCATGGCACCGCCTTCGACATCGCCGGGCGCGGCATCGCCAATCCCTCCTCGATGATCGAGGCGATCCGCATGGCCCACCGGATGGCGCACAGCATGGTGCACAGCGTGGTTGGCCCCCGATGAGCGGGATCGACACGCTTCCCCCCCTCGCACAGGTAATTCGCGACCATGATCTGCAGGCCCGCAAATCGCTGGGCCAGAATTTTCTGCTGGATCTGAACCTCACCGCCAAGATCGCGCGGCAGGCGGGTGATCTGACAGGCTGCGATGTTCTGGAAATCGGCCCCGGTCCCGGTGGCCTGACGCGCGGTCTGCTGGCGCAAGGGGCGCGCCGGGTGCTCGCCATCGAAAAGGACCCCCGCTGCCTGCCCGCCCTGAACCAGATCGCCGCCGCCTACCCGGACCGCCTGCAGATCCTGATCGGGGATGCCCTTGATGTGGACCCGCTGCGCCATCTGACCCCGCCCATTCGCATCGCCGCCAACCTGCCCTACAACGTCGGCACGGAGCTGCTGGTCCGCTGGCTGACGCCGCCCGACTGGCCGCCCTTCTGGCAGAGCCTGACGCTGATGTTCCAGCGCGAAGTGGCCGAACGGATCGTGGCACAGCCCGGCTCCAAGGCTTACGGTCGCCTCGCCCTGCTGGCCCAATGGCGCAGTGATCCGAAAATCGTCATGTCGCTGCCGCCCGAGGCCTTCACGCCCGCGCCCAAAGTCTCCAGCGCCGTGGTGCATCTCACGGCACTGACCGAGCCCCGCTTTCCCGCCGATGCCGCGATCCTGTCGCGCACCATCGCGGCGGCCTTCAACCAGCGCCGGAAAATGCTGCGGGCCGCCCTCAAAGGCACCGCCCCCGACATCGAGGACCGGCTGCGCGCCGCGGGGATCAGCCCGACAGACCGCGCGGAGCAGATCCCGCTCGAAGGCTTCTGCGCCCTTGCGCGCGAACTCGCCAAATCCTGAGCCCCAAATCCTGAGCGCCAGATCCTGAGCCCCAGATCCTGAGCCCCAGATCCTGATCAGCCGCGACACAGGGCACAGGAGCACAGTAGAGCACAGTGATCGAAAAAGGGCCCCGCATTTGCGAGGCCCTTGGGATTACTCTGCCGCTTCGGGCTGGTCGCCTTTGCCCGAAGGCGGCGCATCAGCAGCCTCTTCCTTGGGCTTGGGTTTGCGCCGGGGCGCGCGCCTGGCCTTGGGCTTGCTTTCCGGGGTCTCGACCAGGGTGCTGGTCGCCTCGGGCTCCTCGACGGCGGGCTGTTCTACAACGTCGGGCTGCGCTGCGGCTTCACGCTCCTGACGCTCGGCGCGCTCTCTGTCCCGCTCGGCGCGCTCGCGGTCACGCTCGGCCTGGCGCTCGCGGTTCACGCGCTCTTGCTCATCCCGCTCCGCCTGCCGCTCGCGGTTTGCCTGCTCCTGCTCTTCGCGCTTGGCGTCCTGCTCTTTTTGCGCCTCCGACAGCATCCGCAGGTAATGCTCTGCATGCTGCTGGAAACTCTCCATCGCGACGCGGTCATTGCTGAGCTGCGCATCGCGGGCCAGCTGGTTGTACTTCTCGATCACCTGAGCCGGCGTGCCGCGCACCTTGCCCTCGGGGCCGGAACTGTCGAACACACGGTTCACGACATTGCCACCCTGCTGGGGCATGCCGCTCCGGCTGCGGTTCTTGTTGTTTCGCGAACGCGATCTTTGAGGTTTCATATAGGGGGTCAGCCTTTTGGTGCTGTTGTTCTGTCAGACCGGTGGAGCGCCTGGCGCAACCTGTCGGCACAAGGGGAATGTTGGGCATAATGCCGCGCAGGACCACCCGAAGGCATTCACCACTGCAACGCTGTATTCATACTCTTGTCTTCGCACATACGGCAAGAGCGAAAAGCTTTCAAAAGCATCAAAACAGGCCTCAGGCAGGGTTGGCCGCGCGCAATACCCGGTCGCGCCCGTCCATATCGGGCAGAATCGACACCTCTGCCCAGCCTGCATCGGCAAAGATCGCCCGCACCGCCGTGCCCTGCTGCCAGCCGATCTCCGCCAGAACCACCCCGCCTGTGGTCAGATACTCCTGCGCGCGCGCAGCGATCAGGCGGTAGACGCTCAGCCCGTCGCCCCCGTCCGTCAGCGCCATGGCAGGCTCGTGCAGGGCCAGCTCCGGCGCGATGCTGTGCATTTCCGCCTGCGCCAGATAGGGCGGGTTGCTGACAATGAGATCAAACCGTCCCCCGACGGCATCGAACCAGTCCGACTGCCGGATGTCTGCCCGCGCACTGACCCCGTGCAGCACCGCATTGGCGCTGGCCTGCAGGCAGGCCCCCTCCGACAGATCCACGCCCAGACCGGTGGCAGCCTCGCGCTCCGCCAGCAGGGTCACCAGAATGCAGCCAGATCCCGTGCCCAGGTCCAGCACCCGCGCGAACGGCAGCGCGAGGGCGGCCTCGATCAGGCTCTCGGTTTCGGGGCGCGGGTCCAGCACCTCGCGGCTCACGGCGAAACGGCGGCCATAAAAGCTGCGTGCGCCCACCAGATGGCTGACCGGCACGCGCACCGCCCGCAGGGCCACCAGATGCTCGAACCGCTCCGAGATTTCGGGGGCAATCTCTTCGGGGGCGATCAGGGTGATCCGCGCCGCATCGACCGAGGCCGCATGCGCCAGCAACACCCGCGCATCGCGCGCAGGATCCGGCACACCCGCCGCGCGCAGCCGTGACGTGGCCGTGGCAAGGGCCACAGCCGCTGTGGTCATTGACCCATCTCCGCCAGCATCCGTGCCTGTGCATCCGCCGTCAGCGCATCGATCATCTCGTCCAGATCGCCCTGCATCACCGCATCCAGCTTGTAGAGCGTGAGGTTGATCCGGTGGTCGGTCATCCGCCCTTGGGGAAAGTTATAGGTCCGGATCCGCTCGGAGCGGTCGCCGCTGCCCACTTGGGCGGAGCGGCTGTCGGAGCGCTCCGCATCCATCCGGCTGCGCTCGGCATCATAGAGCCGGGCGCGCAGCACCTGCATCGCGATCTCGCGGTTGCGGTGCTGGGATTTCTCGGAGCTGGTCACCACGATGCCGGTGGGAATATGGGTGATCCGCACCGCCGAATCGGTGGTGTTCACGTGCTGGCCGCCGGCACCCGAGCTGCGGTAGGTGTCGATGCGGATGTCATTCGGCCCAATCACGATGTCCACATCCTCCGCCTCCGGCAGCACGGCGACTGTCGCGGCAGAGGTATGAATCCGCCCGCCGCTCTCTGTGCTGGGCACCCGCTGAACGCGGTGCACACCGCTCTCGTATTTCAGGCGGGCAAAGACATTCTCGCCGGTGATATGGGCCACCACTTCCTTGATGCCGCCCAGTTCTGTGGTCTGTTCCTCGACCAGATCGACCTTCCAGCCGCGCGCCTCGGCATAGCGGTAGTACATGCGCAACAGATCGGCAGCAAAAAGCGCCGCCTCGTCGCCCCCGGTGCCGGGCCGGATTTCCAGCATGGCAGGCCGCGCATCGGCGGCATCCTTGGGCAGCAGCGCCAGCTGAAGGGCGGCCTCGGCGGCGGGCATCGCAGTCTCGATCTCGTAGATCTCTGTGCGGGCCAATCCGGCCATCTCCGGATCGCTCAGCATCTCGCGCGCGGCTTCCAGATCCTCGGTCAGGACACGGTAGGCGGCAATCTGCTCAACCACGGGCCGCAACGCGCTGTATTCGCGTGCGAGCTTGGAAATATCGCCCCCCGCAGTCGCCATCGCCGCCTCGAGATACTCGAAACGGGCGGTAATCTGGGCAAGGCGGTCCATCGGTATCATGCGCAGGCAGTGGCCTATGAAATCATTTTGGTCAAGGCCCGCATCATGCTATGAATGAGCCTATGAGAGCGATCCAACTCCTCCCCGCCTTCTTGTTGAGCCCCGCCTTCTTGTTGAGCCCCGCCTTCTTGTTGAGCCCCGCATTCCTGCTGAGCCTGCCGCTTGCGGCGCAGGCAGATGTGGTGCGGCCCGATGGCACGGTGATCCCCTGCTATTGTACCGACACCAGCGGTGCGCGCATCGAGATGGGCGAGACAATCTGCCTGACAGTGGGCAACCGGATGTTCACGGCCCAGTGCCAGATGTCGCTCAACGTGCCGATGTGGCGCGAGCTGCAGGAGGGGTGTCTCAGCAGCGGTCTGACGCTACCCGCCAGCCCCTTCGCGGCGGACCTGATGCAGCAGCCCGTCCATACGCGCCGCATTCACCCCCATGTCTGACCGGCCAAAGCGCAGGCGGCCATAGAGCCTGATCTGCTCGTCCACCTGATCCCCCACCTGTTCGATCGTGGTATAGTCGGGAAAGCCCATCCACTTCGAGCGGGTCACATAGGTCAGACGCCCCTCCTCGAGGGAGCCGGCCAGCAGTCTGGTGCGCGGCAGTGACCGCATCGTGTAGTCCAGATCCGACAGCAGATCGGGATCCGCCTGCACCACCCGCACCGCCGAGCCTTCGCCATCGGCAGTCTCGGTGGCGGTGATCGGCTGATGCCAGCGCGCCGCATCGGACGGCGCCAGCCGCACAAAGGCCAGCAGTGCCACAACCGCCACGACCAAAACAATCCACATCATTCTCAACACCTCTGCCTGCTCCCTCTTCCAGTCACCCGGGTCACCCGGTCACCCGCCCTCAACGATACGCCACACCCGGCAGCACGCACAACAGCTCGTAGAGGATATTCGCGCCCGTGAGCGCGGTATTGCCAGAGGGGTCATAGGGCGGCGAGACCTCCACCAGATCGCAGCCGATGATGTTGAGACCCTTGAAGCCGCGCACCAGCTCCAGCGCCTGTGGCGTGGTCAGCCCGCCGATCTCCGGCGTGCCGGTGCCGGGGGCATAGGCCGGGTCCAGACTGTCGATGTCGAAGGTCACGTAGGTCGGCGTGTCGCCAATGTCGCGGCGGATCTCGCCTGCCAGCTGGGCAAGGCTGCGGTGCCACAGCTCCTCGGCGCGCCACTGCTGGAACCCCCAGCCCGCCGCCTCCGCGAAATCCGTCGCGGCATAGCCGGTCCCCCGGATCCCGATCTGATAGGTCTTCTCGGGGCGGATCAGCCCTTCTTCATAGGCGCGGCGAAAGACGGTGCCATGGGTCTCGCGCTCTCCGAACATCTCGTCGTTGACGTCTGCATGGGCGTCGATGTGGATCAGGGCGACCGGCCCGTGCCGCTTGGCGATCGCGCGCAGGATGGGCAGGGTGATGGAATGATCGCCCCCCATCGCCATCGGCACCGCATCGGACATCAGGATCGCGTCGTAGCTCTCCTTGATGATCGACAGGCTTTCGCGCAGATTGAAGGTATTGATCGCCAGATCGCCAATATCGGCGACCTGCAGGCTGTCAAAGGGGGCAGCCCCGGTCGCCAGATTATAGGGCCGCAGCATCGCGGATTCTGCGCGGATCTGCTTGGGACCAAATCGCGTGCCGGAACGCCAGGAGGTCCCGATGTCAATGGGAATGCCCAGCACGGCCACATCCAACCCCTTGAGATCATTTACCGAAGGCAGCCGCATGAAAGTGCCCGGGCCCGAAAACCGCGCCAGCTCATTGCCGCCGATGGGCTGGTTCTTAGCGCTCATTGCGCAGCCTCGCGCCGATCAGGCAACAGATTTCCGTGGCCACATGGGCGCCTGCAATCGCCGTGGCCCCGGTGGTGTCAAAGGGCGGCGAGACTTCGACGATATCGCCGCCGCGCACATTGATCCCCGCCAGATCACGCAGCATCGCCGCCGCCTGCCAGCTGGCAAGCCCCCCCCAGACCGGCGTGCCGGTGCCGGGCGCAAAGGCCGGATCCAGCGCGTCGATGTCAAAGGTGAGGTAGACCGGATTGGTGCCCAGCACGCCCCGGATCTTCTCCACCGCCGCCGCCGTGCCGCGCTCATGCACCTCGCGGGCGTCGATGGTGGTCACACCCATGGTGTCCTCGTTATGGGTCCGGATGCCGACCTGAACGCTTGTGGCGGGGTCTACATAGCCCAGCTTGATCGCCTTGTAGAACATGGTGCCATGGTCGATCCGCTCCATGTCGTCATCCTCCCATGTGTCGCTATGCGCATCGAAATGCAGCAGGCTCATGGGGCCAAACTTCTCAGAGTACGCCTTGAGGATCGGAAAGCTGATGTAGTGATCGCCCCCCAGTGCCACACTGGCCACGCCTGCGTCCAAAATCCCGCGGATATGACGGGTCAGGGTCTCCGGGAACTCCGACACCCGGGCATAGTCAAACGCCAGATCGCCGTAATCCACGATGGCGCACTCCGACAGCACGTCGAAATCCCAGCCGTAGGGCGGATCATAGGGTTGCAGCGCGCTGGCCTCGCGGATGGCCCTTGGCCCCAGCCGCGTGCCGGTCCGGTTGGTCACTGCCTGATCGAAGGGCACGCCGGTCACGGCAATGTCCACGCCGTCCAGATCCTTGGTGTAGCGGCGGCGCAAAAATGACGTGGCGCCGCCAAAGGCGTTCTCAAAGCTGGGACCTTTCAGATCTTCACGCGTAAACGCCTGATCTACCTGTTTTTTCGCATCCTCCAGCGCCATTTCAAGCAGCCTTTACCGGCAGCGCCGTCTCAATCATCCGCACAAAGAACGAGGCCCCCACAGGGGCGATCTCATCGTTGAAGTTGAACTTGGGATGGTGCAGCCCCGCGCCTGATCCCGCCCCCAGAAACATATAGGCGCCGGGCCGTTCCTCGAGCATGTAGGAGAAATCCTCCGCGCCCGCGACCTTGGCAAAGGCGTCGTCCACCCGCCCCTCGCCCACGACTTCGCGCGCGACACGGGCCGCAAATTCCGTCTGCTCGGCCGCATTCACGGTCGCGGGGTAGCCTTCTTCATAGTCGAGCGCGGCCTGCACGCCGTAGCTTGCCGCCTGCCCGGCCACAATCTCGGAGAGGCGCGCGCGGATCAGCGCCTTTGTTTCCGCATCAAAAGTGCGCACGGTGCCGTTGATCATCGCCGTGTCGGGGATGATGTTGCTGGCCGATCCGGTGTGGATCTG
>Ga0136559_1000526_pt1 | contig 13036 bp, 12 predicted proteins | sample AntRauMeHopE1496_FD_104633 | JGI IMG/M metagenome (GOLD analysis project Ga0136559, IMG submission 104633) | Saline lake microbial communities from Rauer Islands, Antarctica - Metagenome Hop E1 #496 | ecosystem: Environmental > Aquatic > Non-marine Saline and Alkaline > Saline | place... | reverse complement strand
GATTTCAGGCTGACGCCCGCGACGGTCGGCATGTCTTGCAGGGCGGTGTGGATGTCGGTGGCAAAGGCCTCGTCAATCGACAGATAACCCGAGTTCGAGATGGCTTTAGCGACTGACTCTCACCCGCGCTGGCGCGAGCGCGTTTCCCGCAGCGTCTCGACCAGAATGGAGGTCAGTATGCCAAAGCTGAGAAGACCGTTTGCGGCGGCGAGACCCCCAAGCAAACGCCATTCATCCGGCAGCAACACATCGCCAAATCCCAGTGTCGTAAAGACGATCAGGGCGAAATAAAGTGACTCTTCGAAGGTGCCAAATGCCTGAAGAACCCAGAAGGCTATGGCCCATATCCAGACCGATGCGGTCATCATCAGGACTGTGAAAAGCATTGCCAGCGATAGGATCGCGATCAGTTTGGGACCATGAGGCGGGCGCCTCATCCAGCGATGGCTGCGAACCAAGATCGTCTCGAGCCCCCACCACAAAAGTGCGGCGGCAACGGCGGTGACACCAATGATGACAGTGCCAAGGAAAAGTTGAAAAATCATGGCCGGGGTATCTCATGCAGGGGCAGGCAATTTTTCGATAAAGGTCGCTGCGGCGACGGTGACCATGCCACCAGTCCCCAAACAGGCTCAAATCTGCGACTCACGGTTTGGCTTTGCAATTCAGTTTCGGTGGCGCGAAATGAAGTTGTTTCTGCCAGCACCCGGAAAGAGCGTTTTTGCCGGTGCAGCGAAAATGTCATGCCGTGAATTCCTTCTCGGAGTATTCTGTATCGCCCGTCAGAAGCGATGCTATCTTGATGTCGATCCAAATGGGGAGGTGATCAGACGCGCGTTCGGCATCCTGCTTTGACGCCACGCCGTAGCGACCATATTTGATGTCCGGCCCAACCACGAAACGATCGAGGGCTCTGGTGGGCAGGGCGGCATGAAAGGAGGGGCCCGGGCTGATCGACGTCCAGTCAGAGGCGTCAGACAACAGAGTTTCACCGGACCGCCATTCGTTCAGATCGCCCGCAAGAACGGTGGGTCCGCCGAATGCTTCGGCGGCTTTCAGTGTGAACGCCATCTGGCGCAACCGGTCTTTTGATCGCAGACCCAGATGCAATCCGCCGACGGTCAGTTCCATGCCCCTGCCAACCACCCGCGCCAGCACAGCGCCGCGCGGCTCCAGCCCCGGCAGGTCGAGCGCGTGCAGCCGTGCGACAGACAAACCTGCGCCGAGTAGCACCGCATTTCCATGGTGTCCGATCGACGGGGTCGCGGGGTCCGCATCAATCATGTCCCATCCCGCGCGGCGCACCATGTCGTGCGGCAACGCAGGCGGGCGCGGGTGCAAGCGTTTGTCCGCTTCCTGCAGGATAACAATATCCGCTTTTAGCCGCGTCAATACCCGCAAAACACGCTCCGGATCACGGCGCCAGTCGAGGCCGACCGCCTTGCGGATGTTCCAACTGACGATGCGCAGCGACGCCATCACAACAGCGGCCCGAACAGGCGCGCGACAGGGGCGAGTGCGCGAACGTGAAACGGGCCGGGTATCGCAACGGGTGATGAGCGTGCGAAATCATCCTCAAGCATTGTTTCAACCTGCTGTGCAAATCCGGTATCTTCGATCAATGCCGTCTCCTCGAAATTCAGAAGGGCAGATCGGATATCGAGATTGATGGTTCCGATTGACGCAATATCATCGTCGATCAGCATCACTTTGGAGTGCATGAACCCCGGCAGATATTCAAAAATTTTGATCCCTGCTTTTTCAAGATCACTGGCCGCATTGCGCGACGCGTACCATGCGAGGATATTGTCGGACGGCTTCGGGATCAGAATGCGGACGTCGACACCGCGCAAGGCCGCCAATTGAAGTGCCGTGAGCAAATCGGCGTGCGGGACCAGATAGGGCGTCGTGATCCACAGGCGGTGCTGCGCCAGACCGATCAGGCCGCAGAGCAGCAAACTCCCGCGCTCCAGCGGGTCCGTGGCGCCAAACCCCACGACAAGGCCGCTGGTCGTGCCGGATGTGTGGCCGACTTTGATATCCACGATATCCTCGCCTGTGAGGCCCTTCCAGTCGAGAACGAAAAGATCCCTGAGGTGTGTGACCATTGAGCCGTCAAAGCGCAGATGCGTGTCGCGCCAGCTGTCAAACTTTTTCCCGCCATCGACATATTCTTGTCCGATATTGATGCCGCCGGTAAAGCCGATGGTTCCGTCGACAATGACCGCCTTGCGATGATTGCGGAAATTGAGGCCGATACGGCCAAGAGCACGATGGGGGCCAGTTATACCCTGAAACTTGATCCCTTCTGCCTGAAGGGCGCGCACGTAGGACATGCCGAGGAACAGCGACCCCAATGCATCGCACAAGACCCGCACCTCGACACCACGGCGTGCCGCTGCGATCAACCGCGCGCGCAATGCGTTGCCGACGGGATCGGCGCGGATGATGTAGAACTGAACCAGAACTTCGCGTGTCGCCCCGTCGATCGCTGCGAAGATAGCATCAAAGGTGTCTTGCCCGTCGATCAGCAGTGTAACCGTGTTGTCATGCGTCACCTGTCTGCCTGCAACGCCGGTGATCTGGCCCAGCCGACCCGCCCCCTGCGCAAGATCGGGTCTTGTCTGTTCACTCCTCGCGCCGGACCTGAGCCGCGAAACGCTGCCAAAAACGGCAAAGGCCGGAATGGCCAGAAGCGGGAATGACACCAGAAAGACGACCCAGGCCGTCGCGCCCTGCGGTGTGCGTGCGGTCGTCACCGCCGCGCGCGCAACCAGCAGTCCAATGATTGAAAATGCGATCTGCAAGCCTGCTCCGACAACGATCATCATGTGTGTTTCCTTGTTTACGGTGTCTGACCTAGCAAAGTTGACGTGAATTGACAGGTGGTTGACGACCTGTGTCACATCTCCTACATACCGACCGTCGGTCCGTAATAAAAGAGAACGGAAAAATAAAATGGAAACGCCTGAGCCTGAGCATGCACAGACACGCTTTCGAATGCTGCCCGAAGAACGGCGCAGGCATATTCTAGATGCCGCGCAGAAACTGTTTTTTGCGCAGGGTTGGGACGCGGTGACGATTGCCGATATTCTACGGGAGGCGGGTATTTCCAAAGGTGGATTTTACCACCATTTCGCTGCGAAAGAGGATTTGTTGAGCAGCATCGTCCAGCGGTTCACAATGGAGGCTCTGGCGTCAGCAGAAGCTGCGCGGGCGGCGGCCTTTGGTGGTGCTTTGGCGCGGTTCAATGCCTTTCTGGCAGAGACGAACCGCTGGAAAGCCGATCAGGGTGCGCACATGAAGCTGGTGATGAGTGTCACGCTGCGACCGGGCAATGATGTGCTGTTCAGCCGGATCACCGCGTCTGCAACGATGGCTGCCATGCCGGTCCTGCTGGACATGATCGTTCAAGGTACGCGCGAGGGTGTTTTCGACGTGCCCGACATCGACTTGGCCGCAGAGGCTATCATGGCGTTGGCGCAAGGGCGCCGCAGTGTCCTGGAGGCCGCGTTCAATACGGCCCTGTCCGGTGACATTGATCAGGCAACCGGCCTGCTGAACGACCGGATGGTTGCCGAAGGGGCGCTGATTGACCGGTTGCTTGGCGTGCCACGCGGAAGCATCGCCCTGTCGGATCCCGAAGAATATCGCCGGATGCTAAAGGCCGTCACGCGCGACTGAGGCGGACGCAAACCCTTCTGAAACCAAACTGAAAGGAAAGAATATACTTACTGTAAAGAAACTTCATCCGAACGTCTGGGAACTGACGCTTGATGGTGTCGTTGACAAACGTGATATCGAAACGATGGAGCGCGAGTTGACACCCGCCCTGATGGGCGATGACCCGATCGGGCTGATCGTGCGCGCCGAAACATGGGCGGACATCACCGGTGACGCCATGGCAGAGGACGCGAAATTCGAATTCGGTCTGATGACGAAATGGTCCAAGATCGCGAAAATGGCGATTGTTACCGATCTTCAGGCGATTGCGGCGATGCTGAAGTGGGTAGACCCGTTGTTGCCGATGATCGACATGCGGTCCTTTGGTGCATCTGACGTTGCCGCCGCCGAAGCCTTCGTATCCGATATCGAAGCCAAACCGATGACCGCAAGCGCCGCCGTGACGCTTCTGTCTGACGGCAGCGATGGATTGATCGCCTACGAGATTGACGGGCGGATCACACCAGAAGATGTCGACAAAGTGCTCGGACCACTTGATGCGCATATGCGGGGAGACAAGAAAGTTAATTTACTCGTGCGGGTCAAGATGTTTGACGGGTTCGACCCCGCGATTTTGACCAACGGGTCTTTGATGGGCACGAAGGTAAATGCCATCAGCCACTTGCGACGCTATGCGATTGTGGGCGCGCCAAAGTGGATGACGACCATCATTGGCGGTGTTGGCGGCCTGATCCCTGTCGAGATGAAGACGTTCGACCCGTCCGAAGATGACGCAGCATGGACTTGGGTTCGCGCTGATTGATACCGTGGCTGATGTGGTCCGGAAAACCGCATCAGCCATCGCCCGACGCAAATTTCACACCGCAGGACCCCCGAATGCACACCCGACGCCAGATTTTCGTATCGTTTGGGGCCGCCTGTCTCGCTGGCTGTGCCCCACGGGGGCAATTTGCCCTTGCAACGCAGACCCAAGACGCTGCGGGGGTGCAGCCGATCCTCGTTGCCACAACGCGCGCCGCTGATCCTGCGCCGATCGCATACGGGGACGGGCGTGCGGACGATCTCGACTTCGCGCAGCTTTCGGTTTCGATCTCGGGCAACCACAAGATCGGTGAAATCGAATGGCCCGCTGATAACAATCCGGACCCTGCCCATCATTTCGCGCTCGTCGGGGCCGAGACGTTGCCCGACCTGAATGTCTTCTCTAACCGCATCAAACAGCAAGCAGAAGCTGAAGGACATCCGGAGACCGTGCTGTTCGTGCATGGCTATAACATGACCTTCGCCGAAGGCGTTTACCGCCATGCGCAGATCGCGTGGGATTATGGCATGACGGGCCCGCAAGTCCATTTTGCATGGCCCTCTGCCGCCGATCCTTTGGGCTATACATATGATCGTGACAGCGCGCTTGCGTCGCGCGACGGTCTGGTCAGGCTATTGATGCGGCTGGTGCGCGACGGCAGGCGTGTGGCGCTTGTCGGACACTCCATGGGTGGCTTTCTGGTGATGGAGGCCTTGCGCCAGATCGCGTTGCAGGGGGACCGAGAGATTTTGGACGGGCTGGCGCACGTCACGCTGATTTCGCCGGATCTCGATATCGACTTGTTCCTGGCCCAGACCCGCGCCATCGGGGACTTTCCACAGCCTTTTGCCATCGCAGTCACGCGCAACGACCGGATGTTGCAGCTGTCAACGCGTTTGTCGGGCGGGCAGCCGCGGCTGGGGCAGATCAGCGATCTTGATCCGCTGGACGGTTTGGGCGTCCTCGTCGTTGATATGAGCCAGATCGAGGCTGACGGGTCCAATCACTTTCTTGCCGGATCCTCCCCAACGGCAATCGCTCTCATCAGGGGTCTTCGGGATGCGCAGGTGCGTGGTGCGCAGGACTTCGCATTCGGTCCTGTGCGCATCACGTTGGGCAGTGGCGAATAAAGGTCGATGAAGTCGCCTGATGCATGTCTCGACTGCTGCAAATCGACCTATGACGCGACGTTTCGTTCAGTTATAACCGAACAGGTTTGACAAACTTCTGGACTGTAAACTAAACGCATCTCACACTTGAGGAGCCTTGCATGTTGAATGACCCGTCACACGACCCGATCCGGACCGATTTCATAGAGAAAACAGGTCTGATTACGCAGGCCGAAGGGTTGCCACGCATTGCGGGGCGCGTCTTTGGTCTGTTGATCTACGACGGGGATGTCGTGTCTTTCGGGGACCTTGCGACCAAATTGCAGGTCAGTCGTGCCAGTATCAGCACCAGCATTCGCATTCTTGAAGAACGGGGCCTCGTGAAACGGGTGGCCAAGCCAGGAGAGCGGCAGGATTTCTTCCAGCTTGCACCGAACCCTTACGGCACGATGCTGGAGGGTATTCAGAAGCGAAACCGATCTGTTCAGGCCGATATCGCAGAAACAATTCAAAGCCTGCCAGCCGATGCCGATGCGGTCGTGAGGCTGACGGCCTATGCAGATTTTTACGCATCAATGGATGCGGCGGTTGCCGCGGCACTCACCGAACTTAAATCATCCAATAAACCAATGACGGGGCAACAGCCCACAGCCCCGAAGGACCAAACAGATGAGCAGTAGGACTGAAACAGGAAAACCCAAGGATGTTGCAACGGATGTGGTATCGACAGATGCAGCAAAAGGTGCAGCGACCGAGCCAAAATCACCCAAGGTGGCGACCGCCGGACAGGAGGGGTCCGCTTCACCCGAGGAGCAGCCGCAGCGTTTGACATTCTCGTCTGACAAAGGCGCATCGCGGTCGACATGGTTTGCCGCTTTGTTGGTTTTGCTTATCGTGGGCTGGATGGGGAGCGGATTTATCATTCCGTCCGAAGACAGCGATCCTGTGATCGCACGTGAAGAACCCAAGCCTGTTGCTGTCGCAGTCACCACATCCATGTCCGAGACTGTCACCCAGTTTTATCAGGCTGAAGGCCAGGCCCTGCCAGATCGCGACACCATGATGCGGGCCGAAACGTCCGGTGATATCGCCGAAGTTCTGGTGAGCAAAGGGCAGGATGTAGCAGCGGGGGATGTGATCGCCCGCTTTGATCCGACGAATAATAATGCAGATGCCAACCGGGTTGCCGAAGATTTGGCGGTTGCCGAACGCGAGCTTCAAAACGCGCAAAGCCTGCTCGAACGTGGCGTGGCAACAGCAGATCGCGTGGCGGATGCACGGGCTGATCTTGCAGCGGTGCAGGCTCAGGTCACCGCTGTCGAGCAGGCGGCCGGCTCGCTGACGATCACCGCTGCGTTTGATGGTCGCGTTGAAACGCTGAACATTGATGAGGGCGAGTTTGTCTCTGCCGGTACCGAAGTCGGTCGTCTGGTGGATATCACCCCGTTGACGGTTGCCATTCAGGTGCCGCAGCAATCCTTGACACGTCTGTCCGTGGGGCAACCTGCGACAGTTCGGTTTATCACGGGCGAGGAACGTGAGGGCGTTGTTGCCTTTATAGGCACATCAGCCGCGTCCGAGACCCGGACTTTCCTTGCCGAGATCGAAGTTGAAAACACAGATGGTGCGATCCCCGCAGGTATTTCTGCCGAGGTGACGATCCCGACCGGTGAAGTGACAGCGCACTTTTTGTCCCCGTCCATCGTGTCGTTGAACACCGAAGGTGCGCTGGGCATCAAAACAGTCAACGCCGACAACGTGGTGGAATTCTTCGAGGTCCAAGTCGTTAAGGCACAGATTGACGGAATTTGGGTCACGGGTCTGCCCGACAGTGTGGATGTTATCACCGTCGGTCAGGGTTTCGTCAATGAAGCCGAGACAGTCGCACCTATGGCCGGGGAGCAGAGCTCATGAACGCGATTATTGATTTCGCCTTTTCACGATCCCGCGTTGTGGTCATGGCGCTGATAATGATCTTGACGGTTGGGGCCTACGCCTATGTCTCGATTCCCAAAGAAGCCAACCCGGAGATACCGCTGCCCCTGTTTTACGTGTCCACGGGTCTGGACGGGATCAGCCCGGCTGATGCTGAACGTCTGCTGCTGGAACCGATGGAGACAGAATTTGGGTCGATCTCCGGCCTGAAGTCCATGAACTCGGACGCAACCGAAGGGTTTGCGTCGATCCAGCTTGAATTTGAGGCGGGTGGCGACAACCAAGAAGCGTTGGATAAGGTGCGTGAAGCTGCGGACCGTGCGCAGGGTGATCTGCCCGAGGATGCGCGTGACATCACCATCACCGAGATCAACACAGCTCTGTTCCCGATCATCACAGCGATCCTGTCCGGCCCCGTGCCCGAGCGGACGCTGAATGATCTGGCCAACCAGATGCAGGAAGAAATCGAAGGGCTGGTTGGTGTTCTCGAGGTGGATATCGGCGGTGAACGGTTCGAATTCCTCGAGGTTCTGATCGACCCGACTGTTTTCCAAACCTACAATTTGTCTTTTGATGAACTGATCGGCCAAATCCAACGCAACAACCGTCTGATCGCGGCGGGCGCGATTGAAACCGGCGCGGGGCGCATTGTGCTTAAGGTGCCCGGTTTGATCGAAAACCTCGAAGATGTGTTGGCAATGCCTGTAAAGGTACGCGGCGATGCCGTCGTGACGTTTGGCGATGTGGCCACGATCCGGCGCACATTCGAGGACCCCACATCCTTTGCCCGCATCAACGGCCAGCCTGCCTTGGCGTTGGAGATCACCAAACGGTCCGGTGCAAACATCATTGATACCGTCGACGAGGTCAAAGCACTGGTCGAAGAGCTGAGCGTGGATTGGCCCGACAGCGTCGAGGTCACATATCTGCAAGACCAGTCCAAACAGGTCAAAGATATGCTTTCCGACCTTGAGGCGAACGTCATCGCAGCCGTTATCCTTGTGATGATCGTCATCGTCTTCGCGCTGGGCACGCGGTCCGCCATTCTGGTCGGTCTCTCCATTCCAGGGGCGTTCTTGGCGGGTGTCATCGCCCTTTGGGCGATGGATTTTTCAATGAACATCATCGTGCTGTTTGCGTTGATCCTGGTTGTCGGGATGCTGGTGGACGGGGCAATTGTGACCACTGAACTTGCGGATCGGAAGCTACAGGAAGGCTTGCCCGCAAAACAGGCATACGCGGAAGCCGCCAAACGCATGTCATGGCCGATCATCGCATCGACCGCGACGACATTATCCGTGTTCTTCCCGCTCCTTTTCTGGACAGGCATGGTGGGCGAGTTCATGAAATACCTGCCGATCACCGTGATCCTGACGCTGTCAGCATCGTTGTTCATGGCGCTGATCTTTATTCCGGTACTGGGCGGGTTGATTGGTAAACGCCCGGCACAGTCCGCAAAGGCCAAGGCCGCGCTCCATGCCGCCGAAATCGGCGACCCACGTGACATCGGCGGGTTCACGGGTGGTTATGTGCGCCTGTTGGAATGGGCCATCATGCGGCCAGTGGCGACGTTGCTGTTGGCTGTTGCCCTCCTGCTTGGTGGCTTTGGCGCCTACGGGCAATTCGGCAAAGGCGTCAGCTTCTTCCCGTCGGTTGAACCCGACTTTATGCAGGTGCAGGTCCGTGCCCGCGATAATTTCTCGATCTTTCAGCGTGATGCATTGGTGCGGGCCGTAGAGGAGCGCATTCTGCCTTATGACGAGATTGCCAGCATCTATGCCCGGTCTCTCATGTCGGCTGGGCAAGGGGATGAGGAAACGATCGGCACGTTGCAGTTGGAACTTATGCCATGGGACACCCGCCGCACTGCCGCCGAAATCGGTGTCGATATCCGCGAAAGCGTGTCCGACATTGCAGGTATTGACGTGCAGGTCCAAACCGAGAGCGGAGGCCCGACTGCGGGTAAACCTGTGAACCTCAAGATTACCGCACGCAATCCCGATGTTCAGAATGAAGCGGTGCAACAGGTGCGCGATATCATGGATCGTATAGGGGGCTTCACGGATGTGACCGATACACGCCCCGTGCCGGGTGTGGAGGTGTCGATCCTTGTGAACCGTGCTGAAGCAGCGCGGTTCGGGGCGGACGTGAGCTTGCTTGGTCAAGCTGTGCAGTTGTTAACTCAAGGCATTACGGTCGCGGATTACCGCCCCGATGATGTCGATGGCAGCTTGGACATCCGGGTGCGTTTTCCGCGTGAGGAACGCACGTTGTCCGAACTTGGCAGCTTGCGTGTTCCTACGTCTGCGGGACTTGTGCCGATCTCGAACTTTGTGACCTTCGCGCCCTCGGAGCGAACAGGCGTCATTCGCCGCATTGATGAAAAACGTGTGGCCACGATCGAGGCCAATGTCGCACCTGGTCTTTTGGTGAACGATCAAGTCATTGCGCTTACTGCTGCATTGAACGCCGCTGACCTACCTGACGGTGTGGAGTTCAGTTTTGCCGGAGAGGCGGAAGATCAAGCCGAAAGCATGACCTTTCTTGTGGGGGCGTTTGCCACTGCCATCTTCCTGATGTTCGTGATCCTGGTCTTACAGTTCAACAACTTCTACCAGGCGTTTGTTGTCATGTCCGCGATCATATTCTCCATCGCGGGTGTGTTGCTGGGCCTGATCGTTACAGGGCGCCCCTTCGGGATCGTCATGGGCGGTATCGGCGTGATCGCCCTGGCAGGGATCGTTGTGAACAACAACATCGTGCTGATTGATACTTATAATGACCTCAAGAAAACGGGCCAAGCCCCATTGGAAGCTGCCCTGCGCACGGGCGCACAACGACTACGCCCCGTGATTCTGACATCCGTCACAACGGCACTTGGCCTGATGCCGATGGTGATCGGGGTGAACCTGAACTTCTTCACCCGCGAGATCGTCTACGGCGCACCATCAACACAATGGTGGACAGAACTGTCTTCAGCCATTGCAGGTGGATTGGTCGTCGCAACAATCCTGACGCTGGTTGTCACACCCGCGATGTTGATGCTGGGTGAGAAGCGAGCAAAGCGGGGTGTGCCAGCCGGAGGAGCTGTGCCTGCAGAGTGACCCTCTAAGCCGACATTCAATTTGAGAGACTGAATGTCGGTTTGGCCCGCAGGGTCGCCACTCTTGAAGAGCCCAGTCAAGACCGCTTCCCGATCTTCTTGCGGTATTTGATCAAATCGCACAGATGAAATTAAACCGGCAATTGCGATTGCGGTTTTTCCGCAACGATAAAACCGACCCGGCCCATGCACCTGCTTTTCCGCGCGCGATTGCTTGGGTAACACCCTTGCAAGACGCCACAACCCCCGCTAAAGCGACCGGATGCCGGACAGCCGGCATTCCATGTGGGAGGCAAGCCGCGCGCGCGTGGCAAACCAAACCACATCCACACAGTGCTGCGGGAACGCGTTTCGCAGCCGGACAAAAGGAGACGCCTCATGGCGAAAAAAGTAGCAGGCACCATGAAGCTGCAAGTTGCAGCCGGTAAAGCCAACCCATCCCCACCCGTCGGCCCCGCATTGGGTCAACGCGGTCTGAACATCATGGAATTCTGTAAGGCGTTCAACGCCAAAACAGCAGACCTCGAGCCGGGCGCACCATGCCCGACCGTCATCACGTATTATCAGGACAAGTCGTTCTCGATGGAAATCAAGACGCCACCTGCGTCTTATCTTCTCAAGAAGGCTGCCAAGGTCACGTCCGGGGCAAAGACACCGTCGCGCGAGACAGTCGGTTCCGTGACCACCAAGCAGATTCGTGAGATTGCAGAGGTCAAAATGAAAGACCTCAACGCAAACGACATCGAAGGCGCAATGAAAATCATTCTGGGCTCTGCTCGGTCTATGGGCATCGAGGTTAAGTAAGATGGCAAAATACGGTAAACGCACAATCGCCGCACGCGAAGCATTCGCTGGCAAAGAACGTCTGACTGTCGCCGAGGCTGTGGCGCTGGTCAAAGGCAACGCAAACGCGAAGTTTGACGAAACAATCGAAATCGCCGTGGTTCTGGGTGTCGATCCGCGCCACGCTGATCAAATGGTGCGCGGCAAAATCGCGCTGCCGAACGGCACGGGCAAAACCATGCGGGTTGCCGTGTTTGCTCGCGGCGACAAAGCCGACGAAGCAACAGCTGCCGGTGCTGACATTGTTGGTGCGGAAGACCTGATGGAAATCATTCAGGGCGGCAAGATCGACTTTGATCGTTGCATCGCGACACCTGACATGATGCCTGTCGTCGGTCGTCTGGGTAAGGTCCTGGGGCCGCGTAACCTGATGCCGAACCCGAAAGTCGGCACCGTGACCATGGACATCAAAGCAGCGGTCGAGGCGGCCAAGGGCGGCGAAGTGCAGTTCAAGGTCGAGAAAGCCGGTGTGGTTCACGCGGGTCTCGGCAAGGCGTCCTTCTCGGCTGAAAAGCTGGAAGAAAATGTGCGTGCGTTTATGGGTGCCGTGCAGCGCGCCAAGCCTGCGGGCGCAAAAGGCACCTACATGAAGAAAATCTCGCTGACGTCCACCATGGGCCCAAGCGTGACAATCGCCGTAGACAGCGCGACAGGTAACTAAGACCGTCGATCAAGGCTGCGGCATGTCAAACGTTTGTTTTAGGACTGACGCGAAAAGCCTAAAGTTACGTTGAGTTGCAAAATCATTAAAAGGCGTCGTACTTGCGACGCCTTTTTTATTTGTTAAGTTATGGGGTGTTGGAAAATATCAGCTTAAGCCGCCGTAATCAGGCAAAAATCGGGTCTCGCATCGAAAGCAAAGCCTACGATAAACGATTTAGTCTTTATTTGGCGTGCTGTCGTCCTGCCCGCCGGAGGCGTCGCATCGCGCACCGCACCAGATTGAGATGCTCCCTGACAACGGCTCCCCTTACATCGGGATAGACACGCGCATTTTCGCCCGTCAGCTCGGTCTGAAGCCCTGCTACACACCGGTGACAACCCTGCAGAGTATTAGTATACAGCTGGCATTCGTGAACCCCCTCAAGCGCGATTATGTGAACGTTACGCCGCTCCCAGACGCCGCCACCGTTCTCGGATTGATCTCTGGTCGGTTCGAGGATTACAATGATACCCGTCCGCACTCGGGGCTGAAGATGCGCGCACCACGCGACTATATCGCAGCCCAAACCGCAACCGCCTGGGTGCCCGGTTAAACGGGGCAAGATCAGCAGGTTGTTTTAGCGCGGAGTTTTGGGGATCATTTTGCTAAAACGCCCTTCACAAATACTCCCGACCGACCTAAACGGCATATAGCTTAACAGCTTGCGATTCGTCGCGAGCAGTTTCGCATTCGTCCAAGACGGTGGGTTGTGATCATCAGGTCGCTATAACTCCTGCCCGAGACGGGTAGACCAAATTTCCTCAAGCTTCGGCTTCAGGCGGTTCGGGCGTCCCGTAGACTGGACCCAACCGCCGGAGCAATCCGGTACACTGAGCCGGGTCACCAGAACCTCTTCT
>Ga0136559_1000525_pt1 | contig 13048 bp, 13 predicted proteins | sample AntRauMeHopE1496_FD_104633 | JGI IMG/M metagenome (GOLD analysis project Ga0136559, IMG submission 104633) | Saline lake microbial communities from Rauer Islands, Antarctica - Metagenome Hop E1 #496 | ecosystem: Environmental > Aquatic > Non-marine Saline and Alkaline > Saline | place... | reverse complement strand
TAAGAATTCAGGCTATTGTTTCGGAGTGGAGTTTGCCATCAAAATGGCTGAGGATGAAATGGAGCATAGCGAAAAACTATATTGCTTAGGAGATATCGTTCATAATGACATGGAAGTCAGGCGACTGAGTGAGAAAGGCCTTGTAGTCATTGATCGCGAGCAATTAGGCCAACTCACTAATTGCAAAGTTTTGATCAGAGCACATGGCGAGCCGCCTGAAACTTACAGAACAGCAATTGAAAATAATATTGAGCTTATTGATGCTTCTTGCCCTGTGGTATTGAAGCTTCAACATCGGGTAAAAAATGCCTTCGATAAGATGGAGCGCGAAGAGGGCCAAATTGTGATTTACGGAAAGAAAGGTCATGCGGAGGTCATTGGTCTAACCGGTCAAACGCTGGAAAAGGCGATCGTGGTGATGGAGGATTCAGATCTTGAAAAAATCGATTTTAGCAGACCAGTCACGCTTTTCAGCCAAACTACAAAAAGTACCAAAGGCTTTTATGAAATCTCCAGGAAAATAGAGGATCGTATCAAAGCCTATAAGGGCGAGTTGAATCAGTTGGATTACAATGCAAATGATTCGATCTGCCGTCAAGTCTCGAATCGAGAGCCTCAACTCCAGCGATTTTCAGCGGAGAATGATGTGATTCTTTTTGTTTCAGGAAAGAAAAGCTCGAATGGAAAGGCGCTTTATCAAGTCTGTTTGAGTGAAAATCCGAGGAGTTTCTTTATCGAAAATGAAACGGAGTTGGATCGAGACTGGTTTTCTTCAGCAGATAGCGTGGGAATATGTGGCGCTACATCCACTCCCATGTGGTTGATGGAGCAGGTGAAGTCACATTTAGAATCACTTTCAGAAAAAGCGTTAATCGCTTAATAATGAATGTTATTGTAAGAGTATTGACGAGATCAGGGAAAAGTTCGAAGATTAAAATTCATTTATCCTCAATATAAAAAGGTTATTTATTAGATTTGGGGCGTTTTTCAAAGGTCCATAGTTAAAAGCAGATATGTCTAAAATAGTGAAGCTTAAGAAAGGATTTGACATCAATCTAGTGGGAAAAGCAAAGCAAGAGCTTTCTGATTTCGCTGCAGCTCAAACCTACGCAATTAAGCCAACGGATTTCATTGGGTTTCAACGTCCAAAAATCCTTGTCAACGAGGGAGATACTGTGAAAGCAGGTACTCCAATTCTGATCGACAAAGCAATGGATCAGATCATTTTCGCATCGCCAGTATCTGGAGAAATCATAGAAATCAAACGCGGTGATCGTCGAAAATTGCTTGAAATAAAGATCTTGGCGGACAAGTCAATGACTTTCCAGATGTCCGAAAAAGTGGATTTAGTTTCAATTGCTCGAGATGCTTTAGCGGCTAAATTGGCGGCTAGTGGAGTGTGGCCAAATATCATCCAGCGTCCATTTGGAATAATAGCTAATCCTGCTGACACCCCTAAGGCGATCTTTATCTCTGGATTTGATACTCACCCTCTTGCTCCTGATTACGGATTCACCCTTCAGGGCGAAGAAAGATTTCTTCAAGCAGGAATTGATACTTTAGCAAAATTGACTTCAGGAAAAGTTCACCTTAATGTGGATGGATCTAAGCCAGTGCCGGCGGTTTTCTCAGGAATAAAAAACGCACAGATCAATCAATTCTCAGGTCCGCATCCGGCAGGAAACGTAGGTATCCAAATTCATCATTTGGATCCGGTCAATAAAGGTGAGATTGCTTGGACAGTAAGTCCTGTCGGAGTAGTTCAGATTGGAAAGTTTATTCTAGAGGGAATTTACGATTCGTCAAAAATAATTGCGATTACAGGATCAGAGATCACCAAGCCTACTTATGTGAAAACGTATAGTGGGGCTAATGTTTCTTCTTTTGTAAAAGGGAATTTGAATTCTGGCCACGTCAGAGTGATTTCAGGCAATGTTTTGACAGGCGAAAAAATTAATTTAGAGGGGTTTCTTGGGTTTTATCACAGCCAAGTGACTGTGATTCCCGAGGGAGATTATTATGAATTCCTAGGATGGGCAAAACCGACAACTGAAAAGTTGAGCTACCATAGAGCATTGGGTTTATTGTCATTCCTTACTCCAAAAAAGGAATATGTACTCGATTCCAATGGTAGAGGAGAGGAGCGGGCTTTTGTGCAGACTGGTGTATTTGAGTCTGTGACTCCAATGGATATTCTTCCTATGTATTTGCTCAAGGCAATTTTGGCGGAAGACTTTGATGAGATCGAAGAGTTAGGTATCTACGAGATTGTAGAAGAAGATTTGGCACTTTGTGAATTTGTGGATGTATCCAAGCATCCGGTGCAGGAGTTGATAAGAAAAGGTATAGAATTAATCCAATACAGTTAATCCATATGAAGTTTCTAAGAGATGTGATGGACAAGCAAAGGCCACTTTTTGAAAAAGGAGGTAAGCTTGAAAGTTTATATTACGCATTCGAAGCAGGAGAGACCTTCCTCTTCAGTCCTAATCATACCACCGGTATTAAAGGAGCTCAGGTAAAAGATGCCATAGATTTGAAGCGAATGATGATCACCGTGGTGGTGGCCTTGATTCCATGTTTGATTTTTGGTATTTATAATACAGGGCATCAGTATCTATTGGCTACAGGGGGGACTATCGGTCTTTGGGACAATTTCGCAGACAAGTTTAGCACAGGCGCGATTTTGGTTCTCCCAATAGTTCTTGTAGCTTATGCTGCGGGTGGTATGGTGGAGGCTGTATTCGCAGTTATCCGAAAACACCCAATCAATGAAGGCTTCCTTGTCACAGGAATGCTTATTCCGTTGGTTGTTCCAGCTACTACGCCACTTTGGCAAGTAGCACTTGCAACAGTGTTTGCAGTAGTGATCGCCAAAGAGGTATTTGGCGGTACGGGAATGAATATTCTCAACGTGGCAATGACCGCAAGAGCATTCTTGTACTTTGCTTACCCAATGCAGATTTCAGGAGATCAGGTATGGACTTATCTAGGTGATAAAGCTGCGGTAGATGGTTTCTCGGGAGCAACAGCTCTTGCAGTAGCATACAACGCTGGAGTTGACGGCGTTCCGGTGACTGAGGCACTCTCCACCCACAATTCAGTCTTGGGGGCTGATTTATTCAGCTTTTCCAATTTATTTATGGGTTGGATTCCGGGCTCAATCGGAGAGACTTCGACATTGATGGCTTTAGTAGGTGCCTTGATACTTATCGGAACGGGTGTAGCTAGCTGGAAAATCATTGTTTCTGGATTCGCTGGTGCCTACCTGATGGGTTTCGTAATGAACCTATTTGCTGCAAACGAATATATGGCGATGCCTCCCCAGTACCATTGGGTAATGGGTGGATTGGCCTTCGGAATTGTCTTTATGGCCACTGACCCAGTTTCAGCTTCTCAAACCGAAACGGGTAAATGGATTTATGGATTATTGATTGGTGTATTGACGGTGATTATCCGTGTGACCAATCCTGCTTATCCAGAAGGAATTATGTTGGCGGTGTTATTTATGAACGTATTTGCGCCGTTGATTGATTATTATGTAGTTAAAGCTAACAAAACAAGGAGGTTACAACGTGCAACAGTCTAACGCTTATATTATCACATTTTCCGTCATCTTGACGGTAGTATTGGGACTTCTTTTGTCTGGAACTTCTCAGGTTCTCGGACCAATGCAGAAAGAAGCAGTTGCTTTGGATCAGAAAAAGCAAATCTTGGGCGCAGTTATTCCAGGTGAAGAAATCTCAGCAATGACCCCAGAGCAAGTCAACGCTTACTACGGTAGTCATATCGCTTCTACAGTAGTAGATGCTTCCGGAAAGGAAGTGGAAGGTACCACCGCTGAAATGGTGGATGTAGGTAAGAACTATAAAAAACCACTAGAGGATAGATTGTTTCCGGTATATGTTTTTCATGAAGAAGGAGCTCCGACTCAAATAAAATCATATGTATTTCCTATTTATGGGGCAGGACTTTGGGATGCTATCTGGGGTTTTATAGCTTTGGATACTGATATGAATACAATAGGGGGTATCACGCTAGCCCACGCAGGAGAGACTCCGGGGCTTGGCGCTAGAATTACTGAACCTGGAGTACAGGCTAGATTTGAAGGGAAAGAAATTTTTGACGAATCAGGAGATTTAGTAGCTGTGCAAATGCAAAAAGGTGAGGGTAGGGATTATGAGGATAATCTTCACCAAGTGGATGGTCTATCAGGAGCTACCATTACAGCGTATGGGGTCAATAATATGTTGAAGAATTATCTGGAATATTATCAGCCATACATTGAGAGCAAAAAATCGTCAACAGCTGTTGCGGCTTTATAATTGAATAATCAACTCAAGAATTAGAAAATATGAGTGTTGAAACTATTGAGAAAACGATCGAAAAGAAGCCCGCTGAGGCACTTCTCTCGAAGCGAAGAAGAAAATTAGTCTCTGATCCTTTAGTGGATGACAATCCAATCACCATACAGGTATTGGGGATTTGTTCCGCTTTGGCAGTTACTACACAGATGAAGCCTACCTTGGTAATGGCTATCTCAGTAATTTTCGTGATTGTGATGGCAAACCTGACGATCTCATTGATGCGAAATACGATTCCAAGTCGAGTTCGAATCATTGTACAGCTTGCAGTAGTTGCTACCTTGGTGACTCTGGTAAGTGAGGTATTGAAAGCTTTTGCGTATGATATGTACAAGGAGCTTTCAGTATTTGTAGGTTTGATTATCACTAACTGTATCGTAATGGGTCGATTGGAAGCATTTGCTTTGGGTAATAAACCTTACGATTCTATTTTGGATGGATTTGGATCTGCCTTGGGTTATGCTTGGATTATTTTAGCTGTTGCGTTCTTTAGAGAACTCTGGGGCGCAGGAGCGGTTTTCGGAATTCCAATTTTCGAATATATCTCAAGCCTATTCGGACCTGATTTCAAATTGGCTACGAATGGATTGATGGTCTCGCCGGTAGGTGCGTTTATCATCCTTGGGTTAATCATCTGGGTACAGCGTACCAAGACAGGTTATGTTGAAAACTAAATAGAAGCTGAAAAAATGGATTTATTTAATTTAGGTATTCGGTCGATCTTTATCGACAACATGGTCTTCGCTTACTTCTTAGGAATGTGTTCCTTTCTGGCAGTATCGAAGAAAGTAAGTACTGCGATTGGTCTAGGTGCCGCCGTGATCTTTGTATTGACAGTTACTGTTCCAGTCAATTGGCTTTTGAATGAATTTGTATTGAAAGAAGGTGCCCTTTCCTGGGTAAATGGAGAATTGGCTTCAATAGATCTATCCTTCCTAAGATTTATCATGTTCATTGCTATTATTGCTGCGATGGTTCAGCTGGTGGAGATGGTAGTTGAGAAATTTGCTCCTGCATTATATGGCGCTTTGGGTATCTTCCTTCCACTAATTGCAGTGAACTGTGCAATTCTTGGAGGCTCCCTTTTTATGGCACAAAGAGATTACACTCTAGCCGAAGCCTCAGTCTATGGTTTTGGATCAGGGACTGGGTTTTTCTTGGCAATTGTTGCCTTGGCAGCTATCCGGGAGAAATTGAAGTATTCACATGTTCCTAATGGATTGAAAGGTCTTGGCATTACCATGCTGCTGACCGGATTGATGGGACTGGCATTTATGTCTTTTATGGGAATTGATCTTTGAGATTTAATTCAATTAAATAGTAAAGGCTCTGGAGAAATTCAGAGCTTTTTATTTTTGTGGTAGTTTTTTCTCATCTTGTTTCAGTAACTTTTCCTTAAGAAAAACCTAAAACCTACAGCTATGAAACAGTATTTCGCACTAATTGCATTCCTATTTTTCACCATTCCACTTTGCGCTCAGACCGGCGAATGGATCGAACTCTTCAACGGTAAAAATCTAGATGGCTGGAAAGTCTCCGAAAACCCCGCTTCCTTTTCGATTGCTGACGGTGTGCTCAAAGTGGCAGGGCCACGCGGACACGCTTTTTACGTTGGTGACGTTGGGGATCACAATTTCAAAAATTTCGAATTGATAGTGGAGCTGAAGACCATGCCCAAGGCTAATTCTGGGATTTTTATTCATACAGCTTACCAAGAAAATGGCTGGCCAGAAAAAGGGTATGAGATTCAGGTGAATCAATCCCATAGTGATTGGAGGAAGACTGGTTCGGTATATTCTGTTCAAGACGTGAAAGAGGTGTATGTTCAGGATGGTGAATGGTACACAGAGCATGTGATTGTCAATGGAAGCCTAATCATTGTCAAAGTCAATGGAAATACAATCAACGAGTATGACGAGTCCAAAGATGATAAACGCTCGGGTAAACTTGGTGTAAAACGACTAAGTTCAGGAACTATCGCTCTTCAAGCCCATGATCCAGAAAGTGTTATTTATTATAAAAGCGTCAAGATTAAATTGTTGGACTGAGGAATACTGCAATTGATACAGAAAATGCCTAATCCTCGAGATTGGGCATTTTTTTTGAACCTACTAACAAAATCAACCAAAGCTATGTCGTTTACTTCTACGCGAATCGTTTCTTATTTCCTGAGAGGACTGCTTTTCCTTACGCCGATCACAGTTACGATATACCTTATCTATCAGACGATCGTCTTTTTGGATAATCTGATCCCCGTTCCCATTCCGGGCATTGGCATTTTAATGGTCTTGGCATTGATCACTTTCTTTGGGTATTTGGCGAGTCTTTTCTTTGCAAAACCTTTCTTTGAATGGATGGAGCGTGGCTTGATCAAGATCCCTTTGGTGAATCTGATTTATAGCAGTATCAAAGATTTGATGGGTGCTTTTGTAGGAGATAAGAAGAAGTTTAGCTCACCGGTGATTGTGCAGATCAGCGAGCATCTGTCACGATTGGGCTTTATCACTCAAGAGGATATGTCACAGATCGGAATGCCAGACTTGGTGGCGGTTTATTTCCCTCACAGCTACAATGTCTCGGGAAATGTATTTCTTGTACCTCGAGAGAAAGTGAAACAGCTGCCTGGAGTGAAAAGCTCTGATGTCATGAAATTTATGGTTTCGGGTGGTGTTTCTGGTTTAAAGTGAACTAATTTCAAAAACAATTTATAAGTATCCGAAATGAAGTCAATAGCCGTCATTTCTTCGCTTATTGGGACCGAAGACGCCTGCCTGCCAGTAGGCAGGGAAGACCGAAGAACGAAAACTCCAATTATTAAGTAGGTGTCACTTAACTCTTATCTCCTCAGCCTACTATCAAAGTAGCGGATAACCACAAAATAATTTAACTAAATACTTGCTTCTTTCTTTCTTTAACTAATGGTCCAAATGACTTTTAATTTATCTTCATAAAAACAAAAACCGTTAATTTTAAAAAAATCAAGAGTATCGGAATGCTACCAGTTTGCCTAGCGCTGTTCAGTCCCAATCTACAATCTCAGGATGTTACACTTGGAGAAGCTATGCAAGTGGCCAATTTTGGACTCAACGTCTATAAGGCTGTAGATAGCAACTGTGACCAACTACAAGCAGCAGGAAAGCTTAGAGTTTGTAAGGATAACAAATGTGGTGAAGGAAATTGCATTTCTTTTCGAAAAAGGTGTAATGAAAAAATTGATTGTAAAAGCAAAAGTTAAATTGGTACTCAGTCAAACCAGGAACCCGAATCCTCGGGTTCCTTATTTCGTGTATTTGGTTCTAATACTCATCATTTCTGTGGCCTGTAACCCTGTTGCAAAAAATGAGGCTGATGTTAGGGAAAATGGAATTGAATTTTCTATAGACACAGTATTCGTTGAGCCTGAGAGATCTTCTCAGATTGGTTCCTTTTATCTGAAGGGGGACGCTGTTTTCTATGTAGATCAGGCTTATGGAGTTATTGAGGAATTCACAGTCGAGGGTGAATCTGTTGGAATCCGTAAACGGGAGCTTGATGGCCCTGAGGAATTGCAAGGCATCTCGGAGCTGATCCCCAGCAAAGCTGGCTTTGTTATTCGTCACGGCTGGTCGCTGTTTCAATATGATTCCAATTGGGAGTTCGTAAATAAATCTGTTCTCCAGTTTGTCTACACTGTGAGCTATGACGAGATGATGGACAATCCAAAAGGCGAATACATAGGCATGTATGAATTGATGAACTACAATGCCAAAACTGTAGAATTACCTGATGGTCATCTCGTAACTAAGGTAGATGTGGAGCATCCCATGTTCAATGCTTTCATTTCTCGTAGTTATTACAAAGAAGGTCGGATTTTGGGTAAAATAAATCCTATATCCGGTGAAGTAATGGAGGTTTTTGGAACTCGACCAGAATCTTATGAGCAATACGGCTTTGTTCCATTTCATGCACGTATGGATTATCATTATGCTACAAATGGACTAATTTACGTTACCCATGAGATTGACCCAACCATCTATGTTTACGATCAAAACTGGGAGCTGAAAGACTCCTTTGGTACAGGAGGAGTAGGGATGAAAATGGAATATAAAGAAACTCAAACGCTAGATGTAGCTTTCGAATCCTCTTATTTCTCATATTCTAGAAAGAACGAGGCGTATTACAAAGATATATATGTAGATGAAGAGGTTGAATTGGTCTTTCGCACTTACAGGCAGGGTAGCGATACCGCCGATTTACTCGATGAAACGTTCAATCCACTGAGACTTCAGATCTATCATCAAAAGGTGTTGATCGAAGATGTTTCGGTTCCGGGCCGCTTCAGAATTCTTGGAAAAATCGGCAAAAAATATATCGCAGATGGTCTATTTGATGAGCAGAACGAAAAGCAAGGATTTTATTTATTAAACCTCAATTAGCAAGTGAATAAGATATTTCTACTTCTACTTAGTTTCTTTTTACCGTTATCCATCTTTTCGCAGAGCCTGGTCAGCGGCATAGTGATCCGTTCAGATAATGCAGAGCCTGTCCCCTTTGTCAATATCATCGTGACCGAGCTGGGCAAAGGGACGGTCAGTAATTTGGATGGAGAGTTTAATTTCCGCCTTCCGGCAAATGCACCAGACAGCATGGAAGTGGTATTCTCGCACATAGGTTTTGAATCTACAACGCTCAAAGTAAGCGATTTAAAGAGCTCTCCCATTCAGGTGAAGTTGATCCCGAGTGAATACGAGCTGGATCAGGCTATAGTTTTGGATTTTGATCCAAAGGTAATTTTGGAGCGTGCAAAAGACAATCTAATAAAAACCCAATATGGTCAGCCACATGAAATAGATGTTTTTTACAGGGAGCTTATTTGGGGAAATGACACTATTCAAGGTTTCACCAGAGCAAGTGGATACATGCATTCGGAGGGATATCAGGAAAGTCATTCCAAAAGGAAAAATGTTTCAGGCAATTCTTTTAACCAATTAGCTTTTGATCAAATCCAAAAAACGAACTACGGGATTCTAACCTCCGTGGCTGGTCATCCAAGAAGTGCAGTAGCAGATGGGATTTTTCCCTCCATAATTTTTAGGTTATGGGATTTCAACACAAAATGGTTTGATTATGAGTTGCTAGGTGGAAAAAAGATCGGAGACCGAGAAGTATTCGTTTTAGCCATCAATGCCAGAAATTCAGGTGTAAAGAGTAAGTCCAATAAATGGGGCTTTAGTACCTATGGCTTATTGGAGAAAGCAGTATTTTATATTGATCAAGGAGACTATGGGATCCATATGATGGAGCTCTCCCAGCAATATACTGGGGAGAAGCAACTGTATGAAAAACTGGGGCAAACCCATTCTGAACAAAAACGTGATGGAGTAGTCAAATATCAGCGAAAAATGGATGGGGATTATGTATTTACCTATTCCAATTATACAAACTACTACACTGATTACGGTTTTTATACCGAAGCAGATCCGAAGGTTTGGAAAGTGAAAGAATATGCCGAACTATTTGCTACGGACTATGAATTTGTGAATTTAAGTTCAGAGCAATTGCGCGAGAAATATAGGATGGGCGTCAGCGGTATAGCTCCTAATCGGTCGCTAAATCCACACATTGAATGGTATAACGGCTGGATTTTTATTAACGGAAGAGCGCGTTACAATCCTGATTTTTGGGTGAGCTACTCCTATCCAGGTTTTCCTGGAGAAGAAGTCATGGAAGAATACCTTTCTCGGAACGAGTCATTGGAAGCTCAGTTTTCAGAGTTCAGTAATAATCAGATGTATCTTCTCCCTATACTGCGCAGAAGACACGGACTGAGAGAATCTATCTGGGATAGAACAGGGCTTCGCCAAAGCTCATACTCATCCTATTGACAGTAGATTTTAACTTCATGAGTTCAGGTTTTGAGTTAATTTATAAGCAGCTATTTGGCAAATTTTAACCTTGTTTATTTCAATTTTACCATCATATCCGATCAGATAATTCTGAATTTTCAGGTGAGTAATAGGTAGTATCAGAATAAAGTAACAAATGAAACAGCTGCCTGGAGTGAAAAGCTCTGATGTCATGAAATTTATGGTTTCGGGTGGAGTTTCTGGTTTGAAATGAACTAATTTCAAAAATAATTTATAAGTATCCGAAATGAAGTCAGCAGCCGTCATTTCCTTGCTTATTTGGACCGAAGACGCCTGCCTGCCGGTAGGCAGGGAAGACCGAAGAACGAAAACTCCAATTATTAAGTATGTGTCACTTAACTCTTGTCTCCTCAGTATACTAGCAAAGTAGCGGATAACCACAAAATAATTTAACTAAATACTTGCTTCTTTCTTTCTTTCTTTCTTTCTTTCTTTCTTTCTTTCTTTCTTTAACAAATTCTCTAAAGGACTTTTAAATTATCTTTTCACAAAAACAAAAATCATGATGTTCAAAAAGTTAAAGTATTTCATTCCTGTAGTTTTAATCGTAGGCTTTTTTTCGGTTAATGTTTTCGCTCAAGAAGATCAGGCCGAGCTAGAAGATCCTTCTTTCGAAGGGGGGAGAGGTTGTTCCGTAGTTGGGCCTCTTGATGCAACTTGTAGGTCTGGTAGTATCATTCCTAAATGTGGCTTTGAGACTGGAGCTCAGACTTATACTTGTAATTGGTCTAATTCTTAATTTGTTTATAGTGGGTCTAAATGGTTTGATTATTTAAACCATTTAGATTTTATTTTATCATATGAAATATTTATATCCTTTAATTCTTTCCTTCTTTCTTCATGTAGTCAGAAAGACGTTTTGACAATTAAATTTAAAAAAATAGAACCTCTTGAATCTATTAAATTTCCTCTTGACTCATTGACCCCAGATTATTTTCATGGACTTGAATTAGTTAATTTAGATGGTAAGGATTATTTTACTTTGTTGAACGACCTAACAAGTACCATATATTATTATGATTTTGAAACGAGGAATTTGGATAGATTGCTAAGTTTCGATACGGGAGATAAAGGAATAAGTAGGGGCGCTATGAGTTATTACCATATAGGGGAAGATTCTATATTTTTATTTGGGAATAAACTTACTTCCTATATGGTTGATTTGGAAGGTAATATTATTGACAAATATAATCTTCTTGACCTCAGTTTGAGACAAAGTCTCTATTCAAGCTCTAAGAGTCCGGCCTTATTTTTAGATGGAAAGATTTATTATAATTCTTTAATATGGGGAATGTATGAAAAAGATTATTTTCCTCTATTAAGTTATTCGTTAGAAAAAAAAGAAGTGTCGTTATTAGATCCAATACCAGAAGTTTATATCCAAAATGGTGATTGGGGGAAACTTTGGTATGATTATGCCTATCAGGTTTTAGACAAAAGGAATAATAGAATTATTTACTCTTTTCCTGCATCTAATACCTTATTTATTAGAGAATCAGGTGAAATAGGATTAAAAGAGATTAATGGATCAAGAATTTTTGACCCTATTTTACCCCCTTTTGAAAATACTGAATATGTGTACGATTCTGACGAATGGAACAGGGAGATGAATAATACTGCAATTTTCAAATCAATTCTTATAGACAGCAATAAAGATTTATTATTGAGAGCTTATTTAAAGCCTATAAATTCCTTCTCAAGGAATTCTAAAAGATCAATTAGTCTTGTAAAGTATAATTTGAATTCACTTGAAGTTTTGGAAGTATTAGAACTTCCTTACAATAACTACGATTTCGAAAATTCTTTTTTCAAGGATTCTTTTTTGTATGTAAGAAAACTAACTCAAGATGAAGATTTTATTGTATTCGAAAAGTTTAGTATTTAATGCTGTAGTAGTTTTATTATCGATATCTTCTTGTTCTAGTGAAAAACAAGGTCCTGCGAGTTTTCTTAGTGAAAATTACAGTTTAGATATTGTGACTAATAAGGGAAATTCAATTTATCTTTTTATTGATTTAGATTCTTGTGGAACCTGTTTGAATCAGATTATCACTCAGTTAAAAAGAGAACAGATTTTTTCTAAGTTAAATCTTGTTTTCATAGAGAATCAAAAAGGGAGAAAGCTAGTAGAAAACGAGTTGAATTTAAAATCAAGTAACGTTCTTTTTATTAAAGAAGAAGATTTTGTTGATTTGAATAAGGGTTACGGGTTTTTCATGTATTTATATTCTGGGAAGGATTTATTAAAAAGAATAGACCTTAATACAATTAATGTTGAAGAGTCATTTAACATTGATGTTTCATTCTTTAAAAATGAAATTTAGCAAATTTTAAAATCATATGTTTAAAATATGGGTTAGACTTTCTTCTGATTTGATTGCAACTTTCTTGACAGTAGTCTTTTTTATTTATAATACATCACAAAAGCAATCCAATCCCCATAAGGTGACCAGCTATGTACAACATATTCAACATGTCCTTAAAAAGAAAAATCGGGCTATTAGCCCGATTTTTTATTCTATTTTCATTGGTTTCCTGCAGAAAAGGAGGCAATGAAAATATTCTAAATCAGGTTCTTACCTATTCTGTCGACACTATAAGTATTGATGTCAATGAATACCAGTTATTTGATTATCCCCGTTCCTTAATCTTTAAAACTGATTCTATCGATTACTTCTATGGGTACAATAAGCCCCTCCACCGAATAGATATCTTTTCACTTAGTGATCGAGAATTTATCAAGTCAATTCCTTTAAGTACTGATGGACCTAATACTGT
>Ga0136559_1000524_pt1 | contig 13049 bp, 9 predicted proteins | sample AntRauMeHopE1496_FD_104633 | JGI IMG/M metagenome (GOLD analysis project Ga0136559, IMG submission 104633) | Saline lake microbial communities from Rauer Islands, Antarctica - Metagenome Hop E1 #496 | ecosystem: Environmental > Aquatic > Non-marine Saline and Alkaline > Saline | place... | reverse complement strand
TTGAAAAGCAAATTGGAAACAACTTTTGATTGACTTCTTTGTAGTAAAATAAAATAGGGGTTTAAAAAGGGTCCGCATCAGTTTTGTGTCCCGACCTTTATTTATAAAGGCCCGGAAGGTTGGCCCCCCCCCCCCGCTGGTCCCCCGCCTGCTGCAGAATCTTTGGCCGACGAAGATCCATTGCCAGCAGCAGCCCCATTGTTTGCCATGGCAGAATGGTTGCGCTTTCTGTGCAACAATAGCTCCTGAAACAGCAGCATCGTTTCAGGTCTCATTAGCTGGGGCGCCCGAACTCCTCCTGGCAGACCATTCCCTTCCGCGGCCGCTTTTTTGGCGGCTTGCAAGCGATTGTGCACAGCCAGCAGATGGATTTTCATCTTGGCTGCATGGTCTTCCTTTGACAACACAACTGCTTTGACGGTGCTGCTGTCAAAAGGCTCTGCCTGTATAAAAGCGCCATGATCCTGCAGGGCTTGCTTTGTCACTGCGTTGCAGAGCAATTTGGCAGGGTCTGCCGGGGGAGTGAAGGGAGGAGAAAACGCCAGCATTTGGCCTATGCTGAACTTGTGCTCTGGTGTAGGAACATATTTGCTGGTGGATGTAGTGTTTTGCAGCTTCCACCACTGCGTGTCACCATCTTCTTGCACAACCTTCATCTGAACCTTGATCGGAAATCCATGCGAGGTGGAGTGTGCGAAGTGCTTTCCGCAGCCGATAAGCCTCGGGTTGCACAAGCGGTACGAAAAGTTATCTTTGATGTATTTCTCTGCATACGCCTGGTCGTCCTTTTCACTTGGTGTAGCTGTTGCCGCCAGTTTGTCGAGCTTGGGCGTGAAGTCGAATGAGGATTCTTTTTTGGTCGCCAGAATCGCTTCCATGTACACATTTTGGTAGACGAACACAGCAGGATCGTGCTGCGAACGCTCCCATTTGCTTCCGCGTTTTTCCTCCCCCTGCAGAATGTGGTGTTTTGCGGACTCCTTCCTCTCGATATCGACCATCAGATGCCAAAACGTCTCCACGAATGAGGGGGGGAAGCCCAGAAGATGTGGCCAATTGCCAACGTTGGCCAAAGCCATGCGCGAGGCATAGTACGGGTTGCACTTGCAAAACAATTCCACGAAATATGTAATAACGTGGCTCGCCAGGTTTTGGCATTGTGAGGGCGAAAATTGTTGTGTGAGTTTGCTTAGATCAGCGAACTCTGCCTCGCTCCCAAAGGTATCCTCGGCATACTGTCGAGCCACTAACGAAACCTCCTGGCTTTTGGGCCCGTCCTTGAATTTCTTGTGCAGGCTCCGCAGTGTGCCAGGAAGCCGAAACTGGGATCGTTCGTGGGGCAAGTCCGAGTCCAACTTGGCTTGTAAAATGAAGTGGCCTGAAACCTTCTTCGCCACAACAAGACTTTCGCCTACCACCACGGCCGGCATGGCAGCCATGATACTGAGTATCTGTAGCCACATTCCAGTCCAGGCTCTTATATATTGGGTGTTATTCTGAAGTCCACCCATACCTGCGAGCGAATCAGTGCGGCAGCGGGGTCCATGTACGTGTTCCAGCGCTCTTGCTGCCGGCTGGTGTATTTCATGGTGTTGATGAACACGGCATTCGATGCAAACGGCAGCATAGCGCGCTGCTGCGCGCACACAGCAGTGACGTGGCCTGCGTCGTGCACCACGCCATAATTGGCTTGCAGCCATGACACGCCGGCTGCTTGGTGCGTGGCGTTGCAAGATTGCAACACAAAAAAATTAGTGTGACTGGCGTGCACTGCAATGTACTCCATATGACAACTCGCGGGCGAGGCCAAACACCACTGGCGGAAGTCAAACGTAAAATCGCGCACTCCTCGCAGCATCAAAGTGGCATTCAAGGCGGCCATGGGCGGGACAGATCCTCGCAAATGCACTGCCAGAATGCGTCGCAGCCGCAAGTTAAGTGTGCCGAGAACCTGACTTTCAGCTATGCACGTCAAAAGAGTTTCCAGCTTGCCCCGAACAGGGCTAGCTGCCGTGTGCAATGAAATGTCTTGCAATTGCATGCGACTCACGGCAGCTTCGCCCAGACCCGACGCGATCCACACTTGACCCGCGAAATGCTCCGCCGTGTTTACATTCAGGGCGCACAGAGGCATTAAGAGACTCGTGTTTCGCACTGCCGCCACGTCCATTACGTCGCGCTCGTCGCTTGCTTGCTGCAGCGTGAAGGTGGCCTTGAAAAGAGGAACAGCAGCCCCTGCATGCCAGTACGACACTGTTCTCGAAACGACATCTGCCAACAACGTCGTGACAGCTTGCGTTGTCAAAACAACATCGCTATCCATTGACACTCGGCCACACTCTTGCACCTGCGTTGCCACCTCATCAGCCGTCATGATGCGCATGCCGAGCACTCGGGTTGCGACAGACATTGCAGAGCCACGAGCCGTGGTGCGCAACTGGAAAATGTGCTCGCCGGCAGGCAGCCTACGCCACAAGGACACCATCACGTCAAAATCTCTAAAGGGCAGCATTTGAGAAAGCATGCCCTGAGCTGGCGCATACGCCAGCGTGACCGACCGAGTCGTGTGCAGTCGGAAGCTTTCCGACACAACTCGCCATGTGATCACGTCGACTATGGACACCACAACAACACAAGACTCGCCCTCTGGGAGCAAGGTGCACACCGCGACCTCTTTCATTTGCAGGTCTGATATGTCCACGTGCAGCGCGCTTGTGCTGATCTGCGCGTGCACAAGCCCGCTCAAGCCGCTGCATGTGTCGTTGTTGGACTCTAACAACCCCATCTGAGCGAGGGTAGTCACGCGCCACTGCGTCGCAATACAACAAGCACTGTCCCGGGCTCCCGTTCTGCAACCCGAGGGTTCGGACGGGCCCACCACAATGGCAAAGAATCCATCTCTGGAGTGCGAAATTCGCAGGCTCGTCGAGCCGTCTGACCTCGAAACATCAGACACCGACACATTGAGTGAAAACTCGCGGTTCGGACTCGGACTGAGACGCGGGATGAAGCAATCGTCGGTCCCATCTGACATGCGTAATAGTTCGTACCCAGACTTGCATGCAAAATCGCATGTTGTGCTCACAACTCTTGTTGGCGCAAACACTTTGAGCAACACGTTGCCCTCCTCGCAGCTCACACAGCCCAGGAAGGGTTTGCTCGCGTCCCTGAGCCGCGAGCGTCCAAGACACGTGATGCCACAGCTAAACGCATTGTTGTACTCCTGTCCAAATGTTGTTGCTGCATGCAGAGACTGCCCGTTGAAGAGCGTGTCGTTGTATTGACATGGCAGACACATGCTATCTGACACTGCTGTGTGGTTGCCGCGGTAAAACCCGACCAGACACGTGCTGACATCAATCACAAAGGCCTGACACTCGCGGTTGTAATCTGCTTGACAGGGTAGCACCTCAAACTCGGTAGTTGTGTTGCATGCAGTGCAATTGTTACACTCGGCATCGGCCATGTCAGCACATTTGCGCGAAATGTATTCTTCACCCGCATCGCACGCCGTGCATGCATCACACAAGGCGTCAGTGTTGACGGTGCACCACACGCTGGTGAACAAGCCGCTGTCTCCAGAGCAGCGCGTGCAATTATTGCACTGTGTGTTGCCTATTTCGTTCTTGTAAGTTGCACCTGTGTCGCAAGATTCGCAAACGCTGTTCGCCCCGCCCTCGTCTGAGAACCCAGCGTTGCAGAGACAGTGGTGATACATGGACGCTGTCGTGTTGGCGGTGACGCTGTTGTTCCGACACGCTTCCGCGTGGTCGTCGCCCACACAGAAACTGCCCGAGCCGCAATCGACACATTGATCCGCCTCCTCACGCAGACCCGGCCGGCATGTGCACGTGTTCTGGCGAATTTGGTCCTGTGTCCACCGGTTGTCGGCACATGCAAAAATCGACCCATTGACACAAAAGTGGTCGCGCTCACAGTCCAGACATTCCGTGTTGTCTGCGTTGTTGTAAAAGCCGTCCACGCAGCGACAGTCAGCCGCCTCATCCGATCCTGCGAGAGAGGTCATGCGCTCGTCGCTGCAGTCGTACAGTGAGTTGTTAAAGCAGTAGTCGTCAGGCGTGCACACGGCGCACGAAAAATTGTCGAGGGAATCCAGACCCGCAGTCTCTATGACGCGGTAGAATCCCATCAGACACAAGCAATCGTGGATGGCGCTGTTGCGCACGCCGCGCGTCAATGAATGCGTTGGACAGTCAAAGGACTGACCCCCGATGCAGTAAACATCAAAGCCACACGGCGTACATACGCCATCCACTGTGGCTAATCCAGGGATACATCCGCAGTCCCCCGTGCTGTTGCTGCCAGATACACTGCTTGAGCCCCCAGGACACGGCGTGCGAACACCCTCCCCTGGACAATAATAGTTCGGGGTGCAGGACACGCATACCGAGTCCACGCGGTCGTCGCTCACCGCCACTCCGCATTCTGGATCGGCAAAGGTGCCTGGCCCACAAACAGTGCATGCTGAGCATAGCACGTCCCGTGACGCATTGCACTCCTGTGTGACAAAACTTGCAGACGCATTCACAGATTCGCAGTGCGCGCTGCATGCGGCACATGACACGCTGGCACTGACTGCCGTAAATTCACCGGCTCTGCAGGCCTCGCATGCGTATGAGTTGTTGGTATGTCCCTTGAAAAAGCCCGGTTGGCAGGGCTGACACCTTCCGTCCAAATATTCATAGCCCGGGTTGCATGCGCACACTCCACTGTATGCACGCTGCCGCCCCAGACTGCTGCTGAACTCAGGGCACTGTTTGCACACGATTTGATGGGTGTTGTTGCATTCATGCTCCACCTCCTGGTCCACCGCGCACAGCTGGCATTCGGTGCAGGCAATAAACTCATAATTGTCCTTGAATTTGCCCGCGACACATTCTTCGCATGCGCTGTCATCTGAGCCCAGTCGCGCATAACCAATCACACACATGCAAATCTCTCGGCCAATCTGCCCGTGCGTCGATGAGAAGTTGCCGCAATCGTCACAGACAACCGAGGCTTCAACATTGGAGAAGGTGTCGACACTGCAACGCTGGCAGGCCTCGTTCAAGACCTCGGCCTTGTACCGGCCGAGTCTGCATGCCTGACAAACCCTTGTCCCCTCATAAAGTGTGTGATCTTCGTATCCGGCGTTGCACAGGCAGTCGAACTGATCATCCGCCAGGTCTAGCGCACTGCTGCTGCTGAAGTCTCGACAAGCCTGACACTCGTCTCGCGAAAACTCCACTTTGAACGTGTCAGCAGCGCAGAGCTCACACACGCCGGCCTCCATGTGCCGCATGCCAGGCGCGCAAACACACTCTTCAACTGACGTGCTCTCGATAAATTCGGTGGTGAGATTGCTTGGGCACGGCGAGCACACCTCGTTGCCAGTCGAGTTTTTGTACATTCCAATGGGGCACGGCGTGCATACACCTGTCGTAGCATTCCCCAGCAAATAGAAGCCCGCCACGCACTCACACTGCGCAGCAAGAAACGACCCCACACTGGACCGAGAATTTACTCGGCATGGCAAGCACGTCTGGACAGGAGGCGCTTCTCTGTACGTGTCTGCCGGACACAGCTCGCATGCAAAAGCTCCGGCGGCCGAGGACCCGGGTAAGCACTCGCAGTCTCGGTTGTCCGAGGTGTTGGTCGAGTGGGCCCAGCAGGGCTTGCACTGAGCCGATGCGCTCTCGTTGGCAAAGTGGTGGTCGCCGCATGTAGTACAAAGCAGAGCGTCAAGCGTGTCCGAAAAAGATCCTGGCCCGCACGCATCGCAGTCGTTGGCACCGTTTTGTACGAAGCCCAGAGAGCACTGGCAAGCGGTTTCAGAGGCCGAGGCCGGGCTCGATTCAGAGTTGATTTGACACCTAGTGCATCCCACGTCACCAAATGATACCTTGTAAAAGTCCTCGGGACACGCCCGACACCGCATACACGAGCTGTTGGCCGGGCACGCCTGCTGCGTGTCGTAACCGGCATCACACTGACACTCGACGTGGGGAACAAGATAGGAACTCGAGTGCATCTCGCATGCGATGCATGCTGTCAGACCCTCCTCAGCAGAAAAAGTGCCGTTTTCGCACGCCTCGCACGTGCCGCCCTGTCGCGCTCCATAGCTGCCCGCGGCGCACATCTGGCAAGCAAAAGAAGACGCATTGACTTCGGAGCCCGCCAGGCACTCGCAAGCGTCCAGAGCAATGCTCGTTTCTGGCGCGACCGCGCCCGCATAGCAATCGAGACAGTGAGTCGCGTTCTCGAAGGGGTTGTAGGTACCCGCCGCGCACGCATCGCACAATTCGGGTCCTGGCTCGGCCTTGAAGTAGCCCGGATCGCAGTAGTTACATCCCTCATCGTAGATGCCAGGCGTAAAGCCTGCGTTGCAAGAGCAGTCGCTGGCGTTCGTGCTGGCATTGCGAGAAAAGGAGCCCGCCGTGCAAGACAGACAGTCGCTGCCATCGGCGCCGTTGCTGACTGTGGCCTTGAACTTGCCTGCCTCGCATGCGATGCACGCGTCATACGAGCCTGTGAAAGCAAAGCCTAAGGTGCACAGACACTGCATCTGCGTCGTGGAGCCCTCCACAGACTCCATGTATGTCCCGCAAGCATCGCAGGCCTGCTGCCCGAGGGCCTCCTTGAAGGTATCAGCTGCGCACGCTTGACACACTGGTGCAGACACCACACTGTCCGGTGGTGCAGAGGTGTGTCCCGCATCGCATTCGCAAAAAACACGGTCCGGCGAGGCCGTCGAAAACACTCCGCAAGGCGAACACGCCGCGGGCCCAGATTCGTTTTTGTAGTGTCCTGCGGCGCACAACTCACACTCGCCGGGTGCCTCTGTCTGGCGGAACGATCCCGCATCACACAGGCAGTCTGTGACTGCCGCGCTTGCCACTAGTGCATGCGAGCTACGCGCAGGACACGCCAGGCACTGGGTTTGATTGTGCAAGGGGTTGTACGAGTCGGCTTCGCACGGCTCGCATGCACTGTTCGTGTTGTCAGATGTAAAGTATCCCGGCACGCAGAGGCATTGTGATTCGAGGCTCGCTCCGCTTGCGTAAGTCATTTTGTGTTGCGGGCACGGCAGCGCCAGTCCCTGCACGAAATAATGAGCTCCTGCTGGACCAAGCGTGCATGTGTCGTTGTCGCGGCGGAAGCCAGCCAAGCACACGCAATCGTCAATGTCGGACGGCGAGCCGTTCTCGTTTGAAAACGTTGTCAAACTGTTGGCAGGGCACTCCAAGCGCGCGCCGCCCGAGCAAAAGGACGTGTTTTCGCACGGCTGGCATTGCATGCCATCGTAGACTTTGTCAAATGCATGAGCAGGTGTTATCTGCCCCGCACATCGACCCAGCCACGAGTTCGACAACGAGACAATTAACAAAAGTCTGCACAGACGCATTGGGCAAAGGAAGAGCAGAGTTAAATAGTGGCAGTATTTATTAAACACTTTTCTAAAAACAGACCTCGTGATCCAGGACTACTTCCAATCACATGAATAATTGCAATCTACAACCCGAAAGCGCTGGGTGTTTGACATTCTTTTGTTTCGACACCTCTGCCTCGAGTCGCAGGCAGTCACTCTGTTCGTAAGCTTCGAATGCGGCCTTGCACGTCAGCGCCAACATGTAGAGTGACTCTACACTTTGTTAAATAGATTGTAAAACCCCTGCCCGCAAATCCACGCGAACTCCCCGCCCGCAAACCAACGCGAACACCCCGCCCGCAAACCGACGCGAACTCCCCGCCCGCAAACCAACGCGAACTCCCCGCCCGCAAGACAATTTATCGCGAACCCGCAGCGACCCGCAACTATGTGAATCGTTGCGAGTTACGCCCGCAAGACAATTTATCGCGAACCCGAAGCGACCCGCAACAATGTGAATCGTTGCGAGTTGAACCGTGGTCGTTTTGAAACAAAAACCACGAACTCGTGCCACAAAAACAAAAATGCATATTAAGGAAGGTCGAAACAGAGTGCCACGGGGTGCAGTTATGTCGAAGAAGCAAGAGCCGTCTTCCCTCAGCTCGAAATCCTGGAGTGTGTCCTTGGCACCAAACTTTGGAGCCACGTGCTCGTATTGTCATGCGCTTGCCGAGGAGGAAAAATCCTTTGATCGTTGCGGAAATTGCAAGATCGTGCACTACTGCAGTCGGTTGTGCCAGAAGAAAGACCGAGCACAACACAAGGGTGTCTGTGTTAGGGGCGACCCAATTCACGAGCTGGAGCAGACACAAGCTGTGGATGCTCAAGTGAAGCAAGCCACGCGCATGTGGTCGAGCACCGTTCCACTGCAAGCCGTAGAGGGAGAAAATATTATCAGGCAAGTACACGTTGTGCATGATATCGCCGCAGCGGAGCGCCTCACTGCCCTCTTCGCCCAGGGGCTGCCTTTGGAAACGAAACCCTCCTTCCAGCAGGTCATCGCTGCCAAGCCCATCGAGGGCGAGTGCCAGCGATTGCCGTGCCATGAAGCTGGAACGATGAAGTGCGCCAGATGCAAGAAGGTTTATTACTGCAGTAGGAACTGTCAGAAGCTGGACTGGAAACCCATCCACAAGCATGTGTGTAGGGAGACGGAAGAGGACTCGGACGAGGCCTCGGAACCAGACGTGGATTAGGACTCGAAGGACGAATCCGAGTCTCAGTCTAAATTGCATTCGTAATAAAGTGTATTGAGACAAAATGAGTCTTATTGTTTGGCAACACGCAAGTCGTGGAAGCAAAAGCAGAACACGCGCGTGCCCTCCCCATCGAGCACCACGTCGTAGCACTCGTTGGTGGGGTGAATTGCACCAGCGGTGTGTCCAACAACACACCCGCTGCGGCCCACGTACGCCTCCTGCACGAATGTCCAGTCGCTGTTCACGCGCACCACAACACGCGTCCCCACGCTCAGCTTGTACATTGAAGAGCGCCAGTCGTGCTGCCGCACATCAGAATTTGCTTTTTCCGAATCTGATCTGCATGCAGAGCAAAAAATACAATCATTGCTGTGTATCTTGTGGCACGCCATATACGCGTGATGAATATCGACTTGGCCTCACCCGGCAAGGCCGAATGTGTCCTGGACACAGAGTCTCCCGCTGTCGTGCATGCGGCGGCCGCCGACACAGTCGGCCTGCGCTACATTCTCGGCCGCGTGCGAGCCATGTGTCGCCACACACAGGCAGAGATTGATGCCATTGCCCTGGTGCTGCTCGACGTTCGCCTGCGCTTTCACCTGTGCAGACACGACTGGCTGCAGCTGGTGCCCCCCATTTTCATTGGCTTCCACGGCTTCGCCACCGACTTCGAGCGGAGTGTTTTCCTGCGCGTGTTGAAGCATGCCACTAAGCCTCGCGTGCTGCACAGCACTTTCCTGCCGAGCGGGGCCTTTGAGGGCTTTGCCATTTTGCATCCCACCACCGCTGCCGCTGATGTGCAGCAAATTGAAGCGCTCGTCGAACTGTTCAAGATGAGCGCCGGCGTGACTGACCTCGGCCAGTACATGTCCGCCCCCATGGTCGCGTGCATCGAGCGCATCGAAAGCGGCGTGCGACCGTACGGCAACTTTCGCTCGCTGCGCGCTGGAAACGTGCGCACCGCGTACGTGCACGCCAAACTCAAGCGCGACACAGCACTGCAGCTGGAGAGAGTGCGTTCCGAAACAGGCCTCTCCTTTTCCACGTCGAATATGCTCAGCATACACTACCAGCTCACAAACACGCAGATCGAGCTGGGCCAGGCCTTTGCCCTTCTCTACCGCATTCGGCTGCTCATTGGCGCCATGCCGCTGGCCCTCGACGTGGCAAGGGCCGACGCCACGCACGTGATTGCTGGCCCGCAAATGGTGCTCAACGATCCCAGCGCCAGCATCCAGACGCAGTACATTAGCAATCTGCGCAGCCTGATCGACAGCTTTGTCAATTCCACCGACCACGTCCCGCCCGGCCTCGTTGTCGAGGTGGTGGACCTGACCGTGTAGGTTGTGGTCGCCTGCTCGTGTTGGTTGTTGCAACTCACTCCTCGTATGTAATAACAACGGCCATTGCCCCTTTGCCTCCTGTGTTAAATAAAACAAATCTATTCTCCCATAGCCAATGTACGTGTGGGCCCCAGTAATCGCCGGCGCGCTGCTCAGCGTCGCTGGCGCCGTCCTTTTCTACACAGAGTTTGCGTCTGAAATGCCTCATAGCATTTCAAACGAGACGGAGTGGCTCGCACTCGCGGACAGCGTGTCTGCGCAAACACACGCCAGCAGTCTCTCCGCACGCCTGGGCGTGCTGCTCGCGCTGCACGCGCTGCACATCTACGCCTGCCTCCCAATGCTACACCTCACCAAGGTCCTCTACGGCATGTGGCTCGGCTTGATCTGGGGCTGGCTGAGCTGCTGCGCGTGGGAGCTTTTTCTCTTTGCCATGTACCTCATGCTCATGCCACGCCGCGGCAGTCATGTCCTGCTCGTCTGCACGCAGCGCAGCCGCACGTCGGGCAATATTTTCTTCGACAACGTCATGATGGCCATGTCGTCCTTCCCGTTGCATGTCAGTGCCGCCCTCGTGCTCAATGCTGATGTGTCACTGCGCGAATTTTTCCTAGCCAATGCACTCGTGACCGCGGTGCTCAGCCTCAAAAACGTTTGGTGTGGCTCGATACTTGCAAACAGCCCTGAACCCAGCACCCTCGTCGTGCTCGCGGTGCTGCTCACAGTATCTACCTTCCTGCCCACTGCGGCCACTGTCTACATCACGGGCAAGGGCCTCTACGTCGCCGCGGACTATGTTGCGGACAGTGTGGCAGAGGCACCTCACCCTCCGCCTGCATGCGGCACGACGACCCTCGGCCATCACGACCCATCACAAGAGTTGGGCAATATTATCGTTCCCGGTGCAGACACCACAACACCATGCGCAGAAAAGACATGAGACACACAACTTCATTTTTTTATTAATTAATCCGTATCACGCGCGTGCGCACAAATCTGTGTAAACTCGTTCAAGCTTCGACGCGCAAGGAAAGCTCTTGCTCGTGCCCCCCCAAGCGGTCCTCCAAAATCACTATCTTGGCGCGCAGTGTCTTGCTCCGCTTGGTCATGTCGGCAATGCGCGAGTGCAGCACAGCGTCGTCGACGCGGCGGTACGGCCGCGCGGTCGGGCGCGGCTTGCCCGACGACGTCTTCTTCTTCTTGGGCATCAAGGTTGTCGTGAACACGTCGTCCGCGCCCGGCTGGAACGCCTCATCAATCAGGTGGGTCAGCTCGCAGGCAGGGCGCTTGCCTTTCTTGGGTGCCGACATCGTTGTGTCCAGCAGTGGTATGCTGGCGAACAGCGATGTTCGTTCTCCGTGGCAAAAAAAACTCTTTCTTGAAAATGCATTTTTTTGACGTGCGGGCGGGAAATGCGCGGGTAATTAAGAAAATGCTTTTTTTTTGGACGTGCGGGCAATGTACAGATTCAAAGTAGTCTGTACATAGGAAACGTTTTTGTTCAGATCATCAAATGATCACTTATGCGCATTTAAAAGAATCAAATTTGTACCAACCTGAAGAAATCGAAACAGAAACGACACTGAGTCGCTTGACTTCACTACTTTCACGATCCAAATGCAAGTTGTGCCTCGTTTTGCTCATGGGGTTAATCATTACGATACTGGTTTTCATTATTCCACCATCAACCAAGCAACACAAACTCAAGCCCTGCTCGGACAACCTTCAATTACCACAACATAGCGGATGCAACCGAGAGGAAGCTCTGTGTGCACGCGCGTACAATGAGGTGGCGTACGCTACGATGCACAATGCCTTTGCGACGAGCCAAGATGGGTTTGTCTTTCCGCAGCACAGGGCATGTATGCGATCAGGCCTCGTCAGTGGCATTCGTGCATTCATGCTCGATGCATATCTGATAACTGCATCAGACGAACTCAAACTGTGTCATGAGTCATGCGGCTTGGGATCGTCATCTTTGACAAAAGCACTCCGCATGTTTGAAGAATTCCTGCGTCTGAATCCTCGTGAGATTGTTACTATCATATGGGAGTTCAAGGTGGATGGACAAGCACACAGGACTCCTCAGGACATTGCAAGTCTGAAAAGACTCTTGGTTCTCGCAATGAAGTCGACTGGCCTGATTCCATACCTGCATTCGCAAACCTCACGACATGACCAGGAATGGCCAACGCTGAATGACATGATTGCGAACAATTCTCGCCTTGTGTCTCTCACCGATACAAATGCGTTTGACGAGGAATCTTGGGACATGTACACCTATGATTATGCTTTCGAGACAAGATTCGATAGCAAATCAAAAGCAGAACTCGACAGGAGCTGCGTCCCAAACCGCGGGTTGTTACAAAATTCTCTCTTCATCCTCAATCATTTTACAGTCCTTGGGGCTATTGGTGTCGATACGACGGTAACAGACACTCTGGCAGAATTTACTGGTATCGACAATTTATTGGGTATTAATCAAGAACCTTACATGTGGAACAGAATTTCTGACTGTGCACAATGTCTTGGCAGATTTCCAAATTTTGTTGCTGTAGACTTTTGGGAAAGCTCGGATGTCATACAAGTCATAAAAAAAATGAACTCTGTCACATTTCAAACAAGTAATTCCACATGCATTTACTGAGCTGCATGCGACCAACATGCGGCTTGCAGATGTGCATGCGGCTGGCAGTTGTGCATGCGGCTCAATGACGGGAGGCGCATGGGACAGGCGCGTCGTAAAAGGCCTCCATGTCGAGCGAGGCTTCGAGGGCCGATGAAAAACCGTGCTTGCCGTTGGGAACTCCCTTCAGGATCTTCATCCAACCGAATGTGTCATTTGATTTGTTCCATATGATGTTCTTGGTTTTGGGCGGCGCTTTCTTGGCCTCGTGGCGCGGCTTCTTGTTGGTCGCGGCGCCCTGCTCGAGCAGCTCGAGACGCTTCTGCAGATCCTGGTTGGCCTGATGCATGTCTTCGTTCTGCATCTTCAAGGTTTGCTTGAACGACGCCTTCATGCCCTTGAACTCCTTCTTGCGCGCGTCGCCCTCCTTCTTGATTTCTTTGTTGACGTGC
>Ga0136559_1000522_pt1 | contig 13069 bp, 18 predicted proteins | sample AntRauMeHopE1496_FD_104633 | JGI IMG/M metagenome (GOLD analysis project Ga0136559, IMG submission 104633) | Saline lake microbial communities from Rauer Islands, Antarctica - Metagenome Hop E1 #496 | ecosystem: Environmental > Aquatic > Non-marine Saline and Alkaline > Saline | place... | reverse complement strand
TGCCATACTTAAAGCTGGGAAAACTAGACCAACAATTGGAACTAAAATTGATGGTAAAAAAGCTGCTGCCATATATATATTTTTTTTTATAAATGTTGTTTTTTACTAAATGAACTTTAAAAGTAATGCTTACTAGCTAAAACAGATAAGAAATACTGGAGAAGTCTTTAAACCCCTTCGAGCATAACCAGTTAACAGCAAAACAATAAGATATCAAATTATTCAAGATGGTTGTAGATATGGGCTCTTTTCAATAATTATTTGAAGAGACTTTACATTTAATATTCTTACTATAATACTGATTTTTATCTTTCGATATAATTCTTTTGAGTATTTTTATTACTACGACTGCTTCAAACTTTGTAACTAGTGCACTAGAATTTGAATTTAGTCACTATTTTTGCAATACAAACTTTTATGTTTTACAACCTATGCTGGGCAAAATTATATCAAGAATAAAAAGAATGTGTTTTAACTTGTTAGAAGGTTTCAAAATTATACTCTTTTGTCTCTGAATTTTTAATCTTCTATTAAGTCATAAACTATTACATTGTCATAAATTAAATCGTGAGACATCTTTGAGACTTGAAAGTTTCTTTCAAATTTTCAGAAGTGACACTATCCTTTATTAAGCTTTAGATTATATTATAAAAAATCAACCAAGTTCACACTATTTATTGTAATAAATAATCGAAATAATTCTCAAAAATTTTAAATTAATATAAATTTAAAATTTATCCATTTTTATACTAAAATTAATACTATTAAACTTAGAAACCTTAATCTAAATATTTTTATTTATGGAAACTTTATTATTATCTCGTTTGCCCGAAGCATATGTTGTTTTTAGTCCAATTGTAGATGTATTACCTGTTATTCCTGTTTTCTTCTTACTATTAGCCTTTGTATGGCAAGCAGCGATTGGATTTAGATAATTCTTAATTAAAAATTATTGCTGTATAATTATACATATAATAATATTCATGTTTAATTTAACAAATAACAATAAATGGTAGAACCTTTATTATCAGGTATAGTTTTAGGATTAATTACTGTAAGTGCTTTTGGTCTTTTTGTGGCTGCTTTTTTACAATATCGTCGTGGTAGCCAATTTGAAATTTAACTTTAAATTTTTGAAGGTATTGAGTTGATTTAAAAATTCCTATACCTTCAAAAATTTGAAAAGAAAATTTTTTTTAAGTTCTATTGACTATTTAAAATAAGTTTGATAATGTGAGTGTACAGGAAGGTAGAGATAAATTATAAAAATTTCCTCCTATAATAATTAGTGCTGGTGTAGCTCAACGGTAGAGCAACGGATTTGTAATCCGTAGGTTGGGGGTTCAAATCCCTTCACCAGCTTAACAAAAATAACTAAACTCTAAACTTGATATATATAGGAGTTTTATTGCAATTTAATTAAGAAAAAATTCATTTTGAAAATGCAATATCTAGAGTTAATAGGCCCAGTAGGAATCGAACCTACATTGGAAACTTAGAAGGTTTCTGTCCTAATCCGTTAGACGATAGGCCCGTCAAAAATTTGAAGTTACATGGGTAATACAGGATTTGAACCTGTGACCTTCTGCTTGTAAGGCAGACACTCTACCGCTGAGTTAATTACCCACTCAGTAAATTTTAAAGTAATGTTATTATTTATAACAAGATTGTATAAAAAATAAGAGAGTAAGTCAAGATTAAAATTTTGAAAATTTTTTTCAAAACTCTAATCTTGTTTTTTAAATGTGTATATGATATCATAATAGTAAATAAGGGTCGGTGCCCGAGTGGTTAAAGGGGGCGGATTGTAAATCCGCTGCGTTTCGCTACGTTGGTTCGAATCCAACTCGGCCCATTTAATGAAATAAAATTACAAATCAAAGACCAGTCATATTTAGTAAAATAGTATATAAGCTTACGAAAAATCCGATTATAATAAAAGGAAAAATAATTCGAAATTTTTTTATTTTTAATAGATTCCGAAAAGGTGTTATAATTATTAGAATTAAACCAGCTAAACTACTAATAAAAAATCGAGGGTAACGTGAAACATTTGTCCAAAAATCACTCATAAAATATATATAATCAATAACTATTTTTTTATATTATATATAATTTATCAAAGATACTAGAAATTACTAGCATAAATTTCTCAAATTATGGTAGAGTTTAAATAGTGTAGTTAGACTAAGGCTCTGTAGCTCAGTGGTTAGAGCAGGGGATTCATAAGCCCAAGGTCGTAGGTTCAAATCCCACCAGAGCCATCTACTACAATATAAAAACTTAGTGATTCTTGAAAAAGTTTTAGAAGGAGAAATGGCTGAGTGGTCGAAAGCAATAGATTGCTAATCTATCGTACAATTTATTGTACCCAGGGTTCGAATCCCTGTTTCTCCTTAATAGAAGATAAAAAAAGAATATTGACATATTTAAAATTTCTATTAATATAATACTATTAAATATTTGGGATTGTAGTTCAATTGGTTAGAGCACCGCCCTGTCACGGCGGAAGTTGCGAGTTCGAGTCTCGTCAGTCCCGGTTTTATACTTTTTTTTTATTAAATTAAAAAACAAAAAAATATTCATTTAATAATAATATGGGATATATTATTATTAAATGGATTTTTATTCACCCTGAACTTTTAATAAAGCAAATCCTAAAGAAAGGCCAAATAAAGTCATAAAGAAACAGACAGCAGCCGCTGTAACAATTTCTTGATTTGCATACGGGAATATTGACTTGATTAATTCCATAATAATTTTAATTTCAATGTTATGTTACAAAAAGTTTAAATAATTAGAAACCATTTCGAGCCCAGACAGTAATAGCTAATGAAAATGTAAACATTGTCATTAAACTAGCCCACCCTAAACTTAAAATATCCATAGATTTATATTTTTAATTTGTTTAAGTTTTATAATTTAAAAGGGTTTAAAAAAATCCTCTTAAATTATTTTTTTTAGATATTATACAATACCATTTGTCCAATCTACATCTATATTTTCAATAATTAATGATGAATTATAGATTTGTAAAATAATTAGTAAAAATACTAAAAATGCACCCATAACCACTGCCATAATTGGTGTTGTTCCCCAACCAGGAGCAACCTTACCATACTCAGCATTTAATGGGCGTAAAAGTTCACCTAATCTTGTTCGTAATGCCATAAAATATTTATACTTTTAATAAATTAATTTTTCTAGTATATGTTATATAATATTAAAATGTTAATTAAAATATTATATAACATGGAAACAGCAACTATTCTCGTAATTTTTGTATCAAGTTTACTCCTAGGAATTACCACATATTCTGTTTATACAGCGTTTGGACCAGCTGCAAAAAACTTGCGGGATCCATTCGAAGAACATGAGGATTAAAAAAATAAAACCAATTATTTGGTTTTATTTTTTAATAATTCGAGGTGTTTCTCTAAAAAATACGGCAAAGAAAATTACGATTAAAGTACCAATAAGTAAAAATGTGTAAACTAACGCTTCCATTGTTTGATCCTATTTTAATATAAAGAACTCTGACTGTAAGTTATACAGCACCTTGTTTTTTCGTTGATTTGTCACCAAGTTTTTGGAATGCACCGAATTCTACTTGCTCTGTAACTTCTGCACCAATACCAGTGAATACATCACGGAAAATTGTACGACCACCATGCCATAAGTGACCAAAGAAGAATAATAATGCAAAATTAGCATGCCCAAAAGTATACCAACCACGTGGACTACTTCTAAATACACCATCTGATTCTAAACTTGTTCTATCAAATTCAAAAACTTCACCTAGTTGAGCTTTACGTGCAAACTTTTTCACAGTTGGCGCATCTTTAAATGTTTGACCATTTAATTTACCACCATAGAAATCTACTGTAACACCAACTTGTTCAATACTATATTTTGATTCAGCACGACGGAATGGAATATCGGCACGAATAATACCATCTTTATCTACTAAAATTACAGGGAATGTTTCAAAGAAAGCTGGCATACGACGTACAGTTAACTCACGTCCTTCTTTATCACGGAAAATTGGGTGTCCTAACCATGCTTCTGCAATACCATCACCTTTATTCATTGGACCGGCACGGAATAAACCACCTTTCGCTGGGTTATTTCCGATATAATCATAAAATGCTAATTTATCTGGAATTCGCGACCATGCTTGACTTTCTGATAAACCTTCACTTACAGAAATTTCAACTTGACGTTCAATTTCTTGTTGGAAATAACCACTATCCCATTGGTAACGAGTTGGACCAAATAATTCGATCGGTGTTGCTGCTGCACCATACCACATTGTACCTGATGTTACAAAAGCAGCGAAGAAAACAGCTGAAATACTACTTGATAAAACAGTTTCAATATTACCCATACGTAATGCACGGTATAAACGTTGTGGAGGTCTTACAGTTAAGTGGAAAACACCAGCAAGAATACCAAAAAGACCAGCTGCAATATGATGAGCTGCAATACCACCAGGGTTAAATGGGTTAAAGCCTTCTGCACCCCATGCTGGAGCTACTGGTTGTACTTTACCGGTAACACCATAAGCATCTGAAACCCAAATACCAGGTCCAAATAAACCTGTAACATGGAATGCACCAAAGCCGAAACATAATAAACCTGATAAGAATAAGTGAATACCAAAGATTTTTGGTAAATCTAAAGCAGGTTCACCTGTTCTTGGATCACGGAATAATTCTAAATCCCAGTATACCCAATGCCAAATAGCAGCTAAGAAACACATACCAGATAAAACAATATGTGATAATGCTACACCTTCAAAACTCCAAATACCAGGGTTTGAAACACTTTCACCAGTAATACTCCAACCACCCCAAGAATCAGTAATCCCTAGTCTCGTCATGAAAGGCATTACAAACATACCTTGACGCCACATAGGATTTAAAACTGGATCTGATGGATCAAAAACTGCTAATTCGTATAGAGCCATTGAACCGGCCCAACCTGCAACTAAAGCTGTGTGCATAATGTGGACAGCAATTAATCGTCCTGGATCATTTAATACAACAGTGTGAACACGATACCATGGTAATGCCATAGTAATAGATTCCTCAATATAAATAATGGTTTTTGACTTTCTTACAACTAAACTACATAAAAGTTAGCTACTATATTATTATAAACCAAGATAAAAAAAATTAAGATAAAAAATTAATTTTTTATTTATTGAAAAAGAATTAATAAATTCTCGTTATACTTGCGAAAATATTAAAGATACAATAAGCTTAATGAAACAATTATCCTGAAAAAATTCTTATATTTTATAACTAAATTATTTTATGGCAAAAAAAAGTATGATCGAGCGTGAGAAAAAGCGCATTAAATTAAATCAAAAATACGCTTTAAAACGTGCAACCTTGTTAAATAAATATAGAGCAGAAGAAAATTTCAATACAAAATTAGAAATCCATTCTCAATTACAAAAATTGCCGCGTAATAGTGCAAAAACGAGAATTCGTAATCGATGCTGGAAAACAGGTCGACCACGAGGAGTTTTCAGAGATTTTGGATTATCACGTCATGTAGTCCGTGAAATGGCTCATCAATGTTTATTACCAGGGGTAAGAAAATCAAGTTGGTAAGAAAATTTTAATTAAATTAAATTCACGGATTTTTCTAATTTAATCTACAATTAGATACATAAAATTACAATAACTTAGTATATTAAATTCTTTAGAATTCAACTTAATTTAATTTAACATAAGGAGTCTTCAATGATCTATGATTCACAAGTTTACACTGCATTATGTATTGCTCTATTAGCTGGGGTTTTAGCAATTCGATTAGGTTCAACCCTTTACGAATAAAATAGACTAAAAGTTAGTCAAATAAAGTAAATCTTTCTACTTTTAAAAATTTTAACAATCTATAATAAGCTATGGTAAAAGAAAAATTAAAAAAATTGAGTACGCCAGTTTTTCCATTTACGGCGATTGTTGGGCAAGAAGAAATGAAATTAGCATTACAGCTGAATGTAATTGACCCAAAAATTGGTGGGGTTATGATCATGGGTGATCGAGGAACAGGAAAATCGACTACTATTCGTGCTATTGCTGATTTATTACCTGAAATTGAAATTGTCAAAGATGATCCATTTAATTCTCACAAATCAGATTTAGATTTAATGGGAAATGAAGTGAAAAAAGCGGTTCAAAATAATGAATCTATTGAAACAGAGTTGATTAAAATTCCAATGGTTGATCTTCCTCTTGGTGCTACCGAAGATCGAGTATGTGGGACAATTGATATAGAAAAAGCTTTAACTGAAGGTATCAAAGCCTTTGAGCCAGGGTTACTAGCAAAAGCAAACCGAGGAATTTTATACGTAGATGAAGTTAATCTACTAGATGATCATTTAGTTGATATTTTACTAGATTCTGCAGCTTCTGGTTGGAATACAGTTGAACGAGAAGGTATTTCAATTCGACATCCAGCACGATTTGTTTTAGTAGGATCTGGAAACCCGGAAGAAGGAGAATTACGGCCACAATTGCTAGATCGTTTTGGTATGCATGCCGAAATCCGAACTGTAAAAGACCCAAAATTACGAGTAAAAGTTGTTGAAGAACGAACATCTTTTGATCAAGATCCTATGGTTTGGATTGAAAACTATGAAGTTAAACAACAAGAACTACGTGACAAATTAGTTGCCGCTCAAAAAGTACTGCCAACAGTTGAAATGGATTATGATTTAAGAATTAAAATTTCTGAAGTTTGTAGTCAACTTGATGTAGATGGTTTACGTGGTGATATTGTAACAAACCGTGCAGCTAAAGCACATGCAGCTTATAATAGTCGCACTAAAGTAACTGTAAATGATATTGCAAGTATTATTACTTTATGTTTACGTCATAGACTAAGAAAAGATCCATTAGAATCTATTGATTCTGGTGATAAAGTATCAAAAGTTTTCAAAGAAGTTTTTGAAATTGAAGATTAATGTTTTGACTGATCTAAGATTGTTTTAAATAACTTATAATTATAATTTTACAAAACTTAAGAATATGATCAAGTTATTTACATTTCTCATTAGTATTTTTTTGGTTATAATTATTTTTTTACGAATTCCACAAGAAAGTGTAGGATTAGGAAGTTTTGCGACGAAAAGTGATTTATTAGGATCTCCAAGTTCGGCACAAAGATCATTAAATATCTTTACTGCATTTGGTATTTTAATTTATTTATTATTAGCTATTAAACTAAATTTTTCAGCTAACTAATCCTAGGTTTAAACAATTTTAATAAAAAATAATTAGATTGGTAAAAAAATTGAATAATTATTATTAATAATAATTATTCAATTTTTTTTACCAGAAGCCTAAACTTATAGCTTTATCAATGGGTAAACATGCACCAATTCCTAACCAAACAGCCACAAAGAAGCCTAGAATAAATATTAAACTTGCAATTGGACGACGGAATGGATTTTGGAATTTATTCACGTTTTCAATAAATGGAACGGTAATTAGACCTAATGGAACAGCAGCCATTGCTAAAACACCTAGTAATTTATTAGGTAATACACGTAATAAATTGAATGTTGGGAAAAAATACCATTCTGGTAAAATTTCTAATGGTGTGTTAAAAGGATCTGCTGGCTCACCTAACTGCGTCGGTGCTAATACTGATAATCCAACAACACAAGTTAAGATACCTAACATTGTAACAGGGAAAACATATAAAAGGTCATTTGGCCATGCTGGCTCACCATAATAATTATGGCCCATACCTTTTGCTAATTTTGCTCGTAATTTAGGATCTGTTAAATCTGGTTTTTTAATTACTGACATAATAAAATTGATTAATAATTTAAATATATATATATAACGTATATTCTAACCTTACAAGTTAGTTAAAATAATTATAATGGTCCTGAAATACCTTGTTTACGAATCATTAAGAAATGTGTAAGCATTAAAACTGCTGCTGCTAAAGGTAATACAAATGTATGTGCACTATAGAAGCGCGTTAATGTACTTTGTCCTACGCTTTCACCACCACGTAAAATTAAAACTAAAGGTGGTCCAATAATTGGAACCGCTGCCGGTACACCTGTTACAATTTTACATGCCCAAAATCCAACTTGATCCCATGGTAATGAATAGCCTGTTACACCAAATGAAACAGTTACTACCGCTAAAGTTACACCTGTCACCCATGTTAATTCACGTGGTTTTTTAAATCCACCTGTTAAGTAAACTCGGAAAATATGTAAAACCATCATTAAAACCATCATACTTGCTGACCAACGATGAATTGAACGAATTAACCAACCAAAGTTAACACTTGTCATAATATACTCTACAGATGCAAAGGCATCTACAACACTAGGTCGATAGTAAAATGTCATAGCAAATCCTGTTGCTACTTGGATTAAAAAACAAGTTAAAACTAATCCACCAAAACAATAGAAAATATTTACGTGAGGTGGAACATATTTGCTAGAAATATCATCAGCAATAGCTTGAACTTCTAATCGTTCTTCGAACCAATCATATACTTTGTTCATATAAAATTTTTAGAATTTTTTAACACAGTTAAGCAGAAGAGTTAAAAATGATTAATAATTATTAAAAGGCGAGAGTGGGATTCGAACCCACGGAACCTGCAAAGGTTCATCTGATTTCAAATCAGACGCAATCGACCAACTCTGCCATCTCGCCAAAAAGATTAGCTTCAAAACTAATCTTAAATTTTAATTAACTTTCATACGTAGTCGTACCACTAAATTTGATAGAAGCTGGGTTAGGATTTTTACCAATTGAAAAATCACGACTGTTAATAGCAGTACGACCAGGATTTACTTTTTCTGGAAATACGCCATCTTTTGGGTGTAAATACTGTACTTCTCCACTTGGAAAAATGCGGTAGATTTTATAGTTATTAATTTTAAAAGTACGTAATTGAGTCCCTAATGCTAAACATTGTTCTTTACGAGCTAAGTATAATAAGTTTTCTCCACTACGCATAATTGCTGCACCACCTGTAGGCATTTCGAAAATCTGTTCTTTTGAACTTGTCCAAGTAATCGCATATTTTTCTTCCACTTCAGCTGAACGTAGCCAGCCGCCAGTACTTCCACCAAAAGTAGGAAACGGTGTTTGTAAATTTAATGTCATCTGTAAAACTTTATAAATATTTAATGTTCACTATATAATTTTAATAAAAAAACTTTTTTTTTATTAAAATTATCAAAACTTATAGCGGAGAATGGATTTGAACCATTGACCTTCGGGTTATGAGCCCAACGAGCTACCAGGCTGCTCTACTCCGCGATGGTTAAATTTTAAGTTAAAAGAATATTTATAAAGTAATAGTTTAATATCTGATAACTAAGACTAACATATGTTAATATATTTTGTCAATAAAGTAAAAAAAAATTACTTTATTGATCTAGCTTTTTTAGAAAGTTAAAGTTTTATTTTAATTCTACCTTACCACCTGCTTCTTCAATTTGTTTTTTAGCAGCTTCTGCAGCATCTTTTGCCATGCCTTCTTGAATTGCTTTTGGTGCTGATTCTACTAATTCTTTCGCTTCTTTTAAACCTAATCCTGTAATTCCTCTAACAACTTTTAAAATTGCAATTTTCTTATCGGCCGGAACTTGTGCAAGAATTACATCAAATTCAGTTTTCTCTTCAACTTCTTCAACAGCAACGGGAGCAGCTGCCATTACCATACCACCACCTACACTTGCTGAAGCATCTACACCAAATGTTTCTTCAATTTTTGTTACTAATTCTGAAGCTTCTAATAATGTTAAAGTTTTTAAGTCTTCAACGATTTGATTGATTTTTTCTGACATAATAATTTTTATAATAATATAATTTAATATTTTAGGTATGATTCAAACTCTAAGGTTACCCAAATAGATCAAGTTCTAATTTAAGAGAGGGGCCCATACTAGTACAGATAAATAAGCTTTTAAAGTATTTACCTTTTACTCCAGAAGGTCTATTTTGTTCGATTGATTTATATAGAGCTTGTAAATTTTCAATAAGTTGAATATCTGTAAAATCGGATTTTCCAAAATTAACATGAACAACACCGGTTTTATCAGCTTTATATTCAAATTTACCTCTTTTAAAATCCATAAGTGTGTCTGTTAGTGTACTACTAACGGTACCCGATTTTGGTGATGGCATTAATCCTTTTGGTCCTAATACTCGACCAAGTTTAGCTAATTTAGGCATCATATTTGGAGTAGCAATTAACAAATCAAAATTAATATTACCTTTAGTAATTTGTTCAATTAAGTCATCATTTCCAACAATATCTGCTCCTGCTGCTTCTGCTTCATTAAAATTTTCTTCATTAGTCAAAACAGCAATAATTGTTTGCTTACCAATTCCATTAGGTAATGTCACAGTTGTACGTAATTGTTGATCAGCATATTTTGGATCAATATTTAGATTTGCATGTAATTCAACAGATTCAACAAATTTTGTGGTTGCTGTTCCTTTTAAAGTTGAGATAGCTTCTTCAAGATTTGAATGTATTTTGTCTTTTATTCGTGATAAATTTTCTTTTTGACGACGCGATAATTTTCGCATAATTTTTTCCATTAAAACTTATTTAAATTAAACTTAATCGAGAATGGAAATACCCATATTTCGAGCAGTTCCCTCAACAATTTTCATAGCACTACTAATTTTTGTAGTATTTAAATCTGGTAATTTAATATTTGCAATTTCTTCTAATTGAGCTTTTGTAATAGAACCTACACTTATTTTATTTGGTGTTGCTGAGCCTTTTTTAATTTTGGCTGCATTTGCTAGCAATACAGAGGCTGGAGGTGTTTTTAAAACAAATGTATAACTTCGATCTTCATAAACCGAAATTTCGACAGGAATAATTAACCCTACTTTATCGCTCGTTCTAGCATTATATTCTTTACAAAATGCAGCAATATTTACACCATGTTGACCAAGTGCAGGTCCGACTGGTGGTGCTGGTGTAGCTTTCGCTGCTGGTAAAGCCAATTTAATTAATGCAGTAATTTTTTTAGCCATGAACTACTAGTAATTATTTAATTTAATTCTATTTTTTTGACAATAACCCTCGACATATTAAAGTTTTAATTTAATATCTAAGGTTACGAGTCTATCGTAATATGTTTATTACCTATAATTTCGTTAGAAAACATATTTGTTATAAAATTTTTGGTACTTAAATTCTATCAATCGAAAATAAAAACCTCTTGGAAAAGAGAAGCGCGCCCTGAAGGACTTGAACCCTCGACATCTAATTTTGGAGACTAGCGTTCTACCAACTGAACTAAGGACGCATTTATATATACACTATATGGAAAAAACTAAGAAATGACAAGTTTTAAATTTTAATTAAATTTTATAGCTTAAAATGAAACATTCAAAATTTATCAATAATCAAATATTTATAAGCCAACAATTACCCCATAATTTTCTTGCTGAACAAATGATTTTAAGTAGTTTACTTATTAGTTCAGAGGCTCTTGAAATTACTATAAAAATTCTACCCGTTGATGCTTTTTATTTTAAAAATCATCAAGAAGTCTACAAAGCAATTATTTTTTTATATCAAAATAAATTATCTATTGATATTCTAACCCTTTTAACGTTTTTACAAGAGAATGGTTTATTACAACAAATAGGAGGTATTAAAGTTTTAATTGAATTAATAAGTCAAATCCCAAATTTAACTTATTTGGACGAGTATCTAGCTTTAGTCACAGATAAGTTTATCCGACGTTCTTTAATCAAGTTTGGTTACGAAACTATTAATTCTGCCTATATAACTAATATTTCATTAGAAAAAGTGTTAACTGAATGTGAAACTAAAATTTTTAATTTAACAACGAAAACAAAAAATCAAAATTTATTAAGTAGTAGTGAATTATTAAGTGATGTGTTTCTTGATCTTAAAGAAAAATCTCTAAATCCTCAACTATTAGGGTTAACTTCTGGATTCTATGAATTAGACTCATTAACTCAAGGTTTTCAAAAATCAGATTTAATTATTTTGGCAGGTCGACCAGGTATGGGAAAGACTGCTTTTAGCTTAAATATCACAATGACTGCAATAAGAAAATCTAAACTTCCTATTCTATTTTTTAGTTTAGAAATGTCAAAAAAACAAATTATTTATCGAGTACTTTCAATGGAAACTAATATTAATCAAATTAGATTAAAAAATGGAAAATTGTCACAATCTGACTGGGTTAAATTAACGAAAGTTATTAAAATTTTATCAAAACTTCCTTTGTTTATTGATGACACTGTTGATTTGTCGATAAATGATATTCGCTCTAAAATTAAAACAATTTTATTTGAACAAAAAAAAATTGGATTAGTAGTTATTGACTATCTTCAGCTGATGCAAATTTCGAAAACTAAACAAGATAATCGAGCCCAAGAATTATCTCAAATTACCAGATTGCTTAAAACAATAGCACGGGAATTTAATATTCCTATTATTGCATTATCTCAACTAAGTCGAAATGTTGAAAATCGTATTGATAAAAAACCAGCTCTTTCAGATTTACGTGAAAGTGGGTCTATTGAACAAGATGCAGATCTTGTCTTAATGCTGTATCGTAAACAATCATCTAATAAAGATAGTTTTAGCCCATTAAATAATTTAGAATCTGAATTTATCGAATTGATATTAGCAAAACACCGTAATGGACCTACTGGAACTGTTAAACTTCAATTTGATGAAAAAAGAATGAGATTCTTCAGTATTAACTCTTAAATGCCCAGAACCAGATTCGAACTGGTGACACGAGGATCTTCAATCCACTGCTCTACCAACTGAGCTATCCGGGCTTGTCATTGTAATTATTTAAATTGTAACATAGATTAGATCCAATTGCAAGATAGCCTCAAAAATTTTTTCTAAAACGTTGACGTTTTTTTATCTTTTGTTACAATTGTTATTAGATATAGTATTTGATATAGTTTTAATGATGTTCATAGTGTCAGAATCGTAAGATAGCAGCACAAAATGGTTATTTCAATTAGTATTAAATCTATATCTACTACTTAGATAT
>Ga0136559_1000518_pt1 | contig 13106 bp, 13 predicted proteins | sample AntRauMeHopE1496_FD_104633 | JGI IMG/M metagenome (GOLD analysis project Ga0136559, IMG submission 104633) | Saline lake microbial communities from Rauer Islands, Antarctica - Metagenome Hop E1 #496 | ecosystem: Environmental > Aquatic > Non-marine Saline and Alkaline > Saline | place... | reverse complement strand
TGTTTAGTGACGGAGAAGTGAAGATATGGAAAGTAAGGACTGGTGACTTATTATTAGACACCACGCTGCAAGCAACAAGCCTTGACATTGATTTCGTTCTTGGTTCACGTTTCATTCTAATCAATGGAGGGAATAATCAACTTTTGGTCATTTCAGTTGATGGAAAAATAATAAGAGAGCTTTCTGCAGTTGGACTAATGAGGTTTTCAGCTTCTTCGGATGGCAAACATGCTTTTGGATATGATTATGAAGGCGCGCTGCATAAACTAGATATTGAAACCGGAACTATCATAGCTTCGACTAGCGTGCATGAAGAATTTATTTATGCACCAGCTCGCATGACTGTAGATCCAAAAAACAAGTTTATTCTACTTCCGCTCGACGATAACTCCATTCGCATTTACGATACAGAAAACTTACATCTTCTTGGTGTGCTAAAAGGACACAACTCACGAATTTGGGCAGCAGATATTAAATTCGATGGTTCTACTATTTGGAGCTGCGAGCACAACGGTGAAATTATAGTTTGGGATGCCTTGACATTTAAGCAGATTAACATTTACAAACCGGGAGAATTCAACACGATGACACTTCGGGTCCATCCGTCCTCCCCTTTTCTTTTTATCGCAGATGGGAAGGAAGTACTTTACCTAAACCCTGAAACAGGAAAAATAATCCGGCGCTATGCTCCAACTTCTAACAAGGTAATGAATATGTCTTATTCTCCTGAGAATAATCAATTGGCAGCAGCCACTTCTGATGCGAATCTAAAGATTTGGAATTTGCAAAAAGGAAGGATTGAAGGAGTACTGAACGGTTTTTGGCCGGTAATTTACAGTAAAAAAGGAGAACACCTTATCGCAATGAATAATTCCATTCGACTAGGGGTTTGGAATAGTGAAAATGGTAAACTGATGCATCACCTCAATACTGGAGGCGAACTAATTCAGCATCTCTCATTGAGTAAAGATGAAAAACTACTTGCTGGCGGAGGATATTTTGGTATCGTGAAGATTTGGAATTTAGAAACCAAAGAGCTTATTCATGAATTAACTGGACATGTTGGAGGTGTATTAGCTTCTGATTTTCATCCTTCCAAAAACATCTTAGCCAGCTCAGGTATCGACGGCACTATTCACATTTGGGACACAGAAAAAGGATCTTTAATTAAAAAAATTGACACTGCGCATCTTGTAGTAGCCAGTGACGTTAAATTCAATCACTCGGGATCACTTATGGCAAGCTGTGGATGGGATAGTCAAATTAACATTTGGGATACCCAAACTTGGAAAAAAGTTAAAACCTTAGCAGGTCATAAAAATATGATAAAAACGATTGACTGGCACCCCTCTGACGCCTACATCGTATCAGGAGCGGGAAACAACGCCGTTTCTTCCTCCGATAATTCAGCAATAGTTTGGAACGTAGAAACGTCAGAAATAATTTGCCAGTATCGAGAACACGAGGGAGCAATTAACAAAGTTGTTTTTGACTCAAACGATCCTAATATGGTTATTAGCACAGGCGATGATGGATCCATACGCTTCTGGGATTTTAAGAACTGCTCCGAACGAGTGAAGCTATATAGTATGAACCAAACGGACCATGTTATAGTGACTCCAGACAACTATTACACTGCGAGCAAATCAGCGTTGAATGATATTTCATTTCGAAAGGGCAATCAGCTCTATCCATTTGAACAATTCGACTTATGGCTAAATCGTCCAGATATAGTTTTAGACCGACTAAATAAATCTCCAGAGAACTTAATTCAAGCCTACAAATATGTTCATGATAAGCGAGTTAAGTCGAACGGGTTTAATAACGATGAAATAGGAGGAGAATTTCACCTACCTGAACTTTCAATAACTAGTAATGAAATTCCACTTGTTACCAAGGATACCACTATAGAAATAAGTGTGCTGGCTCACGACACTAAATACAACCTGAAGGAAATCATTGTTAAGGTTAATAATGTCCCAGTCACTAACTTATCAAAAGAACAATTAAATGAAAAAGAAATTCAAGAATTAAAATACACGATTAAGCTGAGACTCAGCTCAGGAGAAAATGAAATAAAAATTAGTACGATGAATTCTCGAGGAACCGAGAGTCTAACAGAAGCTAGAACTATACTTCGAGAAACAGGAAATGAAAATGGTGATTTGTATTTGATTTGTTTAGGTGTTAGTTCCTATAAAGATGAAAAATACAATCTCAATTACGCGGCTAAAGATGCACAAGATATAAGAGATGCGCTAACCAAGAACAACATGAAATATGACGCTGTTCATTCCATGTTATTCATTAACGAAAATGTAAGTCTAGCGTCCTTAGATAGTATCCAATCATTTATTGCTCTCTCTAACGAAGATGATGCGGTAATAATTTTTGCTGCTGGACATGGGATTTTGGATGAGCAGTACAACTATTACTTCGGAAGTTACGCTATCGACTTCAGTCAACCAAGTCAAGGCGGAATTCCTTACGAAGCATTCACCAAGCTTCTTGCTCAATCGAAGTCACGAAAAAAGCTTTTAATCATGGACACTTGCCACAGTGGTGAATTAGATAAAGATGAAATAAAATCTGTTAATGAAAACGTTATAGAAATGGAAGATATCGAGTTTCGAAGTGTAGGAAAAACTATTGCCACAGAGAATGCTTTTGGCTTTGGCAACAGCGTTGAGTTGATGCAAACTTTATTTACTGACATTACTTCGGAAACGGGAGCTACTATTCTTTCATCAAGCGGAGGTGCTGAATTTGCTATGGAAGGATCGCAGTGGAAAAACGGATTATTTACCTATGTGTTTTTGGATGGAATGATCAATCATAAAGCAGATAAGGATTATAACAAAGAAATAGATCTTAGTGAATTGCGTAAATATGTTTATCAAAAAGTGATCGAAATTTCTAATGGAAAGCAGCGACCTGGCGCAAGAGAAGAAAACATTATTGTAGATTTTCGGGTATATTAATTATAAACACAATTTACGATCTCGTCAACAAATATTTTACTCAAAAGAGAATTAGGTATGAAATTGATCTAGTAAAAACTTATAATTATAAAATATTAATATAGCAATATAGCAATATAGCAATATTGCTATATTAATATTTTACTTATATTTATGTAATGGGAATTACGAAAACAAACCTCTACACTAAAGAACACAACGAGCAAGCGGAACTCTTTAAGGCAATTGGACACCCTGCAAGGCTTAAAATTGTTATCCACTTATTACGGGAGAAATCATGTATTTGCGGTGATATTGTTGATGTAGTAAAGCTAGCTCAGCCTACAATTACTAGACACCTAAAGGTCCTGAAAGACGCTAAAGTTATCAAGGGAAGTATTGAAGGAAATAAAGTGTGTTATTGCATCAATGCTGAAAGCTTTAGGGCGTTAAAGGGTATAATCTCTCTAATGGAGGTTGAAGCGTTAGGAATTAATGGAGGGTGTTGTTAGGTCGGAATCACTAAATTCTGGCTTCATGATTCCGATTTTAGAAATTTAAAAAATATTGTACTATGAAATTAAGCGAAGTTAAAGCTAGTTTATCAGGGTTGGAAACGGTAGCGTTTCAATTACCGAATGGGGAATTTGTGCCGGTGCATTTTCATGTGACGGAAGTAGGGGCAATTACGCGTCACTTTATTGACTGCGGCGGATCAGAGCGAATAGAAAATAAAATTAATTTCCAACTTTGGGAAGCGGATGATTTTGACCACAGACTAGCGCCAAAAAAACTGATTGGGATAATCGAATTATCGATAGCTAAACTTAACTTGAAGGATTTAGAAGTCGAAGTAGAGTATCAAGCTAACACTATAGGAAAGTACTTTCTCGACTTTAATGGAAAACACTTTGTATTGAAAACTACTCAAACTAACTGCCTAGCCGAGGATAAATGTGGCATCCCTCCAAAGAATGAGAAAATTGAACTACAAACAATTGGAAGCACTGATAATTCATGCACACCAGGAGGCGGTTGCTGTTAATTTTATATGCTAGGAACTTTTGAAAAATACTTGACTCTCTGGGTACTCGCGTGCATCGCGATTGGAATTGGTGTTGGCTATACTTTTGAAAATAGCATGCACCACTTAAGCGAATGGAATATCTCAACAGTAAATGTTCCTGTGGCCATCCTTGTTTGGTTGATGATTTACCCGATGATGGTTCAAATCGACTTCTCTTCGATAAAATATGTATCACGAAATTGGAAGGGATTAGGTCTAACCGTTGCTGTAAACTGGCTCATCAAACCTTTTACAATGGCATTTTTTGGATGGGTTTTCTTCTACAACGTTTATGGCGCATGGATTTCACCAGAAAGCGCAGAAGAATATTTAGCAGGAGCTATTCTTCTGGGTGCCGCTCCGTGTACGGCCATGGTTTTCGTTTGGTCCTACTTAACGAAAGGAGATGCCAATTACACCTTAGTTCAAGTATCGGTGAACGATCTCATTTTACTCGTAGCTTTCATTCCAATTATTGCCGGACTTTTTAGTCTATTTGGAATTCAGATACAGGGAGAAATAGGGATTCCATTTGAAGCACTTACGACATCCGTGGTCGTTTTTGTTGTCATTCCATTAATGACTGGATATATTACTAATCGTATACTTGTTAAAACAAAAGGCGATCAATGGTTTAAGGAAAAGTTTCTAGCGTTTCTAAAACCTATTTCAATTATTGCCTTACTTACCACATTGATATTATTATTTGCCTTTCAAGGAACTAAAATTATTGAACAACCTTTTGATATTTTATTAATAGCCATTCCATTCACGATTCAAACGTATGTTATTTTCTTTATCGCTTGGTTCGGAGGGCGATATTTAAAATTAAAACATGCAATTTGTGCACCCGCCGCAATGATTGGTGCAAGTAATTTTTTTGAGCTAGCTGTTGCTGTTGCAATAGCGCTATTTGGACTACATTCAGGCGCCGCTTTAGCTACGGTTGTTGGGGTATTGATCGAAGTGCCTGTTATGCTATCGTTAGTTGCTTTAGTGAATCGTTGGAGGTATTAGATCTTCTTCGTTATCACTTCGAAGGTTGAAAGGTTGCAGGTTACAAGTTGCAGATTTGGGGCCGCTTGTAACTTGCAACGCGCGCAGCGCCCAACTTCAAACAAAATTAGATAGTTTATGAAAGAAGAAATAGAGTCATATTGTGTTGAACGAATTAAGGAATTCGGTTTGATTGCGGATGAACGAAAGGATTTGTTGGGAAAAATCACTGATTATATTATTTATATGAGAGTGGATGACTCTCCTATTCAGTTGATGTATGTGTGCACGCAAAATTCACGTCGGAGTCATTTTGGGCAAATATGGGCTGCGGTGGCTGCTGATTTTTATGGTATTGATCATGTAAAGACGTTTTCTGGAGGAACCGAGGCTACTGAATTTCATGGTAATGCCATTTATTCTTTGTTAGAAGTTGGCTTTGACCTCATCCCTAATAATGAATCTAATAACCCGAAATACAAGATGCTGTTTGGGAAGAATAAATCAACCCTGTGTTTTTCTAAAGTTTACAATGATGGTGTAAATCCAATAGAAAATTTTGCAGCAATTATGACCTGTTCCGATGCAGAGAAAAACTGCCCTTTTATTCCTGGTGCCGGCTTAAGAATTGCTACCCCATACGAAGACCCGAAACATTTTGATGGAACCGACCAGCAATCCGAAAAATATACCGAACGCTGTGCTCAAATCGCGAGAGAGTGTTTGTATGTGTTTAGTTTGGTTAAGTAGGCAGTCTTATTAGGTTACAGGTTGCGTTTTGGGTTCAACTTGGAACTTGCAACTTGTAACGCGCGTAGCGCAAACTAACGCTTAAAATCATATTTAAACAAATGAACAAGTTGAGCTGAGTAAACAGTTGTCTTACCTGAAGCATAAAAGGCGATCACACAGACCATCAAATACCACAAACCTCCTTCCACTCCAAACATCTCCATTCCCATTGCAGCGCAAGCTAAAGGCGTATTTGTTGCTCCTGCAAAAACACCAATAAAACCAATTCCTGCCAAAAAGGAAACCTCCAAAGGTAAATAAACAGCCAATGCACTGCCTAATGTAGCTCCTATAAAAAATAGGGGTGTCGCCTCTCCTCCTTTGAATCCAACTGCCAACGTAAAAACCGTAAACAATAGTTTCAAGAGGAACACCACCAAACTAGACTGCTGGATAAATGATTCTTCAATAATAGGAACGCCTAATCCTAAATAGGATTGAAAATTAAACGTCAATGCGACTACTGCAATGATAAGTCCACCTAGTGAAATACGAACAATACTATTTGGAATAAGATGGGCTAACCCTTGACTCAAATATTTCTTAGAAAGACTAAAGCAACAAGCTATAAGTCCGAATAATACCGCCACCAACGACACTAAACCAACACTTTGAAATGAAAAATCAGGTAACTGTCCCACCACATATTGCGTATGTCCTACTCCCCAGAATTGACAAGAATAGTCTGCCAAAAAACTTACCAATAGAATCGGAACGAATCCGGCTGTATTGAGCTTTCTTTTCCGATCCAGTTCAAGTGCAAATAAAAGTCCAGTTAAAGGCGTTCCAAAAACACCAGCAAAACCAGCAGCTACACCCATGCGAATTAGGATTTTACGATTGAGGTGAGCTCGTTTAAATACCGCTCCAAATTGATCGGCAATTGTTCCGCCCATCTGCACTGCGGTCCCTTCACGACCAGCAGAACCACCAAACAAATGTGTGAGTATCGTACCAAAAAAAACGAGTGGAGCAAGTTTCCAATGAATTCGTCGCTTGGGTTGAATCATTTCTGATATCATAAGATTACTTTCCTGTTCTACTCCTTTGGAAAGAAAATAATAACCTATTCCAATTACTGCCCCACCAACTGGAAGGAACATTATCCATAAATCATTTGAAGCTCGTGTATCCGTAGCATACTCTAATCCTACCAAAAAAAGAGCAGAAAAAGAACCAACAACAAGTCCAATCAATAGAATACTGAGTATCCAGAAAAATAAATTAGGGTATACGGTCTGTTTCATCAAAGTTACATTCAATGTTCGCAGACGTCATTAGCAGTATAGCAGTTCGAGGCGGACATCATCGCCTAATAGGTGTTCAGAAATTAGTGCTTCACTATAATTTTGCGCACTTCTTGATAACCATTAGCGTCAGACACCCTTACAAAATAAGGCCCTGAACGTAAGCTGGAAAGAAGTATCTCACAATTATCAGCTTGTGTATCTTTTTCAAGAACAACAACGCCTAAAGTATTAATAATAGAAATTTTCTTGTTAGAACTACTTCCGAAGTTCAAATACAATTTCTCAGAAGCTGGATTAGGGTGGATTTTCAAGGAGGAAATTAAATCCTCATCGGCTAAAGAAGCTGTTCCACTGCAGTTTCCAACTGAACCATAATTATAAATTACGTTTGGACATTGATTAAAATTGGATCCTGCGATATGGTCAGTAAATGTAGCACTTGCCATATACCAAGCATTCGTAGTGATTGCCCAATTTCCAGACTCACTATAAGAGGCATCAAAGTCAGCATTTGCTTTCATATAAACAACCGCCACATGAGATCTTTGAGACTTCACATTTGAATTTTCCTCCAAATAATAAGTAACTGTCGCACTTTGAGTACCCGCGTATGTCAAAGTTGCACCTGAGCAAATCAAATAATGTTGACCCGCTCCTAGATTCGTAGAAATCGTTGAATCCTGAGTAACTCTAATAGTACTTGCATTTAAGTTAACTGTGCACTGAGCAATAGATAACCCTGCAAAAAATAAGGTCGTAAATAGTAGTGTAATTTTCATATATCAAAAGTAACAAAAAAAGTTTAATCCAATAAAAAAAAGGTAAGTTACTAGTAACTTACCTTTTTACGTATTTTAGCTTGTAATCGATTTAAGCTTGTGTTGCTTCTTCAAAAGGAACAACAGAAACAAAAGAACGATTATCTTTCTTCTTTCTAAACTCAACAAGTCCATCTGTTAATGCATATAACGTATGGTCTTTTCCAATACCTACATTATTACCTGGGTGATGTTGTGTTCCTCTCTGGCGCACGATAATGTTACCTGAAATTGCTGGTTGACCACCAAAAATCTTAACTCCTAATCGCTTACTTTGTGACTCACGTCCGTTTTTCGAACTACCGACTCCTTTTTTATGTGCCATCTTATCTAATTTTTTCTGAAACTATCTAACTCGATATTTTCTAGTTTAACCTTTAATTCCTGTAATGGTAATTTCCGTCAAGTATTGACGATGACCATTTTTCTTTTGGTAACCCTTTCTTCGTTTCTTTTTGAAAACGATAATAGTGTTACCTCTTAGGTGACGTTCTACCGTAGCAGAAACTTTTGCACCTTCTATAGCTGGGGCGCCAACGTTAACTTTACCTTTGTCATCTGTTAAAAGAACTTTGTCGAAATCAACTTTTGCTCCTTCTTCAGCGTCCAAACGGTGAACGAAAACTTTTTGGTCTTTTTGCACCTTAAACTGCTGCCCTGCTATCTCTACAATTGCGTACATAGCTTTAAATTTTAATTAATCTTTCCAAAAATTGGACTGCAAATGTAGCAAAATTTTATTTAAATTAATAAAAAAGCTAAATTCTTTGAGATTTATTTTCTTTTCTCTTCCCCAATATATTGGCAATATAAACTCCAGAGAGGATAACCATCATAGCTAAAACCTGATAGATAGACATTATCTCCCCATCCCACAGACCGATAAGTAAGGCCACAATTGGTATGAAATACGTCACACTACTGGCGAATAAGGCGGAACTATTGGCAATGAGGATATTAAATATTACCACCGAAAAAGCAGTTCCAATTAATGCTAAAACAGATATGTAACCTAGTGCCGAAGAAGCATGCGGATTGGTTAAAATCGTTTCTGGCGTATCGAAATAGAAAAACAATAGCAAGGCCGGCACAAATGATAAACTGAAAGCCATAGCTGTTATCTTTAATGGTTTGATTCCACTTAAATTGTATTTTATAGTATTCACACTACTTGCGTAAAATAGGGTTGCTAGCACTACAGCTAGCACATGCCAAACGGATCCTGATGTGTCCACCACAGATACTCCATTTACCAACCAAATAATTCCTAGCGTACCGATTACCACGCCAAATACCTGCAACCGAACAAGTGGTTGCTTAAAAAACAATGTCCCAATAATCAATGTAAAAATGGGTGTGCAACTATTTAACATCCCTGCGTATCCAGACGAAATACCAGTCTCTGCATAGGTAAATAAAAAAGCAGGTAAAAAATTACCTAGAAAAGCGACAATCGAAAGACTCAAAACTATCTTAACAGAATTGAAACTCCGCCAATGCTTTACACCAAGCGGAAGCAGCACGGCAGAAGCAAGGAGCATACGCAACGCTCCCACCTGATTGTTATTGAAGATAGCTTCTCCAGAAACTTTGTCTATCATTCCTCTTTTCATTAATAAAAATGAACTTCCCCAGATAACTGCGAGAAAAAGAAGCATACCCCAATTTTTGAACTCTCTGCTCATGCGACAAATGTAATTTAGAAATCTATTGAAGTGTTAATTTTTCTTATTGTTTCGCATTTTATTTCAATTGTTAGTACATTTGACGTCAATTATAGTTTTTAATCTCATGAAAAATATAACATTACTCTTGTCCATTTTCTTTTCACTAACAGCAATTTTAATTTCATGTAGTGAGGATACTCAAACCCCTAACACGGTTTCAGACTTTACTGTAACTGGAATGGTTTGTCAGCATGGTTGTGGTGGTTCTATTCGAAAAGGACTTTATGAGAAAGAAATGGCAACGCAGGTTGATATTGAATTCGACGAAGAAACAGGGTTAGGTAATATTGCAGTTTATCACAACAACATAGGCGCATCCAAAGACCAAATCAAAGCGCTTATAGAGAGTTTAAATGAAGGTCAATTTGAAGCTGAATTCGTAGGATCTAAAGACTACACATCAGAGCAATCCTCTGAATCCACTCAAAACAATACTCCTTCCAATGAAGAAGTTACAGTAGAAGCCAAGGAAGGGTTAATTACTTTTCCTAACATTACTGATTTATTAAATAGCCTGATTCACTAGAAATCTGTCTACCGAGTGAACTTAATACTTCTCGAAATGTTTTCCCATAGAAACATTCAACTTCCCCTATGAGTTACCGCTACGTTATTGCCTTCTCCGTTATCACCTTGCTCTTCATTTTACTAGACATCTATACTTGGAGAGGTATTCAAAAAACGGTAAGCAAAAAAGTGTTTTACTTTTTCAAATGGTTTATACCCGTTACCACTTTCTTATTTTTCTTAGGATTTATTCTTACAATTTACAGAGCTGGTCAAGGAATTTATAACGCACATTATTTATTAAATTTAATAACAGGATTCACTTTTGGTGTTTTTCTAGCTAAATTGCTAATTGCCGCCCCGTTTTTAATAGAGGACATGGTCCGCTACCCGATATTCATCCTAAAAAAGCTTAAGAAAGTCAAGGATAACAAACCTGCAATGCCAAGCAGAAGAAGATTTGTAAGAAATATATCGTTTTCCCTTGCTGCTGTGCCGCTAACAGGTGCTATTTACGCCATAACGAAAGGAAAATATAATTACCAAGTCAAAGAGCTAACCTTAGAATTTGACGATTTACCAAAGGAATTTGACGGATTTAAAATTGCTCAATTCTCCGATTTTCATGCTGGAAGTTTTGATGATCACGAACAAGTCAAAAGAGGTATATCACTAATCAATGAAGCAAATCCAGACATGATCGTCTTCACCGGAGACTTGGTAAATAATCGTCCACAAGAGGCGGAACCATTTATTGATATACTAAGTGAGCTAGATGCTCCGTATGGTAAGTTTTCTATTTTAGGGAATCATGACTACGGAGATTACATGCCTTTCAAAAATGAAGAAGAAAGAAAACTAAACAGAGCCAATTTAGAAAAAATTCATACGCAATGTGGGTTCGATTTATTAAATAATGAAGCGAGAACTATTCGTAAAGACGACGCCAGCATCAAATTATTAGGTGTAGAGAATTGGGGGAATGATCCCTTTCCGAAATATGGAGATTTGGATGTTGTAACAAAGGACCTCCAAGAAGATTCGTTTTCTATACTTCTTTCTCACGACCCTGACCATTGGGAATATGAAGCCAAGGACTATCCACATCAATTCCACCTTACATTAAGCGGACATACACATGGAGCTCAATTTGGAGTTGATATCCCCGGCTGGCAATGGAGTCCAGTGAAATACCGCTACAAACGCTGGCTTGGATTATACGAATTCAAAAAACAATATCTTTTCGTTTCAAAAGGCTTTGGCTTCTTAGGTTTTCCAGGTAGAATAGGAATGAGTCCTGAAGTAATAATTTTTAAGTTGAAAAAGCGGTCTTAGCTGAAATAATCCCTCAGGGTATATTTATTGCGGGATTCACTAGTCTTTACAGAACTTATAAACATACGTTCAAAACTTTCATGAAATCTGTTTGATTCTTTCAATTTGAATTCATTAAAATCACTATTTTTGTCTCTTAATACTCAACAGTATGGAAAACGTACAGGAAACGGTCAAGAACATATTTTCGGCCTACCTTGAAAAAAACGGACACCGTAAAACTCCGGAACGCTTTGCTATACTCGAAGAAATCTATAATTACGAAGGTCATTTTGACATTGAGTCACTTTACATCAAAATGAAAAACCAGAACTATCGCGTTTCTAGAGCTACTTTATACAATACGATAGAACTGCTGCTTGCCTGTAATTTAGTGAGAAAGCATCAATTTGGGAAAAACATAGCTCAATTCGAGAAAGCTCATGGCTACAAGCAACATGATCACATGATTTGCACAGACACAGGGGAACTTATTGAGTTTTGTGATCCTCGAATACAAAATATCAAAGCAACCATAGAGGAAGTATTCGGTGTGAAAATTCAACACCATTCTCTTTATTTTTATGGAGTGCGTGAAGACAAAAAAGTAGAAAAAAAATCGTGAGCTTTACAGTTAAAATAGCGAAGCACTCTAACGGTGTTATTTGTTTTTCTTTGAATGGAAAAATAATTTCCTCTGAAGGGTTTGGAGAAGTTACCGATAATCTAGATCTATCATTTCAAGAAGGATACAAGAAATTAATCATCGACATGAGTCAAGTAAGCTACATCAATAGTAGTGGATTGAATCTACTTGTTCGATTGCTTACCAAGGTTCGTAACAAAAGTGGCGAGCTAGTGCTTATAGCGCTTTCAGAAAGTGTTGAAAAGCTTTTTTTTATTACCAAATTAAATTCAATATTCACTATTTGCGCGGATGTTTCAGAAGCGCAAAACATTTTTAATGCACAAGAGGCATGAACAAAGTAGACGTTTTATTAGGCTTACAATGGGGAGATGAAGGAAAAGGGAAAATCGTAGATGTTCTCACCCCGAAATACGACATTATTGCACGTTTTCAAGGAGGTCCCAATGCTGGACACACGCTTGAATTCGATGGCATCAAACATGTTTTACATACCATCCCGTCTGGCATATTCAGAGAAGACACATTGAATGTTGTTGGTAACGGAGTAGTGATTGATCCAGTAATTTTTCAGCGTGAAATAGAAGCGTTGAAACCTTTTAACATTGACGTTAAGGGTCGTTTACTTATTTCGAATAAAGCACATCTTATCCTTCCGACACACCGCTTATTAGATGCTGCATCTGAACAAGCAAAAGGAAAGTCTAAAATTGGTTCTACCCTCAAAGGAATTGGCCCTACATACATGGACAAAACAGGACGTAACGGATTGAGAGTAGGTGATATATTTACACCAAACTTTAAAGAGAAATACGACCACTTAGTTGAAAAACACGTTGGAATTTTAAGTCACTATGACAATTTTGAGTACACACTTGAAGAACTTGAGCCAGCCTTTTTTGAAGGGATAGAGTTACTTAAAAGTCTAACAACAATAGACAGTGAACATTACATCAACAACGCACTGAAAGAAGGCAAAACTGTTTTAGCAGAAGGTGCTCAGGGTACGCTTTTAGATATCGACTTTGGT
>Ga0136559_1000516_pt1 | contig 13114 bp, 13 predicted proteins | sample AntRauMeHopE1496_FD_104633 | JGI IMG/M metagenome (GOLD analysis project Ga0136559, IMG submission 104633) | Saline lake microbial communities from Rauer Islands, Antarctica - Metagenome Hop E1 #496 | ecosystem: Environmental > Aquatic > Non-marine Saline and Alkaline > Saline | place... | reverse complement strand
TTTGATACCTTTGTACAAGGTCGAGTTGTTTATATTTCATTGCAATACAAATGTAGCACTTGGCTATTCTGCTGGAGGAAACTCCAGCAGAATTATTTGTTGCACTTATGAGTTGAAACTACAGTTCTTCAAAGACGGACGAAATTTATTTACAAGATGTAGAAGTTGAAATAGGTGATATTATTATGCAAGACGAACTTGTTTCTATCATTAGTAGTTTTGATAAATCGCTCATAGGATTGCAAACTATAAAAAGTTTAAACTGGATAATTGATTTTGAAAATCAGAAAATCTACGCAAAACGAATTATAGGTGAGAAAAAAAATCGAGTTTCTGCTTTAAACCGTTTAAATAATGTAGCAATAGCAGTTAATAACAACATAATTATTGTCCGAACTAACACTAACAAATATAAAGTTGGCGACATTATTAAAGTAGTTAATGGTGTAAAAGTCACTAATGCTAACATATGTGATTTAGAGTTAATACTTTTAAAAGAGTCTATTTCGTGGGATACTTTGATGTTAGAATTTTAAGTTTTATAAATATGAAAATCAAACATTTTTTTCTAACGGTTATTGCGTGTTCTACTTTCATTTTAGGACATTCTCAAGAAGACCTACGCGTTTATGGTGGATTAGGTGTGAATAATGACACGAACCATACGCTCAATATGGATTTTAGCTTGTTTTTTCTGAAAAAAGAATCTCGGTTTAATGCAGGCAGTAATTTTGGACTTCAATATGCTCGTTTTGATAATCCCAACCTTGGAACGGATAGTCGTGTATTCTATCATTTAGGTTTGCAAGCTATCTACGCTATTTCAAATAAAGTTAATGTGCGAGTAGATTTGGGATCACGACGACCTACGAGCAAAAAAAACTACAATTTTCTAGATGACATGGGAAATACCTTACCCGATTCTGAATTAGGCGGACACATTTATCTAATGCCTAACATAACATACAATTTTGATGACGCACTAGGCGTCTTTATTTTCTTTAATAAAGCATTTGAAAATAGATTGGATATGAATACTTTAGGCATAGGTATATCAATAAAATTATAATCCTGATATTTCACAACAACACATAAAAAAAACCGCGCTCTGAGCGGTTTTTTTACGCTATGTTCTTTTTAAAAAGCTAACTATCGACCGTTTCCCCAGAAATATCAACAACCGTCTCAATTTGTGGCGCATGTTTTTTCACGGTAAGCTCAACTCCAGACTTGAGTGTCATTTGGTTTACGTGGCAGCCCACGCATGTGCCAAGCAAGCGCACTTTAACATGCTTACCGTCTGTAATGGAAACGAGTTCTATATCACCGGCGTCGCGTTGTAAAAAAGGTCTTATTTCTTCTAGACCGGCCTGTACGGCTTCTTTAAGTTTTGCAGCATTCATATTACTTTTTATTTACCGCAGCACAACCTGCCATGGTGGTTATTTTAACCGCCTGTGTAGGTGGTAATGCATCGTTGCGTTTTACAGTTTCAGAAACTACATTTCTTGTAATGTCGACAAAAGCATTAGAAACTGCAGTGTTTTCTTGCATTGCAGCTGGGTAACCCACGTCACCGGACTCACGTATGCTCTGTACCAGTGGCAATTCTCCTAAAAAGGGAATGTCTAGGTCGGCTGCAAGGTGGCGTGCGCCATCTTTTCCAAAAATATGGTACTTCATCTCAGGCAATTCTGGCGGTGTGAAATATGCCATATTTTCTATAATTCCTAAAACAGGAACATTGATGCTTTCTTGCATGAACATGGCAACGCCTTTGCGGGCATCGGCCAGGGCGACAGTTTGCGGTGTAGAAACCACTACTGCACCTGTTAATGGCAAGGATTGCATGATGCTTAAATGTATGTCACCCGTTCCTGGAGGCAAATCGACTATTAAAAAGTCCAGGTCTCCCCATGCTGCGTCAAAAATCATTTGGTTAAGCGCTTTTGCAGCCATGGGGCCACGCCAAACAACTGCCTGATCTGGACTGGTAAAAAAGCCTATGGAAAGTATTTTTACGCCGTAACTCTCAACGGGTTTCATTTTAGACTTGCCGTCTATGTTAACAGACAATGGTTTTTCATTAACGATGTCAAACATGATCGTAGCACTAGGCCCGTAAATATCGGCATCTAGCAGGCCTACTTTAAATCCCATTTTAGAAAGTGTAACCGCCAGGTTTGCGCTTACGGTAGACTTGCCTACACCACCTTTTCCTGAGGCGACAGCAATAATATTATCGATACCCGGGATAGGTTTACCTTTTATTTCTGGTGCTTTTGTCTCTGTTACAGGAGCTTCTACCTTCACATTAACCTTAACCTGCGCTTTCTGATGCACTTGCTGGTGTATCGCCTGCAATACAGAAACTTCCGTTTTTTTCTTTGCTTGTAAACTTGGGTTGTTAATAGTAATGTCTACAATCACCTCATCAGCAAAAACAAGCACATTTTTAACCGCGCCGCTTTCTACCATGTTTTGCCCTTCACCGGGAACTGATATGGTTTCGAGTGCTTTGAGAACGTCTTTTTTATCTATTTTCATTATCGTAATTATAACCAGCAAAGATACATCGATGTGACCACAATTAAAAATGATTCTAAATTAAAGGTGTTAAGGTTTTCAGAAAAAAGAGGCCTGTCTAGTCTTCGTTAACTTTAACCCATTCATTATTAAAAAACGACGACCGACCTGCTGCCGTCAAACGGCGGGTTTTCGGAATTCGGTATTTAATTCCCTGCCAAAAACGGGACATCGTGGAGCTTTAAATGTTTGACCGAGGATTAGCTCATTTTAACGCTGCACTCTACACTTGCTGATATGCGTTTAAAGATTTTTAATTTACGTTTTTTTAGTTAATTATAGGCTAACACCTATTGCAGCAATCCCTGAGGGAAGGAACCTTACATGGTAGATAAAACGCGGGTTTTAGTGGCTAATTCGTTAAAAATAGACTGCATACTGCGCCTGGATACTAAAAAGTCGCAAACCCGTGCCAGTCGTTTATTTCGCCTAAGCTCCATGCACTGACTCAAGAAGGAATTTTATGTGGCAAACGGAACTACCGTTTTGAAAACCAATTAACTTAAAAAGCGTCTGAAAACTAACAAACGCTGAGCCTGCCTGCAGCGGGCAGGCTCGCAACTCATAAATTGAAAACACCCAACTCTATCGTGGGATCCCAGTAAACTTGCATAAAGTCTTGCACTTGGTTTTCTTTAATCACAACACCTTCACTTTCTAGTAGTTGTTGCATAAGGTTTGTGCCTTGAAAATGGTGCTTACCTGTGAGCAGGCCTACTCTGTTTACAACGCGCTGTGCCGGCACATCTTCTAAACGATGTGCGGCATTCATAGCATATCCCACAGCCCTGCTACTGCGAGCTGCACCCAGATAGCGCGCAATAGCACCGTAACTCGTAACCCGACCTGCGGGCACCAGTCGTACAACATCATAAACACGCCTGAAAAAATCTTTTTGTTCCATGGCTTACAAATACAGTTTTAACAGTGTGAAAACAGCCACTAACAGCATAAGCACGGCGAGTATATAATGTACTTTACGGGCAAATGTGCGGCTGTTAAACTTAAAGAGTCGTACTAAACTCCCGTATGCAAGCAGCATACTAAAAGTACCCAGAGAAGCACCTATGATAAAAACGTGCGCGGTAGGGAAACTAAATCTAAACAAACCTCTAGCCGCAAGAAAAGAACTAAACCCTATATAAAACGGTATGGGAAAAATATTAAGCGCGCTCAGTATAATTCCCTGACTGAAAAGTTTGGTGTCTGAACGCTCCGTAGGCTGAGCCTCTGGGCCGGCATCTGTGCGAGCTTTTATAAAAAAGAACATCGATAGGGCAATAAATACCGCTATGGCAAACTGCTCCATGCGCTCGAGAATGTCTGGATTCTCATTTAAAATTTTGGAGAAAAAAACGCCCACATATACTTGTGCGACGACCACGAGTGCAGCGCCCAGAGCAAAGACTGTTGCCGCACGACGGTTTTGCTTTACACTTATCTTTGCGGCAGTCATATTGAGCAATCCAGGCGGTATTACCCCTATAAAGCCCACGCCAAAACCAAAGATGCAGTGTAAAAAAACGTCCATTATTTGAGTTTAAATTTGATATAAGTTATCGGTTTATGGACCTCAAGATACTGCTTTTCGTAGAATGTTTGGGTGCTTACCACTTCTTCGGGTGCTTCGGTATTTGTGTAAATATCGTGGTGTGCATACAGTATTTCTTCACCCAAGCCTTGCAACAGCCCAAGTGTGTAACCGTGCATATATTCCGAGTCGGTTTTAAGGTGCATAAGTCCTTCAGGCCGTAAAATATAACGGTATTTGTCTAAAAAAACAGGGTTTGTCATGCGGTGTTTTGTGCGCTTGTATTTTATCTGAGGATCTGGAAAAGTGATCCATATTGCTGCTATTTCGGCTTTCGCGAAAGCGAGATCAACAAGCTCAATCTGCGTTCTTAAAAAAGCCACGTTATGCAGACCGTCTTCGATAGCCGTTTTTGCGCCACGCCAGAAACGGGCACCTTTTATATCAATGCCTATGAAATTGCGGTCAGGATACTTGCGGGCCAGCGCAATGGTATATTCCCCTTTACCGCAACCCAGTTCTAGGGTTATGGGATTGCTGTTTTTAAAGAATGTATTCCACTTTCCCTTGTGCGGAAATCCCGCAACCATCTCATCTCGTGTAGGTTGTATCACGTTGTTAAAGGTCTCGTTCTCGTTAAATCGCTTGAGTTTATTCTTAGATCCCAATGGTGTAGTTTAAAGATTAGATAATGTTAACTTAAAACAGGTTGTACACCTATCCCAGTATCTTTGCAATGTGCAAATATCTAAAAACATATTGGTTGCTCCACTAAATTGGGGACTAGGACATGCAACTAGATGCATTCCCATCATTAACGCCATCATAGAAAATGGCGACAATCCCATTATAGCAAGCGATGGAGAGGCTTTGAACCTGCTCAAAAAAGAATATAAAAACTTGCGTTTTATAGAGTTGCCTTCTTACAATATTAATTACAGCAAGCCTGGCGCCTCTTTAAAATGGAAGGTCATAAAAGACACGCCCAAAATTTTAACAGCTGTAATCCAAGAGCATGGTGCTCTAAAAAAACTCATTAAAACAGAAAACATACACGGTGTGATTGCAGACAACCGCATGGGACTTTTTAACGCAAGCATACCGTGCGTTTACATCACACACCAACTTAACGTGCTGAGCGGCAGCACAACCTGGCTGTCTACCCTATCGCACCAATTTTTTATAAAGCGATTTAAAACCTGCTGGATTCCAGATGTTGCAACAGACCAGAATCTAGCAGGTGTTTTGTCTAAAGCTACGGTAAGTGGTGTAAAACAGGTATACACAGGGCCACTGTCGCGTTTTCAAAACACAGGCCGTTACCAGAAAAAATATGACCTTATGGTTTTGTTATCAGGTCCGGAACCGCAACGTGGTATTTTAGAAAAAACGCTCTTAAACGAGCTACAAAACTATAAAGGTGAAGTGTTATTTGTAGCAGGAAAGGTTGCAGCAGATCAAACGGTTGTTAAAAAAGGCAACCTAACCTACTACAATTATTTATCTACAGACGGGTTACAAAAAGCACTAGACCGCAGCGCACTTGTGTTATCACGCAGTGGTTACACCACCATTATGGATTTGTGCAAACTGGGGAAAAAGGCATTTTTTATTCCCACACCAGGGCAGCACGAGCAAGAATATCTTGCACACAAACTTCAAATAGATGGTGTCGTACCATTTGCAACACAAGAGGCGTTTACTATAGACATGCTAGAACGTGCATCTCAATATGCAGGTTTTGACGCTTACTCGTCTACCATAACCTCTAAGTCCTCCATAGGACTTTTACTAGAAGAGGCCTTTTCTAACGTAAAAGAAAACTCGGAACCTATACCTGGTTCGCTTTCTATGTAAATGCGCTCATTGTGAGCTTCTACAATATGCTTAACGATAGATAACCCGAGACCCGAGCCGCCTTCTTTGCGGTTACCAGAGCGGTCTACTCTAAAAAAGCGTTCAAAAAGTCTGGGAATATATTCGGCAGCGATTCCCTCGCCATTATCAGTTACCCGTACAATCACTTTATTGTTAATAAGGTCTTCTATAGAAACCTCAGTCGTGCCATTTTCACGTCCATATTTTATAGAATTTACCACGAGATTGGATATTACTTGTTGTACACGCGCGGCGTCAGCATGTACGAGAATTTGATTTTTGTAAATAATATCTGTTTCAAGGGCAATATTTTTTTTAGCGGCCTTCATCTCAAACTGCTCAAAAACCTGATTAACCAGCTCCACAATGTCAAAAACATCTTTATCTAAACTCATATCGCCTATCTCCAGTTTAGTGATCATGTCTAGGTCGTTAACGATATAGGTCAACCGCTCAACGCCTTTTTGGGCTCGAGCGAGGTATTTTTTACGTATCGCTTTGTCTTTGTGTGCGCCATCTATGAGCGTGTCTATATAGCCTTGTATGGTAAACAGCGGTGTTTTTAGTTCGTGGGATACGTTTCCTAAAAACTCTTTGCGATATTCTTCACGTACTTGTAGGGTTTCTATTTCCACCTTTTTTTCACGGGCATATTGCTCTACTTGCGACTTGAGCATTTTCATGTCTGTAGCTATAGGCATTTTATCAAAAGCGGTGGCGTCTAGAACGGCCACCTCGTTGTATATGTGCTGTATGCGTTTATAAATAAATTTTTGAGCACGCAACTGAATTGCTGTAAAACAAATTGCAAAAAAAACAACAAATACCACAAACACGTGCCAGAGTGGCTGGTTTGCAATAAAATAGATATAAGGACCTAAAATAAAAATAGCCAGGAAACATATCGCAAATGATGTTCTCAAGGCAAATTTATAGCTGCGTTTTACTTTTTTAGGGATAGGTTTGTATGCTTGAAAATCATTTGACATATTTATAACCTACACCTTTTATTGTGTTAATGCTATCATCACCCAGTTTCTCTCGCAATTTTCTAATGTGCACGTCTATTGTACGGCCACCTACGACAACGTCTACTCCCCAAATTGTTTCTAAAATCTCCTCTCGCTTAAAAACTTTTCCTGGCTGCGATGTTAAAAGCGACAAGAGTTCAAATTCTTTTCTAGGAAAAACAAGCTCCTCCTTTTTAAAAAACACTTTATACTGATCGTGATCTATTACTAGATCGCCTAGATTAGTGCTGCCTGAAGTTACAGCTGTCTCTTCCATATGTAATTTGCGGCGCAACAAAGATTTTACTTTAGAGACAAGAACGCGCGGCTTTATGGGTTTTGTGATATAGTCGTCTGCTCCTACATCAAAACCTGCAATCATAGAATAGTCTTCGCTACGTGCGGTTAAAAAAGTGATGACCGTGTTTTCTAACTCAGGCATTTTGCGCATTTTTTCGCAGGCTTCCATACCGTCCATAACAGGCATCATAACATCTAAAATAATGAGATCTGGTTTTTTCTTTTTGGCCTTTTTGAGTGCTTCTTCACCGTTTGAAGCTGTAAAAACCTGATAGCCCTCATTTTTAAGATTATAACTTACGATTTCCAATATGTCCGGCTCATCGTCTACAAGTAAGATTTTAGCGCTATATTCTTTCATATTATTTTAGTAAGATGTAAAGTTAAGAATTTTATCGGGTAGAATTACGGTTATATAGGTTAGGTTATTGTTAAGCCGGACGCTATAAACCGTTATGTTATTGTTGCGGTTTAAACAACCGCTAAGCATTAAATTGTATAAATTGCTGTTTTTTTATGACATTCAGTGCTTATATTGCAGCCTTAATTGTACGGTTGGCATCTTTTTTACGTCTACCATACCCTAAACATTTTTTATGAGAGTCCTATTTCTAGTTTCCTCGCTGTTTATTTCTTTAAATGTACTTGCACAAGATTTCCAGCAAATAGCACGTTCTTACTTAACGGCAAATTCAGGCAAGTATAATCTCGATATAGATGATGTAACTGCGTTAAAAGTATCTAGTAGTTCATTTTCTAATAGCATGGATTTATATAACGTCTATGTAGAACAATATTACCGAGGCATAACCATTAAAAACTCCACATCGTCGCTAGCTATTAAAAACGGTAATGTTGTACATGCCGCAATGTCTTTTCAAAAAAATATCGCTACGCGTACTCGGGGCAATAGCCCGACACTAGCACCTGCTACTGCTGTCATGCAAGCTGCAACTGCGTTAAATTTAAATAGCACCGCTGCCACACAGCTACGCAGTCAAGAAGAGGATCATTCATTTTTGTATGTGAACGAGTCGTTGTCCCAACTCGATATTCCTGTAAAACTAATGTACTTGCCTGTAGAAAACGAACTTTTGCTATCTTGGGAAGTAGGACTATACACGTTAGACGGCGCACATTATTACGAAGTGTTTATAGATGCATTAAATGGGGATTTACTAAAAACAACAGACTTAGTCATCAGCTGTAATTTTGACAGTGAGCATGAGGCTCATGGCAAGCAGCATCAAACCGCATATTCTTTTCAAAGAGAGGCAACAGCAACGGCAACTACTACCTTTATAGATAACTCACAATACCGCGTTTTTGCCCTTCCTGCTGAAAGCCCAAACCACGTAAACGGAACAAGCACACTGGTTACTAGCCCAGCAAACGCTATCGCTTCTCCTTTTGGATGGCATGATATAGACGGTCTAACGGGTGCAGATTTTTTTATTACCAGAGGAAACAATGTGTATGCACAAGAAGATCAGGACGGGCTTGGCTCAACCTTTGGAGCTGCGCCTAACGGAGGCCTTTCCCTCAACTTTAATATCCCGCAACAACTGCAAGCTCCAGCAGCAACAAACCTACCTGGAGCCACCGTAAATTTGTTTTATATGAATAACCTTATGCACGACATTTGGTATTTATATGGATTTGATGAGCAAAGTGGTAATTTTCAGCAAAACAATTATGGAAATAGTGGTTTAAGTAACGACTTTGTTATTGCCGATGCGCAAGACGGCAGTGGTTTTAACAACGCGACATTCTTTTCGCCTAGAGATGGTATAAGCGGCAGGATGAACATGTTCTTATGGGATGGCGACCGGACAACCGCCTTAAACCCGCTAACGGTTACAAATGGCTCACTTGCAGGATCCTACGGTGGGGTAGAGGCTGCCTTTGGGAACCGCCTGCCTAACCCTGGCACGCCTCTTACTGGTACTTTAGTACTGGTGGTTGACAATAATGCGGGTGGTGTGTCCACAGATCCAAACGACGCCTGCGATACGATTACGAACAGTGCAGCAATAGCGGGAAACATTGCTATCTTGCTTAGAGGCAATTGCGAGTTTGGAGACAAAGTACTCGCCGCGCAAAACGCGGGTGCCACTGCGGTAGTCGTGGTAAATAACACGGGTACAGCTCTCATATCCATGGGTCCTGGAAGTGCCGGAGGGCAAGTAACCATACCATCTATTATGGTTTCTCAAGCCATAGGAAATGCGTTAATAAGTTCCCTGCAGGCAGGCAATGTTATAAACGTGGCACTTACAAACGAGGGTATTATTAATAAAGATGGCAGCTTAGACAACGTTGTCGTTGCCCACGAATATGGTCACGGAATCTCTATACGACTAACCGGTGGAGCTCTTAATTCTAGCTGTTTGAGCAACGATGAACAAATGGGCGAAGGCTGGAGCGACTGGTTTGGAATGGTGATAACCATAGAACCAGGCGACACAGGCGCAGACAGACGTGGTATAGGAACCTATGTCACTAATCAGTCTACAACAGGCCGTGGTATTAGAAACTTTCCGTACTCTGTAAACAGGTCCATAAACCCTGCAACATATGCCTCAACAAACAGCGCACAGTTTTCAAGACCTCATGGAGTAGGCTCTGTATGGGCTACCATGCTCTGGGATTTAACCTGGAGATTTATAAATGATTACGGATTCGACCCAGATGTTTATAATGGTACTGGAGGAAACAATATCGTTATGCAACTGGTTATGGACGGTCTCAAACTACAGCCGTGCTCCCCTGGGTTTATAGATGGTAGGAACGCGATTTTAGAAGCAGACAGGCTTGCAAATAATGGCGTAAATAGAGACCGTATTTGGGAAGTGTTTGCAGCCCGTGGTTTAGGTGCAAGTGCCACGCAGGGAGACCCCGACAATAGATTCGACCAGTTTGAGGCTTTTGATGTACCTGCCCCATTAAATATAAACGATGTTTCTTTAAATACCGTAGCAGTCTATCCCAACCCGTCTACCGGTATAATAACTGTTGCCACAAAAGAACTATTAAATAATGTCGACCTTAAAGTAATAGATTTAAACGGCCGCGTTTTACTAGAACATAGGGAAGAAAGTATGAGTATAACGCGATTAGACCTCAGCTTTTTATCAAATGGCATTTATTTACTCAGCGTAGATAGCAATTTAGGACAGCAAATTTTAAAGGTTGTACTCGATAAATAAACCCGCAATAAAGCAGCGATTAGTAAGCTGTCTTATACTATTATAACAAATCAATGTTATCATTACTTTAAATATAAACAGGAATCAATGGGTGATGTGTTGAAAGTGTATATTTGGCAAAAATATATCTCATGAAACACCTTTACTCCATCATTATAACCCTTTTTATAAGCGTTATAGCATTTGCACAACAACCCATTATTACTGCTATAGTAGATGGTGATTGTTCAGGCGGTAATCCCAAAGTAATAGAAATTTATGCGAGCGGCACCGTAGACTTTGCACTTTTCTCAATTGAAAATCAATCTAACACCAATACAAATTGGGCAGGAGCAACATCTCTTGCACCGTTAGGTACCGTAACAAATGGCTTTGTTTACATCACAACCGCAGGTAGCGCGGCATCATTAGCAACAGATTTTCCTAGTATTACTGCTGCCAACCAGTTAGTTACTAATACCGCAAACAATAATGGTGATGACCGCGTGCGCATTATAAACACAGCAACCACAACGGTCATAGACCAGTATGGTGTTTCTGATACTAGCGGTATAGGTACCGCTTGGGTATATTCAGACAGTTATGCAAAACGTATTAGCGGAACTGGTCCTGAGCCCGTTTTTAACCCTGCGAGCTGGACTTACGGCGGTGCAGACGCCTTAGACGCACAAGGCATTTGTAGAGGTGGTGCTGTAACTCTAGAAACCTTAATAGGTGGCATAGGCACTTTTTCTACCGCCGCAAATACAAATCCCGTCCTTTCTATTACCTCACCTGCAAACGGATCTTCATTAAACAGTGGCACAACCACAACAGATCTTACTTGGAGCGCACAAAATGTCCCTACAGGTGCGACTTATAATGTTTCTGTAAACGGTACTGTCACTAGCAATGCAACATCCCCATTTTCAATAATAGTTCAAGATGGCGCCACGTATGCTGTAATCGTTACCATGCTTAACGGGGCAACGACCGTTACCAGCGATTCTATCAGCTTTGCTGTTGCCTTCCCATGTGACTTACAAGTAGGAACGATCACTACGACCTGTCAGACAAGCACGTCGGGTGTAGATTTTTACGACATCACCGTAGCCTATACTGGTGGTGGCACAACTACGTATACCATAAACACCGCTGGAAACGGTACTGTAGGCGGCGACAACCCGTCTACCATTGCAGCCGGTACGATAAGTATTACCGGTGTTTCAGAAGGAACAAACTTTACGATAACCTTTACAGGTAACGCAGCAAACAGCAGTTGCAACTTTACACGCAGTATTACGAGCCCTGCTTGTGTAGGTAATGCAACATGTGCAAATGCCGGTGATATAATTATTACTGAAATTATGAAAAACCCAGCGGCTGTAGGAGATAACGTAGGGGAGTACATTGAAATTTTTAATACAACTAGCGCTCCTATAAATATGCAGGGTTGGGTTTTAAGGGACGACGTTACAGCAAGTGAAACACACACCATAAACAGCCTTATCGTACCAGCAAACGGCTACGCGGTGCTAGGACTCAACGATGATGTAACCCTTAACGGTGGCGTTATCGTAAACTATGTATACAGCACGGTAAACTTATCAAACAGCGCTGATGGTGTTGCTATAGAATGCAACGGCACCTTAATAGACGAAGTTATTTATGACTCAGGTACAGGCGCAACTTTTCCTAATGGTAATGGAGTGAGCATGGAACTTGCAGTTTCTAAGTACAACGCAACTGACAATAATATAGGCGTAAATTGGGGACTTGCAACAGCAACTTTTGGAGCTGGTGATTTAGGAACACCCGGCGCGGTAAACACGTTTACCCTTTCAAACGAGGACTTTATCCTTTCAAATTTTAAAATGTACCCGAACCCTGTATCTGGCAGTGTCTTAAACATAGCATCTGACAACGGCGATGCAGTGGACGCCGTTTTTTACAATGTACTGGGGCAAGAGGTTCTTAATCTTAAAGGGATCACTCAAACCATAGATTTGTCTATGCTCAATTCAGGTATGTATATCGTTAAGATTGCTCAAGGAACTAGTGTTATTTCTCGCAAGCTTATCGTAGAATAAAAAGTAAAAACTCATTTTATCAGGCGCCGTAGCACTATCTACGGCGCTTTTTTTATGTAATTTTGCAGGTTCATGGACGCTAGGACTTTTCCCGTATTTGATATTTATGGTGATCACGCTTTCGCGAAAGCGGCACTAGACATATACCATTTTCAATTCCAGCATAACGCCATTTACAAGCAATACTGCACCTTGCTAAATCGCCCGGAACCAAAGACGATAGCCCAAATACCCTTTTTGCCTATAGCGTTCTTTAAAAGCGGCATGGTGGTTAGTAACACGCGTGCAATTGAGCAAACCTTTACAAGTAGCGGCACTACCGGAAGCGTTGTTTCAAAACATAACGTAACAGACTTGAGCGTTTACGACCGCAGTCTAGACACAAGTTTTGCGCTTACCTATGGCGCACAAGAAGACTATGTGATTCTTGCATTATTACCGCATTATCTAGAACGCACAGGTTCCTCACTAGTGTATATGGCGCAACGCTGGATCACCCAAAGCAAGCACCCAGAAAGCGGCTTTTACCTG